>Ga0325410_1000099_pt1 | contig 83555 bp, 59 predicted proteins | sample PopdelMetagenome_16_FD_206182 | JGI IMG/M metagenome (GOLD analysis project Ga0325410, IMG submission 206182) | Populus deltoides microbial communities from Bellville, Georgia, United States - Xylem-PdIQD-R3 | ecosystem: Host-associated > Plants > Phyllosphere > Stem > Wood/Secondary xylem... | reverse complement strand
AAGTTATTTTCCTAGCCCCTATTACCCTCGATTCCTTGCTCCGCCTGAGAAAATTAGAAAATGAAAAAAAATCATCTATCAACAGTTGAAGTCACCCCACATGTTGGCCACTAATTACTCAACAATCTTACCTCCAACCAACCCACGTCAACCTCATAAAATTTCCCAATTATTTATAGCCATAAATTAATATGTAATAAAAAGATAAAATGGATGTCCTCTTAATGAATCAACAGAAGAAAAACGTTTTTTTTTTTTTTGAAGAATCATAAAAGAAAAATTGCTTTTGAGAAAGATAATTTTTGCACATAAAATTAATTATAATTTTTGCACATAAAATTAATTAAAAATGAAAAATAATAATTAAAACAGGAAATTAACAACTCTAATTGTCTAACGATGACTCTCATATTATTTTTGGGTTCCTGAATATCATACACATTAAAAATAATAAAACAATATTATTTTAGAGTCTTTATGATCCTGTTAGACAGATATAGAGTTGTTTAGGGATATATTACTTGAAGATCTAATTTTCTTTGGCTTTGAATAATTTTTTGAATGCTAGATTATTGCAAACTACAGATCCAACAATAATCAACACGAATCACTAGTGAAAAATATTCTAAATCCATATTTAGGATAGAGAGATTGTTATGCCTAGATTTCTAGCTATCTATTTTATGACTTACATAATTTTTCTGTCTAACAAACAACGACAACTAAAATAAGAAGCATATCTTACTATTTTTAGAGAAATTTGAAAAAACTCTATAAATTAGCAAAATATCAATTTGCTCCTTGAATAATATCCATATATTAATTCAGGATAATTTTAGAAATTAACTCAATCAAGCCCTCACTTGATTTTTTTTAGATCTAGAAATATAATCCATGTATTAATTATATTTTAGTTCTTAATTTCTAAAATATATTTTAATCAAATCATACTTAACTAAATCATTTCAGTTTAATTTCAAACTAATAGTTCTTAATGTGTGTGACCCATTAGGTTCATAATATGTTGGCCCAAATATAAATTATAATTCTAATTAAATAAATCAAACAATTTAATATATTATCAATTCAACAATTGATTAATTTATATTTGAAGATTAGATGCATCGTCTACCAACGTGTGATCATCCTCCAAATATTAGAAAAGTCATTAGTGGTTTGATTTAACATTTCAATAACCAGTTTCTCAGTGTAATTAATATCTTTTCATAAAAAATTATTCTGAATTAATATTAAAGCATGTAGTATGTCTGCCATGTTAAATCATGTTTGTTCTCTACATAATAGTCATTGATCGTTTGAATAAGATTTGAAACCCTTTTCAAATCTCATTCCACCTTGCCACAGATTTCTCAGTCAATACTATTTGATGAATATTTTTTTCTAATTCAGCTAGGGTGATGAATCCTCTCTTGATCACTAAAGTACCTTTATATAGTTCATGTTATACCCAATGTCTGCCCTTTCGTTACCTTGATTAAGATAATGTAATAGGATCAAAGCATAATATTTTCTATATAAGATAACTTAATGATCTCAAGTCTAAGGATAACTTACACAACCGTCACGTGAGCCTTTCCATAGACTTAGGTGATCTCTCCATATGAAATTATCATGCGGGTCAGTTCAATATACATGTCTTCTAATAAGCACCTACATATTAGTTCTAGATATCCTTTATATCTCAGCTTATGAGAACAGTTACTTTCTTTCATAAGGAAAGAATATAATATATAATAGTCTTTTATGGCTCCAATGAATGTCAAGTATTTAAGAGAGCATCAATCACGAATATTTTAGGAATAATGCTTTGATGGAAAAAGAACCCCATAATTATTGTTGTTATCCATTTTTTATCCCATTAAAAAATCAAGAAAAAAAATAGAAAAAAAATCCAAAAATATAGAAGGATACACATGAAGAAAGCCCAAAAAATTGCTCAAGTTGGTGGTGAAGGACCAAAATGACAAGTAAAAAAGTTAGATGACTAGAATGTATAAGATTAGTAAAATTAGGGACCCAATTTTGATTGAAAAAAGATCTATTTGATGAAAATATTTTTATTTGGGGTAAAGAAATACAAATTTAGATGAGTAAGGACTCGATAAGGATTTTGAAAGGCTTAATTAATTTTATTGAGGACTTAATTGCAAGGAATATAATTTTTGAGTCAATTTAGGTGTTAATTGGAAGAAATTGAAATTTAGGGATTGAAATTGGACTTTGGAAAGTTTAATTGGTTAAATCAGGGGATTAATCGGGAAAAAAATTAAAATTTGATAGCTATTTAGGGTTTGATTGAAGAAATTCAAAACTAAAGACCAAATCATAAAGGCACGAGACTTTAAAGGTTAAAATTTACTAAATCATGGGCTAAATTGAAGAAAATTGAAAGTGTAATGGTCAATTAAAGGTCTAAATGCACAAATCCAAAATCAAGGACCAATATGAAAATGATGTTACACTTTAGGGCTGATGATTAAGTTTGGCAGATATAAAATTGCATAAAATTAAGAGTTTGTGAAGCAATTATAGGTGCAATTAAAAGTAATTAGAAGAACAAGGACTAAAATGGAATTTGTCAAATCTTAAATTAAAAACCTTAATTTCTAGGGGTTTAACCTAGATGACGCGTTGTTCACCCACTTCCATCTAATTTCTTTGCAGTTTTGGATGATCGGGTTGATACCTTCCGAGAGCTCGTTGTGGAGTCCTAAACCAATAATAAATCCAATCATTTTTCCATGGAAGAAGAACATCCCCTTTATAAACCTATTTCCATGAAATTGGATGCTTACATCTCAATTCTTCCATAGAAGTCTTCAATATCTTGTCCCTAATCAGCTATCACTGTATTTTTAGATTCTGGGTTGATCGAGTTAGCACCTTCAAGCAAATAAATATGAAGCTACTGACCTCCAAATGGATCAATGATGGATCCAAATGAAAGATATGCATTCCTCTACCAAGTTCAGGTGGTCTCTGATGACTTTTACACTGGAGTTTCTCCAACGAAGCCTAAAAAATAGCAGTCAACCTTAACTAAGATACTCATTTGTGCAAAACCACCTAACTTTTTCATATGTTCACACTTAAAAAATCCCAGGGGATTCTTATCAAGGATCATAAATCTTTCATCCGAAATTAAAAGGTGAGAAATGTATGTCTTTGTCTCTAAGAAGGACAAGGATTCTAACTGTTAACATTTATCCAGAACTCTCTCATTTTGATCAAAGAACTAAGTTTTAATCAATCTTATAGGAAATCCACCAAAAAACCTAGAAAAACCCTATAAATACCCTTAGAAATAAAATAAGAAAAAAGGAGAGAAAAACATGAGGATATACTTTGTAAAAAGACCCTAGTGTGAAGGTTTAAAGATCTAACATATTCCGCCTAATAAGCTTTGAAAAGAATAAAAAGTGAAAAGGAAAAGAGGAAGGGAAAGAGAAGGGAAGTAACAACCTATAGCCAACAAGCTTGGAGATGATATAACCATATGAAAACTCAAGGGTGAACTCCATATGGCCTACTCATTTATTCTTTTTCAATGTTTAATGATGTTTTTGAATCTTTTTGGCATTATTTTATGTTTTAACATTTATGTGGATTAACAAATAAAAATGTTGTTTTGATTGATTAATCGTGATTTGAAATTGTTGTTAATGTTGCTAGGATATTTAAAAGGTGTTTGTGTTTGTTTTGATGAAGTATAATAGTTTTGGAATTTTTCAAATGTAGTAGTAGGTATTTAATGGCCTTTTCTAGGTTGCTAATTCATGTTCTTGATTCCTGAGTTTAGTTTGGATCTCAAGTATTTAAAGAGTCAGTTTTGGATTGAGTTTTGATGTTTTTGTTGGCTGATATTAAGGTTGTAGCTTTGGAAGTTGAAATCTTATACATGTTCTTAATAATTCAAGATTATTTGTTGGTGTTTTTTTACTCAAACCTATTTGTTTATGATAATGTGCTTTATTGGGGCTATGAGAGCTTGGTTTAGAGGCGTGAAATGTATTTTCTAGATTTGATAATCCATGTTAGGTTTTCGGGGCAACTTGGGTTCATGTTCATTGTGTTCATTTGAAGAACATTGTCTTGAGTGCTACTTTTAGATTTCATTTTGATTTGATTTTGGTTTATACAAGTTTGTATATTATCATTAGTAAATAATCTAGGGTTTTCATGCATCAATAACTTGTTTTTATGAGTTTTAATCTTAGGATTTTGGTTTTGAACCAAAACTCATTTTTGACAAAATTCATGATGTTTGAGTAATAATCGTAGCAAATGGATACTTGATTCTTGATCTATATCTGATTGCGAACAAAACCTTGCCTTTTATTGCTTGAAATCTGGTATGATTTAATGTTTACGTTGTTAGGTTTGAGTTTGAATGTTCCTCAATGTTCTTCGTTTTCTTGGTGTTTAATCTGTTTTCGTTAGAAAATTTTATGTTTATGTTTTTTTTTTAGTTTTGATTTAAATCTCCGTTCTGGTTTAGTTTTGGGTTAAACCTTGGTTTTTGGTTCGGTTCATGGTTGAACCAGTGTTTTCAGGTCAACTTAATCAAGTTAAAACCAGGTCAAATACTTAAGGTTTTGTTTGGTTTGTCATTGTTTTGATAAAAGGAATTTTAGCTTAAAGGCATGTTTGACAAACACGTCCTTAGGTCTATTTTGACAATTTTGTTTTGGGTTTGTCATTGTTTTGATAAAAGGAATTTTGGCTTAAGGGCGTGTTTGACAAAAACATACTTAGACCTATTTTGACAATTTTATTTTGAACAAAAATATAGTTTTGCCAAACATGATCTTCAAAAAAATTCTTTAAAAAAAAAAGATTTTTGCTAATTGCATATGGCCTAATCTTTATTAAAAAAAAAAATACATTTTTATTTATAAGGAGAGACAAAATGTTTTTTCTCATCGTGGTTTCAGAAAAATACCTGTGTTAATTTTTCTTTGTATCTTTTAGAATTTACACCAAGTTTGTAAAATTCCTTAAGAATTTGACTAGTATTTCAATAACCCTAAAATTTTAATTCATGAAAATTAATGGTAACATCCTGATATAAATATTGAACTTATAAGTAGAATAATATTTAAATATTAGAAGTTGACTAGAAAATTTTCAAGATTATTTTAGATATTCATCAATTTTAATTGAGAGTTTTTTTCACTACAATATATGAGTTGTGGAGAGTTATTTTACCTTCCAGGATAGGTGAACCCTTTTAAGACACCTATATGGACTATTCCCGTGAGAATTTATTTAGGCATACGAGCTCATAATAAATTCAAAATGTCAGATTTATTCACAGGAGTAAATCTTCATTTTGAGTCATAGATAGACCATCGGTTAGGAACTCATTAAAACCTTCAAACCATATCTAAACTACATAATGCAACTTATCTCAAGTAAAATACGCTAGTGATGTTAATACCTTTTCTAACCATCACCAATCCTCTACCCTTGAAATTTCAAATAAGACCAACATACTCAGGTCTCTTAGTGACCATGAACCAAACAATTAGGTGTTAACTTCTCGATCCTGACACCCCTTATGACATACGTTCATAAGCAATGTATAACAACTTTATAATTTTATTTGTAAAATATTTTTATCTCATGAATTTTATCTTTAATCTAAATTTATAAATCAAATATTAATTTTATTAATTTAATATTATATAAACATTAAAGATGAATTGAAATTTTAATAATAAATATATATTTAGCGAAATATTATTCCCTAAATAAATTCGGATTCTTCCCCCGTCTTGCATTTGTCTTTCGCACTATAGACTGCAACCCTTGAATCTGTATGTGGTGAACTTGTTACTTTCTAATGAAGATCTACAAACTTGTCTTCCTAGTCATCATCTGACTGCAACCTCCTTTACCATCAACATACCTTTAGCCAAATGTTCACAGCCTCAAATCATATTTCTACTGGCAACCCCAGAATCAAAAGACTCATTAATACTATTGCCTAAGAAATCAATCCTCTTGTGCTGCTCACTATCAACCCATTCAAAGGTCTTATTCTTATGAATTGGGGTTCTAGTTTCAATACCTTTGGCCAAATGTTGACAGCCTCTCGCACTCAAAGCAAGAGAAACTTTCTTCCTGATAGTGTTCTTGAGCTCTGTTCCAGGAGAAAAGTACATGATTGTTATGTGCACAATGACATGTCACCAAAGCTGGGTTATGGCTGCATAAAGACCCCAGTATTTATTGCTTATTATTTAATTTAGTTAAGTCTAGAGTCCAGTTGAGTTTTATATTGAATCCAATAATTATACGTGGCATCAGGTTAAGACTTGTTTCTAATCTGTTGAATTACAACCAAGTATTTTAGCTTAAGAATAGGTTTTCAACTTAGGTTGTTAATTGAATATCAGCATAAGTAGTTATGCTATTTTTTAGTGCTGGTAATCGGTCGGTTGTTATTCTAGTTGTATTTAAAGTCTTCTTGTTAATGAGAAAGTCATCAAAAAACATTTGCAATCAGTGAAATATTGGAGGCTGTGGATTTCCTCGAATTAATCCTACTCTTTTTTCTAGTTGTACTTAACAATTGGTATCAGAGCCAAGTTCCAATGGCTGAGGGTGCAGGTACCAGATATTCCCAGCTTGCAGAATCTTTGGCAACTGTCAAACAAAATCAAGAGCAGTATTAGCAAAATCATAGTTCTTTGCAACAAATGGTTGAAGAGCTGGCCCATCAATTAGAAGTGGTTGCCTCGAATGTGAAGACATTGGTAGAGATGAAGACTGTGTATAATTCTGGTGATCCAGAAGGATCTACACGACAAATGACTAATCCTTTTTTTGAAGATAATGGGGGAATTCAGACTCGCGCAGTGCGGTTGGATTTTCCTAAATTTCATGGAGAAGATCCCAGTGGGTGGGTCTATTGAGCTAATCAATTCTTCAATTATCATCAAACCAATCCGCATCACAGAGTCTTATTGGCATCCTTTCATATGGAAGGGAAGGTCTTGGTTTGGTTTTAGGATATTGAAGCAGCAGGGGGAATTAGTAGTTGGGAAGGATTTGTACGTGCACTTCAAACAAGGTTTGGGTCATCACCTTATGAAGATCCCATGGAAACTCTTATTCGGCTGAAGCAAACTTCAACAGTGGAAGATTATAAGAGCTAATTTAAGGCTCTTTCAAACCAACTTAGAGGACTGGCTGAGTCTTACAAACTCAGTTGTTTTCTAAGTGGGTTACGGGAAGATATTCGGTTTATGGTACGTATATTAAATCCTTCAAATTTACATATTGCTTTTGGTTTAGCAAATATACAAGAAGACAATGTTACTGCCCTTAGGAGAATTGCAAAAGCAGGGTCTGTTCCTACTCGTTTGGCTATTGGACCTTTGAACCCACATGAAAAAGGGCCATTGTTCCAATACAGAGGTTATCACCAAGCCAAATAAAAGAGCGACGGGATAAGGGGCTTTGTTATAATTGTGATGACAAATGGGTTTAGGGGCATAAGTGCAAGTCAGCTCGACTATTTATCATGGAGTGTGATGAATCAATTGATGATGAGGTGCCCAAATCTGAAGTTGCAGACGGGAATGTTGGCAAGTCTAAGGAAGAAACACTTATAGTGGATTTAGAACTTGGAATATCCATCCATGCATTATCTGGATCACCAAACCAAAAAACAATGAGGTTTGTGGGGCACGTTTGTGGAAGAGCAGTAGTTATCCTGGTTGATACGGGAAGTACACACAATTTCATGGATCCATCTGTTGTTCAAAGGGTTCATCTACTATCTAATCTAACAGAAAGGCTTTCTGTCAAAGTGGCTAACAGGCAAGCAATTCGTAGTAAAAGGAGTTGTGCAGCAGTACCTTTACACATACAGGGTAATCTCTATACCATTGATTTTTTCATTTTGACTTTGGGAGGATGTGATATTGTTTTGGGTGTGCAATGGCTTCGAACCTTAGGACCTATCCTTTAGGATTTCTCATGACTTCAAATGGAGTTCTCAGTCATGGACAATCCTAGAAGACTACAAGGTATGACATCAACTGGTATCTCATTAGTAAAAGGAGAAAATTTTGGTAAAGTTTCTAGGCAAAATAAAAGAGGACTAGTTATTCCGTTTATTGATTCTGAAAATTCCAGTTTGATGTTTATTGAAACTTCTGTTGAGCCACAAATATTTGACCTTCTTAACCGATATTCAGAAGTGTTTTTAGAACCCAAAGGATTACCCCCTACTCGAAATCATGACCACAATATTGTATTACAATCAGGTGCAAAACCAGTTTGTGTAGAACCTTATAGATACCTTTACTTTCAAAAATCTGAAATTGAAAAAATAGTCCATGAAATGTTACAATCTGGTATTGTTAGACCTAGCCAAAGTCCATTCTCATCCCCGGTCTTATTAGTAAAAAAACATGATGGAAGTTGGAGGCTTTGTGTTGACTATAGAGCCCTTAACAAAGAAACCATTAAGGTTAAATTTCCTATACCTATAGTTGATGAACTTCTTGATGAGCTTCATGGATCAATCATCTTTAGTAAGCTGGATCTAAGGTCGGGATATCACCAAATTAGGGTTCAACTAGAGGATATACCTAAAACAGCCTTTCGTACCCACGAAGGCCATTATGAATTCTTGGTAATGCCTTTCGGGCTTACCAACGCTCCGGCAACCTTCCAAAGTCTTGTGAATGACATCTTTAAACCTTATTTACGAAAATTTATATTGGTTTTTTTATGACATTCTTGTTTATAGTAAAAATATATCTGACCATGTTCATCATTTACAAATTGTTTTGGACATTTTAAAACAACACCAGCTTTTTGTAAAAAAATCTAAGTGTTGTTTTAGATGTGCTGAAATTGAGTATCTTGGTCACTTAATCTCAAAAGATAGGGTACGAGGTGATCCTACCAAAATTGAAGCAATGTTTAAATGGCCATTCCCTACCAGCCTTAAATGTCTTAGAGGATTCCTAGGTTTAACTGGATATTACAGGAAATTTATCAAAGGATATGGACTTATAGCAGCCCCCTTAACAGCCTTTTTTTAAAAAAATTCATTCCAATTGATTGAATAAGCAAAAAGGGCCTTTCAAGATCTTAAACATGCTGTAACTAGCCCTCATATCTTAGCTTTACCAGAATTTTCTATTCCTTTTACTATTCAATGTGATGCTTCTGGTATTAGTGTTGGAGCTGTATTAATGCAACAGGGCAGGCCATTAGCATACATGAGTCAAACAATTCATGGAAAAGCCTTGCAACTATCTACCTACGAGAAGGAGCTAATGGCATTGGTTTTAGCAGTGAAGAAATGGAGGTCTTATCTTTTAGGACACAACTTTAAGATACAGACGGATCACTAGAGTCTCAAGTACTTGCTGGAACAAAAGGTGGGTACTCCTCTTCAACAAAAATGGATTACCAAACTTTTAGGATACGAGTTTGTGGTAGAATACAAACCAGGGAAGGAAAACAAGGTTGTTGATGCCTTGTCCCGAAAAATGAAAGAGTCGAAGGAAGGGAACCTATTTGCTATTATTGCACCAGCAAACACTTGGTTGGAACAACTTAGAACAGTTATGCTATAGATCCTAAACTACAACAGATTATTAAAAAGCTGGAACAAAGAAGTCTTGCATCCCAGAATTATAAACAGTAGGATGGCCTATTATTTTACAAAGGAAGATTGTCCATCCCCGCCTCAAGGGAGTTGAGAGAACAAATTCTTCATTTGTTGCACAGTGGCCCACAAGAAGGACACTCAGGATTCCACAAGACTCTTCATAGAGCTAAATCTGAGTTTTATTGGAAAGGAATGAGGAAGGAGGTCAGAAGGTTTATCAAAGAATGTGATATATGTCAGCAGAACAAGTCTGAGAATATCCACCCTGCTGGATTGCTGCAACCATCGCCAATTCCTACGAAGATATGGACTGATATTTCCCTTGATTTCATTAAGGGATTACCAAACTCTGAAGGCTATAGTGTTATTATGGTGGTAGTGGATCGGTTGTCTAAGTACGCTCACTTTATTCCTATTTCTCATCCGTACACTGCCTCAAAGATTGCTCAGGTGTTCCTAGCCAATATTTTTAAATTACATAGGTTGCCTAATTCTATTGTTACTGATAGAAATCCTACTTTCACAAGTACATTTTGGAAGGAGCTCTTTAAACTGCAGGGAACCACTTTGAAATTTTTATCGGCTTACCATCCCCAAACAAATGGTCAGACAAAGATTGTCAACAAGATGGTTGAGCGATATCTTAGGTATTTCTCGGGGGACAAGCCAAAAGGATGGGTTAAATGGCTTCCATTGGCTGAGTGGTGGTACAACACCAACATTCATGCTTCTACCAAATTATCCCCTTTTGAATCTGTCTATAGCTACCCGACCCCAAAGTTAATTCCCTATACGCCAGGCACCACACAAATTCAAGAAGTAGAAAATACCTTGAAGACCAGAGATGAAATCATCTGTATTCTTCGTGCGAATCTACAGCTGGCACAAGACAAAATGAAAAAATTTGTAGATATTAAGAGGATTGAGAGAAGCTTTGATGTGGGAGATTTGGTTTACCTTCGATTACAACCATACAAGCAGCAATCGGTGGTGCAAAGGAGGAATTTGAAATTGTCTTCATGATTCTATGATCCATATCAAGTGCTGGAGAAGATTGGTACTGTTGCTTATCGGCTTGAGCTTCCTCCTGCAGCAAAGATACACCCGGTGTTTCATGTCTTTTGCTTAAAGAAGAAGTTGGGAGAAAGACAAGATCTGGTTGTTACTCTTCCACCAACAGACAATGATGGAATTATTCAGCCTGAACCAGAAGAAATATTGCACTGATGGTTGAAGAAGAAAAAAAATCATGCGATGACCGAAGTATTAGTGAAATGGAAGGGACTAGGTGCAGAGGAAGCATCTTGGGTGGAATATTCTATCTTAGTCAATGAATTTCCAGACCTTGTGGACAAGGTTATTTGGGGGGGACAATATTATGTGCACAATGACATATCACCAGAGCTGGGTTATGGCTGCATAAAGACCCCAGTATTTATTGCTTATTATTTAATTTAGTTAAGTCTAGAGTCTAGTTGAGTTTGATATTGAATCTAATAATTATACGTGGTATCAGGTTAAGACTTGTTTCTAATCTGTTGAATTACAGCCAAGTATTTTAACTTAAAAATAGGTCTTTAGCTTAGGTTGTTAGCTGAACAAGTAGTTATGTTATTTTTTAGTACTGGTAATCCAGTCAGTTGTTATTCCAATTGTATTTAAAATCTTCTTGTTAATGAAAAATACATCCAAAAACATTTCCAATCATTGAAATATTAGAAACTGTGATTTTCCTCGAATTTTTTTTTTCTAGTTGTACCTGACAATGATAGGAAGTGATACACAAAGACAAGTGCAGTAACTTGGGATAACCATGCAGGTTCCGCAGAGACAACATAATTTAACCTCACGAACTCTTGATCACGTGTAAGCAATCGAATCAATTTTCCCATCAGTATCTTCAGCATTAATTAACGCCCCTTCAGTTAGTCAAGTGAGACAACAAGTTCATTCATCACACTCTGCCTCGTCAATACACGGAGGTCTAGATTCATTTCTAGAATCAAAACATATGTCATCAGAGACCAACGAAAAAACAGAAGCTAAGAATAAGAAAAATAAAGAAAATTTTTTACAGGATAGAATCAAGGAAAACAGACCTGCGCCCTTATCTTCACCAGCAGAGCCATCAGAAACAAAATCTTCTGCGAAATCCCTGAAACGTGGCCTGGGCTGCCTCATTTGTAAGCCTACTACTCCATTTGCTTCAATTAATTATTGTACCAATTTCAACATCAGATACCCCATCAACATAATCCTCTAATGGATTTCTTCATCCTCCTTGTCGAGGACTATTTGGCTTACCACTAACCAACCAGTTCATGTTTCGCGTTCGAATCATCAAGCAGTCGAGTATCAAAATGAAAAGTTTCTCCAACTGGGTTTCTGCCGAGGGACTGTCAAGCACAACTGTATCATCATTATCATCATCATGAAAAGGAAAATTATCTTGGAAGTGTCGATAACCGCTTCCATTTGTTCACTGCCTAAATTTGAAGAAAAAAAATCAGGTTTTCATAAAACGAAAAATACCCATTCTTATTACATGTGAAGCAATTCCAGTTATAAAATTAAAAATATAAAGTTATGTTATTACAAGTGAAGTTCAAAATTGCTGAGAAATGAACTGATAGTTTCTAAAAAAGAAAAAAAGAAGAGGAGGAGAATTAGCAAGCAGTGACTAAGAAACTGAGATTCAATCATGAGGCGCTGCAAAGGGTGATGAGTGATGCCCATTGATAACACAATCTGGTTGAGATGATGATGATCAGTCACCAAAGGGTTTGTTTGGAAGGAGGGAATATTTATTTATTTCGACACTGAAGTAGAGGGAAATTTCTTCCCTTCTATCATTTATTATTATATATATATATATATTTAGCTAAAACAGCAACAAGGGCATTTGGTCTAGTGGTATGATTCTCGCTTAGGGTGCGAGAGGTCCCGAGTTCAATTCTCGGAATGCCCCTCTTCTCTGTTTTTTGCCCCCTACAATCTGTATTCATATTTCTTTGCCCACCGAGGTTCGAAGCGAACAATGTTTATCTATTTGTTGTTTCAATTTTTTTAATGTACTCCCTAAAGTTTTGACATCGAATCAACTAACCATTAATATTTTTCGATCTCAAAATTTTTAAAATTTAATGAAATAAAACCTTTTGCAAATAATTTGATGTTTTTCCCCTACTTTTAATCAAAAGATATAAATAATGCTACTACATCATTTATGTTCAAAAGTACAAGTACGAAAATTATAAAAAGTAGTGGAATGATAATTAAAAAAAATTGTTCAGTTAATTGTGAGTTTTGAGATAATAAAAATTAACAATTTTACTTACAAAAAAATTCAACAATTTATTGGTTTATAATAGTTTAAGAGATAAATTATTTGAAAATAATGACATTATGTATTATACTTATTGAATAAAAGGTTTTAATTCATCACAGTTAAATAATATATATTTAAGTTTTTCATGATGGGAGAATATTGATAAGTTCTCACTCGAAGACACTTCTCCACTATCTTTATGTCTTGGAACGCGGTTGATTTTTGTTTTCAAGTGAGGCTTAAAATAGTACAAGATAAATATTGAGATCTCTTCAACAATATAAATCTCATATATCGAAACTTCAATATACGCTTTGTTTTTTACTTTTCTCTTAAGGTTGAACAAGTACTTGTATGTAATTAAATGAATATTTTGTATTTAAAAAGACAATAGGATTTTAATTATAATGTATGTGAAGGCACTTTCCCATCATTATCATGCTTTGGAATGCGATTAATTTTTGTTTTCAAGTGAAATTTTGAATAATATAAGATAAACGTTGAGATTTAAGTTTAAATTTTAATTGATATTGTATTTTTAAATACAACAAATAGTAAATTTCATACTTCTCAAACATACATTTATTTAATATCGTGCTTTGAAAATGTGATAATGTAAAGTATAATATTTTACAAGATCTTTTTCAAGTGTTCCTGTTCCACTAAATTTTTATATTTACTGTAATTATTTTTTAAAAAAATAAAATAATGAGGGCTATTGGGAAAAGTTGATGAGATAGTTGACATTCCAACCAATGAGATCATAATTTAGTTAAGCTCCACCCTAGCAAATAGTGCCTAATGAAATGCTCACTCTCTCTTTTTTTTTTTTTTTTTTCTTGTGTCTTTTCCTCCCGGAACATCGTAAATATAATGGTATTTCATTAAAAATATATATATTTGAAGTGTAAAAACAATTCATTTTTTTTTAAAAAAGGAACCTTCATGATTAACTCTTATCTATTTAAACAGAAAATGACCATATTAAGCTAAAATTAAATTTTTTTTTTTTATGTTTTCAAATTGTTTTGATGTTAATAAAATTTTAAAAAATTAAAAAATATTTTTATGTATTTACAAGTAAAAAGTATTTTAAAAAATAACCGCAACCACACTCCTAAACACCCTTTAAGTGCCTGTTTGATATTGTAGTAGCAATTGCTTTTTATTTTTTTTACTTGGAAATACATCAAAGTAATATATTTTTTTATTTTTTAAAATTTATTTTTAATATCAACACATTAAAACGATAAAAAAATTTCAAGAAAAGAAATTTAAAAATTTAAAAACACATTTAAGCTCCAAAAACAAACATTTACACAAACTATATGAAAATGCTAAGATACAAATATTGAGATATTTTCAAGCTATGGGGTAGAATATCATGGGATTTACAGGAGATGGACTAGGTTTGCCAAAAGATTGGATTTCATTTCTATCCAAGTAAAAAGAAAATCAGAGGATGGCGACAGGAATTTTCTTGTTAAAGGAATCTCTTTCTTTCTCAGGCTCTCCTTTCCCAAACGTCTTGAGCAGTTTGAAAAAAGAAAAAAGGGTGGTAGGTCCAAAATACATGGGCCTTAAATTGTACTCCAAGAACATCTAAAATGAAACAGCATGGATCATACTTTCAGACTTTCAGTGTCTTTGTGGGCTCAAGTGGAATTTAACCTCAAATTTTACAAACAATCGCTACTCCCTCCAAGCATGTTTTTTTAGGTGTTGTTTGGTAGTTTGGCTGTTTACGAGGTTAAAGTAAACTATAGTTTTTATTATTTTGAGCGAAAGATACAAAGCACCAATCATTTTCCCGTAGCATCATCATGCATAAATTAATTATTATTACTACTATACAAATATTATAAAAATAGTATAATTGAATTTTTTTTTAGTAAATCTATAATTTTTTGGGACTTTATGATCGTGGTTTGTTCTTTTTCTTTTTTTATCTGAGAAAGATGAGAATGTATCAATTTTTTAATTGGGTTACTAGAGGTTAAAAATAATGGGTTTAAATGTTATATTTGGTTAGTATCTCAAAATAATTGAGATAAAATTACATTTAGTTGAAGATATAAACAAGAAGACATATAATAAATTTATCTTTGATATATTTTTTAAGTGAATTTATATCATTTTAAAATAGAAAAAATAATAAAAATATTTTTACGATGACAAAACAACACTATATCCATTCTTGCCTTGATATTGTTCACTGTCTTCCCCTTCACGTCCATGACCGTGTTGAAAGTGTTCTCGAACACGCTTTTTTTCCCTATATGTATGATGTCAAGGTTATGATGGAGGAGATTGGTCTTCTAATAAGAAAGCTCCCACAAAATACTTCGCTTTATCCAATTATGAGTTAAACCAAAACTAGGATACTTCTGCTTATCGGATTGAAAACCAAACATAATGTCATCGTACTTTGACACCACGCTATACAATTCATAACTAGAAAGACACGAGGGTGCAACATCCTTTTTAACTCTACCAATAAAAAAATCATTTATGTTCTTTCTGTATCTATGATCTGTTAGCAAGAAACGTTAGTAACAGTAAAAAAAAGACGTTTTATCGCTGTTTGTTAGCGTGAATAACTTGTTATTTTTCATGCAGTATGAACATGCTAGTTTTCCATGCGTGCTCCAACCAGAAACCATTTCATAAGCTGGAAAATCATTGATAGTCTACATCAAAGCTGTCTTCATAAGAAAATTTTGTTTCGTTAATACATCATAAGTTAAAGCCCTGGAGGACCATAACTGCATCAACTCATCAATCAATGGTTGAAAACAAACATCTATATTCCAGCCCAGACTATTAGACTGAGTATGACCGTAAATAAAAACATGAACTTCAAGTTATAAACTGTGAGTATAACAAATCAACAAGAATAAGGAGCAACAAATGACTCAAATGGATTGAATCTGTCAATATATAACCTAAGACGCACATTCCTTGATTCAGCTAAAAAATAAGGATGCACACTTTTAAAGTGTTTTCATATTTTACCATCGGAAGGGTGCATCATTACTTCATCCACCACATCATATGATTGATGCCATGTCATGTGCTTAGTAGTTTTTGGTGACATGAATAACCTCTGCAGTCTAGGTGTGATTGAGAGGTATCTAACTTTTTTATGTGCGACATGAGTCTTTTCTTTGCTAGTTATGGGTTTATAACGAGAATGTCCATATATCTTGCACTCGGTCAGCTCAACATTTTCAAGGTAGTACAACATGCAGAAGTTTGGACACATGTTAATTTTTTAGTATCCTAGACCGAGGGGTTTCATTATGAAGTTAGTAGTATAAAAGTTCTCTTTCAACCTGTTTTCTTCAGGTAAAATGCTTTTCTCCCATTCGACAATTCTGTCATAACCGGCCTCACTCAACCTATAATCCAACTTCATGGTAAACACCTATTCAACGACCGATAATTTACTGTGATTTGTGAGCCATCCCATAATGATTCATCATAATCTTTCAATAGATCAAAAAACCTAGTCGCGTCTGCATTAGGTTCTTCATCTATGATTGTGTAATGGTCTTGGTAATTTCAATGGAAAAATACTGGAATTCTTATTATAGCTTTTCTTTAACTTGAGCTTACAGGTAAGTGGGGAAAATTGAAATAACAAGTTTGAAGATAAATATCTTAAAGAAACTGAATAGAAAGAACAATGCCATATTGATAAACCCTAATCTAGATTTCTGGGCAGCTTCGAGGTAGCCCGGGCCTCTTGGGTGAATGAGATTTGCTTCAAAGCAATTTCCTGTCTATTTGCTGCCCCTCCCTCTCCCTTTTATTGTAACTCTCGGTTAATTGAGAATTAAGGATAATAGATAGAATTGACAGCTGTTTTATTTATCAGTGTTGTATTTTGACTCTTTTTTCTTCTCCCAAACTGTGCCGTATTTGGACTCCTTTTCTTCTCCCAAATGGTGTCGTTTGCCTTTGAACTTACTCCCTTGCTAGCTGTCAGTCGTAGGAGCTTCTTCATCTCAACCCTCCACGTAAGTGCTTCCTGTCCAATCTTGACCATACACATGCTCACTTTATTTCTTTGCTGCAGGTAAGTCTTCTCCCACACACCTCCTTCATTTCTTCCCCTAGCCTCAACTTGATCTTGCTCCTTTAGGCGCTACCGGACTGTTACAGATTGAACATTGACCAACATAATCCTGATTCCATAGTTTTCAGACCCGACCCGCAGGCCAGCCTGGTCCAAGTCTCAGGTTCCGGGTTTTGACAGGGTCACCGGGTCGGTCGGGTCAATTTTTTTTTAAATCAAAATGATGTTGTTTTAGTGAAAAAAAAAACAAAAGTCAACGGGTTGCAACCAGGTTTTTGATCGGGTCTTGTCGGGTCAACCGGGTCCCACCGGGTTTTTCCTTACCCTATTTTTTCTTCAACCCGGCCCGGTTCTAGCCCCAGGTCAGCCGGGTCCCGGGTTGACCTATCTGGCAGGGCCGAGTTTCAAAACTATGCCTGATTCATTGTCATCGTGATGCGAACCTCGTGATCATGTGGTCACGCAACCCACATGCAAAGAAACCAATTCCCGGAAAGCCAAGTAAATTAGGTTTGATAGGAGTGTGACACAAAGATAACTTGTACCTAGGCACCAGCACTATTGGAAACGGAGACCCCCACCCAACGAATATTGATTCGTGAACGAGAAGTATAAGGATGACGACACGAAGACAGTTGTTCTTCGATAAGTCGTTTTTCAGTTCTTTAGAGAACCATGGAAGGGAGATTATGTCACCAACATACACACAGACAAAGTGCGGCAAACAAGAAGTTTTATTAATCTGAATTGTCTAACTTATATGTTTGGTTATGCCTTTATTTATACTAACTCTAGACTTAAATAAACCCTAATGGACCCCCCTTAGGTGGACTTATTTTAAGCCCATTTACAATTGACACAAATAAGTAATAATAACCCAAAGACTAAGAAGAAAATAATAAAAATCCAAAAATTACCATTCTAAATATGCTAGAATCAGATTTGTCACCATTAATAAGTCCCAAATAGACTAGGAAATCTGATATGAAGGTAGAATTTATTCTAAAGTCTTCTTTCATCTTTGTAGCTAGGATGAATATGGAATCTTTGTAAGAAAAGGATTCTGAACATTTATGAATCCTTGCCACACATGAAAACTATGTTGCAGCCCATTAAAGATCTTTGGAGAATTAAGAGATTCCCAAAATAAGCTGCCACATCCTTTTAGGAAAAGAATCCTAGCCAAATAGGAAGTCCACAAGTCAAAAGGAAGTAAATAACAAAATTTGTACATCCTCTGTTGACCCGTATTTTGATGCCTTCTTGGACTTCAATTGACCTAAAATTTTAAACCAAGGTAGGACAACATGTCAGGAGACTCCATGTAAACTTTCAGCTCGATCCAACTATTGGATTGAGAATAATGACTATTTCCGTAAAACTAGATAGTTGCACATTTTACGTCAAAATCTGAATTTGACCTTTCTTGGATCGTATCATTCCCTCATCTTCAAGATGATTCATCCTCGAATCACCAACAGGTTGAATGGACAATTTCTTAGCCTCATTTTGAAGCCTTTAGAGTTCTTTTCTTGCCAACAATCATTGCCAACAACTTTGGATGAAAGTAGCAGCAGTTCTATTTCGTATATCATCATTGCAGCGTATTTTCTCCTCTCTTTCTGAAGCTTGCTGGGCATTGACTGTTGCCGTTAACACATCAAGTTCTTGCTTCATCTCTCCTAGAATACAGGATAGACTATTAGATTCATTTTTTAGAACGCTAATCTCTTCATTTCTTTCTCTTTGATACCACCTCTCATTTTGAATCCTCATTTTCTTTTACCATAATACCTCATCAAAATACATGAAATCCCTTCGGTTTCTAGGCTGCCGAAAACCTTCCCGATGGCCTATGGTCTCATCCTTAAAACCACCATCACCAATATCATCAATGTCCTCCTTAAAATCCGCATAATCAACCCACCTTGGCCTTTCAGCCCCACTGCCATTGTTTGTTTTCGGTTCAGCCCCAACCTCTCTCACGTCTTGGGTACATGTTCTAGCCATGTTACCATGTTTTCCCACCTTCTCAAGTCTGTCACACACGTTCCCCATCATGAAATTTATTCTTTCAATCATCTTCGTCATGGCTTGCATTTGGAATTTAAGTTCTACATCGTGAGGGGGTGGTGTGTTGTTTTGATCTGACATGATAGTACCTGTAAAAATTGGTTAGTGGTGAAAGAAAAAAAATTATCCTTACGTCGCTCATGTTTAGCTCAAACACTCTTGATATCCTCACATGCTCACACCTCTCGTCTCACCTTCTTGTCGATGAAATTATTTCGTCTATCAATCCGTCAGCAATCCTGTCGGTATAAGCGACGTCACTATACGACTTGCCTTTTTGAATCCAACTATAATTCCATCGGTAACGGTGTTTGTAAAAATTTACACGTCATCGTACTGTTTGTTTTCTTTAATTCCTTTTATTCTGACTTGGATTCCCTTGGTATATACTGATGATATATTTCCATCGGTATTTATCGATGAAGTTAGCGATGGAAAAAATTCAATCGGTAAATATCACCGTAAAGTACTAATGAAAAAAATTCGATTGGTAAATATTCATTTGTATTCGTCAATTTTCTGATAGTGTGTTGACTGAGAAATCCTTAGCCAAGGTGGAATGAGATTTGAAAAGAGTTTGAAATTTTATTTAAACGATCAAAGGCTATTATGTAGAGAGCAAACATGATTTAACATGGCAATACACTCTATGTTTTAATGTTAAATTGAAACATTATTGATGAAATGATATTAATTACACTAGGAAACCAGTCATGACACATTTGATAGATGATGCACTTTATCTTCAAGTATAAATTAATCAATTGTTGAATTGATAATAAATTAAATTGTTTAAATTATTCAATTCTATTTAATTAGAATTAGAATTAGAATTTATATTTGCGCCAACATATTAGAAACTTAATGAGTCACACATATTAAGAACAATTAGTTAGAAATTAAACTGAGATGATTTAATTAAGTATGACTTGATTAAAATACATTTTAGAAATTAAGGACTAAAATATAATTAATATAGGGATTATATTTTTAGACCTGGAAAAATCAAGTAAGGACTTGATTGAGTTAATTTCTAAAATTTTCCTGAATTAATATATGTATATTATTCAAGGAGCAAATTGATATTTTTTCAATTTATAAGGTTTTTCAGATTTTTCTATAAATAGTAAACTACACTTCTTATTTTTTGTGGTTGTTTGTTAGACTGAAAAATCTATGTAAGTCATAGAATAGAGAACTAACACTCTAGGCATATTAATCACTCTCTTCTAAATAGAGATTTAGGAAATTTGCCACAAGTGGTTCGTGTCATAACCCAATTTTTGACCCTTTTATTTTAATTATTATTATTATTTTATTTACTAAAAATGATAAAAAAATAAAATAAAAAAATAAATATAAATGATGAAAAACAAGTAAAAATGAAATAAATGAAGAATGAATTAAAATTTGGGTTAAGGGGCAACATGATTGGAAGTTTAAAGATTTAATTAAATTTTTGACTAGTTTAATTAATCAAGTCAAGGGTTTAACTGGAGAATTGATAAGTTTTGAGACTTAATTGAGCTTGAAATTAATTTAATTAATCAAATCAAGGGTTTAATTGGAGAATTAATAAGTTTTGAGACTTAATTGGACTTGGATTTAATTAAATTAATGAAATCAGGGACTTATTTGAAAAATTATCAAAGTATAGGGCTGATTCTGGTCAAAATTGCAACAGATTAGAGTTCAAGAACTGTTTTGTAAAATACGCTGAAATGCAGGGGTCCAATTAAAGTTTATCCAGGGGCTTGCCTATGAAAATTCCAAAACGTCAAGGACCAAAACACAAATGACCATTAACAATTGAACGACGTCGTTTCTAGAAATCGTCATCGCCTTCTTCGTCTCCTTCCACAGGAACGGTTTCTGCAGTAATGGCTTTGAAGCCGTTTCAATTGTAGAGATACTTGGCATTATCTGGCTATAAAGCCAGAGAAAATGAGAGAGCGCGGGAGGAAAAATAAGGCCACGAATGGCAGAGAACAAAAAGATAGAGACGAAAAAAGAAAACAGGGAGAGGGAGAGCGTAAGGAAAGAAAATGGAGAAGGGAGAGTTAAAGAAAAACAAAACAGAGGAGAGAAGGCAGTGGCAGTGTTGGTGGGATAGCCCTTTTACACTGTCATCGTCTTCTGCAACTATAAGCAACAGGAACCAGAGCGTTTCTTTCTTTCTTTGAGAACAGAGGCAGAGAGGAGGACAGGGAAATAAGAAACCCACAGATGAAAGCACCAGCATAACAATCGACTTTTTCTTCTCCGGTGCCGGCTTCCAAAACTAGAGGAATAAGCTTAAAAAACGAAGAGAGGAACAATACACCATCGCCTTCATCTTGCTCCCAAGTAAGTGTCTCCAGTTTGCACCCTAACACTGTGCATTAGAAATATAATTACATACTAACTGTTGCCAGCGTGCATGAACAATTCACGCACGCTGGCGGGTAAAAGCCGCCTGGTCACTGGCTTGGGCCAGTGACCAGGCTGGGCCGACTGGGCCCAGCCCCCAAAAAAATAAAAAAAATAAAAAAAGCAGAAAAAATATGTGCATGCATGAAAAATAAAATTTATTTTATTAGTTTATTCACTGACGCCAGAGTCCGGAATAAAAATACTGATTTAATTGTTTTTTTATTTAGCAACATAAAAAATAAAAATATATATGAATGCATAATAAAATAATTTTTTATTCACTAGCGTTAGAGTCGGGAATAAAAAAAAATTGATCTAAATTTATTTTATAGCTACGTAATATTTACCAACACCAGAGTTGGAATTATCCGTAGTTGAATATTCACTGGCGCCAGAGTCAGGAATATTATAAGCAAATTATCATAGCATAAATTAATAAACATTTAGCAATTTAAGATAAAACCAACAATGCAGTCTGCCTCAGGCAGAACGTTTAAGGGGTGATAATATCTTTCCTTTTACGTAACCAGTCCCGAAACCATAGAATCTCTGTTGACCATTTAGGATTCCTAGTGACCATAATACTAGGTGGCGACTCCTTAAATAAGATCTTTTTTTTTCTAAAAAAACAAGATGCCAGAAATCTGTTCTTTTTTTCATAATCAAGATTATTTATGGGACGCCACAATGTCGGGTGCGACAGTTCGTGTGAATTACCGTTTGAGACCGGACAATTAAACGACTTGTGGTTTGCAACAACTTAGCTTTTAAGGAATTATTCAAAGCCAAAGAAAAGCAGAATTCCCTGTAATAAAACTCTAAACAACTCTAAATATGTCTAACAAGATCCTAGAAACTCCTTAATAATTTTGTTTTATTATTTCCACTGTGCGTATGATATTCAAAAAACCCAACAACTCCCTCAAAGTAAACCCTCCAATCATATCTTATAATTTTCTTCTCTTGCGTGCGTTAGTTACTTAATTTCCCCCTCGTTTTCCTTAATTAGTTGGAGTAGCAAGTAAGAAGTTGTCTATTTTGCTATATAATTAATTAATTTTCTTATGTTTTTAGAGTTGCTGGTATGTACCCCTGGTTGTTAATGCTTGTGCCGTTCTGTACATTTTTGTTGCAGCCATATCTTTTCATGCTACTGCTGGTTTTTCTGGTTACCCTCTTGAAATCTATTTGTGCTTTAGCAGCCATGCCAAGTTTCTATGATTATGTCCATCTATTTCTCGTCATGATTTAAGCAAATGAAGGCAGCGTAATAAAACAAGGTAGTTGAATAGTAATTAATCATGGTGATACTTGAGCGATAGCTTTCCATAACTTCTGCTGCTGTTGCAAATGCTGCTACTTGAGTTGTTTATGTTACTTTTGAAATACCTTTTACAACTGCTATAACTACTAGTATTTTTACTTAATTTGAGCTATGTATGAAAAAACAAAAACAGTTTACATACGATTTTATAATAATTTTTTACAATCTAAGTTTACATTGTATTTCCCGTGTTTCGTCAAAAAATGTTTTTGACAACCTTACATTAAAGGACTTATTAGATGCTGGTTCAAAGTTCTATTGACTTGCGTTCCATGCAAGTTATTCCTATATGATGTGGTATTACGAGGCAGAAAGACTGTCTTAACCAGTGTTTTGCAGGCCAGCAGCGATGCCCTTCATGGTTAAAATAAGGGTGTCTTCCAGGCCTGGTGCGTACTCGCTTGTAGGGTTAAGCGTCACAAGCTCTGCAGCCGGTTTGGTCGATTCCATGTAATCTTTTGACAAGTGTGGCCTTACTGTCACATGGTAGTCAGGATCACGAATTTGCTTCAAAGTGTAGGCTTGGCAAACATTAAGGGTTGTGATATATGCATCGCGAAGACGAAGCCTCTGCTTCAAGTATGGGTCTCCTTCAAGAAGGTCTTTATGCCCGGCAATCTGCAAGCACAAAAAACATAATGGATTTATTCACAGGTGGATCCAAGCCACGTCAAAGAATTGTGGCAATAGGCACTCAAACACAGAACAGGGTTGGATCTAGAAATGTTCAGAAGGGAGAAAAAAATCAAAGGATTTTGAGTAATTTTTTATATAATTTGCTCTCTTACACTAATGGTTTATCCCCATACCTGGAGGAGGAAGAGCTTATTTTCTTCATAGTTTGCTCTCAAGCGGTCTCCGAAAGGTCGCAGTTCTTCTGACACTAGGAGCTTGTCATACAAAGCAGCGATTCCTGGACCTCCCTTGGCAAAAACCATCTCAACTAAGTCAATTGTGACTCTGAAGAAAGGCCACTGATTGTACATCTCCTGTAGCGTGTGGAGATTTTTTATATCCTTCTGAATCACATGCTTAAATGCTGCTCCAAAGCCAAGCCAAACTGGTAGATGAAACCTTGTCTGGGTCCAAGCAAAGATCCATGGGATTGCTCGGAGTGATTCAATGCCGCCACTTGGCTTCCGTTTTGATGGTCGACTGCCAATGTTCATCCGACCATACTCCAACTCTGGTGTTGCCTGCATCGTGGAAATTCCAAACACCAGATAAGGGAAATATGTTCTTCAGCACAGTAGTTCCAAACAGTGAAAATGAAGGACCCACAAACTATTTCAAACCTCAAACACTAAATTACTGAATTTTGTAGGAGTTTTAATGAGGTTAAGCCCAAACAGCGTAACATTTAAAGACTCCGATAAGAGCAAAGAGAAGGAAAATATCCAGTTCGCTAATCACAAGAATAATTGAAGACTTTCCTAGTGAATTGATAAGGATATTAGAATTTTGTTGCTGTGATCAGATTGAACAGATTTGTAGGAGTAATGACAATGCTGGGTTAAATACTTACAAGGCGGAAGTATTCAACAAAACGAGGTTCTTGGAAGACTATGGATCGGTATTCTTTTGTCGCAACGATTGCCATCTCATCCATGAGAGCACGCCATTCTGATTTTGGTGAGACCGGAGGATGCATTCCATGCTCAAGTGTGGCAGCTGTAAAACGCTGGAGCGTTCTGAAACATAAGTGCTCTTCACCAAAGGACTTTTCAATAACTTCTCCTTGAACAGTCACACGAAGTGATCCATGAATGGTGTCAGGTGGTTGAGATAATATAGCGAGATGGGTAGGCCCTCCACCTCTTCCAACTGTCCCTCCTCGGCCATGGAACATGATTAGCTTAACCCCATATTGCTTCGCCACCTTCACAAGCTCTTCTTGAGCCTTATACAGCTGCCAAGCAGCAGAGAGACGCCCAGCATCCTTTCCAGAATCTGAGTACCCTATCATGACTTCTTGCTTCCCCTTGATCCGGTCTCTATACCAATTTATTGAGAAGAGACAAGCCATAGCAGCAGGAGCGGCTTCAAGATCAGCCAGCTTTTCAAACAATGGAACAACCCTAAGTGATTGTTGGACATGACATTCACGTTGTAACAGTTCAACGGCAAGTACATCAGAAGGGCTCGTGGCCATTGAGATTATATAAGCACCAAAGTTGTCCGGAGGAAGTTCTGCAATGACATGAAACGTGTCCAGCACATCAGCAATTTCTTCAGTTTTGGGAAGATCAGGTCCAAAAAGAGGACGTTTGCCACGGAGCTCAGATAAGAGCCATTCCCTCCTATGCTCCTCAGACCATTCTCGATAGGATCCAATGCCCAAGTGCTTTGTGATGGCATCCAGAACATCAGTGTGCCTGTCGGATTCCTGCCGGATATCAAGTCTGACAAGTGAGAGTCCAAAGGTAGAAACTTGCCGTAAGAAATCAAGGAGGCTTCCGTCTGCAATTGGTCGATCACCACAGGCGCAGAGTGATCTGTAGCAGAGTTCAAGAGGCTCGAGGATCTACAAGAATAAAAACCAAAATCAGTAAAAAAGGATTTCTTTCACCTGCAGAATTATAGCACTTGCGATTAACAAGTGGAAATTTGAGGACAAAAAATGATATCGGTGAGATTGGTAGGCATCTATCATCCAAGTGATACCTTACGGCAAGACTGCTATAAAGTTACCACAACAGTATATTTCTTCAAACTGAAAGTAATTGACAAGGAAGGGACCTGCTCAGCTTTAGTGAAAGTTGAATCCTCAGGAATGTCAGATTTCCCATTGGCTAACAACTGACGGGAGCGTTCGCGGGTGTTGTACAGCTTGTCCCTTACATTTCCAAGAACAACACGATATGGCTCATTTGGAGGGATCTGTTTCCAAAATTCTGTTCTCATAACCCATGTAGGGGGAAAAAAAAAAACCAGAAGCTCTTTATAAATCAAATAAACTGTAGGAAAAAAATAAATTGATCAAACGAATTTAAAATACATCAAATGAACTTGTTTTTCCACCGAGTTTGAATATAGCAGGAAGCTTCTGGTAAGGCAGGCGCGTAATGTTTCATGAAATTGTTGTCACATTGCCATGCGTAGACTACTTACATTCCTGATCTCTACATTTTCAAACATCCTTAAAAGGAGAGTTAATAAATACCTATGTAGTGTTTCGCATATCTTTTTGAAGATGAATGAAGTTCATCTGCGCGAACACGAAGTTCTTCATTGCAGCGCCACATGGACAACTGCAAATGAAATCAGACAAACCGATAGCAAAAATGGCATGATTGTACCCTGAAGACTACTGTACACAATTTTTGTAATACCTCAAACATAAGATCCTCTATCTGGGAGAAATAGAGATTAGCAGCCATCATCCTAGCTAGTAAGCAAACATCTCGTGTAACTTCAGGAGTTACACGTGGATTTCCTGCAAACAACATAAAAAAACAATAAAATAGGCAGATATTATCCATGGAATGTACGCTACTCGTAGAGGGGAAAGGAAAATGAAGTAATTTTATGGTGATTAGTAAGTAAATAGTAGTATTTTATTAGTCATTTTTTAGAGCATGCTTCAAAGAAATTGAAAGATACAACTAGAAAAAAAAATTCTATATAAAATATTTTTTTATTATTTTTAGTGGGTTATGAATTTTATATTCTCTATTTTCTTTGTGTTTTTTTTTTATAAAAGAAATTAACCCTAAAAAATAACTAAATAAGATTTTACTAGTTATTCTCTAGTTACCATAAAATATTTCAAGAAAAATAAAACTCCTGAGCAACTAATTCCTTGAATGGATTTGCTTAGGAAACAAAAAAAAAAAAAAAAATTAAAAAAGAGGGGCCTTGAAGTTTTAATCATGTTATAATAATAGATAAATATAAAACAAGTCCAAGAACATAGTTTCTAGTAGTTTGTTTTCGTGATTTCTTGAGGTCTCATCGCAATGAACCCAAGCGATAGATTCTTTATCAAGACTCGTTAATGCCAGGGTGCTCAGCTAAATGGAATGAATTTGCTATAAATGGGATAGCAATAAACCATTGAAGACGGCAAGGAGACACACTTACCGTCACGATCCCCACCCATCCAAGAAGAGAACTGGATGACGGGGGCATTATAAGGAACGCGTTCTTGTATTCCAATGTTCTTCAAAGCTGTGTCAAGCCTCCGCAGGAACTTCGGAACACCCTTCCAAATTGTCTCATGGAAGTAGCTCATTCCCGCCCTCATTTCATCTTGTGGAGTTGGAGGAGTCCTTCGGATCTCATCAGTGCGAAACGCAGCTTGGATCTGCATGAGGGATAAGCAGATGTAATTTACACTCATTCTAAACAAACAAAGTTGCACACAGCCATCATTATTGTCTTGACTAAGATCCAAGAAGTTAATGCAAAAGGAGGCTACAGGCATTGTAATTGCATTGATTAAACAGACATAAACAGCCACATGATCTTGAAACTGAAAGGGCTTCACCTCCTAGCCACATTATCTGGAAGAATATTTAGATCAATAAAAAGGCATGACGCTGGAATCCATTGTCCAATTCTATGGTAGTGAGCTTTGACTGGAGTGATGCATTTATAATTGCCTTTTAACCCGTTCTATTGTGCCAGAAATATAAGCCAGATTTCGAAGTATGCATGGCCAATTGGCATCTAGATACCTCTCTTTGTAAAGCCTCATCAAGTTCCTGCTTATCATATGGAGTAATGTCCTTGGCATACAACTGAGTCAGACAATTCCGTATCCTGAATGCATGAAAAAACGAGGCAATATCAACAACAAAAGAAAATTGACAACAAGGTGGCATCTAGCATAGCATGACATCTTTGAAGCACTGCTATGTTAACCAAACTCCACCAGAACCGACCCATCACTCAAGGTCAGCTCATCTCAAGAAACGTTGCATTTCTAACACATTTATCACTTCAAACACACCTTGCATGCTTTTGAAGCAAGGATCTACGGACAGATTGAGTAGGATGTGCAGTTAGGACCAAATCCACAGTCTGATTCTTCAAAGCTTCAAAAACTTCCTCTGGCGACTTGTTCAACTGCCCCACAAGTCTATTGAGTGTCTCCTCAATATCTGATTCAGTTGTTGCCGAATTCTCATCAGCAAAATCTCCTTTCTTTAACTTAATCCTTCGTCTATAAGCAATCTGAACCTCCTCAGCCAAGTTTGCCAGATTAAGCATGTGAGAGAATGATTTTGTAACAACAATCGAGTCCCCAGGATCCAAACTCGTTATCACTCTCCCAAGTTCCTCCAACTTCTGAGGGTCATGCTTTGCCTCGTACTCTGCTGAAAGCTCGTAACAGTCATGCACCTAGCAAGTCAGCACGATACTTAGAATTAACAAAGAACTGGAATAACAGTAAAAAAAAAAAAAACACGATGAATACACTGCTGTTAACAAAAAGAAGAAGAACAAGAAGCAAGTACCGTTTCTCTGATATCCTTGCCATGCAAATCCTGCAATATATCAAGAAACCGGTCCAATAACAAAGCATCATACTCCACCAACTTGTCATCCTCAGAGACCTTCCCTGGTGCCAACAGCCTCAACTGTGCATCTATCGATGCCATCTTCTGAAAATTCCTATCTGCCATTGCTTTTCTTCTTCCTTCTCTGCGTGAATAAACAAACAAACAAATATACTCTGTTCTTGGCTTGGCCTGTTCTGTTACTTGAAAACTCTTTTATAGCAACATCCCAACAAACAAACAGAAAAAATTAATGAGTGCAGAGGTTGAAAGGAGATAATAGATAGAGAGCAAAGTGAATCTCGTGAGATTTTTTACACACCAAGTAGCTACCACCAACCACAAAGAAGAAGATCGCGTAGGTTCGTAGACAACGGGTAAGTTATGACCTCAACACATGAAAGCCACCCAAAAAAACCACATATACCTGCTTTACATTTTGTCGCACGTGAGGGACGCTGAAATACCCGTATCTAGTATCTACTTCCAACATTAGAAATAGTTCTCTAGTGGGTTCATTCGAAAATCACGATTTACTTTTTCTCTTCATGTTCATCTCATCTACATGGGTGAATTCTATTAGGTATACTTGAACTACATTTGGTAATTATCCAAGAAAATTTCAAAATGATATATGTTTTGTATTCCAAATTTTTTTTCTTTGTATAAATGTGGATTTTCCTTTGATATAGGAAATACATCTTTTCAAGTTGATTCTAATTTTTTTTTTTCTCAAACCCTTATCCTAAATTTTTAATTTTGTTATTAGGAATAACAATTTTTTTATTTGATTTATTTGAACACTTATCTTATTCCTTCAATCTCAATAGCAAAAAAACTCATGGATAACTTGCAATGCGAACAAATAAATTAGATTCTCAATTTAGCAATGAAACACTTTTTTAATTGGAGGATTGAAAAATATGTTGGGAATTTGTTTTGTCTTGCCAATTGAGAACTTATAACACTACCAGAAAATCTATAAATACAAATAAAATCATTGACATATTTTTTTTGTTTGTATTCTAGGGTGATATTTACCTATTGAATTTTTTTCATCGCTAACTTTGTTGGTATTTATCGAGGGAATCCCAGTCGAAATAAAATGAATTTTTTTTAAAAAATCAAATAGTACGATGATGTGTAAGTTTTTGTGGATAATGTTACCGATAAAATTACAGTTGAATTCAAACAGGGATGTCCATATAATGACGTGTTACTTATACCGACAGAATTACCGATGGAGTGACAGACAAAAACAGTCCATCAGTAATTCCATTGCTAATAGTTAATTTATAACCTGACCATCGATCCTCCCCTCCCTTATTTCTCCTTCTTCCCCTTTGTAATTAAACAAATAGCCCCCCCACATCCCTCCTCATCTCAACACAACTCATTCTTCTTCAACTTTTCTAGTCATATCATCCGTGTTCTGATTGAAATCTTATTGCAGATTTTTCATTTTAAGTAAGTAAATCTATTATTTTTTTAATTTGAACACAATTTTAAAATGTCAATTTTTTTATTGCATATTTTTATAGTATACGTATTTTGTTTGAGTTTTTACTTGTTTTATTGTTTTTTCTCAAACAAACATGTTATATTGATTTATGATTTTGTAAATGTTATGGTTTGTTTTAGATTTTGTAAAATTATATTTGTTTGTAAATTATTGAAACTTATGTCTAATTACCGACTTAGGTGTGTTGTGATGAAATAAATAATTGTTTGTTTAACGGGTCCGTTTTATGTTTTGTTAATTTTATTGCCGAGTTATAATTTTCATAAATTAATGTGTACAAATTTATATATACATTGATAATTGATAATGAATTAAGAGAAGTATGAAAGTAGGTAGGTTAATGTTGAGCTAAACCAATATTTTTGCAAATTTATTTACTTAACGTAGTTAATTAATACATGTTGTCATCATTATTTGATATAGGTTCGATAGAATTAGTCATGGATGATTATTCATGGATATATCGAGATTCACCTGAAGAATTGCGGATGATGAATCATTGTAATGGAATTTAGGGTTTTATTAATTACACAACATCTATTATGAGAAATATTAGTGGATGCGGTATTAGATGTCCATGCAAGAGGTGTAAAAATAAAAAGTTTCTCGATCCAAATGTTGTAACGATGCATCTTCTACACAAAGGGTTTGTGGAGGAATACCTGTGTTGTTATGCACATGAAAAACCATTTGTTCCTCACGAGACCATGATAGAAAGGATGATTGGGTTAACTTCTAGTGCTAGCATTGTGCATGGAGTTGTAAATAACAACAGTAATCCTTACAGGACTATGGTTATGGATGCAATGAGAATGAATCAGGGTCATGCCAGTCAATGTACAATCATAGATGAAAAACCTAATGCAGAGGTTATTCATGTCACCAAAGACTTCTGAGCATATGTTATGACACCAATCACATGATGCGTTGGATGGAGTGATGGTGCATCCTTTTGATAGTGAAGCATAAAAACACTTTAATAATGTGCATCCTTCCGATAGTGAAGCATAGAAACACTTTAATAGTGTGCATCCTTACTTTTCAGCTGAATTAAGGAATGTGCATCTTGGGTTATGTACAGATGGATTCAATCCATTCAGGACATTTGCTACTCCTTATTCTTGTTGGCCGGTTATACTCATGGTTTACAACTTGCCACCAAGGATGTATATGAGGCTAAATTTCATATTTTTATCTACAGTCATACCTGATCCTAATAGTTCAGACCAAAATATAGATATTTGTTTTCGATCGTTGATTGATGAGTTAATGCAGTTATGGACCTTAGGGGATTTGAATTATGATGTATCGACGAAACAAAATTTTCTTCTGAGGGCATATTTGATGTGGACTATGAATAATATTTCGGCTTATGGAATGGTGTCTGGTTAGAGTACACATAGAAAACTAGCATGTCCATACTGCATGAAAAATAACAAGGCATTCACGCTAAATAAACGGGGGTAAAATGTCTTTTTAAACTGCCACCAGCGTTTCTTGCCAATAGATCACAGGTACAAAAAAAATAGAAATGATTTTTTTATTGGCAGAGTTGAAAAGAATGTTGCACCCCCATGTTTTTCTGGTGAATAATTGTATAATGCGGTGTCAAAATACAATGACATTGTGTTTGGTTTCCAATTCAGTAAGTAGAAGTTTCCTGGTTTTGGTTTGACCCAAAATTGGGTAAAATAAAATATTTTCTAGGAGCTTCTTTATTGAAAGACTAATCTCCTCTGCCATAACCTTGACGTCATGCATGTAGAAAAGAACGTGTTTGAGAATATTTTCAACACGGTCATGGACGTGAAGGGGAAGACAAAGGACAACATCAAGACTAGAATGAATATAACATTGTTTTGTCATCGTAAAAATATGGAGTTGGTTTCTTATGGATCACGGGTCGCAAAGCCCAAAGCAAGCTTCGCTTTAGAGAAAAATGCATAACTACTAGTTTACCAATGACTTAAGAGTCTGTGTTTTCCTAACGGACGTACCTCAAACATATCAAGGTTGGTTAATTTGAAGGGTTACAGATTGTATGGAATGAAGAGTCATGATTGCCATATGTTTATACAAAGACTCATTTTATTAGCTTATTGTGATTTATTGTCAAAGGGGATATGAATGCAGTCACGGAGATCAGTTATTTTTTTAGAGATATATTATAAACACCCAAAAGAATATATATATATATATATATATATATATATATATAGAATTGATGACTAAGTTTTTGCTGTCGATTTCTTGATCGGCAGCGATGCAGTTTTTTTTTTTAAAATAAATTTACTGTTGTTTTGGGCTTGAAAAGCCGGGTTGTTACAGTTGGTATCAAAGCACTTGGTCTGGATCCCGAGGATCACTGATAATTGTGTTGTTGTGGTGAATTTCAGGATGGGACGCACCCGACAAGGGACATGAATGGAGCCGCCCTCCTTAGAAAGGAGGGGCGGGACCCAAGGTGCTTAAGGTTGGTAAGACAAAGATCCCTTGGATGATATGACATCTCATGCTCCGATAATACCACCCGAAACCTTGCAAGGGGAAGCCGCGATAGCAAGGGAAGGTCGGAGACCTAACCAGATAGAGAAGGTACCCCCAGTTGCAGCAGAGCAGGAAGAAAGATCAGAAGCACAACCATCAACTATTCCAATTAGTGTGCCACCACAATATGTAGACACCGAACTGAGCCGCCCTCCTTAGAAAGGAAGGGTGGGAACCAAGGTGCTCAAGGTTGGTAAGACGAAGATCCTTTGGATGATATGACATCTCATGCTCTGATAATACCACCCGAAACCTTGCAAGGGGAAGCCGCGATAGCAAGGGAAGGCCAGAGACCTAACCAGACAGAGAAGGTACCCCTAGTTGCAGCAGAGCAGCAAGAAAGATCAGAAGCACAATCATCAACTATTCCAACTAGTGTGCCACCACAATATGTAGACACATGACTCCTTGTACAAATAGTTAAAGTAGTGATGGAGGGTATGGCTGGTTCGGCGACACAAACAACTCCAACCACGCAGATTCCACAGGCAACCCCTATGACTAGCATGACCATGGATAACATGGTGCCACTGGTGCGACTAGTCAAGAGTATGAGGGAAATGGGTTGTGAACCGTATATGGGGGAACAAGATGCAAAGATAGCTGGAAGATGTATTAGAAAGGTAGAAAAGACCATGATTCAAATAAGCATACCCGAGGGTTTGAGGGTAAATTGTGCAACCTAGTTACTGTCCGATAGGGCCATGACATGGTGGGAAACAGTTTAGTTGAGGCGTGCAACCGAGAAAATAACTTGAAGTGACTTGAAGACAGAGTTTAAGAATCAGTTTTATTCCAAGTACCCTCATAAGGTGAAAGAACAAGAGTTCTTGGCACTAAGACAGGGTGATATGTCGGTATTGGAGTACGAAAGGAGGTTCCATGACCTCTCATTGTTCGCCCCATACTATGTGCTGACAGAGGAACATCTGATTGAGAAGTTGATAGATGGTTTGTGATAAGATTTGAGACAAGGATTGATCGCCTTGCGGTTTAAATCTATGAGGGAGTTGATTGAGGCTGTACAAGCTCTGGAGGCTTGTATTGGAGAAAGGGATATCAGGGTATAAGCAAAAAAAGAGATGGGGACTATTTCAGCGGCAGACCACCACTCCCAAAGAAAGGAAAAAGTGGAGTGTTTGAGCAGTACAGGAAAAAAGGGAGTTTCATATTACCGCCCCCACCAACAGTCAAGTGGGAGAGTGATGGTTAGACAGTCGCACTCGAGGGCAAACTCTTCAACTGGGACCGGTGACTGCAAGGTTATTGACCATCCTTTTTATGTAAAATGTGGAAAAAAAACACCTTGGGGACTACTCAGTCTCCCCCGTGCGATGCTTTGTGTGCAGAGGAGAGGGTCATAGGTAGAGGAACTGCTAGTATCTAGGTCAAGGGTGTCATTATTGTGGTGGAAAAGGTCATTACAAGAGGGACTGCCCCAAAAGGAACACTGGACAGGTACAGAGCTATAGGTAGTCCAGTTAGAGCCACCACTAGTCAGTCACCGTGAATAGGCCAGTGAGATCTTCTCAATCAGGAGCAAACTCCAGTTGAGGGAGATTGAGGGCACAAAATGATCGGACCCCGGGGAGGGTCTTTTACCTGACACAGGAGGAGGTCAAGGCTACATCAGATGTGGTGGCAGGTACACTACTAATGAATAATTTTAATGTGCATGTGTTGTTTGATCCGGGTGCCACCCATTCATTCATTGCTAAGAGAATTGTCACTAAACTGAGAAAGGGAGTAGAAATAGAAGAGAAGGGGTTCGTAATTGGAACTCCAATGGAAAACATGATTGAAACAAATATTGTGTATGTGGATGTGGGGGTTAGTCTATTTGGGTATGAAACAAAAGTAGACTTGATTCCTTTAGAGCTGCATGATTTTGACATAATCCTAAGCATGAATTGGTTGAGTAAATACAAGGCTCTAATAGATTGTTATGCTAAAACTGTTACTTTCCAAACACCTAAGGGCGAGAGGATGATTTTTGAATGAGAGAGAATTCTCAAACCGATTGCCTTAATATCGGTGGTAACAGCCCAAAAACTTTTAAAAAAGGGATGTATGGGACACCTTGCATACATCTTAAACTCTGATGATGAAGGTCCACGACTGAAGGATATTCCTATGGTGAAGGAATTCCCAGATGTGTTTCTTGAAGAATTACCGGGACTACCCCTGGAGCGAGAGGTAGAGGTGTCTATAGACACTTTTCCTAGAGTCCCACCTATAGCCCAATAACCGTACTGGATGGCTGCGGTAGAATTGAATGACTTAAAGACTCAACTACAGGAATTGTTAGACAAAGGGTTCATACGGCCCAGTAATTCTCCTTGGGGAGCACTGGTCCTATTTGTAAGGAAGAAAGATGGAACTCATAGACTTTGTATTGACTATCGATAGTTGAACAAAATAACAATGAAAAACAAGTATCCGTTACCTCGGATAGATGATTTTTTTGATCAATTAAAGGGAACGAGGGTATTTTCGAAGATAGATATGAGATCAGGGTACTATCAGATGAAGATTAAAGAAGCAGATGTAGCATAGACCGCATTTAGAACTTGTTACAGACATTATGAATTTTTGGTGCTACCGTTCGGGTTGACGAACGCCCCAGCCCTCTTCATGGACTTGATGAATCTGGTTTTCCAACCATATCTTGATAAGTTTGTGGTAGTATTCATTGATGATATACTAGTGTACTCGAATTCTTTCGAGGAGCACGAAGAACACTTGAGACAAACCTTACAAACTTTGAGAGATCACCAGTTATATGCAAAACTGAGTAAATATAAATTTTGGCTGAAGAGAGTGATGTTTCTGGGACACGTCATTTTAGTTGAAGGTGTTTTTCGTAGACCCCCAAAATGTCGTAGCAGTTTTGAAATGGGAAAGACCGACTTCGATCACCGAAATACGTAGCTTCCTGGGACTTGCAGGATACTATCAGAGATTTATCGAAAATTTTTCCCTGATTGCAACCCTTTGACCCAGCTAACTAGGAAGAATAAGAAATGGGTGTGGTTAGAAGAATGTGAGAAAAGCTTCCAAGAATTGAAGAGGAGGCTCACCACTGCTACAGTATTAACCCTTCCCTCAAGGACCGAGGGTTTTGTGGTATATAGTGATGCCTCAGGGAAGGGATTGGGGTGTGTTTTGATGCAACATAGGAAGGTGATCGTCTATGCATCAAGGCAGTTAAAGACTCATGAGGTGAACTACCCAGTGCACGACCTGGAGTTGACTGCTGTAGTATTTGCCTTGAGGATATGGAGACACTATTTGTATGGATCTTGAACACAAATTTTTACTGATCATAAGAGCCTGAAGTATCTGATGTCGCAAAAGGAGTTGAACATGCGATAAAGAAGGTGGATAAAACTCATTAAGGATTATAACTGCACCATAGAATACCACCCGGGGAAAGCAAACGTGGTGGCAGATGCCCTTAGTCGTAAAAATAAAGCCACCCTGGGAAGGTTAATAGTGGGAAAGGAGCGGCATTTGGCGGAATTGAAAGAGATGGGTGCAGATTTGGACATTAATGCAGGAGGTGGGTTAGTAGCCCAACTATTGGTGTGACCAACGTATCAGGAACATATACTACATGCCCAATTCCGTGATAAGGAGAGGTCCAATATTAGGAAGAATGTGGAGGCCGGGGTAGAAACAAAATTCCAAGTAGCGGATGATGGATCATTGATGATGGGACAATGGTTGTACGTGCCTAATGACGAAACAGTCAAAGGAATGGTTCTACAGGAAGCACATGTGTCCAAGTTCTCCATACATCCTGGCAGCACTAAGATGTATCTAGACCTGAAACACCTCTATTGGTGGCTTTATATGAAAAAGGAAATAGCTGAGTATGTGTCCAAATGTGGGATATGTCAACAAGTCAAGGTGGAACACCAAAGGCCTGTGAGACCATTACAACTATTACAAATTCCAGAATAGAAGTGGGAGATGATCACCATGGATTTTGTGTCAGGATTTCCCAAAGGGAGGAAAGGAAATGACGTGATATGGGTCATCGTAGATTGGTTGATGAAATCCGCACTATTCTTGCCTATAAAGATGACTGACTCGGTGGACAAGCTTGCCAGGATCTATATAAACAAGGTGGTACGGCTCCTTGGGATTCTGGTGTCCATTGTATCGGATTGAGATCTCAGGTTCACCTCTCGACTTTGGCCGAGCATACAACATGCCTTAGGGATAAGATTGGACATGAGCACTTTGTTTCACCCTCAAACGGATGGCTAATCAGAAAGAGTCATCCAAGTCTTGGAAGATCTATTACGGGCATGTGTGCTGGAATTTGGAGGAAATTAGGAGGAACACATGGCATTGGTGGAGTTCACGTATAATGATAGTCATCAAGACACAAAAGGAATGGCCCCATATAAAGCCTTGTATGTTAGGAGGTGCAGGACTCCTTTATGTTAAGAGGAAATCGGGGACCAGAAGTTATATGGCGCAGAGTTGGTCCAAGTCTCCACGGAGAAAGTGAGAACTATCAGGGATCGCATCAAAGCCGCACAGGATAGACAGAAAAAGTATGTTGATGTGAGAAGAAGACATCTCGAGTTCAGTATGGGGGACCAAGTGTTCCTGAAGGTAGCCCCATGGCAGAACATGTTACGGTTTGGATTGAAAGGGAAGTTAACTCCCCGCTTCATCGAACCCTTCAAAATCTTACAGCGAGTGGGGACCGTAGCCTACAAAGTGGACTTGACCCTACAGTTAGCCAAGGTCCATGATGTATTCCATGTCTCCTTGTTAAGGAAGGCTGACGTGGACCTCGCCCGAATCCTACCCCAAATTCCAGTAGAAGTCAAAGAAGACTTAAAACTGGAATTGAGACCCATAAGGATACTAGATCAGGAAGTGAAGGATCTACGAAGCAAAAAGATCCCCATCGTCATAATCTTATGGCGAAATGCTCAAATAAAAGAGGAAACTTGGGAGAGGGAGGCTAAGATGAGGAAAAAGTACCCCAATTTATTTGGACTACCAGGTATGGAGTATGAAACCTCTTAAATTTTGAGGATGAAATTCATATTAGGGGGAGAATGTAAACACTCAAATATATATATATATATATATATATACATATATATATATATATATATATATATATATATATATATAATTGATAACTCAGTTTTCACTGCCGATTTCTTGATCGACAGCGACGCAGTTTTCGCTGCTGATGTCTGCATCGGCAGCGACGCCGTTTTTGTTTTTTAAAAAAATTAATTAATTAACTTAAGGAGCTAGGAGGGAGGGGTAAAACCGGTTTTGGATAGACCAAAACAAGGATAGGAACACATCTAAACCAACCTCAAACAATCCACCTCTAGGCAGCTACATGTCGCTCTTCCCTTCCTCTTTCCAAAGTTGTCTCCAGCAACTGCATGTCGCTCTTCCCTTCCTCTTTCCCAACAGAAACCTAAACCAGTAGAGAGTGCCTTGTGAACGTGTGAGGGAGAGATGAGACCTTGAGAGAAGATTGGACAGCTGCCTAGAGGGAAAGGAAAAGGGGGCTAGAAAATGTGAGAGGAAGAATAAGGAGGAGAACCAACAGGAGAAGAGAAAGAATACTATCAAACCTTCCTTAAACTTAGTTAGATTCAAAAGGTATGGGTCATGAAACTCCCTTCCTTTTCTTCTTAAGACCTAAAACCAGAAATGAAGAAGAAGACCCTAAGAAAATTGACCTAAGAGCTAAGCTAGCTGTAAAGGAAACTGGAATAAACTAAGAGGATAAGGAAATAAAAACGAAATGAGGCCAAATTCCTAGAACATCTAACAAAGAAAAATGAATAAAATGGAAATAACAGATTATGGTAGAGGGTTGGCCTTAACTATGGGGTTGGCCAGCATGCATGTGTGTGTGTTCTGCTGGAATTTATTGAAAGATTATGTGTTGAAATTGATGGTTTCAATGTGTGTGCCCTGCTGGAAATTGTTGAAAGAGTATATGCTGAAATTGATGGTTTCAATGTGTGTGTGTTCTGCTGGAACTTAGTGACAGTTGATATGCTGGGATTGTTACAGCATGTGAGGTGTGTGTTCATGCCAAAATATGAGTTGTCTGCAGCGAAATTGTGATTCACTGCTGAAACTGTGTCGACTGCAGCAAATTAGCATTCGCTGTCGAAAATGAGTTGTCTGCAGCGAATTAGCATTCGCTACCGAATCGTGTGTACTGCAGCGAAATTATGATTCGCTGCCGAAACTGTGTCGTCCACAGCGAATTGGCTTTCGCTACCGAATGGCATGTTTTGCAGCGAATTGGCATTCGCTGCCGAATGGCGTGTTCTGTAGCGAATTTGTGATTCGCTGCCAACTGAGTTTCTGCAGTGAATTAACATTCGCTGCCGAATTGGGTGTTCATCAGCGAAATTGTGATGCGTTGCCGAAACTATGTTAGCTGCAGCGAATTAACATTCGCTGTCGAAACTGAGTGGTCTGCAACGAATTAACATTCGCTGTCGAAACTGAGTTGTCTACAGCGAATTAGCATTCACTGCCAAATCGTGAGTTCTGCAATGAAATTGTGATTCGCTGTCGAAATTGAGTTGTCTGCAGCGAACTAGTTTACGCTGCTGAATTGGCAGCCTGCAGCGAACCAGTTTTCGCTGCCAATTTCTACAATAGGCCTCTTAGGCTGAAATGACTTAAATGCTAGTAACAATTTCATGGTATAATGATGTAAAATGTGGGACACTTGAAAGTGAACATATGAACTCTTGAAATAAGTGTGGTGATGAATTTGATTCAAAGATACACATGTACTGATTTGTGACCATTGATGTTTTAGGTGGTGCGGTCGGGATTGGACCATCGTCCATACAAGAACAACCCGCAGGTGGAGCAGGTAGGTGACTTACACCTTCCTTTTTCATACGTTGAATAATGAAATACTTTATCATGAATGTTACCATATTGCGTTAGAACATATATTAGATTGTCGAATGCTTAAATGTTGACAAATGGTTGATTAGCTTTGGCTATTGGTATTCAAATGGATGTCCGGGACAAATGAATGATTAGCTTCGGCTAATGGCATCCGAATGGATGACCGGGATGAATGAATGATTAGCTTCGGCTAATGGCATCTGAATGGATGACCATGATTAGCTTCAGCTAATGACATTCAAATGGATGACCGGGACGAACGATTGATTAAGTTTGGCTAATGGCCTCCGAAGTGGATGACCGGTGTAAGTGAACGATTAACCTCAACAAATGATGCCTTAAGAGGATAGCCGGGTTTAAGATTATGGTTGATTGCAAGAATTGGTGCATCTATATGTACTACAAGTTGTTTATACCAAGTACATGAAGAAACTATAAATGTCATGCTTCAAACATGGGATAATGTTAATGCTTCATTTAACTGCTAGACCGTTTAATTATCATTATTATTATTATTAAGTAACCGTATTCTCTTAAATGTTTTGTATTGCAGCAGGGACGTCACACAAACGAGATGTCTAGGAAACCCACCACACGGGAACCTACTTTTGCAAGAAATTATGTAGTTGCATTCTAAATCACAATGTATTTTGTATGAATTAATATACTGAACGTATAACTTTTATTAGATCCTTTTGTTTAAATTTGTAATGGCTATTAGTAGGATATGAATGCAAACTCATGTCTATGTATGTATATTTTTAATATGAACTTCTAATAATGCAAACATAATATTATGTGTTTATATAAGATTCACTTCTAAATGAAATGTTGATTGTATGGATCATATTTTGATGATGTGAGGGATCAGGTTCGTTGATTACCGGCACCATGTGTGTCACGTATATATATATATATAAAAAATTACTGTTGTTTTGGGCTTGAAAAGCCGAGTTGTTACATATATGCTTTAGCAAGTTGTAGACATAACACATTGAGAGGCTTCAAATGAATATCATCGAGACAATATGCAAACTTGAGATGATATTCCCTCCATCATTTTTGACCCGATGGAACATCTACTCATACATTTACCGTATAAGGCCAACATTGGAGGCCCAGTGCAATATAGATGGATGTATCCATTTGAAAGGTTAAAGATTACACATGTAATGTAATTAAAAATGTATTTTCATTGTTTTTGTTAATTGAAAATATTTGTTTAATTCTATGTAGGTATTTGTTCAACCTTAAAAAAAAAGGTTAAAAACAAGGTGCATGTTGAGGGTTTGATTTGTAAGGCCTATATTGTTGAGGAGAATAAGAATCAACCACGTTTTAAGGTATGATGATGGTGGTGAAGTGCCTTCGAATGAAAACTCATCAATATTCTCTAATCCTGGACAACTAGCACCAAAAAATGCTATCAGGGAAAGGTATTTGTCTGAAATATAATTCAAACAAGCATATAATTATGTGTTATTTAACTATGATGAATTGAGACCTTATATTTAGTAACTTTATATACTACTTAAAATTTGTTATAAATGGACTATTTATCTCTTATAATATCATAAACTCATACATTTTTTAATACCTCATAAGTAACATCGTCTACAATTACTGTCTAATAACTCATAGCTGATCGAATCCCAAATATTTCAATTACAAGATGAATAATTTGTCACGTGGTTCATAACACATGTAAGGACTATCACAAACTCATTATCTATCATGATACTTACTTTTGTTACAGAATTCTCGTTTACTGTTCATTGTTGTACTTGATGTACAAGGTTTATCAACTATGAAGGAATGCTTGTGCTACATTGTCTTTACTAAGTCTGGGTCCTGAAAGAAAAGTGAAGTGCTACAACGAGTATTTTATCAATAGATACGTGTTCATACTAAAGAATATGAGCAGGGTAGAAAGACATATAACAATGGTGATTGTGTTAAGAGATTGACTTCTAGTGAGTACAAAGTTGACTATTATGAGAAATTAGAAGAAGTAATTGAATTGCAATATCATAACCAGCATAATAGAGTATTTTTATTCAAATGCTATTGGTATGACACCACTGATAGAGGAATCAGATTAGATCTCCATCATGGTTTGGCCGAAATTAACTCAAAAGCTAGACTCTGCAATGTCAATAATATCTTTGTTTTTGCCAAGTAATGCCAGCAAGTTTATTACACATACACCCATTTCTTCAGAAAGGATTGTTCAAGAGTTGATTGGTTATTCGTATTGAAAATCAAATCCAATAGTTGTGTCGAGGTTGTTCAGGATGAGAATGATGATTCAAATACGGGAGATGATGCCTTTCAAGTTAGTGAGTTGGTTGATCCATCGATTGACTTAGAAGAAAATTTAAATTTATTGAATTTACATATAATCATAGTTTGCATTCTACTACTGATTATTCACTATCATAAACTCATTTTATGTTTCCCCTCAAATTTATCCTTTTTCTTTTTAAAATAATAATAACAAAAAGACTGGCAACTTGACAAAAGGAGGTTAAGAAGGGTTTCAAATGTATAGAGAAATCAAGCTGAAATTTTGGACAAATTTGGGAGCCCAATCATATCGTATTGTACACTAGATTGAAAGATTAATGCAAATTCAAAGTTCAATCAAATGATTATCGAATGAATTTGAATAAAAATTAAATCTGAGAATTCAATTAGGCTTCTGATAAGCTAATTTGATTTAATCATGGGTTTAATTAAAGGTTTAATTAAATTTTAGAATTAATTTAGGTCAAATTAAAATAATTAATTGAGTGCAAGGACTTAATTAAGTTTTTAATGGATCAAATTAATTTTATTAGAAAGTTAATTGATAAAAACTTTAGTTTTTTTTTTCTTCTTTTTAGCAGTTTGTAGAAGCAGTAACTTCGTTCCCTCTTTTAGCTTGCTGCACCTTTGTTTTATTTTATTTTTCTTTTTGTAGTATTTTCTTTGGTGTTGCATTTTATCTACCTTACATGCACAAGTATAGAGACGTTTTGGGTCAGTTTTCTTGTAGACCTGTGTCAGAGTGAGAGTCTGATTTTTCGAATCATTTATTTGATAATTCTTCTAATTCTGAGGAAATGAGCGAACACGAAGATCAACCCATTAGGACCCTTCAGGATTACCTCCTCCAGCCTACACGCACAGCCACACCATCATGCATCATGTTTCCAGCTAATACTCGCTAACTGGATTTTAAAACAGGGATGATACGATTACTCGCTACTTTTCATGGCATAGAAAATTAAAATAAATCTGTGCACATTAGGGAGTTTGAGGAAGTAGTTGCGACTTTTCATAGTCGAAATGCAACTGATGACATTATGAGACTTGAGTTCTTTCCTTTCTCTTCGAAGGATAGAGCTAAGAGTTGGCTATTCTCGCTGAGACCAAGACCAACGCTTTAAAAAGGCAAATCTTTACCTTTGCACAACAAGACAGTGAGACTTTGTATCGGTCTTTGGAGAGATTTAAGGAGTTGTTGAGTATGTGTCCTCACCATGGGTATGAGAATTGGCGCTTAATGAGCTATTTTTATAAGAGACTTACACCAAGAGAGCGCCAATTTATGGAGATGATGTGCGTAATGATAAGTTCTTACAGAAAGATATTGATAAGGCCATAGAATACCTCAATGAGCTTGCTGAAGAAGCTCACGCTTGGACTAGACCTAGTGCTACTGAGAGCACAAATAGGTCACGACCTGCAAGAAACCCAAATGGTGGTGGAATTTACCATCTCAAGGAAGAGGATAACTTAAAGGCTAAGATTGAGATGCTCACTAGGGAGTTAGATGTGTTAAAGACTAAGGACTTAGGTATGTACAAGAAGCCTTTTACACCTTTCTTTGATGCAAGTAATCTGAGGTGGCGCAATCACCCTAATTTCAGGTTGAAGTTTGAAAACCAGCCGCCTGCACAACCCCCTAGATCATATCCCGCACCATATCATGCACCTTCATCTTCTAGGATTCCTTTAGAAGACACTTTGCATGCTTTTATTGAGGCACAAGGTAAGACTAACCAAAAGTTTTTATCTTTGATACGCAGTTTGTTGAAGAAAACATGGAGATATAATAGGGCCAAGTGTCCAAATTGATGAGCTTTTTAGTCTGAATGAGCGAGGTTGTAACAACACTGATTTATTTACACAATATTCCATGTATATATAATTTATTATCATTAAAAGTACAAGTTTATCTATAAAAAAATCTGTAGAGTTTTCTTTAAATTTTCAATATGCAAATTGTGAGAAATTTGATATTTAATATTTACAGTTTTCTTATTCAATATTAAGTTATTAACTAAACAATCTGAGTGAATATTACAATTTGAGTGAATATTGAAGAAAAAGAAAACAACTTCTCCTTTTTCTTCAATGTTCACTCAAATAAATCAACTATTGTGTTATTCAAGAAATTATACAAATACAACATGAATCAAGATACTCGATCATTTTAAAGCAAAAATAAATCTAAAAATGAATACAATATAATTATAGACATGCTTTGAAAACTATGTTAGATATATGAAATTTAAATACATACACATTTTTTTACACAAAATTACATTACAAAGCAAAATATTCATTTCTTCCATTTATATCTTTTGATTAAATAAACACAAAAAATACAAATATATGATCTATTATTCGGCACAATGTTGTGAAGTACCTGAAAATTTATTTAATACCAAATACAATTAGCTTTATATACAATAATTATTTACTATTATCTCTTCTATATATTTACCACATCAATTACTAAAAAGTTAATTTTTTATTTTACCCTTAACCTTATAAATCAATACAATTAGCACAATTTAAGAACATATTAATGTCCTCTCTAGCCCAAATTATGTATTTGTTCCATTACCCAATTAATTGGTTTCTCCAAATACCTATTAACCAGAGCATTGGTCCCTTATTTTTTATTATAATTTAAATAATATTTTAATTTTAAGGTATCAAGTACCTATCTGATATCTGAAAGCTTGAAACGATCCCTGCTGTTGAGTAGGTTCTATATCCTCTTTTGTACATACAGAAACAATGTATTATTTTTCATTAATTCACCATAAAAGTCGATTTTATTTCCCATACATATTACAAATTCTCAAATTAGTTGCATCAAAAATTCAAAATTATTTCCATGAATAAATGCCTTTAAATAAACTTATAAATTTTTTTCCTTAGCAAAGTTCAATACCATCCCCAACTCGCTTAATTAACAACTTAATTTCTCTTTCAAATCAATGTTCACCAACACACTGAAGGAAAACATGCCTATTATGAAATTTTAAAATTTATACTTTTCTCAATCTTATCTTTTTAACAAAGCTTACATCTCACACATGCACTAATCATTCAAGTTAACATGTTTTACATAATTTATGTATTCCAACTCAAAATCCTAGTCATACCTCTCACTACTTCTTCTCCTTTTATAATTCAAAGTTCATTAAATATTCAATCACATTTAAATAAATTTATTAAGCTATTCGAAATCACCATCAATACATCAACACATATTAATTACACAAACATTTATTAAATTTCCATGTTCCTTATTTTTGTGCAAAATGGTCAGCCCTAGCTATCTCTAAACCATCCAATTTGTTTCTTCAATTTTCATTATTTACTTCCTATTTCTTCACAATTACATCAATTTCACACTTTCCCCAAATTTTCTCTTAAAAACCCTAATTCAAAAATCTAAGAATTATGCATCAAATCCATTTCTTTTCATTCAAAGTAGTTTAAATAAGCTTAGAACTTCTTACCTTGCAATAAAATGAACTTTGAAAGCTAACTAGTCAAAGCTTTTCCACTCCTTCATATTTTCTTTTCTTTGCCATTAGTTATAACCCTAATTTTTACTCTCCATCACTTAGTTTCCTTTTAAATCCTTGCTTGATGGATTAGTTGGTGTTTCACATTTCCTAACTTATAAGAGATGTAAGTTATATTCTAGAGGTGATAGTACATTCCAAGTTCTTAAATGACTCAATGATTCACCCTCAATCCTTCATTAAAAAAAAAAACATTTGTTATGCCATTTCTTATAATCTTGATGGGGTATGGTTCTTTGTTTTTGGCATTTTCTTTAACGATCATTTTGATTTTGAATTTTAGCATGCCCTATAACTTTTTTCTTTATTGACATAGACTTGTTTGAACTATTTTTTCTTTTCTTTTCTTTTTTTTTTGTTGCTAGTGTGGAGTGTGATCCTAATTAAGGCCTTTTAGAGAAAAAAATATTAGGCTTAAAAAGGAGCAACAAAGGATATATTTTGTTGAGAATATGAGGAAAAAAGAGTCTTTCATCATTTCCAACACAAATCATTCGGGTTGATAAGTGTTAATCTCTTTTGGTGTAATCTCCATACCTTGTAGAGAACTACTTATCACAAACCATAGCTCTTGTGATATCCTAGCTTCAACACCATGACATCCATTAGAGGTTTCATAGGGTCTAGTCACAAGACTTAGAATAAAGAGGTTCAAGGAGACAATTAATGGACTTCTTCAAGATACATAGGCTAAGGTGGATTTTTTTCAAGATTCATGGGCTCAAGAAGATATCAAAAAATAAAAGACAAGCCTTAATTTATTTGATTCATGTTCAATAAGGGCTTCTAAGGAAGCATCCAAACATTACATAAAGATTGAAATGAGAAGATTCAAATATGCTAATTTTAATCTTTCTCTATTGTTTGGCCATAACTAGGGATATAAAATAAAATTTGATACAATTCTAGTTGCCTTGGAAATTAGACAACCACATATTTCCAATGATATATGGTGTATCTTCTAATTAATCAAGAATAAGAAGAACTATTCATTTGAAGTTGGGCTTAGATTCTACTAGCATATTACGAAACTCAACTTTGATCTTGTTTTAATTAGTTAGGATATTATTTATTTATTTTTAGTTTATTTTAGGGCCTGTGGCATTTAAGGGTTTATTTTATTATTTTAGTTATTTTGGGCTTTTAATGTATTGAGGCCTATTTATCAAGTTTAGGTCTATTAGGGTTAGCCTTCTACTGTAAACCAATTGTTAACATTATTTTTTTAGTTTATGAGATATTCTCTAAATTTGTCATATATTTTGTGCTTTGTTTATCTTTATATAGTTGAGTGATTCTCATTCTAAGTTCTTAATTGAATTTGCAAAATCTTTAAAGAACTAATCAACTTCGTTGTGATTTATATTTCTCGTTCGCATCTCGTTATAGGCGTAGGGAATGGAGGGGGATCATTTGCATATAACTTTTGTTCTCTAAGGCAAGGTTCTTGTTGGTTCAAGTTGCAAACTTTTCTTCAAACTTCAAATTAGCAATCTAAAGAACAATTTTGCATCATCTTGTTTTTTCTATATACCATTATTCATAATGTTAAAACAAAGTGCATGATATGCAAGGTAAGAAAGGTCCCGAAAAATGGATGGTTTTCTCATTTTATTTTCTTTTGGTTTGTTTAGGTTGAATGTGTCCACCATTGTGGAGGTTGTTTGACATATTCTGAATTGCAATAACTCATTCACACATTTTTAACAGCTCATTTCCATCCTATTTTTTAAGATGGTGGAATTAGGATGTCAAAAGTTATTTTCAACAAACATTGAGTTGCTTTCTAAAATTAATATGCAATTCAATTTTCATTTAAGAAGAGTGAAACTAATACTCAATGAGGAGTTGTTTGCAAAACCAATCCACTTGAAATTATAGAGCTATTATTAATGAGATCATGTCATGAAATTGGTGGATTAATAAAAACAATAAATAGTTTTAAGAAATGAAACAATGGTAGAGAATATGCAAAAAGATTTTAGTCTAAATTTCACTTTATTAATTTTGCTAGAAATTATACATTGACACTTAGTATTTCTTTACAAAATTTGAGTTTATAGGTTTAAAAAGATCCTCTCCATCAATTCTTGAAAATATAAGTACTCCTTGTTAAAGGTCTTTTTTCATCACATATAGGCTTTTGTAATTAGATGCTCATTTGCTTTTATTCTCTTCCACTATTGGAAGAATGTTCTTCAACACTAGATTCCTTCTCTAAACTCCCTAGGGTAAACCTTCTTATCATGTGTCTTGACCATTCTTCTTTAATACAATTGACTGTGGCAAAAAGCAACTAGCCTTTTTATATTAATCATGTTCAGCCATTCATATTGTGCCTTGGCCCACTCCAACTATTCTAATTCTGCCTCCATCAAGACTCTCTAGGAAGGAATTTCCATTTCTAGAGGCATTATCACCTTCATCTTGTAAACTAGGAAATATGGTGTGGCTTTTATAGATGTTCTTATTGCAAATTGATATACATGAAAAGCATAAGAAAGCATCTTGTATTGGGAGATAAGGTATTAATGGCTATTTTAGGAGATAATAACTTTCTAAGACGCTTCAAATCCACGGGTATAGGCTTCATATTCAATCATGTTATTAGTGCATTCAAACTGCAGACTGATAGAGATGGAGTATTGATGACTATTCAAGGAGATAATAATTGTCTTCATACCATTTCCTAACACATTTACATGGATATTGAAATACATGGTCCATCATTCACTTTCTCAATTATCTGGTTTTGTCTCAATTATCATAACAACCTTATCCGGAAAGACAAAATCTAGCAGCTTATGATTATCAATTATATTCATTTCTAGATGATCTACAATTATGCTTCTCTTCATTTTCTTTATTTTCAAAAACATAATACCATACTCAACTAGTAAGACCTAACATCATACTATTAGCTTGACAAGTACAGTTTCTCAAAAATTTATTTGAGTGGATTTATCTTTAAGATCAACCACGTCATGTAATAGAGCATGTATTGTTGAAGCCACTTCACACTCTATACCAAACCACAACATATTTTTTCCATCATAGAATAATAAGACTCACGATCCTTAAATTTCTTACTTAGGTAATAGATTGTTTGCTTTTTTTCTTGAGTCATCATGTTGACCCAATACACACTTCATAACAATTTTTATAACTATTAAATTTAGTATCAATGACCTCCTTGCAATTGGTGGGACTAACATTATTGGATTTTGCAAATATCATTTGATTTTTTAAAAAGTCTTTCGACAATTTTCATTCCACTTTCTTGAGTTCTTTTTTCTAAGCAGGAAAAAATTAGGTTCACAAGTTGTAGTAAACTAAGAGATAAATCTAGCAATATAGTCCAATCTCCCTAAGAAGCTTATAACTTTCTTTTCAATGCTTGGTACTGACATTGCTTGGATTGCTTTGATCTTTTATAGACCCACTTTAATTCCCAAGTTTCTCACTACAAAGCCTAGTAACTTCTCAGATCTAACACCAAATGTATACTTTGAAAGGTTAAATTTTAACCACTACTTGTGCAATCTATCAAAGAGCTTTCTCAAGATTTGGACATAATCTTCTTCCTCTTATAACTTAGCAACCATGTCATCTACATACACCTCAATATCTCTTTAAGCATCATATCATGGAATTGTGTGACCATTGTTTTTTTTTTTTAGGTTGCCCTTATATTCTTCAAGTTAAAAGAAGGGCCTGACTTTATAGTAATTTATCTTTCATGGTGTGAAGAAAATGGTTTTCTTTTTGTTTTCCTCTACCATCCTAATGTGGTTTAAAAAAAAATTTCATCCATAAAAGAGTAGGTGATATTCTCAGAAGCATTATTAACTAAGATGTCAATGTGGGGTAGAGAAAATTCATCTATAGGGCTTATCCTATTTAAATCCTTGAAGTTTACCGTAGCTAAACCTTTCCATCTTTTTTAAAGACTAGCACAATGTTGGATACCCACTGAGGGTATGTAATGTCGTCCAAGAATCCTTCTTCAAACTCATTTTTGACTTCCTTGTTGGCTTGTATTTATCTATTAATGGTTTGATTTAATTGCATTTTCTAATCGTTCTATTAGCCTGGTAAACTCATCAACATCACTATCCTCCTATTATACCTTATCCGTTATGATTAAGTTTTCACCAAAATTAGACCAATTAATCTCAATGCAATGATTTTGGAATTCTATTGATGTTCTACTTTTAGTATTTCAAAAGGGGAAAGTGTTTTGTATGAGTGTCTGAATTTATATGGAATAAAAATAAGCATAAAAAAGGCATGATTGAATGGCAAATAGATAATCTCAATAAAAGAAAAACAAATAAAATCTCACATAAAAGCAAAATACCTTTTTAACATCTTGAATCATAATTGTTAAAGATCTCAAGATAATAAAATAGAACAATTACTTTAAAAACATTTTTGGGATCTCTTAGGCTTCCTAGCTGTTGATCTATTCCCCTTCAATGTACTTCCAAATGATTTCTTTTATTTGTATGGCCTCTTATAAGGTGTTCATAGTGAGCTAAGGTAATATCATAGTCTTAAGGTCCTTTTTTATCACCTCAGAGTGGTCAACACAACTTTCAACCTTATTTTTTTTCATGTAATGAATGGAGAAGTTAGCAAACACCTTATTCAACTTCTTTACTTCCTCTTATAGATGTATCACGTAGGCTGGTTAAGGAAATGTCACATGGATTTGCAAAAGATCCATTTACTCCTTAATTAGGTCTCAACCTTCAATATCAGTCATTATCTTCTCGTGTTTTTTTCTTTACAAGTCTATAATAGTGGTTTAAAGACAAAGAAAAATCATTAGTTCACATACTTCATCTTCATGACATTAACCCTTTTTTGCATCCTCATAGTTAGGTTATATCTCACTAGCAACACATACTTCAACAAACATTTTTTAGCTAATTTTACAACTTTCAAGATCTTAGGCTTCCATCTCAAGTGTTTTCTAGAACCTATTTAGCATTTATGATTATAAATGTGTGCAAATTCCTATATTTTCTTTCTTTAACCTTAATGTTTAAAACAAACACATTTTTAATAATAAAGAATATTTCTTCAGCCTTTATGGTTATCAATCTCCCATTCACCATAAATTTCAATTTGATTAAGGGAGGATGCCACAATGCTTGCATAATGAAACCAAAATCATCCTAACAATATATTGTAGAATGGATGAATATTCAGCACTTGCAATGCTATTTAAAAGTTTATGACCAATAACTAATTTGATATTGATGTTACCAATTACTTGTCTTGGTAACCCATAATATACCTTGGCCATTATATTGTTTGGCCACATGTGTGATGTGTTGACTGGAAGATGATCCATAATATATCTTGGTAGCACTTGGAGGGTTGATTTGTTATTAATAAGAACTTTTGCAACAACACAATCTTTGCATTTTATAGTGATATACAATGATTACTTAACCCTGTTCCTTTTAGATCCAACCCTTTTTTTTTTATCATATGTTCTATTGAGTTTGATTCAATGTTGTGGGGAACATAAGCCTCATTCAAAACTTTATGTAATATTTTCTTATATGGCTATCAGTTCAGAATGAGAGGGCAAGAAAATCTAAGCTAGAGTTTTTTTTAACTTCTTAACCATATTATATTCACTGTGTATCATTAATTTAGAAATTTTACGGTTTCATGTTAGGTTTATTAAGGAAGTCTTATTGAGGGGTCAATAATAAGCTAGGAAGTTATTAATTCTATGTGTTGAGATTCATAGTTAGATATGGTTTGTACGAAGTTTGGTGTTAAGGTGCTCTATATTGGCCAATATTGGTTGAGGGTGGTAATGGGAGTTTTGGATGACTTTTGAAGGATTTCCTGTACATAATGGTATTCTCCTATAAACAAGCTAAATTATGGTCTATTTAAGAGATTTAGGTTAAAACATTTTTACTAGGTTCTTTATCTCCATCTTCAATCCTTTTAATAAGAAAACTAGGGCATGCCTTTAATCAATGTCAACTCAATTCCACAGGATGTTAAAATCCTTAATGTATGTCTCCAAATTACTCTATTATTTCAAATCTTTTAGCTCCTCTAGGAGTTCTTTCTGCTCACCGAATCTTCCACATATCGCCTTCACATATTCACTCCAAGATACCTTCATTACACCTCTACTTCTCATGAAATTTTGATGCTTATATAATGTCATACCATCCAAGTAGTAGGATGTCAACTTTTACTTCTCAAATTCTTGGATCTCCTCCACTTCAAAGTATTGGTTGCATTTATATAACCCTTTATGTATATCTTCACCCTCAAAACTTGGGAAATCATGTTTGGGTGTATGTGACTTGTAGGAAAATTGTTCACCACCATAATGCCAACTAGTCCTTGTTGTCAGATTTGCTTGAGAAGCAGGGAGTTGATCCCTGTTGGAGTTAGTCTCTCATAAAGATGCATGTAACTTTTGTAGCAAGTATTATGCTGATGAGATATACCGTCAACTCCTCAAGCCTTTCTAGCCTGGTATCACTAAAGATTGTTGTTGTCCATATTGCTCTAGTAACCTTGCCATTCTTTCATTTAGCAGAGCCTGCTCCTTGTTAGATGGTTCTTTATACTCTTTCAACATCATAAAATCGATTATTTATAGCCATTATACTCATGTAAAGAATAGAGACTCTTATACCACTTGAAATAGACATAAATGTTCCTTCACAGGATATCAGATCAAGGAAGAACTCTCCCACCTTGATTAAATCCATCGAGACTATTGAGAATGGTGTATTGTTAGCCAACTTTGGAGAGGAAGAAAGAATAAAGTTTGTTAGAAAAAAAAATAGGAAGAAGAATCCAATATCTAGATTTTAGCTCATTCATTCATCATTTTTAATTACTACCCATGCTTCTATTACAATTGCATATATGTAGAAAAAACATAATGCCGACATGCTATTCTTCTCCTATTACACATGATTAAGTTCTTACAAAGAAAATAAACGAGTGTTATTTAATGAAACGGTGCATATAGGCTAAAAGCAAAACATTACGTTGCATTCAATAGTAAATAAGCAACGATTATAATTTTCAAAAACCCTATTCTTTTACAATTCCTTCTTCCTGCTTTAGTAATCCCTTTTTAATTAGAATTCACCTATAACAATATCACAAACTTTTGTCTCCAAATAGCAACCCAAATCATCAAACCATCAAGCAAGACAAGTAATCTCTATCTTTTCTTTTCATTTTATAGAAACTAAATGTTATTATATTGCTTTTGATTTCTTTCACTTTTTATCAACTGATTATACCTAGATTAAAAAAAGGTTTAAAGATGATGACGAGAAGCTTGAAGATTTTATTAAAATCTATGTTTTTATACTTTTGAGAAAGCATATGATTGTTGTCTTTTCTAATTTTCAACGATAAGAAGAGGTTTCTTTGGGTGTTAAGGTAGTAGTTTTTTTTCTTTTTAATCTATTAATTATGAGAGCAGGTATTGTTTGTGACGTGTTTAATGTAATGCCTCAAAGAAATATTATCTTTATGCTCAACTTTTCATAACTCTTGGTTGTGCACACTAGATTTTTCTAGTCGCTTTTCATCTATAAGTTTACTATTAGGGAACAAACTAAATTAGACTTTAACTCTTTTCCATCATTCATGGGGCAGTCCCTTATTGAGCCATCTATGTGTAATTGTAAAAACAAATTAGCATTGTGAATGATAGAAGGGAGTGATAGGGTTGGTTAAGTGTTTTAATAATTTTGGGTTGCCTTCTTCATATGTTGCATATAAGATGTTTAATAGGGATCTTGAGAGAGATTTGTTATGTTCTATGGATTTTATTCTTATTGTATATTGAGCCTTTAAGTCTTTTTTTGTTTTGTTATATTCTTGGTGTTCTTAAGGAGAGACATGTTAATTTAATGATGTTTGGATAAGTGGTGGATAAAAAAAGCTATGGTGAGTATTGTCTTCGAGTTTATGCATTTCATGTTTTTATGACTTATGTACTTGGCTTGGAGATGTTGTTAATTTTATTTTTGATTTTGTTATTCTCTTGATAAAGATCTATGTGTTTGTTTGTTTGTTTTTTTTTTTTTTTGCCATTGATTAGGTAAGAAAGGCTTTTCTCAGGCTATGATAAGTTGTCTTTGATTTGTCTATTTTTGTCTTCTCTTTTCACCCATTGTACACAAGATGTTTGATAAGCATTTTTTGAGAGGTGTTTTTTTTTTCAATGTTGTTCCTTGGATTTATGCTTGTTGTTTATTGAGCTTTTAAGTCCTAACTCCATTTCATCAATGATATATATTCATAGCGACATTTGTATTGATCATCATATTCAGAAATAATCTTTCTTCAAGTCTAGTTTTTGCTTAAGGTTCTAAATAATCATAAGACTCACTTGATTTATAATTATAGAAAGAGCTACAGAATTGTCAAATATATCATATGCAGGTGTCCATAATTTTATTTTGACAAATTCCAGGCGATTTCAATTGGAGTTCGCCGTCAGACTGATTGCATATTTCATATTTGTTGCTCTCATAAAAAATTGGTAGAGGCTATGTAATTAAACAAGTAAATAAATGATAAGGAGAATGCATCAATATTTTAAGATTCAATCTCAATTTTTCAAGGAAATTCAATGACATTGACTTGATTTTCATATGGCTAGACTTCAACTATTATAATTCAGGGACATGCTGCAAATATATATGGGGATAAACATGGGCAAATATTGTGTCCACTGGAAACTCAATCCCCTCCATCTAATGGCTCACAAATATTTATTAGAAATACATTGCTTTATTAGGATTTGGTCAACCAGTATGATATATTTCATGAACTTCTACTCGAGAAATAGGCTGAAATCCTTGATGCATGTCCATACCGCAGAAACACAACTTTTAGAAAACCCTAAGCAAACCACCTAAAAATTAATTTAAATTTAATACACTTTCTACTAGGGGTGATATTGCACTATATATAAAATTTGGGCATATTTCAATATCGTTTGCTTGAGGTTTCAATTCAGAATTCAATTCTATCACAAATTGATCATACACAAGTTTTAATACTTAGACATAAGAGAATGACCTATAAACTGAGATCTGTAGTTTGTTGGGTATTAGGATACTGCATATTGAATTTCAAGTCATTCCAATATCTTTAGATCTGGGTTTCAATTCTAGTGTTTTAAAATTGCGTAACAATTAGATTTGCGTAAAGTTCCAAAACACATTTAACTATTATTTTTTTCAACCAAATCAGTTTGTTTCTATTATGTTAGGGTTATTTAAGAGTCAAATTAGTGTCTTCATTAATTTTCACTTCTGTTTTATTTCACGTCTTCGTTTCGTCCACAATTCATATGAATTTAAATTACTAGTGAAATCATAATCGTAGTTTTTTTTTACTTTTTTTTAGTATATTTATTGATTCTTGAGTTTATTCATAATTGGATTATGTTGCATAAGCCTCTAACTTTGATTGGTTGCGTTGAACTAAGTCTTTTAGTATAAATAAAAAAGGTGTCATGCATTCAATAAGGGAGAGGGAACGAAGGATAATTCCAGAGCAAGAATGGAAAAAACTAAGGCTTGGCGTAAGGGTTTTAGAATGAGAAGTTGATAAATGTAGAAGATTATTCTATGACCATCAAGCTTCGATGGAAAAGGATGAACAACGCTACAAGCATGAAAAGAAAAGGACGACAGTCGTAGTTATTATTCAAAAGTATATGCGTAAGTGGTTAGTAATGCATGCTTATTTGAAATCCTTATCATCCACTATGTCCATATAATGTTGTTAGAGGCAAGGAAAGACTTAAACAACAAGCCTATGAAACAACCATTATTCCTATTAAAGATTTGAGGATGAATCTTTTTGAATAGAGTGGGAATGATATGGTTCAGCTATGGATTTCTCATGAAGGGACTTTGATTCTCTGCTTGGGTTTGCTAGGGAGGCCATTCAGCCACTATTGTGTTTTACCTTGGAATTTAGCTTGTGTTCCATTCGTCCATGATGGTTTTTTGGCATGAGATAATTTTAACCAACCATTTGTGCATGATAATGGACTCGGTCCAATCTTTTTTTATGGTTTATTCGGCCAAATGAGGTCAGACCATGTATAGGTCTAATTTGGGCAGCAAAGTAGACTTATTGGGAGTTTGTATCAGGTTTGATTTGGATTACATATATGAATATGAGTTTGGGCCACATAGGGTCCAAAGTTGGCTTGGGCTAATTGAGATGTTGGAATCCTTTTCTTATAGGGATCAGGAAAATATTTTCCTAAAATTAAATGGGAAATTTGTTCATTTTTTTCGCTATTATTTAGGAGAATATTTAGCAAAAAAGAATAAAAATTTTCTAATCTTGTAAAGAAAACAAAGGGGGTTATCCAAGAATATTTAAAAGGATTTCCTAATCGTACAAGGAAAGAATACTTTAGCAATTAAATTCCTATTCAGATCATATTTTCTAGCATGTAAAGGATTTTAAAAGTTGGCTAAACAATCTTAGAGTATTTAGGAAAGTGGATCTTGGCCAAGAGTTATTTAAGTTAGGGAAGTAAGATATTTTATTTTGTTTTTCTTTCTATTATATGCGGCATAAACAAGCTACTATCGAGACTTGTTGTTTTCAATATTATTTCTATGTTTGAGTTTAATTAATACTTTGATTTTCAGCTAAAATCCAAGGCTTGTTTGGATTACGGTTTGAACTTACTAGTAAAGGTTTTGAATCAATTTTTGTAAGTGGATCTGACTTATCGAAGATGAACTAGCTTCGTGGCGTCATTCAACTTCATTCCAATAGTGCTGGTGCCTTGGGACAGGTTATCATTATGCTATACTCCTATTAGATCTCTTTTAACTTTTCGGGATTATATCTCAATCTTGATTGTGCATTACGTGACCACAAGGTTCACATCAAGTTGTATTTGCATGATTACTTATAAAAATAATGATCATATCTACTTAGTGATCAACATTAATCTCTTAGATAAATAAAATAAAAAGACAATAAAAGTAAATTATTTGTTTGTTCATCTTTTTTTTTCCTGTTTTAATATTTAATTAGCATTAATAATATATTTTTGATTTATTAATTTATATAATTTTCAATTTATTTCATTAAGCATAAACATTATATTTTTGTTTTCAATTAAAAAATTCCATGATATAAAAAATTATATTCCCAATGCCGATATTTTCTTCTTTTATGTTACAAAATAATTTGCAATCCTACCCATATAGCATAATGCCACCAAACCAAATAGTGAATGCATTGAACATATAATCCTATAATGTCCACTTTTTACAAATAATTGAAAAGTAATTTGTTCTATCATAGTTCTTTTAAACTTACATATGCAGTTTTTCAGCTCTTATTTCAAATAATTTCATATATTATTATATTCCTACCATAACAATATATTTAAAAACTTCTTGTTTAGCTTATTTTTCTTTCCACAAACACAACTTCTATGTAATTTATTTCACTTATAAAATGCTCTAAAGTTGAATAGTAATTTTGTAATATATGAAAAGGGTCAAATTAATAATATCATCAAATATGAACTTGCTAAGAAGTTTGAGGAGAAACTATAAAAAGTCAACTCATAGTCGTAAAAAACAAATATTGTAGAACTTTTTTTTCTTTTGATTAATCATAAGCAATGATTGTAATCAAAATCTTTTTTGTTTTTGTAACTGTAAATTTCTAGATCAGTTTGTTCTCACCTTGATTAATTTTATGAGATCATGAAATTAACGACTAAGTAAGTTTCTAGTGACCTTGAAGAGACTCGAAATTAATAGCAAACCAGAAACCTAACCAACTGAATTACCTAACAAAATCAATAACAAGCAATTGCAATACGTGGGTTAATTTGCAACTTCATTACAACATCAATAGATGCTTCAAAAAACAATTATGCACAAACTATAAAAACTTGACTAGAAACAAAAAGAATTAATGGAACTAAAGTATGTGTGTAAATTTAGTTCATTCACTGAACCATTCTTGATTATCTTATATGACAGGAAATAAGGACTCACATTTCTTGTTCCATCTCTTTTTAAATAGTATTGACTGATAAATTTTTAGTCAAAACAGAATGAGATTTGAAAAGAATTTTGAATCTTATTTAAACAATCAAAGGCTATTATGTTAAATCAAAATATTATTGATGAAAGGATATTAATTATACTGAGAAACTAATCACTAAAAGGTTAAGTCGAACCACTAATAATTTTTCTAGTATTTGGGAGATCATGACACATTGCTAGACAATGCACCTGATCTTTAAATATAAATTAATCAATTTTTTAATTGATAATAAATTAAATTATTTAATTTTATTTAACTATAATTATAATTATAATTTATATTTGAGACAACATATTAAGAATTTAATGGGTCACACACATTAAAAACTATTAGTCAGAAATTAAACGAGATAATGATTTGGGGTTGAAATTATTATTTTAGCCCTTCATATATAAAATAATGATTTTATATTAAAATTGAAACCCTAAATTAAATTAATTATAGAATTAATTATTCTAATTAGATTAGGATTGAATTAAAATGTTTAATTCAATTTTTTTTTGTCATATCCTAATAGGATTAGGATTTAATTAAATGGTTTAATTAAATAATATTTTAAAAAATGGTTTTTATAAAGTAATGTGAGTTAAAATAGTTTAGGATATTAATAAGAATTTTAATGTGATTAATTTTCTTATTAAATTTTGAAAAATGTTTTTCATAGAATTTGTATTTAATAAAAAATAATTTTTTTGAGAAATTATCAAATTAGATTTGATTGAATATTTCTAAGTGTTATAAATATTATTTTATAGTAGCATATGAAGCTAATAATTAAAATTGAAGCATGTAATGTAATTTATCATGATATTAAAATGTTTTTATGCGTGATGGATGATAATGTATTTTTATTTGATGGTTAAATGGTTGCAATTTTTATTAAATAGGACTTGTGTGTCTGCCTTATCTCTATTTTTCTTCTAGATTGTAATTTCTTTTCCAATCTAATTATCTTTGAATGTAACTTGAAGTTTCTTAATTAACTATGTAAATGTTATGTAATTTAGAAATATAGAAATTTAGATAGATGGCAATGAAGGCTATAATCGTGATGCTTGCAAAGGACTTATGAAGTTTTGCAACAGCTATCTAGGATTTTACTATCTAATTCTCTTTTATGGCTCGAGGGAATTATCTTATATATGTTCATAATCATCCAATTATAATGACATGCTAGGGGTGTATGTTTATATATAAATTGTTATGTATGAAAAATATATTTTTATGCCATGTTTTGAATGAGACTTGTTTAATTATTAAATTTTTTATTAAAATATTCAGTACATGTTAAGAACATGAAAATTTACCTTCAAATTTTATATGCATAAAGCCACAATTTTATTCAAGGATAAGTTATTGAGTCGCTCAAGATTATTGTTAATTAAATATGTTTAATGCTATAAAATTAGGTTCTACTTAACTGACTTATATGATTTAGATGAGTCACTTGTGATCATATGAGGTTACAAACAAGTGTTAAGTGAAACATATAAGATATGTTTAGACAAATAGTTGTCACCTAACTGATTTAAGAATCACATAGAGATGTAATTGATAAATTATGTTATATATCTAATTTAGTTGATTTTGATTTGTTGAGTCACTCAAGGTTGAATAAATAAATGAGAGCTTAGCCTACTAGAAAATTTTAAGCGAGATTTCCTGAATTAATTGGGAGAGCTATTAATTTGCAATAAAACAGTGGGAGATAAAATTAGAATTAAAAACCTTATCTAAATTTAGAATTTAAATATGCATGCATAAAACTAATACTTTCTATCTTTATATAAATAGGTTGATAAATCAAATTGAGTAGTAACATATCCCTACGAACCATACTTAATGCTAACAAATTGACCAAACCAAATTTCTTAGATTGAAATCAAAATATGAGAATTATTATCAAGCAAGAAAAGATGATGTGTATTCTTGAAAATCCAATTCTAAATGCCCCTTCTGAGGATGTTGGAGAAGAAGTTAAGAATGAACATCAACGTCATGTTGATGATGATGAATAGACTGCATGTGTGATGTTAGCCATTATATCATATAAAATTCAAAGGCAACATGAGAATATGGGTGCTTATACTATAATTATGCATCTCAAAGAATTGTTTAATGAGGCCAGTAGGACTAAGAGGTATGATACATCCAAGGAATTGTTCCGCTGTAAGATGACAAAGGGTTCTTCAGTGAGCACCCATATTTTAAAAATGAATGGCTATATTGAGAAATTGGAGCAATTAGGTTTTGTCATGGACTGTAAGTTAAGTGTTGAGTTGGTTTTGCAGTCATTACTCCAAAACTTTTCGCAATTCATTATGAACTATCACATGAACAAATTGGATAATACATTGTCAGAATTGTTTAATATGCTTAAGACTGCTAAAGACACCCTTTGTCATCTTACGGTAGAACAAAAATAAGGGTGATGTATCTAAAGTAATTTGTCTCTAGACTATAGATGTTGGAATGGTCGGCTGTTTGGATGAAGACTAATTAAGTTGTAGTAATATCAGAGTTGAATGTTTGGAGATAAACTATGAATGTTGGAATGGTCGGCCATTTAAATAAAGACTAATGAAATAAAGTAGTATCATAGTTGAATGTTCGGAGGTAAATTATAGATACTATTGTATTGATCCTCAGGTGAAAAAGGAATGTTAATGGAGTGAATAAATTTTGTTAGTATGGTTTTTGAATGAGTCTATTAAAGTGTAAACATATGCATACAAGAATGGAGATGATGAGTAATTTGTGAAATCAGTGTCTAAATTTGAAGTGAATTATTATCCTGGAATGAATTTGTAATTGTAGGAGAGAAAAACATATGCTTATCCATTGCCTGCACTATTATGTTTTGGAGCAATATGCTTGAGGCTACCGAGTTGTGATTATGATAATTATGGATGGAATTGATGATAACAAGCTTGAGGTCACTTTTATGTGAAAATGGGTCATCGTTGTGTTTGTAGGTATTTTTCTAAAGTGGGACAAAATCTTGGGTGGTGTTTTTGTGCAAAGGAAATTTTGTCAAAATTTAACTAAATAAGATAAATTCATTAACTTTTTTTTTTTAAGAGAAATATACAATTGTCCCATTTTTTACTTGAAAGTGTATATTGGGAAATGTGAAATTATGTTAAAAATGGTAAGGTGTTATAGTTTGAATGAAGGTGGAAAAATATATCTCTTTAATAAAAAATCTATTTTCTTATTATTTTTTAATGAAAACATGTTTTTTAATCAGAAAAATTGTTTTGTAAATGAAAAGTTATTATTATCTTAAAAGAAAGATTCAATAAAAAAAATCATGACTTGATAGTTTTTACATGATTATAGGAAAAAATAAAAGAATAATTAATTTGAAAACTATATAAAAATTATATAATAATAAAATAAATATTTTATTCTCATTGAATATTCATGAGCAATTTTTTTTAAGAAATTATGTACATTAGGTTCATATATAAAATTCATAAAGTAATTGTTAATATTATCATAAAAAGATCTAATCTTATTTGAAACAAATATGATATAATTGAATAATTGTTAAATATCATTTAAAATTTTATATTATAGTGAATTTCATTCTGAATTAAAAAGTAAATTAAATAAAAATAAAAAGCTTAAGGGTCATTTTAAAAGAGGCAAGGTGTCTAATCCTAGAAAGATAGGTTCATCAACTTACAACACATTATCCACACGAACAGATGACGTTTCGTCTATTAGTATATATTTTGGTGAATGGAAATTCGAGGGTCTGACTGTTTTACCATCAAAAATTCAAATATCAACTTATTTTATGCTAAACACACCCCAAAAACATCCTAGAAAACTCAATAACCATAAGTTCACCTTCAAAACACCCTCTGATTAGTATAAAAAAAATACAAATCAATTAAATAAGAACAACATTTCAGGGCGTTGATCTATTTTTTCAAGCATGGTCATCAGGTAAAACCACCTCTATGAAACTCCTCTCTCCAGAAACAAACCAATTAAAATCTAAGTTGACTTTATCATGATTGGAAATTGGTCATTCGAAATCTTTCTCGTTTTCTTTTTTTTCGATAACCTTTTTTTATTTATAAACATTTAAGAACTGAAATGTAAGAAAAATAAACTTTTAAAATTGAAATGTAAACTTATAAAACTAGAAACATCAAATATGAAAAATAAAAATACAAGAACAAAACTGTATTTTTCTGTGTCTAAAAATTAACTCCACAATGCTTTATTTATGAAGAAACAATGTTTGAACAATGACAATCAATGTTTAAACACCATAAATCTTTTAATATTATTGTACAATATCCTTGAATTTTCTTAAAAAATAACTCCTATAATAAAAATAATTAACAAAAACTATAAATTGCATGGGAAAAACATTGTATTCTCAGACATATTTTACTATTTATTGCTACAATGTAATTAATTTTCTTCCCTTTCAAGTTGGGGGTAGTTTGGTCTTCTCTCATAGCCCATTAGTCATTACAGATTTGACCTAGGGCATATGTGACATTTTATGTTTTTTAGGAACAATAAAATGACCTTTCTAACCTCCAACTAAAAATAATAATAATGTTGACCAAGGGTATTTAAGTCTTTTTATTTTTCTAAATGCAGTAAAAGATATTATTATCCTTGGAATGAAAAAAAAAACCATTATACTAGGGATGTTTTAGTCTTTCCACACAGGTTTTTTTTATTAATTCCAAAACAATTGAGGGCAATTTGGTCTTTTTAGAATGATTAATTAATTTCAAATTCAAATAATTTGTTGATATGTGTTGTCCACATGCTAGCACATTGGAGGCACCCATGTCCTTTGGGGGACACATACGATACCTCTCGACGGTTAAAACTTCTCTTCCACCATGTCTTTGGATGTGTTGTCACGTTCTCTTCCTTTTGACATGGTGTGTATCTGCGTTGGTTGGCTGGTTTGTCAATGGTGGGTCTTTCTTGTCCTTTTTTCTTTTCTCTTTTCTACATTAAAAATTACAAGTTAGTCCTTTTTGTTATTGATATTTCAACTTTAGTCATTATTCTTTTGATTTCAAATTGTTTTTTGATCTTTTTGTAAAAGTTTTATTTGATATTAATTTAGTCATTCAATTCTAATTTGTCATATATTTTTTTCTTCCAATTTAATCCTAATTCTTTTGATTTATAGTTTTTTTTCTTTGACCCTTTTGAAAAAGATTTATTGGTCATCAATTTCATCATTCAATTCAAGTTTATGGTGTATACTTTTTTTTTTAATTTGGTCCTTATTTTTTTTAATTTTTTTTCCTTTTGTTAATGTTATTTGTGTTTTCAATTTAACCTTCTAATCAAGAATTTATAGTTTCCCTCTAATTTATTTTTTATTTTAATTTTCACCCTCATTCTTTTAATTACCATTTTTTATTTCAAATCCATTTTGTGTAATTAATTTTCTTTTCTCTTTTTCATCCTTCAACGTTTGATTTGATGGGAATCAAGCTTCGTGATTTTTCATTTATAGGTATTTCTAGTTTAATGACTCGTGTCACATGTTTAAAAGGTTAATGCTAGTTGACATATTTTTTTGTCTTTATTTTATTTTTTGATTTAATCATTCAATATTAGTTATAAAAAAAATTTAAAAATTCATCGTTCAACGTTCGTTTTTTTCCCTACTTTTATTTTTGTTTGTTTTATTTTATTCAATCAATTTTATATATGTTTTTATTTATATTATTATTTGATTTAATACAAAATTTATTTTAATAAACAAACTCATTAAACACCACTATTTAAATGACTCGTATTGTAAAATCAAGTATTTTGATCTAAATTTACCTCTTAATTTTTTCTATTTTATTTTTAATTATTATTAATAACTTATCATTGTTATTATTAATGATAAGTCATTAACACCACTGTTTTCTGAGTTAAATAGCTAGTGTACGCTAATTATCATTGTCATTATTAATTTATAGGAACAAAAAAAGGAAAATCAAATAAAAAGTATAAACTTTGTAGCTTTACAAGTTCTCAAAACTCCTAATCAAGCAAACAAGTGAATTGAAAAGGGAGAGAAGATGAGATAGAAGAAGCAGAAAAAGCAACCATGGAGGTGATAGAGATGGTGAGCTGATGAAATTGACTGGTACAGTGGCTCTTCAGTTTTTTTTTTTTTTTTTTTTTTTGGGGGTGGGGAGGTTTCGAGTGGGTGGGTTTTAAACGAATAGTTTAAATAACCATTAAACCCAAAACATTTGATTGCTAGATGTGTCGTCCGCATCAAAATTCAAAAAAACTATTTAATAGTTCAAATTATTTTGAAAAACAATTAATTTCAAAAAACTCAAAAAAAGACCTAATTATATTGGTTAGATGTGTCGTCTGCATCAAATTGACGCGCACCTGGGGTTTTCTCACTCTCAATCATGGCAAGTAAGAAATTGATTGCTAGATGTTATAAAATCAACCACATTAGGCTAAATGCCAAAAAAATGATCGGCATGCCGACTTTATCTTCCTTTCCATTAAAGACAGTCACAAGTAGGATCCACCAATTTCCAACCAGTCCCAAAACACAATTAATTAGACAAGGTTTCAATAGCTTCTTGATTAGCTCGGTTTGATCCACGTCTGTGTATGGTGTTGTACATGCATGCACCAAAAGATGGTGGAAGAGAGAATGATTAGGTGGGGCCATGTTTTAATTTGGAAGGCATGTTAATGTGCTACCAAAAACCAGACATATAGGGGTTTGATCCCTTCTTCTAGAAGACACTTCTTGGTTATTATAATATATTTATTATAAATGTTATAAAATTTATAATTATATATAAATAAATTGTAGAACTAGGATTCTAAGTTTACGAAGAATTAAATAAATTAAATATAGTTCTTGAAGAAGTATTTTTAGAAAATTGAATAGCAATCTTAAAAGATTGGTTTTTTTTCCTTTTATATTCATGATTTTATTTAATAAGTTGTTTCTTTTTTTTTATATATAGATAATGTTGAATCTGACAAAACTTGAATTTACCGCTCTTGATATATCTAGGAATAACCTTTTTATCATGGATCCTTGACGCTAAGATTCATCTAGAAACTATGAATCTTGGAGAGACCATCAAAGAAGAAAATAACGCATCCTTGCAGGATCACGCAAAAGCAATGATTTTCTTTTGCCACCATCTCTATGAAGGATTAAAAGTTCAATATCTCACAATAAAAGATCCTCTTGTTCTGTGGAAAAATTTTAAAAAAAAGATATGATCATTAAAGGTTTGCCATACTCCCTCAAGCTTGTTATGATTGGTTGCACCTGAGGTTGCAAGCTTTTTAATCGGTTAGTGAAGATAATTCTATTATTTTTAAAATTACCTCACAGTTGAAATTGTGTGGTGAAGATATCACAGAAGATAAAATGTTAGAGAAAACATTCTCTTCATGCCTCAAATATTGTCCAGCAACAACAATACAGAGAATATAATTTCAAGAGGTATTCAGAATTAGTTTTATGTCTTCTTATGATTGAACAAAATAACGAGATTTTGATGAAAACCATCAATCCCATCCAACTAGTTCTAAACCATTCCTTGAAGTGAATGGAACCTTTGTCCAAAAGACAAGAAAGAACCAAGGGTAAGATATGGAAAAAATAAATGGAAAAGAGAGAGGAGAAAATCCATGCGCTGCTTCTAAACATAGGAACATTCACATGAAGATTCGTTTACCAAGTGAAAATCCATGCACTGCATGTTCTCAAGGTAAATTAATTACCAAACCATCTCCATGAAAGGTTGTTATAGAATCACCATCTTTTCTTAAAATAATTCAAAGAGATATATGTGAACCTATTCATCCACCATGCAGACCTTTTAGATATTTTATGATATTAATTGATGCATCAAGTAAATGATCACATGTTTGTTTACTTTCTAGTTGAAATGTTGCATTTTCTAGATTAATAGCACAGATTATCAGATTGCGGGCGCAATTTCCTAATTATCCAATTAAGAAAATTCAACTGGACAATGATGGTGAGTTTACTTCTCAAGCATTTGATAATTTTTGCACTCTTATTAGAATTGATGTTGAACTTCCTGTTGCTTATGTACATACTCAAAATGGTCTAGCATAATCATTTATAAAACACCTTCAATTAATTGCTAGACCATTATTTATGAAATAAAAATTGCCTACATCTATTTGGGGATATGTTATATTACATGTTGCATCATTGGTTAGAATTAGATCAAGTGCTTACCATAAATATTCTCGTTTGCAACTTGTTTTTGGTATATCAACAAATATATTTCATCTACGAACTTTTGGTTGTATGGTATATGTGCCTATAATGCCCCCACAAAAGACTAAAAGGGGTGCATAATGTAGAATAGGAATTTATTAGCCATTTAACCCACGCTTCACCACGGGTCATATTTTTTTTTTAAATAATCCAGATATGCAGGCTACTTCAATGTATTTTTTAACATAAAAAAATTCAAAGTATAAATTGAAAAGCCAATACAAGTATCTCATTAAATAAATTAAGAATGATTTTTGTAAATAAACGGGGGAAAATTCGTTAATAATAACGAAAAGAAAAGTTGATAAAATTGAGAGATAAATATAAATCCAGATATTCAACAATACAAAATGAGATATTCATTTGATTGTGTTTACTGAACTTGTTTATTAAAATCAATAAAAGATAAATCTACAACTTAAAAACCTCATGACTTAAAAGATAAACCCAAATAAAACTGAATAAATAAACTCATGCTCAAAAACAAATATTATGCAAGGCTAAACACATCAACAATATTATTTAAAAATGAATATTATTTTATTTTTAAAAATAAACTTCATTTTTATAAATCCCAAAAAACAATTTTGCATGAATTAAAATAACATCTTGAAAAATCAAACACAAACAAAACAACTCTAAAGAAACTTATATTAAAAAATAACATGCAAAACCCATGACCTGGATTATGAGACCAGAATAAATTTATAGAAAAGAAATTAAAGATAATTACAAAACTAATATTTAAAAAAAGAACAAATGTAGAGCGATAAGATTGTATAAAGCCGAATCTCTAATAAATCAAATGTCCAAATATGAAATAAAAAAATCAATTACACAAAAGGATTTAAAAAATAAGGGTGACAAAAATATTAATTTGAGGGAAATTAAAAGTTTGATTTGATATGTGCTCCGTATGGTCCGTAATGTTTTTTTCTATAAAAAACAAAAACTTGAGTGTACATACTATTTTGATATGTTTGTTTTATATAATATACATTATAAGTGTAAATTGAAAAGTTTATCTAAACATCTAATAATAATCTATGTAAAGAAATAATTTTTTTTTATAATAACTAAAAAAGAAACTGAAAAAAATTGAGAGATTGACATATATTAAGATATTTGATCTCGCAAAATGAGATATTTATCCGTTTGTATCCACTATATTTATTCATTAAAATCAATAAAAGATAATAGAAATAAAAACACATATGAAACAGAGTGAATAAAATAAAAAGAAAAAAAATATGCATGGCTGAACATATAAGAAATATTATTTGAAAATAGCTATTTTTTGTACAAAACAAAACCTACTTGTAATAAAGAAAAAAAATAAAATAAAAAATAAACAAAAATTAAACACGAAACAAAACAGTTTGCAAAACTCATGGTTTAGGTAATGAGACGGAGACAAACTGATAGAAAAGAATAGGAAGGTAACCACAAAACAATTTTTTAAACAATGTAGAATGATAAAATCACAAAATATAATGAGGAAAAAATCATTTATAACCATATTTGTAAAATCCTGAGAAAAAAATATAATAAGGAATAAATTACAATGTTATTATATACATGATAAATAAAAGTAATAATTAAGAAATTAAATAGGAAAGTATAAAAACATGAAGAATGTGATTCAAATTGTAAAGAAAAGGAAAGAATAGGGGCCAATGTATAATTAGGAAGAATGGGGCCTATAAATACCACATTCATTCCTCTTTCATAGCCTGGCTGGAAACAAAAGAAAACAAAAGGGGAAAAGTGCATATTTTCTTCTTCAAAAGAGAAGGAAAAACACCAAATCACTTAGGAATACAAACCTAGAAACTCCAAATAGAGAGGACAACCAATAACAAGGGTTCTAATAAGGATAAAACGAGTGCATAATTAAAGAAAAAGAAGAAGGGGTTGGTTGCATGCTTGAGAAGAGGGGCCAAAATATTCAATTTACATGAGTTGAAATTTTGAAATTTCTAAAGGTATGGATACTAGACTTGAATTTATAAAACAAGTTAACAATTAAGTAGGAATTATGTACAAATTTCAGATTTTATAAATTACGGTTCTTGAAGAAAGATTGAGGAAAATGCAGAAATTGATAGAAATGAGGTTAGTTAAGCTAAATAGGATGCTCTGAACTTGAAAGAAACACACACAAAAAATACATTGTTAAATAAAGAAATCATTTATTCCAAACTAGAGTGGCCGACCATGTGATGGAAAGGGGGAGGAAAGGGATTCTGAAATTTGGGGTTGATGAACACTTATGGCATGTGTAGTATGTGGACAATGAGTGTGTATGGTAAGAAAACTAAGCTAGAGAAAAAGAAAAGAAAGAGGGGGATCTTTAGTTCCCTTAGACTAAGATCAGTCAAGGGCCAAATAAAAGGAAAGAAGAAGAATTTTGGTGTATTATGTATGTTTATGTAGGGACCAATTATAAAAGAAAGCTCACTTAGGAATCACCTCTGTTCTGGACAGATTCATCACCTCTATTCTAGGGGATTTCGAGCCTCAAAACGATAAAATCTAGGAAACATCTCTTCATATAAATTGTAGTATGAAATGTTAGCTTTCCAACGAATCCAACCTCACTCAATTTGGAGCTCTAGAGCTCCAGATATATGTAAAAATATGAGGAAATGTCAAACTGCTGCCCCTGCTGGAAGATCTGACGGGAATTAACAAAATAGGGGATTGAGCTGTGATAGGGGCAGAAAACCGTTTCTTCCCACCAAAATTCTTGTAACATTAAACCTTAACACCAGTAGGGGATAAACTACATTTGAAAAGTAAAGTTGATGATGTGCGTAATGATTTAAAACAAAGAAATGTAAAGAGTAACTGTTATTGTTGTGATAAGGGCAGAAAACCGTTTCTTCCCACCAAAATTCTTGTAACATTGAACCTTAAAACCAGTAGGGGATAAACTACATTTGAAAAGTAAAGTTGATGATGTGTGTAATGATTTAAAACAAAGAAATGTTAAGAGTAAATGTTATTGTTGTTGCCTTGCTATTTGCGAAATGAAAATCGGCCATGAACTAATGTAGTATACTTGTGAATTCAGGAGGAACCACAGGAGGAGTACATCAACAACAAGGGAACGCAAATCGAGCATCGGTGGCAGGTAGGTGTCCCATGCCTATATTCTCCTTGGTTAATAATAAATTTCATACTCAAATTCATGCTAGAAATCATATTCGTGAATATGACTAAAGAAAGGAAAGATACGGTGAAATGGACTTGGATTTGAAATCTGAATTTTGGTTGTAGACTCTGGAATTTGGAGTTCGGATATGGGTCTATATTATGTATATAAAAAAAAGAGATAAAAAAAAAACGACAGCCTATGGACTTGATTAGCCGACCTCGAATAGGGGTGGCTAATGATGTTAACAAATATTGTTAACATTGGCATTACTTTGATAGAAATATAATGAATATTGAACTTGATTAACTATTCGTATCAAGATTAGTTAATGATACTGGTGAATAATGTTGGTACCGGCAAGCCCACAATAATTTGATTAACTTCCTAAGGAGGAAGTTAATGGTGTTAAGAGAACTTGGCATCAACATTACCAGAAAAATCTCCAAGTGTGATAGAGAACAATTGATTAGCTATTTCAGGTTGAAAATAGCTCAATGGCATCGACTGATTAAGTTGGTGCCGACATTGCCAAGGAATTGATTAGTCGATCCGGGTAAGGGTGACTAGTGACACTAATAGGAGTTAGTAGTGTCAGCAGCAACCACCTCAGAATTTAGGGCGAATAAGAAAAAGGGTAAATCAAACAAAAACAAAATGTGTGATAATAAAAAAGAAAACCATGAGTAGGTTGTGGAAGGATAAGCGTTAGATGTAGCAAAGGATCTTCTTTTGCATCTTAACTATGATTATGCCTTATCGAGTGGGTACTTGTATGTGTAGATACATATAGTAGTGACCCTCCATTATTTGGTTGTATTTTATTTATTTAATATAATTATTCTCTGATTTTGATGTTGTAGGTCCTTCCCATTCACGTCAGGAGTAGAATTTAGGTTCTTTGATCCCTTTTTGTATAAGTTAAGAACTTAAGGATCATCAATGTAATTTTGTTATGCAGTAAATATGTAACCTAAATATAATAGTATACTCCTTGTATTATTTTGTGTTTGGAATATTAAATGTAATAACATATGCTTAGGGATATTATAATGTACTAGTTTATGTTTAGGAAGCTAAATTGTGTTGTGTTTATATATGGAATTTCAATACTTGGATGATTCTCTTAATTACTAATTTATGCATGAGATATGAGATGGAGATTGATTATAAAGTTTGTCCTGAGTATATTCTCGAATGAATTAAATGGTTGAATTGGACCCATTGTGGATGAGATTATGGATGGGTTGTGATAAAAAATGCATGCAGGGTAAATTGTCGATAACTTGGGACCTCTCGGTATAAAGGAGACTCTTCGGTGAACTCGATGTAAAAAATAATTATGCTCCATTTACCCTTTACGTGGAAGTTAAATGGATAAATTGACCTAACTATTGGTGTTGTTACAGTATTAACACTTAAAACCTATGATTGTGTTATTAAATTGGAAGCATTACAAATGAAAAAATCGTGAAGCCCAATCCCAAATAAACCAAACATTGAAGGATGCATACGGGAAAAAAATCAACCACATGAAAAAATTTAATTAAAAAATAAGGGTGGAAACCAAAATAAAATATAAATTTGAGGGCATTAAAAAATTAAATTGCAGAGTTTAATCGAAAAGAAAAAAACAATTAACAAAAGGAAAAAAGAAATCAAAAGAATGAAGGCTATATTGAAAAACAAAAACAATATAAACTTTGATTGAATTATGAAATTAAATATCAATAGAACTATAACAAAAGATCCAAGGGTAAAAATGATAAATTACAAGAATAAGCACCAAATTGGTGAAACAATATATTTCAAATTATGATTTAAGGACTAAATTGAAAACATAAAAAGTTTTCTAAAAGAGTCAAGGATGAAAATAAGCAATAAAAAACATAAGGACTGAAATTGAAAACAAAAAGAAAAAAGGACAAACATGTACTTTAACTAGAAGAGAGAGAAAAGTAGAAAGAAAAAAGAAGAAACGACTACCAGCGACAAACCACCAAACCACCACTGACACGCTTCATATCAAGAATAAGAGCATGTGACAACATTTGCAATGACATGACAAAAGTCTATTTTTTGACAATCAGTGACGTCACACACGCCATTGAAAGAGCACAGACACTACCAATGCGCTGGCATGTGAAAAACACACACCAGCAGCTTTTCATGATTTAATATTAAAACTAAATGTTAAATTACTAAAACAAAACCCTATAACCCTAGAAATAACAAATGAACCAATGTGAAAGTACCAAAGCACCCTTGAATGCATAGAAGCTATTTTGTCTTATCCAAAGGTAAAAAAGTATTTTACTTATTTTAATGTTTATGCAAAGTAAAAAAAACTCTTGGATAGCAGGTTTAAATTTCATTGACCTTGGGGTAGAAGAGTATTTTTACTGTACAAAATAATTTGAAAAGTTAATAATGCCCATGCTTAATTTTTTATTGACCAATAGATCAACGTAAAAAGACCGAAATACTCCCATAGCCTTCACACTTTTCCACCGAGGGGCATAAATGTAAATTCACTATAGCAATCCATAGTAAAATGTGTTTATTGCTACAGTGAATTCACCACATATTTTAGAGTTTTGTTTAATGTTGGTTTTAATTCTCCATTTATTATTAGATTCCTTGAACATTTAACTAGTGATGTTTTTCAGGCACATTTTGAAGACTATCATTTTGATGAGAATATTTTTCCATCATTAGGGAAATAAAAGTTAGTGCCTAAAGCACGACAAGAAATTACTTGGAATAACCTATATTGATCCATGGAATCTAAAGAAATTACATTTAACTAGTTATCTCATTTTGATCCAAGGACAAATCAATGTAAACTTGAAGTTTAAAAGATAATTTATTTACAAAATATTTGAAATTAATGATCGGATGTTTTCACTAATAGTAAAAAGGTGGTTAAATCCCATATTCTAGCTGCAAACGCTCGATTTAGAATTGAAATCCCTGAAAGAAAAAAATAGACAACATCGTAGCAAATGATCCATACAACGCTTGAAGCGCGAAATACTTGTTGGTGCTAAGGACAAAAATCCTAGAAAATACAAATTACAACAAATAAATGATGGTATTCCTAAATATTCATCATCCATAAAACAAACGATAAATATTGTGTCAAAATCATCTCCCAATATTGATTCTATCAAAGAGGGACTTCCTGAAGAGGCATTTCTTGAAGAGATCCATAAACTATGTTCACATAGGAGAGATTTTGGATCAAAATAAGATTGTCAAAAATAGCATATTTGCATTTAAGATTTCTTTTGGCATCATCATAAATGATGATGAAATTGAACCATAAACTGTCGAAGAATGTTGACATAGAAATGATTGGCCAATATGGAAAAAGCAATCCAAAAGGAGTTAAACTTACTTGCAAAACATGAAATATTTGGACCTGTAGTTCATACACCTAAAGGTGTTATGCCTGTTAGATATAAGTGGGTTTTCATTAGAAAATGAAATGAGAAAAATTAATTTGTTCGAAATAAGGCACAACTTAGTGCATAAGGTTTCTCATAAAGACATGACATTGATTATAAGGAAACTTATTGTCCAATTATGAATGTAATTACTTTCAGATTTTTTATTGGTTTAGTAGTCTAAAAAAATATAAATATGTGTTTAATAAATATAGTTATAGTATATCTATATGGATCAATAGATAAAAATATCCATATGAAAATCCTTGAAGGATTCAAAATGCCTGAGTTTTTATGATAAACCTAGGAGTGTTTATTTTATTACACTACAAAAATCTTTATATGAGTTGAAGCAATCTGGTTGAGAGTGGTATAATCATTTTAATGAATACCTCATAGAAAAAGGGTTTCAGAATAATGAGATTTGCCCATGTATTTTTAATAAGGAAACCACATCTGGATTTTATGTTGTTGCAGTAAATGTTGATGATTTAGATCTTGTTGGTACTCCTAATGAGCTTATAAAAACTGCAGCCTCTTTGAAAGATGAATTTGAGATAAAAGATCTCAAAAAGACAAAATCTTGTCTTGGTTTACAGATTAACATCTTTTAAATGGAAAATTTATCCATCAATCAACGTATAAAGAAAAGGTCTTGAAATACTTTTACATGGACAATGTTCATCCTTTGAGTATACCTATGGTTGTTTGATCACTTAATGCGAAAAAAAAACCATTTTCTACCACTAAAAGAGGATGAAGAAATTGTTAGTCCAGAAATACCATATCTTAGTGCTATTAGAGCACTTATATATCTTGCAAATTATACAAGACCAGATATAGCTTTTACAGTCAATTTATTGGCAAGATATAGTTCCACTCCTATAAAAAAACACTGAAATAGGGTCAAACATATACTTCACTATCTTTGCGTAACAACTAAAATAGGGTTATTTTATAGTGAATCAAATTCACAATTGATTAGATATGCAAATGCAGGTTACCTCTCTAATCTTCACATAAAGAGATCACAATCAGGTTACATATTAAGGTACTGTAATTTCTTGGAGATCTGTCAAACAAACATTAATGGCTACTTCATCAAATCATTCAGAAATTATTGAAATCCATGTAGCAAGTTGAGAATGTATATAGCTAAGGTCATTTATCCAACATATAAAGAAAAAAGTGGATTGTTAAGCATTGAAGATAATCCCACAATATTGTTTGAAGATAATGTTACCTGCATCACTCAACTTAGAGGAGGCTTCAATAAAGGAGACAAAACAAAGCATGTCTCACAAAAGTTCTTTTATATTCACAAGCTTTAATGACAGGAAAAAAATGATATCAAGCAAATCAGGTTAAATGATAATTTAACAGACTTATTTACAAAGTTTTTACCGGCCTCAACTTTCAAAAAGCTTGTCCATAATATTGGATTGCGTCATTTTAAAGATTTATTATAAGACATGTACTTTTCATGTAAAGTCAATGCAAATTGTACTCTTTTTTTGCTTAGGTTTTTTTTCCATTGGGTTTTTCTTTGCAAGATTTTAATGAGGTAATTTAGTATTTTTGTAAATCCTAAAGTATTCAAATATGGATATTGAAGTATTTATATAAAATCTTCTATTGAATTATAAAGTATTCAGAAATCACACAATAATGTTGTACTCGTTTTCCTTTGTTTAGGGTTTTTTTCCCATTAGGTTTTCTTTTGCAAGGTTTTAAGGAGATACATTTTTAGTACATGGTCATTCAAGGGGAAGTGTTATAAAATCTATAATTATATGTATTGAATGTCCATCATTCAAGGGGAAGTGTTATAAAATCTATAATTATATGTATTGAATATCCATTAAAATCGTAGACTTTATGATTCTTGAGTTTAGTCTTTTGGTTTTTCATAACACTTGAGTTTCCTAGTATCATTTAATGTTTTTATTTTCTTCTTTTATAAATAGACTATTTGTCTTGTATTCTAAGCATTGAGAAAAATATATAAGAAAATGTATGAACTTTTCTTTTAAGTTTTACTCTGAATATGTATGTTCGTACTTGTTTTTTTATTTTTTTAACATTACATACATTCATATAATATTACTCACTTCAACAATAAATTTTTTTTTTTCTCTTAGTTGAGAAAATTAGATATCTTAGGTTTGGAGATAATTTAGTTTTTTTTTAATATGACTCATTAGTTATTAAAATGACTACTTTACCTTTGGTGAAAAAAATTAGAACTTTTGATCAAGATTATTTATGTCATTTCACTTTTTAAAAAATAGTAAAAAGATTGAATGACGTTTGAGATTTCACGGATTGTGGTTTTGAAAGATTAAACAATGTTTACGAGATTTGTCCAGATTTACTTAGTTTTTTATATTATTAAATTAGAGTTACCTTTTTTATATTATTAAATTAATTGAACTTATTAAACCCAATCGACTTAATGACCCAAGTTCAAGATTATTTTTACTTCTTTAAAAATCCTACGGTCGTATGAACTTATTTTTTCTGACAACTGATATAGGTTTACTTGAGTCATATTTTTTGGATTCTTTTTAAAATTTTTTTTCAACCTTCAATATTTGATTCATTATAATTGGGGTATCTAATTTATTTTGATTCTAGGGTTTTATAATGATTTTATATCCCATATCACGAGTTTCAATAATTGACTTGCGTTTATTCAAAGTGCCGCATTCTCAATTAAAAAAAAAACATATATCATCCAATATATTATATTTAAGCATTTTATAAATATTTCAGCCGGAATGTATTAAATTTTATATTTTCTGATATCTTTATATGTTTTTTTTAGATTAAAAAAATGTATAACCTGTGGCATGACACCAGTAAAAAAAACTAGTTAATGCTAATGGCTCTCATCTGCAGAGACTTTCACAGGTTATCAATTTCATGTAATTATGCATATTACCGAAATAAGAACTTTTACAGCGGAACCAAATCATGAATAGTACCTAAAAAGTTTAAAATTCAAAAGAAGCTTAAGGTAGCATTTGTTTGTCGAGAAGAACAATGTTTTTAAAAAATACTTTTCAGTGTTTTGATATATTATAAAAAGTATTTAAATATATTATAAAAAATATTTTTCAGTATTTAATAGTTTAATATTTTTTTTAAAAATTATCTAACATATATAGAATATTAAATATAAATATTTAATCACTTATAATAAAAAAATGAGATTTAAAAAGTATAATGATGAATTTTTTTTATTATATCATATATTTATATTTTATATATAGTTTATTTTATAAAATATAACTATATATGTAATATAAATATTTTAAATATAATATTATAGATATATAACCTTGTGGAATTTTTTTTAAGTAAAATCTATTAATATTTTTTTTTTCATTTTTAAAAGCTCAAAATATTTTTTTTTTCATATTAAGAAAGCCAAATTAGTTAATGGTATTAAGTAAGAGTTAAATATTTGGGGTTTTTTGGTATGAATATTTTTGTTAGATATAAATAGATACAAAAATATTTTGATGGATTTTTTGAATAAAGATTGTTTTTTTTTAAAGGGTATGGACAATTATCCCTTTAATGTCCCTTTAATATATATATCAATTAAGCATTAGAAAGTAAATATAAATATCTTACATCAAACGTAGTCATGCATAAATATTAAGTTTTGATATCATATACATACATATTAATTCAAATTAACAAATATAAACATACTAGACCAAATAAAACACGTAAACATACTTGTGAGAACATCTTTTCCTCAAATTAGTTCAAATTACTAAACAATTAAGCCTGTAGTAGTGTTGGTTCACAAAATTTTGAACCCAAATTTTCCTTAAATTAGCATTTTTTGCCATAAATGCTTTTGTCAACATTTCATTTGAACCAAGTGATCAAAAGCAACACTAAGAGTGATCTCATCAAAGCCTTCAATTTTCATCACTTCTGTATATAGCTCATTAACATCAAGTTGATTTTGCATAGATGTTGAAATGCAAACACTACATCTCCAATCTTTTTAGGCAACTTTTCAACACTACCATCTTCATGCATACAATGTCTCTTCCTATGTTGTCTCTTTTGTGCATTAGAGGAACATGTCTCCTTTTCTTTTGAAGTTTTTTCATATTCCCTTTCATTTTCAATTGAAATGGATTGCAATTTAGTGTTTTCTTTCAGGTTGATATCAACATGTGATTTGACATAATTTTTGGTTGTCATGTCTTTTCCAACAATAGTTGTCATTGCTCCATATATATTAAGTTTTTTTTGTTAAGATATTTGTCAAGATTAGAATGTGCTTGTTCATAAAGTTTAGAATATAAATTTATTTAGTTCCTTGTATAAAGTTTTGGAAATAAAAGTAAATGTAAAAATTACAAATAGTATACTATTTATCATACCTTTACTTCTTTATCATATACATCTTTCAAAACCATAATCATCTTCAAACATTCATCTGAATCAAAGCCACTTTTATTTTTAAGTTTGGTTATTATTCCCCATTTTTTATATATAGTTTTGAGATGATTGTCCACATGCTTAGACTTGCATTGCATGTTAAATTTTTGACTAATTTTTGTAGCCACCTTAACAAAAGATTATCTACTTTAAAGGTGGAAGGAAATTTATTTCCTTAAGTGCCTCCTTGGCTAATATCTCAAGTAGCATGTGAGACAGAGGCTTAGAACTTGTGAAGTGCTTACCCTTGTGTTGCGATGTCGCGGTCACACAAATTAATTACCCTAGCTTCAAACACAACACACAAGATAGTATAGAGCAAGTTAGGGGTCGATCCCACGAGGAAGTTCAAGTCAGATTTTTATGCTAGATGATATGCAATTTGAGGGTGGGTTTGGACGTTATCTAGGCTAAAGCAAAAGAAAACAGAAAACTATCAAATGAAATTTAATAAAATCAGAAAATTATCAAGAGAACAAACCTTGATCACAAGCACACATTCACCTACAGAAATCAGAACTGATCATGGAAACGAAACATTAATTTATATTCTGAATATTTATCTCTTCTTAACATTGGTTAGTTAACGGATTCGTCGTATAACTAACCCTAACCATCAAACAACCACAGTGTCCGCACTAGTAATTTAATTCAGTGGCAGCCTTAAGAACTAGATAAGTTGATTAATCAAGAAAACATAATTGTCCACAGTCTATGTTTGATTTGATTGAATGTTCTCCCTAAGATTAATAACGTAGATCCGCCACAATTATTAAACTCAGTTGCTTCACAAGTTCATATACCATAACTCCGGTTTTGATATCAAACTTAGCAATAGATTGTCTACAATAATAACTTAGAGTTCGCTCTAGCAATTAAAATAAACAATCATAGGAAAAATAAGCATAGGAGAACAAACATATTCATCATATAAACTGAAAAGAAAAGGTAAAATAAATCTTACGGTTCTTGAAATTCGAAGGTTTCCGTGTCCTTGCAACCAAGAAAAAGTGTTTAGCCTTGCATGTTTGTTGAACAACTAATCAACAAAAAAAAGAATGCATAATTTAGGGTTTCTTAGAGGAAGGGAGCGTTTTTCTTTTCTTGGCTGGCTGCCCCCCTTCTCTTCTCTCATTCTTTTTATATCTTAGGAAACCCTAGGTCTCTATTTTACAAAATAGTCCTCCATTAAGTAGACTTTTTACCATTAAGTACTTCAATAACTATTTTTCTAAAAAAAGAGAAATAGCCTTGCATGAAACCTTCAAGCTTTGACTTAGGGGAGCTAAATTGCTGAAATAAAAACTTGGATATCGGTTTAGATGCTTCAGAACGTAATTTGGACTCGTTTCTTCACGAAACCTATTTGCTGGCAGAATTCAGATGTCATCTTTGAAAAATCATATCTCCCTCATATGACATCGGTTTTGGCTGAAATTTAGAGCGTTTATAGACCTTTAAGTCATGAATCCAAAAAAATTAATTTTACATCAAGTAGACTTCTGTAGCTCTAGATATTCAAGTTGGAATGGCCGAAGGTCAACATAAAGGTTTAACTTTTTCTTTGACTAACTTTTCATAAGTTTATCAGACATAGGAAAGCGAGGAAAATAGTTTTCAAGAAAAGTTTCTTGGAAACTAACAAGACCTAAGTAACATTGTTTTTTAGGAGATATTAGGTTACTTTGCAACTTACATTGCAGGTCAAGCCAAAAAAAATTTAAACATAAAAAAGAATAATAAGGTTGTGAAATTTTTTTTAACATTGTTATTAAATTAGATCCAATGGGTTAAACTTAAAAACTTTTGACAAATTAAATCTTATAGGAGTTGACTTAACGTGATTTAATTAACTTGACAGAGTCAAAGGAAAAAACAAATTCAAAGGAGACAAAAACCAAATGATTAAGAAAAAAATAACCCAAGCACAAGAGTTTAAAGACAACTTGCACAACTAGTAAAAATATAATATAATTTTTTTAAAAAAAATTCAAGATGATATTTTTTAAAACATTGAGATAACAATATATTGGATTAACTGTGTTAATCCATCAAACCCATGAGCTGAGTCATGGACTCCATTGGATTCAATAATATTTTTTTATGTAATTATATAATAAAAAATATAAAGATCAATTAAAAAATAAATGGATAAAATTGAAAAAAAAACAATAAAAAATTTCAATAAAAACCATACATTGAATGATAGAATTGAAAGAAAAAAAATCAAAAGATATAAAAAAACACCAAAGTGTAAAAAAAAAAAAAGCCGGGAGATATAGGCCTGAGTGGCCTATCTCCCTTATGCATTTGAAAAAAATTCTAGGCATGCAAACCTGAACTAGGTCCATGTCTTGTTGCATGTTTTTATTTTTTTTTTCTATTTTAAAGGGGTAGAAAAAATGCTTATTTTTGAAAAACAAAACATTCGACACATCATCTGTCAAAACCTAGGATTCAATCACCATAATAGTGGCTAAAAAATTGAATGTGGGGCTTTTTTTTTCTTTCTCTCTCCTTATCATTTTCAAGCCACTTTATTTTATGCATAAAAAACAAGAAAATAAATAATGAAGCATATTCAATTCAAATCTCTATTTATGATTTATGTTTTTTTATTAATGTATCTATCTATTTTAAATAAAATTTTAGCAGGACCTCGCCCATACGAGACCTACCTAATTTGTTTTTTAGAAATTCTAAAAACCACATTCTTAAACGAAATCTTCACCCACAAACATCAGTTTCATTATTTCTATAAAACCAACCCACTTCAATTTCATAAATAAAAACATAATGACAACATAAAAACTAGCCTGGTCTAAACCTTATTGTTGGCCTTAATTTCTTTAATTTGATTCTTAATCATGTTATTTCCACACAAAACCATTAAGGATTATTCAAACCAATATTTTTCATATTCAAATTACAAACCCTAACAAACCTAAAATCAGAAAAGTTTCATTCCCCACCAAAACTTAAATAGAATAATGAAATTAATCGCAAATAAACATAATATAGTACATAAAACATACATTCTAAGTTAAACAAACATGGAAAAACTATTAAATCTAAGCTATCCATATTCAAATTACAAACCCTAACAAACCCAAAATTTAAGGAATTTTATTTTTCCACCAAAACTTAAGTAGAATAATAAAATTAATTGCAAATAAACATGGATATATTTCTTGAAAAAAATGCATTATAAGTTAGACAAATACGGAAAAAAAACCATCAAACCTTAAATGGTGGGGGGCGGGGGGAAAGAACTACCACCATTGGAATGGAAAGAGAGAACGTCGCCGCTGTTGGAATAGAGATAGAGAACGCCGACCACTAATTCTCTAGAGAGGGGAGGAAATGCAAAAATTAGGGAAGATGGAGGAAAAATTAGGGATTGCCTGATATATCTGGGTTTTTATTCACCGATAAAATCTTTCATTGAGAAATTCATCGATGATTTAAAATGACATCAAATTGTCAATAGACTTACTGATGGAATTTTTTAATTCTATCGGTAAGTCCATAAGTAATTTCAAGAATTTCTAAAACTTTTTGAAAACCCCTTAAAATCACCAATGAACTTTCATCCATTGGTAATTGTGTCAGTCAGTTCTAATTTCATGAATTTCTTCCTTAACTCTTTGTAATTCTATGACCATTTTAATGTCCATCGTTGAGTTCATCGATGATTACCATAATTTTAAATCATTGATGGAATCGCCAATGAATATTTTATAATTTTTAATTATTTTTATATTCCATCAATAATTTCATTTGTGTTTTAAAAATTTTCTTATATGTGTGTGTGTGTGTATATATATATATATTTGTTATAATCCTCTATCCAATCTAATTATACAACAACAACATCAACAAAAATCATATTCAACAACTTATTAAAACCACAACCATAAAAATACTACATGATAAATGTAAAAAATATAATGCATTATAAAACAAAAACAAATACCTAATTACACAATAATGTTTTACTTCTAAAGTCAATTCAAATCCTTTTTAACTTGAATCCTCTCCATCTTGATTTTTATCATCTTCATGTCCATCATCTTCTTCTTTCTCATTGAATTGAAGGTAGTCGATCTCTTTAGCTTATCAACTTTTGTATGTCTACTAGTACTCAATATATCATTTAACTAGTCGTCATTAACATGAACATAAATATTCTCAGTGACATGAAAATTTAAATTTCTTCTGACTTGAAAGATAGAGCTACTTGATATGAATCAACAAACTAATCAATTCAAAATACATCTTCTCCTCTAGTTACTTTATCGCTACAAACTTTAACAACTTGGACATGACTCTTATGTAATTCAGTATGAAAGACATTCATTGATGAAATACCCGTTATAAACTGGACATTTCTCTTAAAACCCATAGATAGTAATTTCAAACTATCATCATTGCCTCTCATGTTATGCACTTAGTTAAAGATAACAATCATTGATTATCCATGAACAAAGCTAAGTAAATGTATTCTTAATAGATTTATAAATTATTACATACTTGTGTTTTAAATCACGTGGCAAATTGTTCATCTTGTAATTCGAAAATTTATGCTTTAATAAGATATGGATTTTGGGATAACAAAATTTGACGATGTTGCCTATAAAAAAGTTACTGAAAATTTAGACTATATGAGAATACAAGATAAAACGATTTAAGACTATAAAATTGTAAAATACATTTACTAAACAAAAAGTCTCAATTCATATCAATTAAATAACATATAATTATGTACTTATTCGAATTCAATATCTGTCAAATATCTTCTCAAGATTGTATTCTTCAATAATAGTCATCCAAAATGAGAAAATATTTAAAAATTCCTACTCGAAAGAACTTCACCACCACCATTATGTTTTAGAACACATTTGGTTGATTATTGTTCTCATGTGAGACTCAAAATAATACTAGATAAATGTTGAAATCTCTTCAACAACATAAACTTAGCATATTGAAGCCTTAACATAAGCCTTGTTTTAAAGCTTTTTCTTAAGGTTAAATAAGTACCTGCATGAAAGTAAAGAGATTTAATGATCAAATGTTTTAAAAAGCACAAAAGACACTTAGGATGCATGTAATCCATAACCTCTTGAATTCATACATCTATTTGTATTGCACAATACCTTCAACTTTTGTCTTATATGCTAAATGTATGGGTAAATGCTCTATTGAGTCGAAGAAAAATTGAGAAAAAATCATCTCAAGTTCGCAAATTATTTCGATGATGTTCATTTCAAGTTTCTCCATGTGTTAGGAACACAACTTGTTCGAGCAAAGATCTCTAAAAAGTGACTAATCTTCATAAGTGCATCCTATATCCATTTGGTAATAAATTCCTATAAGAAATTAGAATGGATGTGTGCATAAACACATTACAGTCATAACTCTTCATTTCATACAATTTGTATTCTTTTAAATTCACCAATATAGCTATGTTTGAAGCATATCCATAAGAAATCGCAAACTCTTTAGCCATTTGTAAACAATAAACTGTGTTTTTTTTTTTATCTAAGGTAAAAATAGTTTTGGGCTTTGTGACACGTACCCATCATTAAATAACTCAATATTTTGATGGTCATGAAACAAAGCTATATTCATTTTAGCTTTTATATTGTCTTTTGTTTTTCCTTTGATGTCTATAACAGTGTTAAAAATATTTTCAAACACCTTATTCTTTATATGCATGACATTCAAATAATGGTGTATGACATTGATCTTCCAATAAGAAAGCTCCAAGATAATACTACACTGAAACTAGAAAACTTTTGCTTACCAAACTAAAAATTAAATACAATGTTCTCGTACTACAAGACTATATCATATAATTCTTCAGCCAATAATAACAGCGATGCTACATCCTTTTCAACTTTACCTTTCAAGAAGTTATTTCTATTGTTTTTGTATTGATGATGACTGGACAATAACTTCAATGACAAACAAAAAAAAAGTTTCACCATCATTCGTTAAGGTCTCTGCCTCATTGTTTTCCATGCAACATGTACAAAATAATTGTTATATGTTCTAATCCTGAAACCATCCCATATACTGTAAAATCATTTATAGTCCATATTAAATTTGTCTTCATATGAAAATTTTATTTATTTGAGACATCATACGTCAAATCCCTGAATAACCATAATTGATTCAACTTATAAATTAATAGTTGAGATAGTCATCTATATTCCTACCTAGACTATAAGGATTGGATATGAATGTAGATAAGAACATGAATTCTGGCCATATATACATCCCCAAGGGCAAGTTGTAAATTTCTTAGTGTGACTAGCCAACAAAAATAAGGTATAACAAAGGACCTAAGTAGATTAAACCTACTTTTACATAAACCAAGATGTACATTGTGTGGTTCTATTAAAAACTAAGGAAATACCATATTAAACTGCTTCCAAGCTTTATCATTGGAAGGGTGCACATGACACCATCCACCGCATCATATAAATGATGTTATGTCATGTGTTTGAGAGTTTTTGAAGACATAAATAACATTTGAAGCCTATGACTGATTGACAAGTATCAAAGTTTTTTATATACAACAATTGTCTTTTCTCTAGCAATATTAAGTTTATAATAAGCATGCCCATATGTTTTGCACTCGAGAAAATTTGCATCTTTATCATATGATGCAACCATATTATTCAATAGTTTCACCCATATTTAACTAGTGTTTTGCCTATGTTTTATATATAAAATGCCTTGATATTCTTTGTTTTATGTTTTGAAGGCACTTTTGGATGAAAGATGCAAA
>Ga0325410_1000098_pt1 | contig 83658 bp, 36 predicted proteins | sample PopdelMetagenome_16_FD_206182 | JGI IMG/M metagenome (GOLD analysis project Ga0325410, IMG submission 206182) | Populus deltoides microbial communities from Bellville, Georgia, United States - Xylem-PdIQD-R3 | ecosystem: Host-associated > Plants > Phyllosphere > Stem > Wood/Secondary xylem... | reverse complement strand
AAAAAAAAAAAAAACAGATTTGAGCTCAAAAGATTTTTTATTTCAGGTTTTTGGATGGTTTTTTGGGTTTTGTTTTAGGTAATAAATAAGTTTATCAAGGTACCTAGGGTGTTTTCTATATATTTTAAGTGAAAATAGATTGAAAAATAAATTTTTGGGTAAAAATCTACATCCACCATCTGCCACAAAAACAAATTAAGGGCCTAAGCGCGCGAGCCCTTACAAAATAGGTTAGGCACGCTGACTTGACCTTTTTATTTATTTTTATTTTTTTAATTTATACCTTTTTGTACATGTATTTTTTTCAAAATAAAATTTTAATTTAGATTTAGATTAATACTCATTCTCTCTTTTATTTTGTTTATTCAACCTCTTTTAAATAATAGTTATTTTTTAGTTATTTTATATATGTTTAATTTTTGAAGAGATTATTATAATTTATTTATAATTTTTTTTATATTTTATATAAATAAATAAAAATATTTGTGTTGGATAATATATGTAATATGTGTAATCTTATATAATATTTTTTCTTTTATTTTATTCAATTAATTTCATGTATGTCTATTTTTATTATCGTTTGATTAAATAAAAATTTAATTTTGATAAATAAAATCATTAAACATAACTGAGTTAAAAGCTTATGTTGTAAGGTTAAATATTTTGATTTATATAACTCTCAATTTTTTCTTTTTCATCTTCATTTATTGTAAATGAATTTTTTGTTTTTATTTATTAACACAAATAATTCTTAATTTATCTGTAAAAAAAAAATATCTAACCCACAAAACAATACATCCATTTTGTTTCTTAATATTCATGCTCATTCACAAATTTATATTTTTTCTAGTCACGTAATTTCCAATTGTTACAACAATAATATTACATGGATAAATACATGAATATAAAACATTAAATATAACTGAGAATTTATACCATAAAGCTATTAAATTTAAACATATAAAATAATTCAATTTATATCCCTATTTCCTTAAGTCCAGTTAAAAGTTATTTTGGTCTCGAAATCAAAAGGATTAATTTAATTAGAATTGTAAAAATTTATATAAAATTACTAAAAATCAAACATATTTATTTAATAAACATCAAAACTATTCATTTGTAAATAATGAAAAAACATAAATAAATGAATCTCATATTAATTTTTTATTAAATATTCGTTGAAAAAAATTCAAAAAATCAAGCAACTGTCATCCACGCATATTACCAAAAAGATTGATGCAAGTAGAGAAAAAAATGATATTATATTGTCGAGGATTTTTGAGAGGAAAGAAAAAGGCGCATGAAAGAGACATAGTAAGGATAGGGTTTTGTTAACATATGATTTTTTTAATTATACATAAATTTGTGGCCAAGTGTCCACGGAGATGACTACACCAAGTACAAGAAGAAAGCACTAAAATTAAAATAAATAAATAAATAAAAGAATATGAGGTACAGAGATCCTTACACGTCCTCATCATTCATCCTAAAGCACCCCCTTAAAATTGCATATTCCAGAATCCATCCATCCTTAAGGCCAATCCTCTCTCCAAACACTCCCTTATCTCTCTCTCCCCCGCCTATGCCTATATATATTATATATCTCAAAGGAAATAACGGAGAAAGAAATGAGTGCTTGCTCTCAGTTTTTCCTCTCGTGACTCCCTAGCTGTTTCCTCTTCGTATATAAATATAAATACAAATACAAAACCAACCAACCAAGCGTAGACGCGGAGAGAGATGGGGGAGGTGACAGAAGCAGCAGCAGGAGGAGGAGGAGGAGAAGAGAAGAAGATAAAAGTTGGAGTTTGTGTGATGGAAAAGAAGGTGAAATGCGGCTCTGAGGTTCTCTTTCTCTTTTCTTTTCGAAACCAGAAACCGGAAGCTATGAAAATATTTATTAATATAATACAATAAAAGCATTTCGCTATTGATTTACCTCTAATAACGAAGGATTTTTTGCATTGGTGGTTTCTTCAGGTGTTATCAGCTCCCATGGGACAGATTCTTGATAGATTACAAGCATTTGGTGAATTCGAAGTAGTTTTTTTTTCTCGGAATTTAATTGAGTGTATAATTCCATTAGCGCTTTTCCTTTACCGTTTTGATGATTTTTAGGTTATGTATTTCGGTGATAAAATGATTCTTGAGGATCCAATTGAGAGGTAATACTTAAATTTTAGTTCATTTAGTGTTTGGTTGTCTTTGGGTTTACTGAGATGCATGCTTCTTTCTTTTACTGTTTCTTGTTTTTGGAGACTGGATTTCATTTTATGAAAAACAAGGATGTGGCTTGTAGAGCGACAAAAAATGGAACCGTTGATTTTGTTTTCTGTCTATATCTTGACAAGTCCACATTTTTGGATTTTTATACTCGTCCGCTATCATATGCTGAAAAGATATTTTTTTGGAGGGGTTAGTACTGTCACGAGTCGTGACGTGTGCTGTGCAGTCACTAATGCTGGCAGGATTTGGAGACTTATTGCTGGCAGTGCCATCTGTAATTAGCTTCGTGATTATGAAGATGCTTTTAGTCTAAGCTAGTTAATATAATCTGAGAATGCACTCAGAATCTTAGTTTCACTGTCTTCTAGAGGTTGACTGATTTGTTGCAGTTTTTGCTTGTTTCAGCTGGCCAATATGTGATTGCTTGATTGCTTTCTATTCCACTGGTTATCCCCTTGAAAAGGCTGAGGCATATGCCACTTTAAGGAAGTAAGTAGCATTTCTTGCTCATGTTCCCATTTCAAATGATTAATGAATTGACTATGCTTCTTGTGATGAGAGTCAGCTGGGAACTTCATACATGCAAACTATTTTCTACTCACCTTCGAGAAGCTGAAATCTTTTTTGTAGTTTCTAAATGCATGCTTCATCTATATTTCCACTTTGTTGCTTGAAGTTAAACTGGGGTCGGCGGTATGTGAATATGGACAAGGAATGATATTTTTCTTGGTCCATGAAAAAAATGAGTAGAAAATTATCCTAGTGGTGGAATAAATTGAACAAATGCCTTGTTTCTGTTCATTCTCATTGCACTGAAGAATACCATACTTGTGTGCCTCCAACTTTCCTTTTATATCTAGTCCACTGTTACCGATAGACCTTATTACTCCACCGCTCAAGCTGCTATTTCATTTTTTGTCCACATCCAAGTGAAATGCTGTTCAATGTTGAATAGATCATGCTTTGATTCAGGCCTTTTCTTGTGAATGAATTGGTGCCACAACATCTTCTTCATGACCGGCGGAAGGTGTATGAGGTATGAAGTCTAAACTTCCATCTTATTTTCTGTTTGGCAGCATGGTGCTTTGTACGAAATATTACATGACATAGTACAATATTTTATTATGACACACACACGCACACATGCACATCAAACATTTTTCTACCCACCCTCTTGAAAAATGTCTTGCAGTTTTTCGTTTTCTTTCTCTTTTTTTCCCCTAGGGTTCTGAAGGCAAGTTCTCAACCATGATTGGTCAGTATTCTACTGCATGGAATGAACTCATTGGACTGCATGATATATTTCCTGAAATCTGCTAGCCCTCATTGATGGAGTATACTAATGACTATAATTGAGCTATGTCATGTGCATTGTTATTTCTTAATTTCATGTGCATTGTTATTTCTTAATTGGTTAAAAGTAATCAGTTCTTTTCTATTTGTTTTTGGGGATTCAAGCGTGCTGAAATGTTTGGAATTCCTGTCCCGAGATATGCCCTTGTTAATAGGGAGTTTCCATATCAAGAGTTGGATTATTTTATTGAAGAAGAAGATTTTGTTGAGGTCCATGGAAGTCGTTTTTGGAAACCCTTTGTAGAGAAGCCTGTTGATGGTGAGCATTTTTCATACATTTATCAAGTTCTGTGACTTGTGCTGTTTTTGCCCATTAAGATTGGGCTGAACAATGCAGCATTGCTCCATGTATTTTGTTTGATGCTTGTATAGTGGACCACTATAGTTATTTTCTAAGGACATCACTATTTATGCTTTGGACATTACATCTAGTTCACCTTTGTATTTGTTCATGTGACCAGACATCTCATAATGTGCATGTATCCATTGCAATTGTTCAGTGATGAGAGAATTTAGTTCATTAATTGAATTTTGTGTCCTCGTATATGGCAGCTTTTTTATTATAATTTTGAAGTTTTCTATCTTAAAAATAAATAAATGAATAAATAAAAATTCTTTGCATCGAATCAGCATTTCCATTTTTCTGATGCTTTTGGCTTCTAAAGTCATCAGTTTGTGCCAACAGTGATGTGTTTTGTGCTCCTCATATCCATTGATTAAATTCTCCTCTTTACTTAGAAGCCCTAGATGGAGCATTGTGCTTGGATTGCATAAAGATGTAGCCTTAAATAGACACTGCTTATAACTGTTTATTCATTATTTGTTGCACCTGCATTTATTTGTAGAGTTTGCTTTACTATTATTAGCACGCATGACAATGACTCGCTTGTTGTACTTTTGAGAAGGCGATGACCACAGCATCATGATATATTATCCCAGTGCAGCAGGTGGAGGTATGAAGGAATTGTTTAGGAAGGTAAGTTTGTCAACAACTTCTGTTTTTCTAATTTGGAAGCTAAACTCTGTTTCTTTGTCTTTCTTTCTTTCTTTCCTTTTTTTTCCCCATGCCAGAAGTGATTCTGTAATGCTATGGAGACATTATTAAAGCATTAGTGATTATTCTATGGAAGAATTTAAGACATAAAAAGCATTTACAGATATATGAAAAAACTAATGATTGGATTGGTTTAGACACAATTTTCTCTTTCTGCAGTTAAGCCACGGTCAATTCTAGCTTTCTGTTTTCTGTTTGTCTACTTGCATTTCCTGGTTTATAGACAAGGATTCCAATCCATAATATGTTTCTCTTGGTGTGATTTTCTTTTGCTATGTTTGTTTATTTTCCACCCTATTTGTGCATAGCTATGGTATTATTAAGGCATACCTTCCAATCATACTTCCATGTAGTTATTTGCATCTCACTTTTCAAGATGCTTGATAGCTTGGATGTTGCAAAAGTTTTTATTTACTGATCCTTTTTTTCTCCATTATCTATCACAGTACAAGTACTTGATCAGTCTCATTTCAGGTTGGTAATCGGTCAAGTGATTTCCATCCAGATGTTAGAAGAGTGAGGCGTGAAGGCTCTTACATATATGAAGAATTTATGCCAACTGGAGGAACAGATGTGAAGGTTGTATAGTTTTCTGTTGAAAGTTTGCTGATGTTGTTTCGTTTTACTTGTTAATGTCATTGTGATAGGATGTAGACACACATAGTCCATGTTGCAATACGTTTAGAAAGTTCATTAGAACTTGTGATTGATTTGAAATAGGTGGGGCATTTTGTCCAGGTTCCTTTGTTGATTAATTTTAATTTGAAGAGAGATACAGAATTTGATCATGCTAATAGGATTTGAATTTGGTTGCATGGTAACAATACAGATGGAGCATGTTATAGATTTCAGTGGTGTTTATGTTTTGAATTCTAACCTGTCACAATAATATCACAGAAAGGATGGAAAGAAATTGATGGGAGGAACATGTGAACCTATAAAACTGATATAAGTGCTTAGTCAAGTTAAACTGATATGAGCTGTTCAGATGCATAATTGGCCTGTGGTATAAAATAGTAATATGCATCATGTTATGAGATAGCTTGGCGTACTTTGTATTCTCCCAAGAGAAAATGCAATCCATTCCTATACAGTGTGAAATTTGTGGTAACTTGTAGATGCTAGTAGGATTCAAATTTTGCTTCAGTCTGAACTTTACCTGTTACTTGAAAAAAAGGATCACCATGTCCACCATGTTTCTATGTTCACTTTTTGATTATATGTCTTCCCACACACATTTCTGAACTTTCCCTTGGTTTATTTTAGTGTGACAAGTAATTTTTCATAAACCTATTAACAAATTGACTTTTGTAAGATGTATGTATTCTATTTGATCACACATCAGGTTGTTTTTATGTTTCTGGTATTTCAAGTATTTTTGGCTCACTATCAACCGTTAGTGGTGAGGGTCTGTTATTGCTTTAGTCCATGCTGCTTGCAGTTCTATCCTTCTTCATGAAAGCATTGGATGGTTTGTTTTGAAACTATTTTGTGCGAGCACCATTATGTTCACGCTATCAGTTTTGATTTCTTTTTATACATGAAGGATTCAATTCTTCCTGTGTTTGTTTGTTTCTGACATTTACAAATGATTGCCTTGGTAAATCATTAAATGATTATAGGTGTATACTGTTGGTCCTGAATATGCACACGCTGAGGCAAGGAAATCTCCTGTTGTTGATGGTGTTGTCATGCGGAATCCTGATGGAAAAGAAGTAATTTCCTGTAGCAACCGAGTCTACTGAACCCCCCCCCTACATATACACACATTCTGTGTGTGCGCATGAGTGACTGACTGAAACCAAACCACGTGCATCCACAAACACAGATTCACTTTCACTTTCTCAGCTGCTTCCTTGTATTCCCACTTTGTGAAATCCATCACTTGAGAAGCAAAATTAGTTTCCTACCTTTTTATGTTTTGGAAAATAGTGCATTGAAAGTAATTTGCATCCACGAACACAGATTCACTTTCTCAGCTGCTTCCTTGTATTCCACTTTTGTGAAATCCAACACTTGAGAAGCAAACTTAGTTTCCTAACTTTTTATGTTTTGGAAAATAGTGCATTGAAAGTGATATGCTGCAAAGTTTAGGATAAAGATGCTACAGCAAATAGATATATACTCTTCCAGTAATTCTTTTGTCTAGTTATGCAAGCAATGCACAGTTGCCTCTTCTCACTAGTTACTATATCACATTCCTTAGCGCAACATTCTAGGTCTTTTCTCATAATTTGGCAAATGCTTCTTGTTCAGGTCTCACAGTTCAATAGTGCTTTCAGACTACAGGTGTCAGAATTGACACATAACACTTCTATGAATTGTATTGACTCTCAAGTAAATTTTGCATGGAACCTTTTAATTTTTAAATTTTAGCTTTGTGTATTAACAGACTTGCCAAGCTACCTTTAAAATTTTTCTGTTGATTTGACGACTGGTTAACTGAACAAAGTTTGCTTCTCAAGTGATGAATTGTTAAACTCGTAAGAAAAAGATTAAATAAGAGAAGTAACATTCCAATATACATACATGCCTGCGTGTGTACATGTACTCTTTCCTAATGCAAGAATACTGCAATCAGAATGCATGATACTCCTGAACTGATTTTTTACATTTATATTTCTGGTTCAGAGTTTTATGATGATTGTGTCATAAATCCTCTTACCGTGTTTGACAGGTAAGGTATCCAGTGTTACTGACACCTAACGAGAAGCAAATGGCAAGAGATGTTTGCATTGCATTTAGGCAGGCGGTATGGAATTAGAATCTGGTTTTAGTTACTTAATATATTTCTGGCTTCCAAGATATTATTATTCTACTTGATTGTGTCTCCTCACGAATACCTTATGCTAACTGGTTTTTCATTGCTTTAAAAAGACTGGTTTGTCATTGCTTTAGTTTTTATTTCTTTTGCGAAGTGCAACAGTATGCCTTTCTCCTGCCATGATGATCCACAGTAAATATTCAATAATGATTGATAAGTGTAGGTGCATTAGATGGGTTAGTTTATTGATGTTTCTCACTGACATGATTAGTTATTGCAATGAGCTCATTTTGCTAGTGTCATCCAATGTGTTTTATGTGACCTTTTGTCATTCTTATCTTTGTGAAAAAAATGACTGAGCTCAACAATAGCCGCATGAATCCTGTTAGTACAACTGCTTTAGCCTAGCCTCCCTGTTAAGACTCATGTGTCTTCTTCTAAGTCATTTTCAAGCATGTAGTTTGTGGTTGCTGATCTTTTCAATGCTGTTTATTCGTAACAGCTAAACATATCTTCCTATAAATAAGTACAATGTGATTTCTCCATTTTACTTTCATATTATTAGTGCTGTCTTCATTACTGATATTGTATTGTCAGTCAATACTAAATTATTGTTGCTTGCAGGTTTGTGGGTTTGATCTCCTGCGTTGTGAAGGACGATCATATGTTTGTGATGTAAATGGATGGAGTTTTGTGAAAAATTCCTACAAGTACTGGTCATTATATTTTTTTAAGTAATTTTAGTTTCATAGATGCTTGTTTAACTAGTCATATGCTGCTCACTGTTTAGTCTAAAATGTTAAGACTGTATACTTGTGGAAAATTTCCATTTTTCTAGAAAACTGAGAACTGTTGAAACATGCTCTCTAATTGAAAAATGAAAAATACTTTCTCAAACAAGTGTTTTCGATCTCCATTTCTGGGAAGTAGTGAAAGTTGTTCAAATACTCCAACTCTAGAAAACAAGTGCTGTTTTTGGTCAGTCTTTTTTTTTTTTAAGAAAAAAACCTCATTTTCTTATTATTTGGAAGGCAAACCAAAAGAATTCCTTGTTTTCTATTTTGGAAAACTCGTGGTTAGCAAACCTGTTTTTCTAATTATTCATGTGAGACAATTTTCTAGATTAAAAAGAGCTGAGATGAAAACTGCAAAATAATTCTGAAAGCAAACTCTCCCTTGCTGTTTTTCTAAAAAAATAAGGGAAGAAAAATCTGACAAATGCGTCCTGATTCCTCAACCTGTTGAGCTTTTTATTTGGACTAATTACCATGTCTTCATTTCTTTTATTGTGTTGGCATATTACATGAAATTATGAAAAGTAATACAATGTTTACTTTCTATAGTTATCAGTTTTTATTTGAATTTTCACAGTATATCCTGATTGTGCAAAACTGGAACTTGTTTATTATTTGGTTAACTTATTTTCGTGTTTCTTCCTACCAATTTCACAATTCTCGCAATTTTCTTACATCATTTCCATTCTCAAAACAGATATTATGATGATTCTGCTTGTGTATTGAGAAAGATGCTTTTGGATGCGAAAGCTCCTCATCTTTCATCGGCAATTCCCCCCACTTTACCATGGAAAGTCAATGAACCAGTACAGCCTTCTGAGGGATTAACTCGTCAGGGAAGTGGGATTATTGGTACATTTGGGCAGTCTGAGGAGCTACGCTGTGTGATTGCCATTATTCGTCAGTATGTTATATCATTTCCTTTAGTTTTTTTACTTCACTTAAGATTTTCAAATCTACCTTCTTATTTGTGTTTTATGTGGTCAGTGGTGATAGAACTCCCAAACAGAAGGTGAAGTTGAAGGTCACGGAGGAAAAGCTGCTGAATTTGATGTTAAAGTACAATGGGGGACGACCCAGATCTGAGGTGATTCCTTTATTATTGGGTTAAAGACATCAGTGGTACATGTACTTTTGATGATTTTTATTTTTATTTTTATTTTTATTTTAGTCCTTAACTTCTTATTCAGGAAAATATTCTTGCATGTTTCATAAAGTAAAAAAAAATCAGTTCATATTCTTAGTCTCCATTTAAAAGTGCTGGTGTTGCTGTTATCTCATTGGGTTTAGAATGTCGAAAAAAAGATTTTCAGCTGTTTGGAGATTAGCAGGTTGATGATCAAAAACCCTCCTTGTATCCCATTTTTTCTTATTTGCTTGTCATTTTACATTGACCCTAAATAAATCATATATGAGATATGGGATTGTTTATTAGAAAGATAAATCAGATTTGGGGCTAGAATGTCAATAACAAAAATCACGTGTTTGGAGATTGGAAGGTTGATGATCAAACACCTTATTTATTTTTGCTTGTTTGATTCCCATTTTATGTTGAGTGAAAAAAAATAAAACCCATGTGATGTCTTTGCCTCCTCTTCTATTTCCCTTTATGGCATGATCTCCCCTGATTCTTTCCCATCATCAACTCTACAGTGTTGGGAATAAGTGTGTGGGGCCACTGTTTTGTTAGCATGGTTATCCCAGTTTTGGATACTTTTGCAGTCACAAGTGTTTTTAGAAATTATTCTTAAACCACAAAATCTCATTGAGTTTTTGGGCTAATTTTCTCCATCTTGATGATGTTTCTCACATGTATTGTCATAATGGAGATACTTCATATGATAGTGGTCATATCAGCTGCATTTTAAACGGAGACTAGTTGTATGAACTGATCTGTTTCTCTGCAAAATATACATGTACTTTGGAAAAAAATGAAGCACAAGGCCTCAATTAGAAAATCGCTAAAACTAACTGTACTGCTGATGTTTTTATCCCTTTTTTATTCATTTACTATTCTGTTGTCTTGTAGTACTATTAAGTTGGTTTATATCAGCTTTTTTTTTGCTTTCTTCCTCAGACAAAACTTAAAAGTGCTGTTCAATTACAAGATCTGTTAGATGCAACTCGAATACTTGTACCTCGTACAAGGTATCATTTGAAGTTCAACAACTCCACTGATTTAACTGCCAAGGATATGTTCTGTTGTGCTTTAATATCATTCTGCCTTTTAGCAATATACATTATAGAATTTCATAAATGTGGCATTCAAACATTTTTTATTACCATCATCAACAGTTTGTTTGACATGCACTTTGCTAATATATCATTTGAAGCTCAAAAACTCCACTGATTTAACTGCCAAAGATGGGTTCCTTTGTGCTTTAATATCGTTCTGCCTTTTAGCGATATACATTATAGAATTTCATAAATGTGGCATTCAAACATTTGTTATTACCATCATCAACAGTTTGTTTGAGATGCACTTTGCTAATAAATTTTGTGGCTTATCTATTATCATTGTTAGTGTCATGCATTAAGCTTTGCCAATTAGTTACACATGACAGTGGGTGTTTGGCTGCTTGATGCTTATAATCTGGAAGATGGAGTTCAAATTTTCTTCATGGGGCAGGGATCTGCTTTCCGAAAAATAGATTGATCATACGTTCATGGTCCATATGATTTTCATTTAAAAATTAATAGGAATGCGAACTTATGAGCACTGAGAGTGCTGGATCTGTCACGGTACTGAAACTGCTCTTCATGTCATATCTTGCCCGGCTGCTATGAACATTGGAAATTGCGTTGTCCATATATTTTTTTTCCCAATGCTGATTAATATTTGTTGGTTATTTAACTTTTCTCCTTTTGCTATATAGACCTGGTCGAGAAAGTGATAGTGAGGCAGAAGACTTTGAGCATGCTGAAAAGCTACGACAAGTTAAAGCAGTTCTTGAGGAGGTTGTTTCATTTATCTTGAATATTTGATGTCTCAAGATATCCTGTCGCAGTCCGTGTTTATTATGATTTAAGTATATCTTCTGTAGATCTATGGGTTTATAACTTGTTCCATTTCATTTACCCATGGCTATTCCATCACTTTGTCTTCATAAGTGAGTTTAGGGTGAAATTTTGATCATTTATGGTTAGAAGTGTAGTCAAGCTGTGATTGGATTGATGTTAATGGCTCAACTTGCTTTTAGCAATCGTGAAAGCAACTCTGATGATGCAGGAACAACGCTGTTAGGAATAGAGTTGATTTGGCATTCCATGCTCAATGCTTAGAGTTCAAGTAGCCATATTTAATATATTGTTAAAGCATCTTCACATATTGCTATTATGTGTCTGATACTTGAAGTGTTTCTTATTCCAGGGGGGGCATTTCTCTGGTATTTATAGGAAGGTCCAGCTAAAACCTCTAAAGTGGGTTAAAGTTCCAAAAAGTAATGGTGAAGGTGAGGAAGAACGACCCGTTGAAGCTCTCATGGTCCTTAAATATGGAGGTGTTCTTACCCATGCTGGCAGAAAGCAGGTGTTAATAATTGATGTCTTGCTGATCTTATGTTTAATTTATTTTGCATACATAGTGACAATCTAAAGATTCCTCTAGTGAAGTAATACTATGCCAAATTCTTCATACCCTTGACAGTAAAATAACCACCTTACTTTGTTTTGATTTTCATTTCTGCTTTTCTGATGTCTTTGCAGGCAGAAGAGCTGGGTAGATATTTTCGAAATAATATGTATCCAGGTCAAGATAACGAACCTTTTTTCTTTTAAAGGAGATAATAATCATCAGGCATATGCTTGTCCAAGATTTTATTAGGCCTCTGTTCTGACATTTTGCTATTTGGTGTTCTTTGATCATCTATGACTGATAGAACTTTGAGTCTAGGTCTTACAAGTGTCCTCAGAATTTTTTCGTGTTCCTTGTTCAGTTTGCTTCTTGAAATATAACTCTATGGATGCCTGCAGTATACTGTCAGCTTTACTAAATGTAACTTGCAGTGTTTTTGCTTGATGTCTTTTTCACAAGATGATTGTATAACATGTACTAGATTTTCAAATAAATGAATTATAGGTGACTTTAGCTACATGTGGGAGTACAGGCAATTTGAACTCCTTTACTAAGATTCGATGCCGCTTTTCCATCCTATCAAGGGCAATTTTTGAAGTCCTTGTGTAGTCTGTTCTGGGCCATGATTTATGGGAGCCACTTTAGATTCTGCAATATTTTCTTCATTAATTACTCCGGGACTTTAGTATCTGGCAGTTTTAGTTTCTTAACCATACATGGCTTTTCCTCTTGTTTTAACTGTTCTGGTAGACCTTTTTCTTTACTACTTATGTCATCTCACTTGATTTATTCATTCAAACATGTTGACAGCTGCTCAATGGAAGATATTAACAATTGATGTGATGTTATCTTTAATTTCTACACCATGGCTGTTGACCAGAATGTTAGTAGACGTACCCAGGACAAAGTAGATTTATGTTCCTGCTGCCACATGTTCTCCAGCGCAATTAGTAATTATTATCTTTGTGGATGAATTTTGGTCTGAATGGTTGCATGCTTCTTTTAAGTTTGGACTTGGGAGGCCCTTTTTCATTGACAAGCAGAACAGCATAAACTATGGTGGTTTAGTTTCAAGATTGTATATCTTTGCTTCTCTTGATGGAGATGTATAAAATTTCAGGTGAAGGCACAGGACTGCTTCGTCTTCATAGTACATATCGTCATGACCTTAAAATTTACAGCTCTGACGAAGGTCGTGTACAGGTATAGCATAGTAGTTCGTGTAAATAAAATTGCACTTAATCTTTGGTTGCTTTGTTTTCTTATTTGGGTGCTATTCCAATTATGGACTGAATTGCCACACATCATTCACAAATTGTTTCTGACAGATGTCCGCAGCGGCATTTGCAAAGGGCCTCCTCGATCTGGAAGGACAGCTAACACCAATTCTGGTCTGTGATCTTTTCTTTAGATTTACTGCTTTTGGATATTGAGTTTTTAACTGACCTGTTAAACTTTATCAAGGTTTCCCTTGTTAGTAAGGATTCCTCCATGCTGGATGGGCTTGACAATGCCAGCAGTGAGATGGAAGAAGCCAAGGTTTGTTTTGCTCCTTGAAATGCATTAGCGCTTTTTTATCTTCTACTGGCTGAATTTAATATCCAGTAATTGACCATGATTATGACCCCAAACTGTTAAATTCAGATGATGTTCATATCCTTAATATTTTTCTATTCCTATTATTATTAAACATTACTTGATGTCATGTATCCCGATTGACACAAGCTAAGCATCTCCAATATGAATAAACTAATTGCTTTCTTTCCTTTCATTGTTTGCTAGGCTCAATCATCTCCAAAAGTCTGGAATGATGTTGTGCTCTATTCTAACAGTGATTTCCTTTTGTTTTATTGATTTTTTTGCAGGCTAGGTTGAATGAGATTATAACATCTGCTGCAAAGATAGTTCATAGCAATGGATCCTCTGAGTGTCCTTGGATGACTGATGGAGCTGGACTGCCTTCAAATGCTTCTGAACTTCTCCCTAAACTGGTGAATATTCTTGCTAGTGACATGATGAGCCTAATGTCTATACATACAGGTTCACACTTCTGTGGATATTTGTAATGGTACATGCCTATATTGATAATACAAAACACTCTCTTTAAGCTTGATTGTACTTGGAGGCTTTGTCAGTAGTTTTTCTTTTTTTAAAAAAAAACACACGAGGATTGTTAGGAGACTGTTGCATTGTTCGAGGTCAAAGCAGGCATTTAACTTCTAAGTTCTTTTATTCTTGCAGATGCAAAGTGTTGCACGTACTTCACAAAAAAGTTGTTCTCTCTATTTTAATTGGAAATCAGTATCTTAACTCCATGATAGTCAAACTGATTGGATCATTCACCTGAAATCAATAATTTTTATTTATAATTAACTTTCTATCATTTTTGTATCTTTACATCTTCAAAAGAACTCTTATTTATATATGGACCCAAGGGTTTCCATTATGAATATGAGGTTTCAAGTGATGCATACAAGAAGCTAATTCCTGCTGAGTAATCGTTAATGGTAAAAATAGAGTAACGCTTCTCATGTTTTGATGCTCTTAAGTTTTATGCCACTTTTCTGTACTTGAAAGAGTGATATTATCATTATTAGATTTGAATCTCAGCCCTTGGGAAATTGTTAAATCAACTCTGTCGGGTGCCTTCTGCTAACTTGTAGTTGATATATGGCTGTTCCACTGTATTATAATAAAAATTCCTACCTTAGTGGCTAGTTTCTCTCTCTCTCTCTCTCTCTCTCTCTTGCATATGTAACAATTTCTGGAGTTCTTTTACTAATTTCCATGAGGTGTATCTCATTGTTAGACATAGAAAACTTTTCCAAACTTCTCATCTTCCCCTCATTTTTTTGTTTCAACGTGAATAGGTAACATTGACCAAGAAGGTGACAGAACAAGTGAGACTACTTGCCAAGGATGAAGATGACGAACTTACAGAGACAAACTCATATGAAGTAATTCCACCATATGACCAAGCAAAGGCTCTTGGTAAAATAAATATTGATATAGATCGTATTGCTGCTGGATTACCCTGTGGAAGTGAGGGATTCTTGTTGATGTATGCTCGCTGGAAGAAGCTTGAAAGAGACTTGTATAATGAACGCAAAGTGTAAGTGGTTGCTATTATTTGTGTTGGTTGTTGATAGTGTGATGAGTGTAAATGATTAAGGGGTTGCTGCTCTTGCATTTCCTTTTACATATATGTTAATGTTACTTCAATGTTATTCATTTCAAGAATATGGAATTTCAGCATCTGTATTTTTTAACAAAAGTTAAAAAAGAAGTGTTTCTGTTAATATGATAGAACAGTTCTAGTAAACTTACATATTGTCTAACATTTCTTAATTATTGATTTACATACAGGCGGTTTGATATAACACAAATTCCTGATGTTTATGACTCTTGCAAGTAAGTTCTCTATTTCCAGTATATGCTTTGTTTCAAGTTCTTAGAAAGTAATAATACACCCGATACTAAATTATTACCTTCTAACGATCATGAATGTGAAAAATATTCCTGCAGTTGTTTTGTTGCACTCAAAATCTTTATTAAGCTTAACTACACAATTTATGGTTGTCTACAGGCCATGAAAGTTGAAATTCTGTGGTTTTTTGTTTTAACATTTTTTACTGCATATTTGCAGTATGTGGTTTTCTTATTGTCTTGCTTCCTGTTCTTTTTTTTTTTTCTCTTTTTTTCTTTTTTCAATTATCTTTGAGATTAAGGGACTGCACACCAAGTGATGGTTTGGGCTGGTTTGTGCTAATCTGAGTGGGCCCAGTAATGGCATTAATTTATAGTGAGATGCATGGTAACATCTATAATGCACAAGGTATTACAAAGACATCCATTTGTCCATGCATGTTGGCATGACTGATATTTGCTGCCTTGACATGGAAGGGTGAAGGATGCTTGTAGAGGCAGGATATCTATAAATGTTTATTTATATTATATTGTCTCAAAATTGGTATGAAACTATATTTATTTTTTGCTGATGGTGATTGACTTGCCTTATTCAAAAACCTTTGGCATACTAATTTTATTGAAGATTCATGGTACCATGTTCTCACTGTAGTTGTTTTCCGACTGTTATATAGTTTCTTTATTTGATCTACCATTTTACAGATATGATCTGTTACACAATGCTCACCTTAATCTAGAGGGGCTGGATGAACTCTTCAAAGTTTCTCAGGTATAAATGGACTCTGATCCAACAATTTATGCTTTTTTAACTGATGTTGTGTTTGTCTTTAAGCATTCATCACTAGCAGATTTGGTCTGCTTTTGTACTGTGGAACTGAATGTCATAAAGATATAGTAAAAACTATTCCCCTACAATATGCTGATTAAGATGGCAATGTCTGGCTTCTTTTCAGTATGCGGTGCCTATTTCTTGAATTAAGGACACATTTGACATAACTGTTGACTATATGAAATATAATTTTAGAGGCAATGGAGTACACATATCAAATCAATTTTCTCTTGCAAATATACATAGCATTGAGCTATTATTGGATAATCATTGTAATTTCTCTTTGTGTTTTGAATATTGTTATTGCAGCTACTTGCTGATGGTGTCATTCCTAATGAGTATGGAATTAATCCAAAGCAGAGATTGAAGATTGGCTCAAAGGTGAAGTACCTTTTTCTGATGCTTCCACATGTTACTGAGAAAATTCACTTGATAGGGGTGCTTAATTTATGCAGTATGTCATATTTGGCAAACATACTTTTGATGTTAACTACAAACATTCTGAAGAATATTTCTTGATTAAGTATACCAAATGCTCTTAAAATCATATAAATTCAGGCTAGATCAATGGCTTGATCTCAGGGTAAGTTACCATTAGGTTGTTTGCACATGTTCAAAGTCACATTGTTGTATTATCACGTCAACTGTAGAACATTATTTAACACCCTTCCTCGAATAGTAGAGATCCAGACAGGGTGAGAGAAGGGGTTAGGGAACTACTGGAGTGATTGATGTTTGGAGCTCTAATAAAAAATGGTTCCTACACCTTTGTGTGTGAATCTTTTGATTCTTGCATCACTTTTAGTCTCTTTTATATATATATATATTGTTTCTTACTTGTGCTTTTTTTTTTTTTTCAATTCAGATAGCTCGTCGTTTGTTGGGTAAAATATTGATTGATCTTAGGAACACACGTGAGGAAGCCATTAGTGTTGCTGAATTAAAATGTAATGAAGATCAGCAATCAACTTCTAAGAAGTCTGAAAAGGAAGACACAGATTACCAGTTAAAGCTTTCAATTAAGAATGATGACGTGAGAAGAACTAGCACCACTAGTGATATATCAATGGATCAGGATGATGATGATGATAAAGAGACAAAATACCGTTTGGATCCAAAGTAAATATTTCAACCTTTTTCTTGATGCTTCAACATTATATAGAATCACTGATTAGTAATGTTCACTTTTAATTAGGTATGCAAATGTAAAGACCCCAGGACGCCATGTGCGTACACGCCTCTATTTTACATCGGTAAGAAAAATACTGTCCCGTGCTTTCTATGACACACAGACATCCATCTCTCTCTCTCACTCAATGCTTTTTGTAAAACAAGAAACGTTCTTTGATAATACTACATTCTCTGTTATTGGTTTAAAATCCGGGAATACTTAATATAGAAACCTATTGGGCAATTGAATGATCTCCACCTTCTCAACTTTTGACCAGAGGGTTGAAGGATCCTTGGTTACTTAACAATCATTATGAAGAGGACAGATTTATGTTTCTTCGGAAAAATAACTTCATTTTTTTATGCACTTTTCAAATGCTGAGTTGTTTTTAAAGACTAGGACTTACCATATTTTTATATGGGATTTCCAATCATTAGACTAAAACTTCTTTGGTTTTCATTTTTGAACATTTCCATTGTGAACTGTTGTATCTCAATGCTGATGATGTTAATGGGCTATGGAATGGAACCCCCAGTGTTGATGAATAAGTGAGTTCTATAGACTCACCCTTCAACTTCTTTCAATGAAACAAGTTTTACTTCTTTCATTTCACACTTTGGCAACCAAGGGTGTACAGCCACTGATATGTTTAGCACACGCTACAATTTTTTCCTACCTTTCCTCGTTATTGATTTTCTCAAGTCTTGCACTATCTCAAATATTTACATCAGTTGGATATAAACGGGATAGTTATTTGACATGCTGCTAAACAGAAGATTTTATTTTTGATACATCATATCCTCTGAAGTTTTTATCATGCAACTTGGATGACAGGAATCACATATACATTCCCTTATGAATGTTCTCCGTTACTGTAACCTGGATGAATCTCTTCAAGGTGAGGATAGCCTTGTTTGCCAGAATGCCTTGGAGCGTTTGTACAAAACCAAGGAGCTTGACTACATGAGCTATATTGTGCTGAGGATGTTTGAGAATACTGAGGTGGTAATCCTGGCTAATTTTTAGAATGTTCTTTCCACTTGATTACCTTAATTCCATATTTTCCTTTTTTGCTTATTAGACTGTTACTCAATAAAATTGTTTTCAGTCAAAGCTAGAGCCAGTATTATTCTTGACCCAAGTTGGCTGTCCAGCCCAGAAACTGGTATCCATGACCTTGAATTGGTTCAATTAAGGAACTTAGCTAATAAAGCCAGTGTTTGACTGTAAGTCTTCATGGTTTTGAGTCTTTCAAGTTTCAGGTGAGTTATAGAGATAAAGAAAAAAGAAAAAAAAGGAAGAGGTTTCCAGGCCATTCATTTTCATGCCTGAAACCTTATAATTTTCCATGTCGTAGATTTTCATGTTGAGGGAACTGATTTCTTATCGCTAAATCAAACAGAGCTGTGTGTGTTCATGTGTGACTAGATAAACCAGTCGCTCCCATGATATGTGGTTCGCATTTCCATTGCGAAGTTACAGCCGTCAATGTCTGATAAATTTTCGGTCTTTACCTTCTCTCTAATATGCAATTGGAGACAATAAGTTAAACTTAGGAAGGCAATTTTATTTGTTTTTCAATTTGATATTTCAGGTTGCTTTGGAAGACCCAAAAAGGTTCCGCATAGAGATGACTTTCAGCCGTGGGGCAGACTTGTCCCCGTTGGAGGTAAGCATATATTCATTTGTTGCTAAGAGAGCTTCCATGTAATGGTGCTGCTCTTCATTTATCATTTAAAATTTAACTTGTTTTCCAAAGGAAACGAAGAAAATAAGAATAACAGTAGGAAAGTTGGAACTTTATCTAGGAAGTTAATCAACATATGCGCACACAAACGAAGAGAATAATATTTTTCCCTTTATTTGCATTTAATGTTTGGAATACAAATTGAATTTCACTTCGGCAAAAGAGTCTTTATAATGGTGAGCATGACAATCATCACTGCTTGGAGTAATACGGTACTAGGCATATCCCCTCCAAAGTCTCACCCCCGTACTGGGAGGTGAATAGCCCTATAAGTTTTTGACAGACTTCCTATTTTAACTTTAATTCAGACACTTCCTATTTAACCATAATTTTTTTTTAGAAACCCAATTTTATTTCTTCAACAAATAAACCCTTTTAACCGTATTCGACACTTCATCATCTTTCTTTCAATCTGAAAGGGTCCTAACTAGATGTAACATTCATTACCTTCCCATCTCCAGATAAAGATGACTTCTCCCTCCCATTCCCCTTCGTAGTTATTCAAACAAGGGAGGGTAAAAATTTGCCCCTCACCCAACTATTTTTTTCCCACACTGTGAAGGTGGATGAGTGGTGGCTCTATCAACACACTGTCTAGACACCTTCAGATTGTACAATAAATTGCAAACATGCTTTAAAGGAGAAATTCCAATAGAGTCAAACATCTTGATTTATTCTGTCGTTCGCTGGTGTCTGTTTCTTTTTACTAAGATGACCTCATTTTGTGTCAAAATGATTTGATACTAGGGATAAAGGCTAAATACTATTTAAACTAGGCATAGTTGAATGAGCCACGTCAAGTTTGGTTCTGTTTTGTTTGACAGAAGAATGACAGTGAGGCGACCTCGTTGCATCAGGAGCACACTCTTCCAATAATGGGTCCAGAAAGGCTGCAAGAAGTGGGATGCTATCCCACATTAGAGAAAATGGAGATGATGTTTCGTCCTTTTGCCATGCCAGCAGAAGACTTTCCTCCACCGTCCACCCCTGCTGGATTCTCGGGCTACTTCTCAAAAAGTGCAGTACTTGAGCGCCTTGTTAATCTTTGGCCCTTCCATAAGCATGATAAGCATGCAAGTGCTAATGGAAAGTAGCTACAAACATTTTGTCCCTGTTTTCTTTCATGATTGAACATTCCATTTTCACAATTCTTTGCTTATCTCATGCCACAGTGCTGATGCTTTAAGGTATGCTTCGAGCTTATCTTGGAAAAATACTTTTGGAGCGTGCTTCTGATTTATTTTTTTTCCCCGGGGTATGCTGGTATGCCCAACATGATTGGATTTGATAATATTTTATTTGAGATAAGCTGTATTGTTTATTTGTCTGATATAAACTAAGAAAATATTGTGTTTTTTAATTGTTGGCATGTTCATGGTAAAAAAAAAGTACTCTTAGCAGGGAGGTTTTTATTTTATCAAGTTAAAAATCTAATTGTTTTAATGTTAATATAAAAATAAAAGGAACTATATTTTAATTTAATATCGAAAATGCATCTTATAATTTATTTTTGAGAGAATTGATCGTATGTAAATTAAATATTTTATTTTTAAAGAAAATTTTTTTTATTATTATTATTTTTGCGGGAGGGAACCGATTGGTTTAATATTGAAAACATAGCTCATATGTAAATCATAATTATACATATTAAATATGAATGGGTAAGAATATGAAAAACTTAAAATTAATTGCAAAAATGATTTAATGACCAAACTAAGGCATTGTTCTTATTAAGTTATTTTAAGTATGATGTTAATTTAAAATAAATTATTATTTATCGGCTCAAAACCAAACAACGTCAAACATTCACATATATTTTATTAATGTCACCTACTTCGTTCAAATTTCATGCTAAACAAATAAATAAACCGACTTGAATATAACTCATGCATCAATATTTAACGTCTATGAAACAAACACAAACCCAAAAAATAAACTCATAATTCAACGCAAATAATTAAATTATTTCAAAATTCAAGCACAAATTAAACCAAATTAACAATCTGGGGTATATTGAAATTGGGTCAAAAGTGTTGCTGGAACAAAGGTGGCACGTGGCATATCAGTGTATGGATTCATGCGCCGCCATTATTGGATGGGCATGAACTGATAGATCCGATACTCCTTTTTCCCCTCCTTTTTTCTACACTGAAGGTTAGACAAAATAACTTCTGAGAAAAGAGATCTACTTGGTTAAAGGTTTCGATCTTTTTTTCTTTCTCTTCTTCTCCTTCTATTGGCGGTAACTCACCGTTACTTGCAAAAGACAAGAAATTCACATAAACAGTTGACTTTAATTTTATTTATTTTTGTTTTTTAGATCTTATAAAAAGTGGGAGAGTGAAGGGATAGATCTGGTGCTGCTAGTCCCAGTTGCTGTACATTCTAGAGCATCATTATAAATAGAGTATCAAATTACATTCTAGCAAGGGGCATCATTATAAAAGATCAGGATCGGCCCCTCTCCTAAACTGTACCCTATATATATATATAAAAAAGCTAATAAGTAATAAAGGAGATGCATGAGGGATATGTAGAATCCATAAGATGGTAAGAGCCAATTGTTGTTGTAGTTACCTAAATAAGGTCATATTGGCCCTTATCCTTCATGATGTAATGAAAATGGTTAGGAAGTATGATAAGTTTCAAAGGTTTGCTCATTTTCCTTACTTTACACTAATAAGACAACAATCTTTTTCCACTGGTTATTCTTTTAATAATGAATGAATATTTTAAGCCAATTCCTAAAGTCTTTAAAAAAGAAATAGTTTGTCCTCGTAGTTGAGGATTACTTAATCAAATAGGTTGAGGTTGAAGTCTTAGTCAAAATCACATTTAACAATATGACTTTTTTCATGTGAAAGAACATAATTTATTTATTTAGTTTTACCAAAGTTCAAATCATTGATAATGGCTCATAATTTGATAAATAAATAAAAAAGTAGTTTTAAAGGTTTTGAATTGACCATAAATTCTTCTCAATATCCTATCATCAAAAAAATGGACAGATTGAGCTCACAAATTTGATCCTTTTAAATAGGTTTAAGAAGAAATTTGATGGGTTAAAGGTAAAGTGGATGGCATATGGATGAGACTAAAAAATCCTTAATGGGCAAAGCAACATTTTTATTGATATATAAGACTAAAACCATTATCGTAGCCAAAACTGGTTTCCCTAACTATCGAGTCTAGTGTTATTCTATCATAATTATTGATAAAAAATTTAGGACCAACTTGGACCTCCTAGAAGAAACCTACATAATGACACTAGTTTGGAATGAGGTGTATGAAAAAAGGTTGCCTAATATCATAATATTTGAGTAAAAAGTCGATGTTTTTGTATAAAAGATCTAATATTAAGAAAGCTTAGATGTATATGCAATATGGAAGGTAAGGGAAAGCAAGCATCAAAATACGATAAACCTTAAAAACTCATCCACTTAATCAAGACCAACACTTACCATTTATAATATAAAGAAGGGAAGATATTACCCTACTTATAACATTTAGATCATCTTAAGTCATACCATTAATAAATAATAATGACTTGTGTAAATCATGAAACATTAATAAATTGTTGGCTTTCATGAAAATTTTTCTTAGAGTATTCTACTAATTAAAATAAGATGTTTACGTATAAAAACAATAATCCTCTTGGTTTAGGAAAACCATATTGTCTAGGGTGATTCGATTTTTATCAAAAAAAGTAACCAAACAAAAAAAACCAAAACCAGTTCAAATCGACCGGTTTCGGTTCGGTATGGTTATTTTAGAACAAAAACTGGTTCAAACTGGTTTTTTCGATTTGGCTTGGTTTTTCTGGTTTTTTTCGGTTTGATTCGGTTTTTTTCTTGTTTGGTTCGGTTCGGTTTTTTCAGTTTCAGGCTTATAAAATTGAAACTGAACCGGTTAGTTTTTTAAAAATTCTAATCGGTTTAATCAATTTTTTTCACAGTTCGGTTTTTTCAATTGTGTTTCCGGTTTTCTCGGTTTAATCGGTTTTTTGATTTTTTTGCTCACCCTTATCCAAGTTTTTTTTGCCAAGTATATTATTGCCAAGTATAAATACAAAATCTCCCAAGATATGAGAGGCCACCTTATCCAAGTTTTTTTAAAAAAAATCCATTTAGGCACGAGAACACATCTTGCCTGAGTATAAATGTTTGATCCCTCTTAGGCACAAGGGGGAACCTTGTCTATGTATAAAGGAAAAAAAAAAAAAAACCCTTCATATATGAGACATTTTTTTTGTTGAACATTTTTCCTTAAATATAGAGGCAACTTCATCCAAAAAAACCATAATTTAAAATTACCATAAAAAAAAAAGTCAGAACCCATTCAAGTGACTTAAAACCATAAAATCTATAAAATACATAATCATGGGCATGGTCAAATGAGCAAGACCCACTCGAATCTTTAACGTTCAAAAAGGACGAATGATACACTAAATGGGGACTTTGAATCCTATATCCTATAAAGTTTATCATTGGGAGCCATAGATCCCAGGTAACACTTTATTAGAGCTTTAAACCTCGAATAACTAGGTTTAGGGATGTAAACCCTAATTTACGAAGCAATGGGGGTCCTGAACTCAAATAACAAGATGAAAAGGAAAAAAAACAATGAAAAGAAATAAAGAATTGAATTAATATTAAAAATATCATTTAAAGACCATAAAAGGAAAATATTCTAAGTATAAAAATCAATACTTGTAAGATTAGGGTGAAATGAACTAATTATAATGGATAAAGACCTAATCCATTTTGACCGAGTCTTGGGTTGGTGTCTCTTTTATAATCTCCACTTGGAGCTCTATCTCTATTCGAGCTTGCTTTATATCCTCTAGTAAATTATGAACTATTTTTTCTTCAATCTAGAAGATTTTTTTCTTGGTCACCCTAGACGACCTCATCCTTAGTTCTATCTTCATCCTCTAAAATGTTTTTATCATCCAGGTCGGACAAGTATTGCCCCTCGAGTAGCAGCAATAGCTTTATCTAAGTAGAGCTTCTTGAAGTTAAGTAGCCTGATTAGGGAGAAAAACTAAAAAAAATCCATTACCAGCCTTCTAAAACCTCTTAGTCGAATCTATTATCAATGTGAAAAGCTTGTCTTTTAGGACCTTTTACACTCTCAACTCCTCTATTATATATTGATGAGCTTTTTTTGGAAAATTCCCAACTTATCTTAGCCAAAACGCTTCTTGCTTGATGTTGTCCCTTTTTCGAGTCAAGTTGACAACTAGCCTCTATTGCTTTTTTTTCTTTACCCCTCCTCTTTCAAGGACTGTTCAACATCAATTAGCTTGGCTAGCTACTTATACAGCTACAAAGGTTGCTTCCTCTTCTTTTTTTTTCCTTACAAAGCCTTACTTCTAACTCAACCTCGATAAAAGTCGGCACCTACAACTCCTTTCATAAATCAAGCATAGTTGTCTTGATCTCATTGACCACTTATAAACCTTATCCTATTTCTCCTATTCACTTTCCACTATTTGGTTTAGTGGAATTACATCTAACTCATCTATGATAGCTAGGAAAGTAAAAAAAAAAATATAAAGATAAAAAAAAATAAAATTGAACACTTACACTAAAGATTCCTCTAATAGAGCTTGGTTCACATATTCCTCTTATTGGGTGCTCACTTTGAGGTTGTATATATTTTTTCTAAAGCACTACACGTTGATGACTCGAGTATAAAAGAATTAGCTGTGGATTACTCAATGCAGGGGATAGAGGACCATATCCATTAATTGACATTTAACTTTCTGTTTCTTTCTCTTGGAAGCCCTAGATGGACCAAGTTGTTTAATTATAGAGCTCACAACTCAAGTAACAACTCCTAAAAAACAAACAAAAATGGTGAGGGAAAAAACAAAACAAAATTATAAAGATAAAAAATAAAAACAATAAGGCATAACAAGTTTGACTTTTTCCTAAGTTATAACCTATGATATGGTGTTGATCTTGTAACACATGGACATTTCCCTTAACTGATCAACAAAAGCTCACTCTACAACTCTTAGAAAGACATATTGTTCTAAAGCCCAAGTAGTATTCTTTAGAAATAAGAACACATCCATATTTCATAAGTTTTACTGAAATGCACCATCTATACTAAATTATAAACCATTTAATATTTTTTAGAAATAAAGACATATCTTTTTTCACGTGATCAATTTTTCCTAAGATCACTTAATGTATAGGATCTTCAATAGGATCAAGAAAAAATAGAATCACATCATCTTTTGCCTATCATAAGAGCAATTGATTGTTCAGCAACAAACCCTAAACTACCCTGAAGTTAGAGTCTCTCTTTTAAGTATACAACTACTCTAAAGCTACTATAATAGCTTAATAGTTCAAGTGTGACTACTTCATACACAAATTAATGAAGTACAAAACACCCCTTACAAATCCCAACAATGAAAAGGTGTATCCATATAAAAATATACAGACTAGGAAAATAATCTCAACCTCTCCTGTCCAGATCCTACTCGAATGTAGACTTATTATTCTTTTATGTTGCTTGAGTATCGAGCTACATACTCTAACTTCTCCAAAGTCATTTTGTTTTCATAGAGGTTATATATTAATCTCAAGGTTGTCTAATCATCCCTTAAAGAGTTCCAACCCTTTATTAGGGTTCTCTTACCTTTTATTTATCTCGAGACCCCACATTCGGGGTGGCCCCAAATCCATTAGTAAGTTGGTTATGGTCTACCATGTCCTAAGTTACCTTATACAAAAAGATAAAAAAGAAAAAGAAAAAAAGAGGAAGGGTGACAATGTGGAAGTACCTAGCTAGAAATCCCTCATTTAAAAGTGTGGAAGAACCTAGTTAGAAATACCTCATTCATTGAGAAATAAATAGGAAGAACAATGGTGTTCTTGAAGATCAACTATACCAAACCTCTCAAAAACACCTTGAATGGTAGAGAAAATGATTAAAATTCCCCATAAGCACTAAATGGTTGCCAAAACATCACATGACCACTGAAAAAAAAAAGGCTTGTGAAGAATGACACTCATAAAAAAAAACCACCAAACTCAAAGCATAGTGAAACAAAATAAGAAATAAGAAAAAATGAAAATGATAGACCTTTATATAGGCCATTCCACATGGCATGCAACATGAGCCCCCTCATTGACTCTACTTTCTCTCCACACATATACATAGGGTGAGCTAAGTGGGTCAATAATAACTAAAAAGTTAGTCCACTCAACTCATAACATGACATCATTTATTACGGGTTTTTAGAATTTTAAATATTCAAAACCCCTAAGATTTTCACTTGCTTATCCATGCGCCAACATTTTGAATCCTAGCATGCACTTACACGGTAATTCTTAAACTCTCAATTATATGACTTTCTTGTGTGCATATTTTCTCATATGCTTTCACACCATTGCACCTTTAAAGAATCATAGTCAACAAGAAATGTGGAATTACTCCTTATTCATCTAGAGGAATGCATGTTGTCTAGATAGGGTATGCCGTTTTGATCAACACCCTTCACCCTAAATGACATTTAAATAAACACCACCAACACTGACAAGGGCAGATGAATATTTTGTCTTTGTGCCACCCATGCCATCGAGACTCGAGAGGAAAACTAATATACTCAGGGTGCATATATATTTAGAGAACCCATTTAGTCCATTTCAGTGTTATATCTAATGAGAAGCCCTGACAAACCGGTCAACCTAGCTAGATGACATACCCTTGACTAAAACATGTCTGTTTGGACAACATATACTTGATCGGTTATTCACCTAGATAGACTCCAACTACTTTACCAACCCTTGATATGGGACCAACCCTTGATATGGTTTGTATCGGATGTTAAATGTTCACGTATTCTATTATCGTAACTAGTTCATGAAACAACATTAAAACATTAAAGTATGCTCATATTAAATGGGTAATTCCTATGACATCACTCTTTCTTCCCTACAGTAAATTACCCATCACTAGATTCTTATCTTTCTTTAGAATTTACACACTGATCAATGTGTACTTATGAATTAGATTGTTTTTTTTTTTTCATCTTTTGCTAAGTCTTCACTGTAGGTTTTTTCAGATGTTTGGAAAGTCGGATTGATTCTTGGTGGAGAGAAAGAATGGCGATGAAGCTAAGTCCGTCCAAACTTCTCCCTGATATTCTCCCAACTAAAGTTTGAAAGTAGCTAGAACATGACATTGCCTTCTCTTCATGTAGTAGGTCACAGCTAAGCTAGGTTGTAGCGTCATGGTTTAACCTGTTTCTTGATAAAGAATCAAAACATTAACTAGTTTTGTTTTCTAATTTCGACTTGTTTAAATGATCCGCAAAGTCCCAATTATGCGAAATGGGAGCATTTTCTTTTTCTTTCATTCTCTGTGTATATGCAGTTATGACTTTTGGAGGAGAAAAGGCCACCTCAGTAATTTTACTAAAATATTGTTTGTTTTTCTTTTTCCTTGCATATATAATTTTTTTTTCATTCCTTGCCATTATCTTGTATTGATTTGAGAGGGACAAAAACTATAACTGCAAACTGAATGCACAAGTTCCTGTTCTAGTTTATTTTTTTCAGTTACTGCGGTTCCTTTTCTACTTCCATTCTCGGGTTTTCTGTTTCAAGCCCCCACGTTCACAACCATCCCCGATAAGAAAATATAGCAAGAATTAAGAACTTCGTACAAAACACTGCAAATGTGAAAGTCCGAATGGGCCTCTCTTACTTTTATTACCCCCATGTAACTGAGGACATTACACACAACAATTGGGCAGTGGTCGCATAACTTAATCATCATAAACAAGCCTTGATAAATAAAAAAAGAAAGAAAACCAATTCCACATACCTACCTCCAGCAACTAATGCATAATATTTGCTTTACTTCCAATAAGAGCAAACAAGAACAGACTGAAAACCTCACCTTGACAGGACTGTAGCAATTGAGAGTTTCAACAACACAAAATTTCTCAACAGAGTAAATTCAATAACAGTTTTGGACGAAGCTGAGAAGAAGAATAGAGGAACTTGCCAAGTCTTCTGCAATAGCATGGACTACGTATGCTACTGTTAAGGGTAACTACTGGCAAAGCTGCTCAACGGCAGTCACAATCTGGGCAGGTTGAACCACTGTCCATTCCTCCAATGTCCCGGCATAAGGAGTTGGCACATCCTGTGAGGACAAGCACACAATTGGAGCATCCAAGTAGTCATGGAAATTTTCAGTGATAGCTGCAGTCAAGCTAGCACCAATACCACCAGTTCTCATGCATTCCTCCACAATCAAAACACGATGTGTCTTCTTCACAGAATTTCCTATCGTATGAAGATCAAATGGCTTCAATGATCTGATATCAATTACTTCAGGATCATATCCCTTGTTTACCAAGGTTTTGGCAGCCTGCATCACATGATATCTCATGCGGGAGTAGGTTAAGATAGTGACGTGCTCTCCAGGCCTAACCATCTCAGCTTCCTCGAGATTGCAAATGTATTCTTCGTCTGGGATTCTCTCCTTGAGGTTGTAAAGCAAGACATGCTCAAACAGTATGACTGGGTTCTCACTTCGGATTGCAGCTTTCATCAAGCCCTTGGCATTGTAAGGGGTTGAACATGCAACCATTTGGATTCCCGGGATTGATTGAAAATATGACTCAAGGCGTTGTGAATGCTCAGCTCCAAGTTGTCGGCCAACTCCCCCAGGCCCGCGAATGACAACTGGTATAGTAAACTGGCCACCTGATGTATAGTGAAGCATGCCACAATTGTTTGAGATCTGGTTGAAGGCTAGAAGAAGAAATCCCATGTTCATGCCCTCGATAATTGGCCTCAAGCCAGTCATGGCAGCTCCAATGCCCATACCAGTGAAGGAGTTCTCAGCAATAGGGGTGTCAAGAACTCTGAGATCCCCATACTTATCAGCCAGGCCTTTGGTCACCTTGTAAGAACCTCCATAATGACCCACGTCTTCACCCATGACACAGACATGGGGATCTCTGTCCATTTCCTCTTCCAAACCTTCTCGGAGGGCCTCAAAAAGTAACAGTTCATGCCTTCATATAAAATGCAGATTTGTTAAGCAGATATATAATGTGCAATACGAAAATATTATTTACCCACAAGCAGGTGACAAGGTGCTTATCATATGCACATCAATATAGAAAACTTAAAAGAGATAAAGCACACATAGAGGCAAGATGTGCAACGGAGATATTAGGTTATTACTATAAGTGGCAGTGAGCCAGACAGCCTCTCTAACTAACGCAGGGGAGCCTACCACAACAATCATGGCCAGGGCTGGGCTAATTGGCCCACTTTTTGTAGTTTCTTACTCAAAGAGAGAAACTTGAAAGCGAAACAAATCTGTCTAGATATTGTGGTGGTGGTATTTGTGTAGCTTGGGACCTCGATAACCCATATCCTACAACTCCTAGATAATTGTTGAAAAGAAAACAAACACCTACAAACATGGTTTGTCATTCAAGTTGCAGAAATGCAAATGAAACTATCCTGTTTAAAGATGAGAGCAAATTAAGGAATTAGTCTTTTGTGAAAATTGCAGAAATCTTCAACTATCCTTTCAGTTAATTCAGATAAAATGAAACTACTAATTTCTAATCGACATTATTTCTGTCATACAACATCCATTCAGATTATTCTTTTTCCTACTCTAATCTTTATCATATTCTTAAGAAACCAAAACTCAATAAAAGGAACCGTGTGTTGTTAATACTACAGTTAAGTATCCTCAAAATCTACCCAAATATCCGATCCAGAATATATATAATATAACCAAGTTGTATTGAGAATCAATATTTGCTATATACCAAAGAGTCCACAGATTAGTAATGTCCAGCAGGGTTACTATTGCACCCTATAACAGTAACCACAGAATAGGAATTATTGTTGTCGTCGTACGGATTGGAATGCCATATTAAAGAGAGTGACATGAATATTGAGCTAAAATAACGAATAGATTACACCAAATGAAGCATAGCATTGCATATATATGTGGGTCGAGAAATGGAAGCAAACATACCCGGGTTTCGATGTAGAGGAAGCTGCGGAACTATCAGCCTTTGTCTAAAACAAAACAAGATAAACAAACAGACACAATTACAAACAAGATCAAACTTGGAGAACAAACTTAAAATAAGAGGAGAGGAGATTAACTGCAACTGCATTTGTAATCAATTGATCAACCCTGCGAGCTCTAGCGTTAGAACCCCCAAGATTCAGATTCACGGTCCCATCAGATCTCACCACCGAAAAGCTCACTTTCCTCTCTAAAATCAAACAAAACTCAAAACCCATTATTATAAAAGCATAAAAAACGAATCTTTTACAGAAAATGGAAGGAAACTAACCCGAGAGGGATCTGCGAGTGGAAGGCAAAAGCAATTTCTTTGAATCGAAGGAATTGGTTAAAGCTGTAGCAGCTCCACCTCCTAATCCCTGGAAAATGGTGGCCATTTGCTCTTCTTTTCTTTATGGCTGAAAAGGTTGGTGATTTTCAAGAAGACAGGATGAGAAAGTACGTGAAAGGGATGCAATTTATAAATGCAGGAAGAGAAATGAGAGAGAGAAGGAGGGGGCGAAGAAATTGAGGGACTGCAGAAAAGAAAAGGAGAGTAAGCTATGATTCCTATGTTTTTTTTTTGGAACCACAAAATTAATTAACAGCAACACCAACATAGTTTGCATCGCCACTTCTATTGCGCGACTCGTGTCCACGCGTGTTAGAAAAAAACTATTTCATTTATATTATTTAAGTTTATTCAACCCATTAAAATCAAATAATATAGAAATTATATTCAATGAACACCTCCTCGATATACATTGAGACGTGAGAGATGGGATGTCATGTAATGTAAGGGATTTTTTTTTTTTTTTTTTTTCACTTCTTGGACTTAGGTAGACAGTTTTTGTTGTTTCCTATGGTTCATGGAGAAGGGGTTTTTTGGTAATTTAAGAGGAAGTGGGCACGTGATTTGGACAAGGGTTGTGGTCATGGTGTTGGTCACCCACTGGGTGGGTGGTTGGAGTGTTGGACCAACTTTTAATATTTCAGTACTTGACTCGAATAAAACCAGTGTAAAAGCCAATTATAATCCAATCTTGCAGGTTGTATAATTTTATTTTTTAGCAAAAAATATAAATAAATAGACTCTTTCAGAAAAGGAGGCATTTTTTTTCCATAAAAAATTTATCAATAAAAAAAATTTATGTGTACATATAATTAAATAAATCAAGAGTTATTCATGCTAATAAATATATATAAAAAAATTGTTAATGATAAGTAAATACTAAATTAGAAAAATTAAGAGATACATGTAGATTGAAATATATGATCACACAATATGGAGTATATACAATTGTTTTTAATAATTTTTTTTCTTTGAATAATTTTTTTATTCAATTAAACAATTATATGAGCCAATAAAACGTTGTGTGCCCAATAATTTTTTATTTTAAAATATCATGAAGTGAGCATCTCATGTTTACATTTAATCAATTAATTTGATCTAATTAAAAAAATAAAATATCTTTAAAAAAGCTAAATTTAAAAAAGAATGAAAAATAAAAAGACTCGAGATAATCTAGTTCATGAAAAATAATACAAAAAGCAAACAAAAAAAATTAACAAAGCTCAATCTCTAACTAAATAAATATTGAAGGATGGAACTGAAAAAACATGAGCTTAGAAAAAAAAAAGGGCAAAAAAACAACTAAATTTAGGTGAACCTCCTAAATCCAGGTCAATCTCTAAAACTCGCAACCCGTAAAATTCTAAACCCGAGCTAAATCAAAAGGCTTCATTTTCAATTAATTTAATGATGAATGATGAAATTGAGAAAAAAAGTTATTTTAAAAAAATTTCAAAGTGAAAAAAATAGAAATAAAAAGAAAGGGAATCAAACTTGAAATATAAAAAAATCTAAAGGGGACAAAATTGAAAAATTATTTCAAATTTATAAATTATTCCATATAAAAAAAATAAAAAAATAACAGGGATCAAATCTTAAAAAATAAAAAATTAAAGGGTTGCTTTGAAGTTTTAAAGGGCAATATAATCATTTCATTGTCCGTCAGAAATGCAAAAAAAAAAAAAAAATTTATCCCTCATAAATATGTTAATGATCAATGGAACCCTCTTAATACACATTATTATCCCTAATAACTAGTTATTTATTTTGTATTGAGAAAGGTAAAATCATCCTTTTATTGTGGATTGCTATAACAGTTTTTCTATACCTTTTAGGTTTTCTTATAATAATTTTTACTTTGTTAAAATTGAGAGCAAATTGAAGAAAAAGAATCTAATTATTTTAAGATACAATTAGCTTAAGAGTATTTGGAGTGGAAAATACAATTATGACAATTTGAATAGATGAACTTGAAAGCATGACATGGTAAAAAATTGAATATTATACACTAATTGTTAAATTTGGTTCGGTCTTATTGGTTGACTAAAAAACCAATAATCCAAGGTCTTATTAAAGTTAGTTTGAAATTAAACCAATCAAGGAGTTGACCTAATAAAACTTGATCGATTAATGAAAACCTGATTGATTTAGTCAACTTGATTTAACCCGATCCAAATTCATTCAAGTCAACTATGAAATATAAAAAGAATCAAAATGATGTCTTTTCTTTCAAATGAATTGACCTATGACTTGAAGATTGATTCGCTTATGTATGATTTTTTTTTAAAAATAAATATTTTTTTAATTATTTTTTTCTTCTTTTTCAATTTAGAAATTTTATTTTTTCTATTTTAATTTTCTCAATCAATATTATGATGCATTTCTAGTTTTTTTATTTGAAGGAAATAGTTTAACTACTTTTATTTTTTTTTATTCAATATTAGTAGGGTTTTCTAGTTTATATATATATATATATATATATATATATATATATATATATATATATATATAGAAGGTTGTAATAATGTTTTGACAAGTGAGACTTAGATGAAAAAAAATTAAATATTTTTGGAGCCTTTTTATAATTAGGGTGGTTTTGATCTTTGAGGGTTTTAACTTATAATTAACATTGTTATCCTTTACTCTCGACTATATCAGTTGGTATTAGAGCCCATTAATTCCAGGTAGTTAGCTAATGTGTATTGTTATTAGAACAATTGGTGGTGGGACTCATGATGAGATAGCCACACAAAGGTATTGGAGATTCGTGATAAGGAGGCTCACTCCCAAAAAGATAGTTAGTTTTCAATTGATGATGTTGTACTAAAAAAATATCATGTTGGGTGTTTTTATGGTAGAGGATGATTTCTGACTAAAGAGGTTTTTTCTAATGAACAATTTAAACTTAAAGACAAGTTCTTTCCAACCTAGGAAGACTGATGCAAGAGTTTTTTTTTTAAATTAAATATTTTTTATAATTACTTTAATTTCTTCTTTTTAGTTCATGAATTTTATTTTATTTTTTTTTTTTGTTTTTCTTATCAATATTATTAGGCTTTCTAGTTTTTCTATTTTTATTTTTCTTCTTAATGTTAATATGGTTTTCTAGTATTTTTTTTATGTAAGGATTGTAATAACCTTTGACAAGTGAGACTTGACTAAATAAAAATTAAATATTTTATATGTCTCCCTATAATTATGATGTTTTTTTGTCTTTGATGATTTTAACTTAAAAAAAACTTCCTTATCCTTTAATTTTTAGGATGTGATTTACTCACCTAATGACTTGAGTCTTTCACTAAGTCACACCTCGAGTTTGGTATGAAAACTAAGCTACATAAAGACATAATAAATGTAATTAAAAATACAATGGAATATATAAGACTTCTCGTTGGCTTGGTTGAATTAGCCTAACCTAATCTAAACCCAATCGAGTTAACTATAAAATATATAATAAAATTAAAACAACATTATTTTAGTTTTTTTTTAAATAAAAAAATGAGTTAATCTATTGATCTGAAAGTTGACCCGGTGATCTAGTGACTTAGGACTTTCAATAGATTATATCTCGAGTCAAGTTTGACAACTATGTTATATAAATATATAATAGATGCAAATATAGAGACACATTAGAAACTCGTTAAATTATATAAAGACAAATTAAGTCATTTGGCTTAAATTTTGAAATATATTTTAAGTTTACAATATTTTATTAAAAGTATATTAGTTAATTTATTTTATTTTAGTAGTGTTGTATACAAACATAATTTAGTATATAAGATAATTCTTATATTTAAAATCTATTCCAAACTAAAATATTTCATAAGAAAAAACTAAAAGTATAATTTAAAAAAAGAAAATGTATTAGTGAGATTAAAAATATAATTGATGGTGTATTTTGTTTTTGAAATAATGTAAATTCAAATATATTTATAAAAAATATAAATTAATTAAATTATTATATAAACAAGAGACTATTAATATTTTTTTTTTAATTTAAGAATAGGTGTATTATATTGTGTCTGAGCTACTGGCCTATATAAAAGTGAAAATGTTAATGACTTGTGTCATTTTTCCCAAATTCCTATAAAATAATCTATATATATTTATTTTGGATATTTGATCATAAATGATATTATAGCTTTGTAGTATGTGTTTGTAGGTAACTTTACCTAGGTTTGAATCATAATCTATCAATTTAAAGAGGGATATTTTTTTTTATCAATTCACATTGTATCTATAATGTGCAATCTACATGATTGCTAATTTTAATAAAGATGGAAGAAACAAACTAAAGCTATGATTCATTTATATATATATATATATATATATATATATATATATATATATATATATAGAATAATATGATTGATGGATATTGTAAAATATAAAGAGATTAGTTTTTGTGTGTCCGTGATGGGAAGGATTTGCTCAAACTTGGAACTATGGCTCACATTTTGTATACATTTATGAATGAAATTTCACATGGTGATGTAATTTTTTACCACACTTTAAACTGCAACTTAGATCAAACAATTAATCTTCCATTACATCTTCATTTAAATCCAGCTGATAGAGTACGACTTATTTAAACCATATATATAATAAGACGATTGTTTTCTTACATAAAAAATTATATTTCCATATTGATTTAGTTCATATATATATATATATATAATTGACGGTTTTCACGAAAAATATTCAAATCACATATTAATTCAAACGAATCAATACGAACCTAAACATAATTTATGTATTAACATTTAATGTCTAAAAAGCAATTAGAACCTAAAAAATAAACTTATAATTCAACACAAATAATCATATCATTTCAAAATAAAAAATACACATCAAACCAAGTTAATAGTGTCTAAATAGTCCAAAAATTATACACATCAATAAGTATTTTGTACCAAATTTCACAATTTAAATAGTTTGCCAAAAAAGTTTATAAATCAACCTTTCAATGATTAAGAATAGATTGGAGGGGCTGCTCTAACGAAGGGAACAATAATAAATATGGTAGAACAATGGCGGGCATATGGCTCCACATGCCACCGTCACTGTCAACGCGTGGTTCGTGTGCCATCACTAGTGAACTAGGAAATAAGGTGGATCTAAAGGGGTTTTTTCTTTTCTTTCTTTTTGTGCTAGCATTGCCTCAAACCATTACATACAAAAGTAAATCACACAAATAATGTTTTTTGTCTTTTGTAGATCTGTTTCCTTTTCTACCAGTTTTTTCTATTACTGCCACTGAATCGAAGGTTGTTTGGGGTTGAACTGAAGCTAGGTTTTTTTATACTAATAGTTGTTAGTTGGTCAGATGGGGTGATATGGGTTTGTCTTGGATGGAAATGGAAGAAAGACTATGTTAGTTGGCTTGCTAAAGGTTGTTGATAAGGCATTAGTTATGGGGAACTAGAGGAGAGGCTGAGGTTTGTGGCTATCATTGGAGGTGATGGGTCGGTCTCGGTTGAAGAAGACGGTGGCATGTGACCAGAGAAGTTCAACCGAGAGATGGGTGAAAAAGCTGGTGCTGTTGTTGTCATAAGGTGTGTTTTTTTGGTTGGAAAAATTGGTGATGGAGAGGGGATGATACGATCCGGACAATAAAAAAACAATCAGATTCGGATTCTGATGTAAAATGCACAACTATTCAGTTTCACGGTAACTGTTATAATTCTTAATCTAACCGTTGGATCGGGCTAAAATTATATGTGGATCTCCTGACATGTTTTCCTACCTTTGGTTAAAATTCCAGGTCAATCGAAGTTCGTTAAGGCATTGCAGTACTAGTCAATAGAGGCTGTATGAATTTTGTTATTTACTTCCTTTGATTTGTGGACTTCCTATTTGGCTAGGATTCTTTTCCTATAAAGATGTGGCAGCTTGTTTTGGGAATCTCCTAGTTCTACAAGGATTTTTTAATGGGCTGTAATATAGTTTCCAAGTGTGGCAAAGATTCATAAATGTTTTAAAATCCTTTTCTTACAAGGATTCCTTATTCATCCAGCTACAACAAGGAAATAAGACTTCAGAATTAATTCTACCTTCAGATCAGATTTCCTAGTATATTTGGAACTTCTTAAGGGTGAGAAATCTAATTCTAGCATATTTAGGATAGTAATTTTTGGATTTTTATTATTTTTTTCTTAGTCTTTGGGTTATTATTACTTATTTAGGTCAATTGTAAGTGAGCCTCATATAAGTCCACCTAAGAGGGGTCTATTAGGATTTATTTAAGTCTAGAGTTAGTATATAAATGTACAACCAGACATGTAAGTTAGACAATTCAGATTAATAAAACTTTTTGTTTGCTGCACTTGTTGTGTGTTGGTGGGATAATTTCCCTTTCTTGGTTCTCTAAAGAATTGAAAAATACTTGTAGAAGAACAATTGACTTTGTGGCATCATCCTTATACTTCTCATTCGGGAATCAATATTCATTGGGTGAGGGTTTCCATTTCCAATAGTGCTGGTGCCTAAGTACAAGTTATCTTTGTGTCACACTCCTATCAAACCTGATTTACTTGGCTTTCTAGGAATTGATGTCTTTACATGTGGGTTGCATGACCACGTGATCACGAGGTTCGTATCATTTGGTATCAGAGTTTGGCTCCATTAAACAGGTTATATCCTTTTATTTCTTGTATTTTTGTTTTTTTATCTTCCACGTCAATTTTTCTGTGTCGTCTTTGTTTCGGGCCTGATCTTGTTTCAAAAAAGTTTCGGTCAGATTGTATTCTTCCTATGTTATTCTTGATTAGTTGCATTGAAATGAGTCTTTTGTAATTAAAAAAAAAGTGTCATATTAGTCTTTCTGTCCATAATTTTTTTTTAGAGTAAAACAAATTATCGAAAAAATGTTAATCATGACAAAGGGGTTTGTTTTGCTTTTGTTTTGCGTCCACTTATCAAACCATATTGTAATTATGTCAAAATTGATATTTTGATTATTTAGGGTGAAATTGCACAATATATCAATTTTCAACTCATTTGGACATCGTTTGGTTTAGATTCCAAATTTAGGTTTTAAAGGGTTTGATTCTTGTCCATATATCAAATCAACTCGAAATTAAATCAAACTTTATATTCTGGTTTTTTGGCATGAATTTGCTCTAAATATCAAATTTCTGACCATTTGGAAATAGTTTAATTTAGTGTCCTTTTTTGGGTTTAAAAGGGTTTGTTACGTTTATCAATTGAAAGTCCTTGTAATTTTGGGTCAATATTCAGTCCTCAATGTCTTCTTACTTTGTTTACTGTCATTAGATTTCATTTTAAGTTCTGATATAAAAAAAATGCAAGGGGATTTTTACAAAAAGGATTTCATGTATTTTGACGAGGTTTTATAGCAAAAAAAATTAGGAGGATTCCAAAGGAGAGGTGGTATCAAAGGGAGATAAATAAAGAGATTAGTGTTCTAAAAAAAGAAACCAAGATTCTATGTCGTATTTCAGGGGAGATACAGTAAAAACTTGATGTGTTAATGGCATTAGTCGAAGCCAAGCAAGCTTCAGAAAGAGAGGAGCGAAAACATTGTAATGATGATAGAAGAAAGAGAAGGGCTGCTACCTTCATCCAAAGTTGTTGGCGATGATTGTTGGCAAGAAAAGAACTTCAAAGGCTTCAAAAGGAGGCTAAAACTTTGTCTTTTATCCCTGTTAATGATTCGAGGATGAATCATATTTAAAAGACAAGGAATGATACAATCTGGGTAATAAAAAAACAATCAGATTCGGATTCTAACATAAAATGCATAACTATCCAATTTCACAACAATAGTTATAATTCTCAATCCGACCGTTGGATCGGGCTGAAAGTTTATGTGGAGTCTCCTGACATGTTTTCCTACCTTGGAGTAAACTTTTAAGTCAATCGGAGTTCGATAAGGCATTGCCATATTGGTCAACAAAGGCTGCACAAATTTTGTTATTTACTTTCTTTTAACTTGTGGACTTTCAATTTGTCTAGGATTCTTTTCCTACAAGGATGTGACAGCTTGTTTTTGGAATCTCCTAGTTCTACAAGGATCTTTAATGGGCTGCAATATAGTTTCCAAGTGTGGTAAGGATTCATAAATGTTTCAAAATCATTTTCTTACAAAGATTCCTTATTCATCCTAGCTACAACAAGGAAATAAGACTTTAGAATTAATTCTACCTTCAGATCAGATTGCCTAGTCTATTTGGAACTTTTTAAGGGTGAGAAATCTGATTCTAGCATATTTAGGATAATAATTTTTTGATTTTTTGATTTTTATTATTTTCTTCTTAGTCTTTGGGTTATTATTACTTATTTGAGTTAATTATAAATGGGCCTCATATAAGTCCACCTAAGGAGCGTCCATTAGGGTTTATTTAAGTCTAGAGTTAGTATAAATAAAGGTATAACCAGTCATGTAAGTTAGACAATTTAGATTAATAAAACTTCTTGTTTGTTGCACTTGTTGTGTGTTGGTGGGATAATCTCCCTTCCTTGGTTCTCTAAAGAGCTGAAAAATAACTTATCGAAAAACAACTGACTTTATGACGTCATCTTTATACTTCTTGTTCATGAATCAATTTTTATTGGGTGGGGACTTCCATTTTCAATAGTGTCGGTGCCTAGATATAAGTTATCTTTGTGTCACACTCCTATCAAACCTGCTTTACTTGGCTTTCCGGGAATTGGTGTCTTTGTGTGTGGGTTGCATGACCACATGATCATGAGGTTCGCATCAGGGGACATATTGGTTTTTAGATTAAGAGGGTTTACTAAAGAATTAGTTCCTACCGTGAGTGGGGAAAGGGATGTTAGCTTAGTACTGCTCAAGGCATGGGTGCTACCAGTGTGGTTGTTGCTCGGTTTTGACAATAATAGAGAAATGAGTTATTTTAGTTATAGGGGGTAACCAACGATGGAAAAGAAGGTCTCGACTGTCAGTGGTGATAACTGATTAGTGGTTGATGGTGGTCAAATGATGAGTGACAATGGGGAAAATAGACGCTGGTTGTTGTTAAGGAGTGAGAAAGAAGTACAAGAGAAAGGCTTCTGTTTGGTTTGGGTTTCAATGGAGAAGATGGAGCTAGGACAACGATTTTTAGAAGAAAAGGCATAGTTTGGGTTCTTTTATGGGTTTGGGGATGATGGGTTTGAGGCTTAGAAAAGAGGATTGCTAGTGAGGATCTCACGTTAGATGTTGCTAGATTGTTGATGGCTGGAGTTTTATTGATAGTGACCAATCTGCATAAGTAGTGAGGAGGATTATAGGTGGCAGAAGAGCTGGTGGAGAGTGAGAATGGCTAATGTTGTAAACATGGGGGCTAGGGTTTTTGTTTTTTTTTTAGTTTGGTAGTTAGCGACTTAGTGTAAAAAATAGGTTAGGGTTTTTTATGTTGTATGAACTAGAGAGAGTTCTCTATTTTTTTTTTTTAGTAATTTTTTGTTAGTTTTGTTTTTTATAATAACCTCCTTGTTGTGTGAGATTCCTTCACTATTTATAGATAAAGAAATTTGTCTTCTCCTAATTTCTTGGTCCCTAAGCAACCTAAATTTACTTTAGTCCCTTATTTTTTTCTTTTTACTTTTGGTCTTATTGTCCATTTATTATATTTTTTATATTTTGATTTTTTTTTAAAAGACAACGTCAACATTGACTCAATAAGAAACATTAATCAACGATTTTGAAAATGACGCATTAAAAGTTGAACGTGTTAAAAAGAAATTTTTGAATTTTGAATTCTTTTGAGAAGACGCTCAAAATGCTAAAAATGATGTAGACATGTCAAGAACATTTTTTTTTTTGTTTTCTTTGTATTTTGAAAGTATTTATAGAAATAAGTGGTCAAAAATTGTTATGACAATGTTTGTGGAATGTATTATAAATGTGAATATGATTATGCAAATGATGAATCTTAAAGAGTTGAATTATTTTTATTTAATGGTGGTGAATTCTTAATTGAATTGTATACTTTGAAAAATTGTGGAAGTGTAGGCTAAACTATTGTTTTGTGTTGAAATTATTCTTTATTGAAGAATTTAGATAAAATTGGATTAGTTGATTTATAGGAGGATTGTGTTTAATGGTGCTGTAAGGTATATAAAATGAAAATGCTTGTTTTGAATGGTAAGGAGATGAATGAAAATACTTGGTTGCTTGTCAAATCCATAGATTGAAAACTTGACAGTTTCGCTACCTAACTTCCAAATGAGATTTGAATTTTAAAATGATAAAATTTCAAATAAATTTCAAACGGGATTGACCTTGTTTAATTTGGAGTTATAAAGCTCTAGATATGGATTAAAAACCAAAGAAAGGTCGAACTGAATCTTGCTGGATAAATTGTTGCGTTAATAGCAGAACTGAGTTTTCTTCCTTTCAATAAAGTTGTAGCTTCTTATCTTAGCTTTTAAAAGAGACAACGCATGCCCAAAACTAAATCATATAACTTTAGTTATGATTAAAATATTAAATAGTGGTCTTGAGTGATTAAGTTAAATCGACTAAAATTAGCTAACTTCTACCTTGTTTAGAATTGTTCTTGATGTAAGAATTAAATGATATATGTTATAAGAATAAAATTTGTGTATTAGTGTATATGTGTGCATGAATTATAAGAATTTTTTCTTGTTAATCATGTCAAGAATGTGGATTGATTGAAATGAAATTTTCAATACAGGTTGAATTGTAAATAATGATTAAATTGTGAGTGTATTAAATAGAATTATATTATGAGAAAAATAAATGATTAGTTTAAAGTGATGGGATATTGTGTTTAAACATGTTATCTCAAGGAATAAAATGATTCCGTGCAAAGTTCAATTTTGTAATGAATTAAGGACTTAACAGTATACTTGTTGGTATAGGAGAGGTCGCGGGGTCAAGTAAACAACCAGGAACTTCTATATGAGTTTAGGCACCAGGTAAGTATTCTTCACCCCATTACTATTTATAAAGAATTTCCTAAATTTTCATATATATGCTCTTAGTGTATATTGTTTGTTCAATATCTATAATATAAATGCCTATAGGGATATACTTTGTTAGACTAGTTGACTGTAATTGGGCTAATAACATCCATGTTAGGATTGCTGGTATACAAATTGCTAGACTAGTCAACCTTAATAAGGCTAGTGACATTCATGTTTGGATGACCGAGATATAAATTGCTAGACTAACCGACTATAATGGGGTTAGTGACATATGTTTGGATGATCGAGATATACATTTCTAGACTAGTTAACTATAATAGGGCTAGTGGCATCCATGTTTGGATGTTCGAGATACAATTTATTAGACTAGTTAATTGTAATGGGGCTATTGGCATCCATGTTTAGATGATTGAGATATAATAATTAGACTAGCTGACTGTAATGAGGCTAACGACATTTATGTTTGGATGATCAGAATGTAATAATTAGACTAGTTGACCATTTTAGGGCTACTGACATCAATGGTTAGATTGCCGAGATAACTTTATTCGATTAATTCCTGGATGAAATTGGTTGCTACCAATTGCGTGACTATTAGGGAGTTTCAACATATTGTAAAGGTATAGTATAAATAAGAATTGTGTGTATTATTGAGAATAAGGAAAAGAATTAAATTGTTTTATGAAATGAATTAATAAGTAAATTAGTCATGCATGAGGTTAATTATTTAATCTTTGTATTGTATTTTAATAAAATATGAAAATTGAAAAATTTGATAGATACTTCTCATCCTAGAGTTATAGACTTAATTATTTAATCTTTATATCATTACCTTTTTACTTTTTGTTATAGAGTTAATTATATAATTCTAGGGAATCAAACTAATAAGTATCATAATTATGTTATAAACTCTAGGATGAGAAGCACTTGTCAAAATTTTTTGTTATATATATATATCTTAAATAATGATGAAACCGATAACTTGTAAGTGTTTTGATTATTTTATGAACAAGTGTTGATGTTTATGTTAATGTAAACAAAAATACTATAGATAGTCTTAATTCAAGATATTAACGTTTTGTGCATCATGAAAATTTGTACATACTATAAAACTTTGATTATAATGAGATGAGATGAGGTCCAAGATAGTTGAACCATGATTTATGTTGTTGGTTTAAGATGTGAGGAAGTTGTTGATAACATGGTGCAATTAAAAAGAAAAAGATAAATTCTACTGAAGATTCGATAGAAATGCTATCAATTTATAAAAATAAGTAAAAACAAATGCTACATTAAAAATTGATAAATAATTAAAGAATAAATAATGAAAATGAATGATTCTGCTCAGAACATTATTGGGATTACCAAATTGATTTGGTCGACCATTTGATGGAATGAACAATTAAAATCATTATTGTCCCAAACAGTTAATAAAACCAATCGACCGATTGATCAACCAATTAGAGAAATCAATTGACTGATTGATCAATTGGTAAGATAAATCTAAGAATTTTTAAAGAGACCGATTGACCAAATTGTTGGACAGAATTAATCTAGTTGACTATTAAACTGACAATAGATTGTTACAAAAACAATTACCTAGTTTTTGACATTATTGAAAATGAAAACATATGGAAATTGCTTTTAAAAGTTGGGGTCATTAATCTTCCAATTTGTTTGGTAAATTTATATTTTTATGCCAATTTACTCTTGATCATGACATATGACTATTAATATTTTATCAAGCCTTGTTGGTGAATAATCGAGTAGACCTATGTTGGCCACATTGAACACAACTTAGATCTTTAAAGGATTTATCCTTAAACATTTTGTTTATGCAATAGTGGTTCATGGATAATGCTTGTTAATATTTATTTATCCTATGGTACTAGGATTTTCTTGTAATTTTGGCTGATTGAGGATTTTGTATCCTAGTTGTAAAATATCGAAGCAATTACTATTTTAGGTTGATTTACTTAGTGGTAGGATCTAGTGGTACCAATGTTGTGAACTTAGTTTAAACAATGACCTCTATGAATTCATTTGTCCAAGGGTGTGTTACTATATTTAACAATCACATCGATGTTCTAATTTTAGAATATTTGCTAATACTCATTGGAGTTATGTGGGGTCGGGTTGAACTAGCTTAGGTCCATTCATAATAAAAGAGATGATATGACATAAACATACAAAATATAAACAAAAAATACCTACAAATAAAGATGATAAAAAGAACAAAAAACTTTTTTATTTTTAAATCATATATAGTCACTTCAAGAGCAACTCTGCTGATAGGATACCAATTTACTGTACAAAGGAGAAATAAGTCGAGAGGGTATCACTAAAGTCACCTTTCAACTCACCGATTCATGTTTTTGTTTAACAATTTTTTTTTAAGGTACAATTAAATATCATGCAATTATGTTTTTTCTTTTTTATATTATTTTTTTGCTTTTTATGTGAAAATGATCCTACAGTATTTTATTCACAAAACACCTCATGCTAAAAAATTAAACATACAAGAAATATCAAGCATCCACGTATAAATTTCACAACTCATAAACAAACATCAATACACATTAAAAATTCACATCAAGGCCAAACCATTACACCTTGGATAAACCTGTTACAACTCAATCTCCCAACCCATCATAATGTATTTATTTCCATCCTTATTCTACACTAAAAAATAAATTTCTTAGTAGCATTATACCCCTGAGGTTGCCACACAACGATATGGAACCTGACACTTTAAATATTTCACAATAATATGTAATAATAAACATGTAAAAGATTGTTCAAATCTAAGTATCTCATCACAACACCATAAAATCAATAACATGTTAGAATTTCTTAGAAAACAAGCAATAAAATTTATTAGGTGTTGTAAATTGACATTTTAATATGGTTGGAGTCTATTGAAATGACTAGAATCATGGATGACACTATTGGAATTGAATTAAAACAATAGTGATGCGTGTGATTCATGTATCACTAGTGCTCCTAGAGCATAGAACCACGTGTATCTTTGGTGTTGCGTAGTAGATTAGAAGTTTCTTTTTATATTTGTTACTTTTGAAGTAGCGATTAAGTCAACTACCACTCGAGAAGGAAGATATGGCTATAGGAAACTTCAATCCTCTCTCTTCTTTTCTTTCTATTGCGGGTTGTCTTCCTCTCTTTTCTACTTGGCCACTAGTGTGATTGGTATGGGGGACTGGTGTTTTTGTTGTGTGTTGCTGACAATGCGAAGTGGTTGATGATGGAGGTGTTATTTTGGCTAAAAGCTGTGAAAGTTGATTTGAGTTTGACAAAAAAATAAAGAGATATCGATCAACTAGAGTGGAGAAAAGGACTGACACCGCTCTGCTATGGATTGTTGGTTTGGTGGGTGTCATTAGTGATGGAAAAAAGAATGAGAGCAAGAGAGAGGATTTTGGCTTTTTGAAAGAGAGAGAGAGAGAGAGAGAGAGAGAGAGTTGATGTTAGCTGAAAAGAAGAATGACAACTAGACTTGTTGGTGCAATAGCCATAATGGTTGGCAGAGTTGGGTTAGTGGTTGCTATTCCAGAATCCGGTAGGTGAGGGGTTAATAGGTGTTGTCTTTGTTTTTTAAAATGGTGAGAGAATCAAAGAGAAAGATCTACTTATATTTTCTTTTTTTTTCTTCCTCTATTTCCGTCTCTTTTTACACTTTTTTTTTAAAAAAATATTTTTCTCTCATCCTTTTCACATATTTTCTTTCTAATTTTTTTTTTCTAATGGTGGCTATGATTTTTCTTTTTTTTTTCTCCTCCTTTCTATGAGAGAGATAAGTTTTATTTATACTACTCTTCTTAGAAATATTCTTTTTTTTTAATCCCATATTCTAAGAATATCCTTTTTGTATTTTTTTTTCTGGTCATTCATTTTTTTCTTATTTTGCATTTTAGCCCACTTGTCCATTTTGCTCCCTAATTTTATTTTATTTTGCATTTTGGTTTTTTTTATATAAAAAAATGTCAAATCAATAAGAAAATTAATTAAAAAATTATGAAATGAATATGTTAATGGTCAAAATGCATCAAAAGCATATTTTTGGGTTTTTGATTTTTTTAAAGACGTTGAAAATTAAAAAAATGAGCTCAAATACATTGAAAATATATTTTTTTATTTTTAAAGAAGACATTTACAAGATAAAAATAATTGAAAATTACAAAATGGGTGTGTGAACGAATTAAATAAATTGTAAACACATTTTTTAATGTTTTTTTTGAATTTTTGAAAAATATTTTGAAATTTAAGGTGAAAAATTAGGTTATGACAAATACACCAAACAAAGATAATTACATAATTGAATCATACACGTGCAAAATAAGACCTATTTCAAGACATCAATTATGATTTTCTCTTACATTTTGTATTCTTTATACCTATATTGGTGATAAGAGTGTGACATAATCATGAAGTAGAAAAAGAAAAAGCTTAAGCATAGTAGTAGCAAGCATCGAGAATAAAATATTATTATTATAACAAATTGCACCTTAATCTAAACGTATTCGAGTTTCTTACCATATTATTATATTCACTTTATTATAACGACACATGATATCCATTTACAGTAGTATTCTATGTCATAGACATCATTATAATTAATAGCATAGTAGTTGGAAGATAAATTGTGTAATTTAAATTATTCTTTTTTGAAAATCTAATAAACATATAACTTGGAAACCTTCATTTTTCAATTAGTAATGCAATGGAGAGACCCATTCAAAAACATGAATAATATATTAAATTAACCATAATGGTAAAAATAAAGGTGTTCACTATGGTATAAAAATTCCACTAATAGTTAGAGTTAATATGTGATGTAGTTGCCAATAATAATTTATTTGAGCATATGTATAAACATAATAGATTGAAAAAAATGCCAATTATAGTTTTTTTTTTTTTTTTTTTACAAATGAAACACAATGGTATATTCAATTTTGAAATGTGATATAATAAAAATGGACCTAAACACACGGGAAAAGAAATTGATGATGAATCTCAATTGTTATGACAACAAGGTGACATAATGAAACAAACTAAAGAGAACAATCTCCTTCTTAATATTAAATGGAGCTTGATTCATGATGGGTGAGAAATGATGGTTTAAAAAAGAAGTAAAAAATTATAGCATAAGATAGAAATCATTTAGAAGCTAGCGTAAAAGTGCATAGATACCAAACATATTTAGTTATATATTAAAAACCTACCTTTTAAACCTAGAGATAAGTTTAAAAACAAAATTAAGGGTTATGAATGCAAAACATGAAGCTATAAGAAATACAAGGTATTTGTTCAAGAAAATCAAATAAAGTTGTAGTCGTCGAACCTTTTTGACACTTCTTTGCTATTTACTTTTTTTATATCAATGCTACCACATATGAGAGTTTAAAAGGAGAATAAAACACAAAGTTATGAAAGGGTAGCAGAATGATGTAATGATTAGCAAACTATACATAAAAGATGAATAATAAAACCTTTGTTGTGGTAGTGTTAGAGATCTTTTGTTTATTAAGTGTAAAAGTTGATTCATTGGTAGTTGAATATACCAATGCATCTCTAGTGCAACAGATGCAACATTGTTGTCAAGTTTTTATGTTTTTATAGGAGAAAGGAACATGTTAGTAGGGTAATAACTTGCATTCGAGCTAACTAAAGGTTTGTGAGAGCTAATAGGAAGGGAAAAGATAAAAAAACAATTAATTAACATAACGCTATGCAATTAAAAATTTTGAGACAATCAAAATCTATAACAATAACCCAATCAAATAATTTTATAAATAAAAAATAATATAACTAATAGAATGGATCAAATAGATGTGTAGAAATCTCTTTTAGAAACTAAAGCTCTTTTTGTATCCATTAAGTAAAGATAGTTAGTTTACATAATGTAAATGAAAAAGTTAATAAGAGAGGCTTAAATGTTTAATGTATGATTTATGAGCATACAATCTAACTAATTGAGTTGAGCAAAAAAAAGAGCAAACCTTATATTATTTTGCATATAAGAATCCGTAGGAAAGTTGAGTTGTCTCTTTGCCTCGAAAAACGATGGTTTTGTTGATGAAATGTGATTGAAAAGGTTGAATAAGTTAAAGAACAATGTTTGGTAGTAAGATGGTGATCCTTGTTTGATGGAGAAATTGAAAATTATTAGTAAAGTATAGTAGTAAAAAGGTGGAACGTTGTTGCAATATAGGGGCTTCTTCATGTTTAAAGCTATTTTTGCCTAAGACTTTCTAATGACCAATGAAAGTAGAAAATAGAGAAAGAGTTGAAACCATTTAAGTGCATAAAAAAGAAATGGTTAAAAGATGCCCTATTTCAAAAATAAAAAGGGACAAAAGCATTAATTACGTATTAGTTTATAGTGTAGCACAAACTTTCTTACGTGGTTTTTGATAATATGATCAGAGTTAATGATCTTATCCTAACATATACCATAAGATTGGTTTCATTTTTTCTTAGAATAATAAATATATATAACGACCTTTTTTAATGATTGACAATTTGTTTTGAGGCAACAATGTGTGTCACTCAAAGGTTGTACAAGTTTTTTTTCCCCCGACCAATGAAACACCAAAATGTTATGCAATTTTGTTTAAAATAAAGTCAATCAGCCATACTCAAATCAAAAATCATAAATGGTCAACAGGTAAAAGGAAAAGGAAAGGGACAAAATATTGAAAAAAAAAATGAAGAAGCAAAGGTGAATAGAGAAACCTAAGCCTACAAAGGAGCATGTGTAAAGTAAGATTTATCTAAGAAAATATAGAAAGAAAACCAAGTTGAAGGGGCATGAATTCTGAAAGATAGAAAAAAAAAAAAAGATAAAGAAAGCAAGGGAAACTCTAAAAACAAGTTGATATGTGGCTTACAAACTTTCAATCAATGATATGTAATTATTATATTATATGCTTTAATATAATTAAGGTATGTCCTAAGGTAAGTCTCTAGCCATGTTCTTTTCCTCATCACACGATCCTTATTCATACCTCTCCTTAGTAGTTGATCCAGCTGATCATGTCTTTATGATAGGATTTTATTTATTGTCTCTTGAGCCCTGACAATGCCTTAAATGACTTGTACTCCTTGATTTGCATTGTAAAGTAGGAAGATGTTGCCAATGTCTATGTATATTGAACATGTGAACCTATACAGAAAGAAAGAAAAAAGATTTCATAAGCCATAAATTACAACTAAATTGTGTATATAGTTCTAATATAGTATACTCTAAATGTTAATGATTCTTAACTATTCTAAAAAAATATACAAAATTATTTAAATAGTAGGTAAACCGACCTAGTTAATCAAAACTCAAAACAAATAAAATTTTGAAATCGAATAAAAAATAATAAGAAGAATAAAGAAGAATTTAAAATAACTTTTAAGACTAATTTGGGCATGGTTTTAACCTCACCCTGCTAGCTAGCCATCTTTATAAGGACTAGGCATATATTACTTCTTCATAAATTTTATGTCCTATCCAATAATCAGGTAAACATTATATATGTTTCTATTAAAATGATCATTTGACTCATCTAAACTTCTTTTTAAGTTTTAATTTAATTCATAAATAATTTATGAGACATTCCATATAAGATGTTACACAACTTGCATCATTTAGTCTAGTTAAGAAGTTCATAGATGTTCCTAGATCACTAGGGCTAGTGATCAATTGATTTTCTTATGTTTGGATTTGGTATAGCCATAAGACCATACTATAATTGTCTTTAATGGAATTTCCAACGGTTGAACTTTGGATTTCCAACAAGGAGACTTTAGGGTTCAAACCCTTTGATGAGTGGGTGAGAATTCAAAGAAAATAGGAAGGTTCCCAACCTTCACTATCAATTAAATAGCCTCATATTAAGTGGGCCTTCTGGTTTTGCTTCTTCTTCTTCTTCTTCTTCTTCTTCTAATTGGGCTCTCTTTGTTATCGATATAGAGCACAAATACAAGATCGTGAAATGAAATGGATGCGAGGTAGGAATCATACATGCGGAAATGACTATGGTGGAGTAAATGATGCTCCGATTCTAAAAAAGACTAACTTTGGAATAACAATGGTTGATGCATCTCATAAAGCTTCTAACATTGTTCTAACTGTGACATGGAGCACTATCTTCATTATTTATAATATAATTATTATATTGTGTTACTTTTATTAAGATTTTCTAGATTTTGAGGAGTCCTTGCAACATAAAAAAAAAAAAGAGTAAAACTTTTGATTTAGAAGTAAAATTCTATCAAATTGTTTTTTCATGCTCAAATTAGGTTTGAATTTAATTAAGATTTTATTAATTAGAATATTTTTCTTGTATTTAAACATTTTTGTAGGCTATTATTGTTGTCGGTAGAGAATTTATGAAATAAAAAACATATTAGAAAGGCTAGCACAAATTCTTAAGCGATAACCACTAGACATTCAGAAGCATCGCAAAGAGCAAAAAACTTTGATGCTAATCCTCTTCAATTTCTATGATGCTTTTCTGTCACGGACTTGAAGCATCTATGCTTTTAAGATTTTCATCTTTATAATCTTTTAATTTTTTAAGTAGCGTCTTTCTTACTATATGAACGGAATTTTAATTACCTGCACCAGATGTTGTGTTATCTTATTCACTAAATTATGCATTCTTACTCCTCAAGTTTAAGATTCCTCACCTAACACATTGATTGGGATAAGTCACATGATTCAACTTCCAGCGTATATTTGGGGTTTCAAGCCTCCGAAAGAAGGATCGGGAGGACATCAGAATGCTTGCCTCTGCAGTTTACCTGCAAGTGATGAGCATCCTGATCTTCTACTTGTTGCTGCTTTTGTTATTGCTAGGCTGGTCAATGAACGTCTACTCTGTCCTGTATATCTTAATCGTGGGCAATACAAGCAGTAAAATCACTTATTTGTTGTTCTATTCTATCATGGTCAAATTGCTACCCTGATGGATGCCTAAGCGAATTGCAGCTTCGCTGCTATTGAAGGGAGCGGTTGAGGTAGTCTGGCTTTACAACCTCTTCTGATGTTCATTCTTACAACCTCTTCGGCGTCCTATGTGGTGGTCTTTCACTTTGATTCATCTCCAATTCAACGAGATGAAAATAAACTAAGAAATGTAATGGAGGAAATCATTAGAATGGGCGTGCTTTACTGCACTTTGTCAAGCTTGTCGTTTGTTCGTAATGCCTGTCACATCTAATTAAATACCAAAGTAGCATGACACTGAACAGGCTATAAAGTATCAAAATGCAGAAACAACAAACCCTGTAATGGACTTGGTTTAACCATTGAACAGATAACAAACTGGAAGATGGCATGCAACAATTAAGTAGATGATCTTTGTTTAATATTATAGCCTTCAGAAGATTGAGCATTCCCTGTATTGTAGTCATGCTTCGGAATAAGAAGCAAACAGATCATACACACAATTTAGAAGAAGAAAAAAAGAGTCCTGTAAATGTGTATAAACAAATCATTTACCATTCTTAGAATCCACAATTGTCACCTACATTTAGATGAATGATTTATTTGTATGCAATGCATATTTTCCACAAAAGAAAGACCAAGCATCGAATGCAAAAGATCACACAGATTCCAAGTTTCAATAAGTACATAAATAATCCTCGTCCTTTTTCATTCAACTTCAAGAAAAAGATGGAAATAGTAGCAACTGACAAGCTTCAATTCTTTTATGCTTAAGCAAATAAAGAAGGACGCGGAACCAAGAGATTGAAGAATCAACAAGCAGCTTAACGAGGCCTGTGTTTTTCAATCTTCCTCTGAAGCTCCTCTTTCTGAGCTCCCACTACCCTGTCCACTTCATTCCCTTTCTTCACCAGCACAAATGTTGGCATTGCCTGCACCCCAAACTCTTGTGCCACATCCTATATCATCACCACCCCAAAGGAAAACCCAAAAATAAAAATCAAATCAAACAATAATTAATTGGGTTTGCTTATTATAAAGAAAGAGAGTAGTTAGTGCATACAGGCAATTCATCGACATCGATCTTGGCAAACTGAACATCAGTAAATTTGGCAGCCATGGCATGAACTGCTGGTTCCATGTGCTTGCAGGGCCCACACCAAGATGCCGCGAAATCAATCACCATCTATTATCCAAAATCAATCAATTACATGTAAAGAGAGACATGATGATAGATAGATAGATGGGTTGATTGTGTTACCAGCTGGTTGGTGTTTTTTATGGAATTAAAGTGGAGCTGCCAACGGGCTGAGGAGTGGAACGCTGTCACACCCGATTGACCATCCGATGCTGAATCTTCTCCGCCGGCTGAGGCTCCAAATAAGTAAGACAGTATAGATCCAATGGAAGACAGTACGGCTCCCATATTTCTCTTTTTCTTCTCTCTGTGATTTTTTTTTTTTTTTTTTTTGAGCTAATGCAGAGCAAAAATACAGAAATCTAAGTAAATGAGGGGATATAGGGTTCCTTTTATTGCCTGCTCTACCAGGACTAGGACGACTCTGTTTGTGAGGACAATTGATGACTAAAATATTATTCAGTCCTTGAGTTCCTAGAAAACTAAACTTTTAGTCATTGTACTTTAACTTACTTCATATTTAATAGACATTATGTTTTCACTTTTCATATTTGTTTATAATTTAACTATTTTATGATATGGTAGGAGTAAATGAATAAAAAATAGTTAATGATCAAAGTTTGTAAGATGATTAAACTGTACTTTTTTAAAATAGAAAGATTAATTTATTCATAAATTTTAATGTATAATATTATATATCATGTAGACATATATTGTACCTTTTTTTTAATTTCATGACATATAGATAGGTTATTATTATGAAAAATCCTTATTTTATCACTCGTCAATTGATATATTATTTTTATGAAATTTTCATAAGAAAACTTTGTTAGCCTATTATTTTTAATTAAAATTTAGTTCATACAAATTCAACAATATAAGCTTACAACCATAATTTGGATATTATATTATTGTTAATTAATTTTACTTAGAATTCAACATGTGACGAGACGATAACAATCTTTATCAAATGAGATGTTAATACTTTACATCTAAAATCAAAATCATCATAAAGGATTGTTGGTTCTAGCAAGCACGAATTTGGAAAGAAAGCATTGGAATTTAGGGGAATAAGATTATAGGAATATTAAAATCCAGGAAAATAAGAAAAACAATAAAAAAACAACTAAATAAACTAATGCAATCCAAACTATACTAAAAGATCAATTGCAAGTTTTAATTATGCCAATTACAAGATCAATGGCAAATAAACTCAAAGATACATTCAATGAACTTATTTAGAGTATTTGGATCAATGTAAATTCCATAGAGACTACATCTTCAACAAGTTATGATTAGACCTTAGTTAATCTATGTATAAAAAGGTATGATCCATTTACTTCATGGGCTAATAAATTTCGGAAGTTAAATGCTTATTTTTTATAATATACAATTTTATTATAACAAGCATAATCTTCGCCAGAAGTTTATACTTGTTAGATCCATTGCATATGGATCGGGCTAAAATTTTACTAGAAGTTTTAAGAGATCTTTTTCTATTTTGGGTTAAATTTTAAAAGCAATCAAACATTAAAAAGGCCTTGCAATAACGTATAAAACTACTATGCAGAAATTATATTAGCTTCCAGGTTGATTTGAAATTCTTTTTTTATTTTATTTTAAAACTCTTTTATTATTTTTTCAGTATTGTTTAAGACATTTTTACATGTTATAAATAGAATTATTTAGCTTGTATTTAGTTTTTTTTTATAGACTTTGATTTCAGTAATTATCATTATGAGTGTGAGGTTTTACTCATATTGTTTTGTTCTTCATTGAACTACTCTGACTTATTAAAGAATTAACCAAGTTTTGTGGTATCTACTATACTTCTCATTCACGTTTCTTTATAAGCATTGGGTGGAGGTTCGATTACTTATAGTCTTAGTGTCTCGGTGCAGGGTATCATTGTGTTAAGCTCAATTCCAAACCTGATCTTAGCTTTCTTGGGAAAAGTCAATTTGACTATAGGTTTCTAGACTTATATATCCATAGGGTTCATATTAGTTGGTATCAGAGCATGGTTCAAAATTAGGTTATATCCATTTTTATCTTCAAGTTGTTGTATACTCCATTATTGTCGAGTTTTTTTATCCTCTCTAAAAACTAGTAACAGCATCAAGTAAAAAAAGGAAATTATTTGTGATTTTGATTCAATAAAGTATTATGAAGAATAGAACAAGGAAAATCACAATAAAAAAAATATAGGGTTTGTCGCAAATCTTTATTAAGAAAACCCAAAGTTCGGCCACTTGCTTTACATATGAAAAAAAATCTTGATTCTTGGGGTTTCTTGGAGATAAATCTTGATTTGAGATATTTTAGGTTTACTTGAATGGGTTTTTTTAAAAACTAAAAAGAAAAAAAAAACAGGTAGTTTTTGTGTCATTTTCTTTTTAGTTTCAACCACCATACATAAGATAAGAATAACCTGAAATGAGGTCATTTAGCCACAAAACAATAATTAGAGTTGATTAAAAAAATTCACCATTGGATCATGCAAATAGCCAATTATTATACTAGATTAGGCTTAATCCTATTTTGTAATGATCATGTTTATAGTTAATCATTAACACCACATGTTAGTATTATGATTGGTGTTTATTGTTTATTGATTATTGACTAAATGACTAGTTTTTCTTGATCCCAAAACTAGTTCTCTTAGTAAGGTATATGGTTTAACATCATCATTTTTCATCATTGTATTTTAATGTTGTATCCTTCAAAATTGGGTTTTTGTTAGCTAACCTTATAGTCACCTTTTTTTAGATTTAGAAAATATTAGCGATCACTAGTCTATTTGTCATCCTTATTATTGGGTTTTGATGACTTATATTATGGCTATTGTTTACATTATTTTTTTCAATAGGCTTTTTAGACCTAAAGATCTTGAGCTCTTGTCGTGTACCATTATGTTCAGTTTTACCCCCCAAGTCCTTTCTATTAGGTACAATTATATGAAAAGTGGGATATTTCACTTAGCCACCTTGGTCTATTTTACTTCTTTACTAATAGGCTTATTAACATTTTTTAGCTTTCTTAATACAATAACCTTAAATATTTATCCATTTCTAAGTTTTACGAATGATATCAATTGTTACTCAACTTCTTCAAAATCTTTTTCAAAGTTTGAATTGGCATTGAATGAGTCATCAAAACTTTGTTGAAATAGCCAACTAGACATGTTCTCCTAACTTGTTGATCAACAAAAAGTCCTTAGGTATAGGAAGATTGAGATTGGCTTGATGAAAGGCAATTTATAGGGCACTAAACTATCCAATTATTGATTAAGCTAGTTGTAAATAAGGTGGATAGGACATGTATTTGGCTTAAGACTACATATACACTTGTAGAGTAGATGGCACCTCGTTAGCAATCAGTTAAACTTGTTATCATATATGTTGTGTTAATTGCTAAAGTCAGTTTAATTAAAAGAGAAAAAAAGCCTTGCAGGGCTACATGTATGTGGTTGAGCTGCAAATAGATTTTTAGTGTAAGATATGAAAAAAAAATAAAAAAAGGAAGTTCTTTACCTTGGAGTTCAATATCGTTTATATAGCCTTAAACTCACGTCTGTATGTTGTATTTGAGGGTAGAATGGTCAATCTGCTTGCCAAATATAATTATAGACTACTTGGGAGCAAAGGCCCAAAATGATAACGAGCCATTGCAAAAACTTAACTTTATTTTAGGGTTTGTGTATAATATACAACTGATAATTACTCTTACACCAATCCTTTATTTGACACTTAGATGAGAGGCATGCCAATATTTCTTGTATGTATGATTTGTCCCTTTGGTTGGTAGCTAAGGATAAGCATTGACAGTTTGGTTTGAATTAAAAAAAAATCTAATTGAATTAAATTTTCTTTTTAAAATTTTGAACTGAATTGAAAAATCAAACCAAACCGATCAATTTGGTTCTATTTGGTTTTATTTTTTAAAAACCAAATAAGTCTAATTCAATTAATAGGTCTTTTTGTTCAACTATTTTTGACATGTTTTAATTTAATGGGTTTTTAGTTCGTTTTTAGTTTATAATGAGTGTTTTTATTTAATTTGGTTTGATTTTTTTATTTTAACTTTTAAAATTAAAATCCAATTGAATTGAATTTTTTTTAATATTCTAACCAAAATTATCGAATTTTTTTTAAAACTATTTGGTTAGGTTAATTTTGTATCATATTCTAAAAATAATTCGATTAATTTTCTCACCTTTAAGAATGGGGCTTCTATTTAGAAGAAGGTGGGCCCCTATTATCGCAAGCCCATTGGTGCCCAAGTACGTTCTAAGCCTACTCATGCCCGAATATATATATATATATATATATATATATATATATATCTTACAACGTTGCTATGCCTTAGTAAACCCATTTTACGCATAACCATAAATAACCATATTCCGACAAACCAAATCCCTAAAGGCGTTCTATGAAATATAATGTACACATCATGAATTTGTCTGCATTTCGTATGCATATTCACCAGGCATGTCAAACAAAAAAAACTCTTTCTCAAAAATTACCAAATCTATTTGTGTAATAAGAAATTACCAAACACTCAACAAAATCCAAAATCATACATTCCATTGTCTCCTCTCTTTCTCACTTCACATTCACTGAGCTATGGCATGTTGATGTTGAGATTTAGCTAATCCTTTTCTAATCCCATTTGGTGTTAATGTTGAGAATTAGCTTTTGGTTTCAGTGATTCTTTCATTTTGTTATTGTATGTGGGTTTTGTTGTTTGATCTGGTGGACTTATTCTTGCTTTATTTGAATAAATCAATTAGTTGGGCTTATAGTGATAATATCAGTTGTGTGGGTTTCGTCACAGGAAAGGGGGACTTTAATCTTGTAGTTTCTAAATTCAATTTGAAGATGAATTCTACACTTCGACAGCTCGTGTGGTGATAATCTTATGGTTTGGCGAGATTCAGGGGTTTATGGTTGGAGATGGTGGCCAGTGAGGGATCAAAGGAAAGGAAGGTGACGACTATGTTTAGTGTCTAGCATAAAAAGATGGGTGGAATGGCAAGGGGTTTTTTTTATTATTCAATGGATATTTTATACAACCTGATACTTCACAGGAACAAAGCTAGCTAACAATGTCAGCCCGAGTATATATATATATATATATATTGATGGCAGGTTTTATAGCCAGTGCTCCTTACAGGGTGACAACATTCCATGAGATATGTTATCGTTCTAATTGAGAATAGTGCTTGCATTTCTGTTGGTCTTCTCTCTAAATGAACTCCTTGACGTGTTGTGTTGATGCTGGGAAGGAAAACGACTGGCAGTACGTGGTCCAGTTCCATTCAAGGCTTGAAGCTTTCCTATTCATACAATATGCTTCTGCGATCCCTTTGTAGCCATCTCCACTGTGGAAATATCACCATCTTTATATCTATACCATTTGGCACATAAAAGAAAATAGCCCAAGTTGAGGATCCCCAGACCAACGATCATGTAATAGAAGTAATCCAGTTTCCCTTTGTTAAGATCATCGTCCAACCAGTCCCCAGATTTACTCCCTGAAGTAATGCGGTGGACTATAGTAACTAGGAAACCACTTAGATAATTAGAGATGGCAATACCTGCGAAAAAGGATGACCCAGCGATACTCCTCATATTTTCTGGGAATTGCTTGTAGTAGAACTCGATCTGTGCAATATAATTGAAACCCTCTGAAAGTCCAGAGAGTGAAAGTTGTGGTATCAGCCACATGGCAGACAATGATGATATAGCGCCTCCTTTACTTGTAATGCCTATGGTTGGCCTTGTTAAAGCAATGTGCCTTCTGTTTCCTTCTACCAACCCAGAAACGATGGTACAAAGCATTGCTAGAACCATTCCAATTCCCATTCTTTGAAGCAATGTTAGTCCACCTTCTTTGCCAGTAAGCCTTTGAAGAAACGGAACAATGATTCGGTCATAGAGGGGAATCCAGATGGTGAGGGCTATCATTGTAAAGATTACGTATGTTGCGGCAGGTACCTCAAAACTGGTGCCCAGATGTCTATCCATCTGAAGGGCTTGGAAAACTGCATAAGTAGTTTGCTGGATCAAGGGAATATGAAAAAGTATGGATGTTGACCATATGGGAATTATCCTCAGCAAACACTTCACTTCCTCGACTTGTTGGATGCTACAAAGTTTCGATGGGTTAGTAGCTGAACCATCCAAATTAATTTGATCTCCATCTGTAATGATTGCAGCTTTGTCAAGAAACCTGCAGTGGTCGTGATCATTGAGTATTAAAAGTCAAAATGAAAAATAAAAATTACCTCTGATTCTATAATTGGCAATCAAATAATTAATGTATGCTGCCGAGTCTTCACACACGAAAGTACTCCACTGACGATGCTGTTCTATAAAATGATTCATGCTTAAATGTTGTCCAGAAATCAATCCTTCTCACCTAAATTGTTCCGTGCGAGGAAGCTTAGAGTTGATAGATTTGGCCGGAATGTAGCTGAAAAGAGAGACAGTTGAGTTTTCAGGAAGCTTCAGGCCTCGTTTCTTCGTAGCAGCAACAAGTACATGCACCACACTACTTATGGGGCTGCCTTCAGGTTTCACTATAACATAAATTCTTGTTCCCACAAAGAACATTACACAAGAAAGGAACATTAGGAATGCCGGAATTCCGAAACCAATGGTCCAGCTAATGTTTGATTGCACATAGACAATGCCAGTCACCGATATCATCACGGCGAACGTGAAGGTAAAGTAGTACCAATTGAAGAAACTGTTGATACCCCTCTTGCCAGATTCAGTATTGGGATTGAATTGATCTGCTCCAAAGGCTAGGTTGCAGGGCCGTATGCCACCAGCTCCGAATATCAAAAAGGCAAACGCACTCAGCAGGAAGGCTAATTGCCAAGGTGTTGGCCCAGCGCACGCACCTCCTGGCGCACACTCTGGAGGGTGCAGGGTGGAGATTGCTGCTGTTAGCATTAACGCCACCATTCCCTAAATAGAAACAGATGAAAAAAATTTAATATGGGAATTCATACTAGATTGCTGCTGTACATGATACAAAAAGCGTAGTATAAGAAAAGAGCAACCGTAATAATTATATACTTGACGTCGTTGGGAAATAAAAGAAATTTTCTTCACTGGATTTACTGCCAAGAACTCCGCGCAGACAGGAATACTAAAAAAATTGTATATATAAATTATCGACAAATCAATTCGTGGTGTCTGAATAAAAAAGTGTGGTTGTTGAATGGAACACTGAACATGACATGAGTAAACAAGAGCAAGTTAACTTTTTAATTTTTAAAAAATTATTTTTATTTAATATTAACAAATTAAAATAATTTCAAAACACTAAAAAATATTAATTTAAAATAAATAAATAAAATAAAATAAAAATTTAATTTTTTAAAAAACACAAAAACAAACATGATTATAATAATTTTATTCTATAAAATATAATTAACAAATATAAAAATTATTGTACCATGTGCTCTCTGACCTGCTGCACAGTGACTCACACAACCACAGATCGAAAGAGTTTTCTTTTCTATTCCTTTTTTTTTTTTTTTTTTTGGAACACAAGACTGTAATTCAAAGAGAAAATATATAACTACGACAAGTTTTTCCCTCTTTCTTTGGAGATGACACCTACCAATATAACCTAAAGCAGCACGAAACTGTCAATAAGTGAAGCATGCATTTTTTTTAATTCCATATTCAAAGCATATGTCAATGAATTGCATGTGAAGACAAGATCTGCGCTGTAAGTCTCATCAACTTGAGACCAAGGACGTAAAAGAAAAGTTTAGACTCTAAATTTGTTTAAATCCTTGAAAGTTGAAAGTGCTTAGGTGGTAGCATCGTGCTACAGCTATCCCTGTGCTTTTGCAGGGTCAACACTGGCCTCAACTCCCTTCACTTGCTTCATTGCTGAACAACATCTTTTCCCTTCCTTGTTTTTTCCAGAATAATTCAAGAGGCGAGTTATAAAAAAAGCAAGGAATTACCACGAAAGAAGAGATCGAAGCAAAACCCAAAGTTTTGTAGCGTCCGAAGTAAGTGTCAGTGAGGTAAGCTCCAAGAAGAGGTGCCAAGTTGGTGGTTCCACTGAAGACATTAAGGAATGTGGTGGCAGTGACACCCTTCATGTTGAAAACTGTTGTCAGATACACAACAAGATTTGTCAAGGAGCCAACTGTGCCGAGCTTCTCAAAGGTCTCGTTTCCTGCACATATACACGCATATAAATGTCATATCGATTATCATGAAGAGATCACGTACGGACATGGACAGATTTTAACATCCAAAAAAGCCAACTTTTTCTGCCTATGGAAAGAGAAATCAGACAAAAATAAGCTGTGTGAGCTTACCAATGACAAAGGGCATGGCTTTAATTCCTCCGTATTTAACCACTGGCTCGTCATTTGAGGTGGCTCTCTCCTCCCTTCCATTCTCCATGGAGGTCTCGAGTGACGTGGGAGTCTTTTTGTCTTCATCCCCCATCTTACAAGAATGATATTTGTGACACTCTCTAGTCTCTGCTACGAAGATAGAATTAGAGATGAGAGCTTATTATTGTATGAAACTTGCTGCCTTTAAATAGAAGTGTTGGTACGTCAGCCAAAGAAAATGCTCCAGTCTCTTTAATAATAACGTTTGGTAACGTGGCTGTGGCTGCATTTTAAAAAAATTTAAATTTTTTTTATTAAAATTTAATATAATTTGTACGTTTTGGATTGTTTTGATGTGTTGATGTCAAAAATAATTTTTAAAAAATAAAAAAATATCATTAGCATGCATTTTGGCACGAAAAGTTATTTGAAAAGCACCCGCAACCACACTGCCAAACATGCTTATAATGATATATATATATATATATATATATATATATATATATAACATGTATATCCATTTAATTGAATAAAATACAAAAAATATCTAGTTTACAGCTCTTTATACATACTCTTGTGTATTCTATGCTTAGGATAAAGGTCGGGGGTTTTTTAATTTTTACTTTTCCTATGTTTTTTAATCGAATTCAATTATGAGAATCTACACCATAAATTTATACTTAATTTTTTTAAAATTATTTTCTTCAATCTTGATTTAGTGGTATGATAGCACATAAATACGAAGGAACATATTTAAAAATTGTGAATTAACTCTTAAGAAAATCAAATAAAAAACACAAAAATATAATATTTATTTTATTTTTTTGTGTAAGATAAATAAAAAAAATCAAAATAATAATTTAATTGAAAATCTAGGTTGAACATAAGTGAAGCTTAGATTTCTTAACAATAATAATCTTGTATATTTTTAATATACAAGAAAAAGACTTTTCAAATCTTAATTTTTTAAGGGTATGTTTGTTTTTGTATTTCAAAAGTATTTTTAAAAAATATTAATATTTTTTATTTTTTTTTTGTTTTAATTTTTATTTTTTGTGTTTTCTTATTATTTTGATATATTATTATTAAAAATAAAATTTTAAAAATAAAAAAAAAAATTATTTTAATATATTTTTAAATAAAAATAATTTAAATAATAACCAATATCACAATACCAACTTCACGTTTTTTTTTTTTTTAATGAGTATATACATGTAGAATAGTGATATAGTGTCGTGAACCGTGTGGATACTAGAAAGCACCGTGCGTACGCATGCTAAGGTATTATTGCTTGATGGTGCGTACGCATGCTAAGGTATTATTGCTTGATGGTGACCGGCGACAGGGGCTGACAGGTACTGTAGAAAGCCATATGATCGTTCGTTCATACCGAAGAACAGCCATATATCTTCGACAGTGCCTGCCTACCGCATTGCCTTTCTATCTTTCACTCTTTTCCCTCCTCGATCATGTGATTCAGAAATGTCAAGAAGCTTTGATTTTGAGCAGCTGGAAGTGACAAGTAGAGAAAATGCACGGCAGATCCATAGGATCGTTCATACCTAAGAAGAACAGTCGTCTACAAATTCATTTCGAGGCTCTCCTCGAAGATGAAGAATCCGCGGCCACCCAACTACCATTCTAGGGTTCATGTCGATGCCCTCATTTTCTCTCTTTCTTTCGCAACTAACTTTCAAAGATACATCTCTTCTTATCTCTATACGAGACTGCTTGCTTAATATTTTGTTTGTTATCCGTCAACAAAGAAAAAATATAATTAAGATTTTAATCGCCATCAAAGCCCTTGCGAGTAGAACAAAGTGTGAAATTCTCAACTTCGTTAAGAAAACTAAGTGTAAACAAAAGAATTAAAACAATAAACATAAAATAAAAAAAGCTATAATGGAAAAATTCTCAAATTGTTTTTAAAATATCAACCATAAAACAATAAATATAGAAATATAAAAATATATGATCAATAAATCAACTATCAATGACATAACTAATCAAGCAATATCTTTTTTTTTAAAATATCAATCATTTTTTGCTTCCTTAGATGTCAACCAACTAAATTATTTCGAAACAAAGTGTTATTTAGTTTTCGCATGATACTCGGGGTTATAAAAATTACTATATTGAATCTATATTTATCTATTAACATTCAACTTTTCATCTTTTTTTTAAATTTTCTAATTTCTTTTTACAAAAATTAAATATCCCAAAAGACCCTAAGAGTATGTTTAGTAACATAAACTATTTTTCTTTTTAATCTCTATTTTTATTTTTCTTTTCAAGTTTCTCTTTTCTAATAGAAAATTTGAAAACTTTGTTGGAAACTAAGATGATTTTCTTCATAAAAGAAAAGGAAATACATCAAGATTATAATTGTATTTCATGAAAAATTAAAACCATAATTTATAATAATCATCTTATTTTTTTGTATTTGTGATAATTTAATTGTAGAATATTAAGTTTATTTCATTAAATTCAAAATTATCATGAAACATTTATATTATTATCTCAAAAAATTCTTTATAAAATAATTTTGATAAAAAGTAAATTTATCACACTAACTAAATATGAAAATATATATAAAAAAATAATTTTAATATTTTACATTGCTAAAAATTGCTTGTATATAAAAGGAATTTTTTTTATTGTTCATGTTTTTTCTTTAATTTAAAAACTAAAGAGAATCTCTAAAATATATTTTCCAAACTCAATACAAATTTGAAAAACTAAAAAATTAGATTTTCAACTTTTTTGATGGAGAAATATTGCATTTGAGAAAAAAGTTCTAGTTTTCCTTTCTTAACTTTAGTTTTTCAGAAAATTAAAGTATTATTTTATTTCTAGATTTTTTTTTCTTCAAAAAAAATATTTTTCAACCGCTCTCAAAGAAAACATTCTCCAATCACATGTTTTTAAAACCTTACTAACTACATGTCTAATGTTAACTAGGTAATTATAAGTAATGTCGTATAAGGGATGGTTGGGGAATGTCTAGGGCCTTACCAAAAAGAAATTATTTCTGAAAGGGATCATCTCTTCCCTTTGAACATTAAAAGACAAATACTTCCATTTTAAAATGACCATGTTATCCTCAATATTTGGAAGAAATCAATTGCAAAATGGCCTAGTGTTGTCTCTTTTGATTACATCAACTAACTCAGCCGAATGAAGCAAAACTTTGGTAATGGGTAGAAATGCCAAAGATTTTCAACACCATTTAAGTGTTTAAAATTACCACAAAGATAAATAAAAAAATATTGGCCTCGTTTTCTTTTCTGGTTAAACTATAAAGTCTTTATCTCCAGGTGTAATATGTAAATTATAACTCATCTTGAGTTAGATACGATAGAAGAACTTTTTAGGACTGAAGAATTATGTGCTTCTTTATAAGTTCTTATTGGTCAATTTAAAGACCTATTAGAAGGCACTCCTATGTATAATTCTCTTCTCAAATGAGAAAAGAAGAAAAAACTTTGCAAACTACTATGAGCACGTAACTTTCTTTTTTATACTAGTTATACAGATACCTAATCTTCTTTAAGTCCAAAAAGCCTAATAAGGCCTACTTGAAAATAGTCAAGGTCTTAGTAGAAGGTTAAATTATAGTTTTAGAACTCTTTGTGATTAGCTATATTAATAATGCCTTAAAGGAATGCTAGGTTAGAAGCGAATATCATCTTATTGTGGTGAAAGGAAACATCTATGGTGCTTTTTAGTGGATGCCATTATAAGCTATAGTATACTTTCATGAGTTTAGTGATGTGTGGTCAACCTTAGACCTTCATCTGACTTGCATTGGAGAGAGGTTGATGAAGACCTCATTCTATAGCTTCCTTTAAAATGCTATGTGGAAACTTTCCTAGCTATAGTAAGTATAATTGATCGATCCATAACATTCCTTGTTCTAATAAGGATCAATCTAAGTTGGTTGTCTCCTCTGTTAAATTCCTAATAACAAATAACATAAGTTGTAATGGAAGAATATATTTAGCATGAAGAAGCATACTAACTTATTAAGATATTCATTTTGGCTCAGTGATCTACTTTGTTTAAAAAAATAATTACTTCTTGTATGAGCTTTATACCCTTCACTATGTGATAAGGTAGTCAAGATTCATACAATGCATCATGTTTTTAATGATCTAGTGCCATAAATTGAGTAGGCCTATATAGGATAATGTTTTAGAATATAGAGCAAACCTAAACACCACCTGAGTTGCTATAGGATGAGAGACTTCACATTGATAATTGATCATCAATCATGTATTTTTTTTCTTTACATTATAATTTTATTAATGTCATATGTAACATTTCATTTAAAAAGATAACTAACAAGTTCTTTTTTGGACTAGGAACTTTATGTTCAAAGCAACAAGATCATTGAGGTACGAATGAAAAGGTCAAGTAAAAAGCCTATCTAAAGAACTCATAGTAAACACACTTGACTTTATCCTATTATGTTGTCATTTTCATAGTTTATAAATTGACATCATTTTTCTTATTTATTTATAGTTTCTCAACCTCCTAGGATTCCTCCTTCATCAAGGATTGTTTAACCTATTAAGGCTCACTAGTTTATTGAGGCTTTTAATGATGATGATGAAGAACTCATCATTTAATTGGTGAGATGAATATAGGTAAATAATTTGATTGATTGTCCTTTTATTATTATTATTATTATTATTATTATTATTATTATTATTTAAGTATGAATTTGTCTTATCACCATCCTTCTTGTTTTTCAAGTACCAACTCCTTATGAAAATAATAATTATCCCTCATATTGCTCTAGCATTAGCAAATGATCAAGATAAAGCATTAAAGTCTCATTCAACTTTAACTTTGAGGGAGATAACCACCTTTCATGAACTAACTACTGACCATATTTCTAATTACAAAGATTCTTTTATAGTATGGTTGTTATATTCACACTACATCTATGACAATCTTAATATGATCTTTGTGGTAGAATCTTTCTCCTTAATAAGTTATTACAACACAAAGACAGTTAATGAAGAAGACAAAAAAGCTAGTATAAGTGTTGTTGAAGCTTCTTTAGACAACACAGCTATCAATGAGCTTATAATACTCTTACCTTAGAATGGAGTTGGTAGGAAGATGTTATTACAAGGACTTACTCTAAAGTACTTGCTTTTCTAGAAGAACATAAACCAACATCAATAACTACTCCATATCAAATTAGTGAAGAAACTAAAGAAGTTAGTCCCCCAACTACACTAGTGGTTATGCAAGAATTGGCGGTTGTGAGCACATATCAACCAAACATGACCACTCCTTATTCTTCATAAAAAGTAAACAACCTTGTTATCCACTATACTCTTGACTTTGAGCAACAACCACCCTTAATAGTAATTTATTTTTATTTTTGTGTCTTAATAAGACACTTTAGATGAGCTGTTAGCCTTGTTATTCCCTCCAACTACATGGGAGACTTCTAGTCTAAATAAGAATTTACTAGAGATTAAGAAAAAAAATAAAATCCTTGTTAATTAATATCGAGGAACTTCTAGCTATACTGGTATAAGGAATTGACATACTAGGCAATAAAGCTAAAGTGGATTGTCTCAAAAGCTTGGAAACATCTACTCTCAGGGATATCAAAGCTTAATGGGTTATTATATATGGAAGTCCCTCTAGCAATTTCAGAAAAAATCTTATTCCTCTCAAAACCACAATGGTATTTACTTTATAGATGAAAATAAGATATGAAGCTACTTAAGAATCTATGTTGTCTTAAAATGAGTTTTCGTAAGCTGAGTACACCTCTACCCAACAAACTAACCTCACTCTTAAAAACCTTGTAATGTATCTTCAATCTCATAAGGTTAATGTTATTCATTTGAGAAAAAAAATAGTTAGGGTTAAGTAAATAATTGTTAAGACTAAGGCTTTTATGAATCAACTAGAGACTAAAGCTGCGAGATATATGGAGAAAACCCATACCTTGCAAGAATCTATGAACACAACCTTAGTTAAGCTTAAGAATAGAGGTCACCAAGAAGAAAAGCCTCAAAAGATCTCTAGTCTATCAATACTATATGGGATAGGTTTAAGACCATATTAAAGGAAAATATGTTTTAATTTTTTGTATGAACATTTTTGTTCTAACTTTTCTAATATTAATAAATCCATGCATTCAATTGTTCATGTAACTTTATATGTATAAGTTCCTAAAATTTGAACAATGTTCTTAATTTGAACATAATGTGTTTATTAGTTAATATCTTAATTTGAACAATGTTCTTCTTACCTCTTGTTAACCATTCAAATGGTTGTATATAATAAATTCCCTACTTCTCGAAAATAACCTAAAATTATTATAGTTAATTAAATATTAATAATAGAAACTTAAGTAACAAAACATGAATCTTTTAGCCTATCATTAGGCATGCAATACAAACAGTTTCTCTAAAGTAATCTAAACTTGTGATATCTAGGCTGATCATTTATTCTTCCAAGTCTATCAGCTTTAGTTATGTCTCACATATAAAGTTATTCTTTTTTTATCGATCATTTATCAACTAAAAATATAATTTCTCATTTTGGTTACCTAGGTAATAGGCTCTTTATTTAAGTACTTTCAACAATGATATATGGGGCCTTCTAATTAGGTGACCACTTGTCAAATTTTAAATCCTTATACTAATTGGTAATATGATCCTCCATACTAGATCACCTATAAAGAGGTTCTTTGATATAACATGCTTGTTGAATGCTCTTTTAATCCTTTTTTTTTTATTGGCTAGCAAGTGGTCCAATGCATTAAATCTTACCTCATTAAAATTCTCTAATTTTGCCAACATATGATATTGATAATATATGCTATCCATATTACATTATACAACCCTATTAAGTGATAAAACTGCAGGTTTTATTGGCATTGGCATCAAAACATTATGGCTACAAGTCAAGGTAAATGGTAAAGTTCTTAAGATAGTTTTATGTGAAGTTCTTTATATCTATAATACTTCTAAAAATACATCATAAGAAGTCTTATGATTATTTCTAACTAATATCTTTATTTTAAGGATGATATTTTTATTGGTTTATTTGGTTTGCATGAGTACAAATTATTATTTTAAATCAATATTCCTATTTGAATTTCTTTACATCCTCCCTAATGAATATCGATCCCTAACCATTTTATGATTGTTTCTGGCAGTCCAAATTTATGGATTGTTTGTTCCTTAATAAATTTGATCATAGTTTCCTAATTGATTATTCGATAAGAAATGGCTCTAACCTATTTGGTAAAATAATATGTAGCTACCAAGATATAGTAATATATCTTTAAAAACTGTGTGCGTGCGCACATTAATGTGCAGATTAATGTGTAGCTACATTCAAGTCATATAAATAGGACACCCCAAGTAAAATAGTTTTTTTTAAGAAAACAAGTCAATGTGTCACTTTCAATAATGTAAATACTTTGATCAACGACTTTCTTCTCAACATAATAGATATAAGAATTCTTCACCACTAAACTATAAATCATAATCCTATACAAATTGTCTATGGTAGATTAGGATTTTATAACTTAAATCCAAATACAATTCATACTTGTTATTCACATGCATTTCCTCATAGTAGTTTTATGTATTAAAATTCTATTTATATTGCAATGTTTGAAAATGTTAATATATTGAACACTCTTGTTCTTAATAGGAAATGGTTGTTGATCAATATCTTGAATCTATATTTCTTTGATTTGATGTCAATTTCAACTATTTTAATTGATTTACAAAGTAAACAACTACTCCTCTTGATTAAATGACATGTGATTATTTATTTTTTATATAAACACTTATATTACCATTAATGTTTTAGTCCTCAAAGAAAATAACATATTTATTTGATCCAAGATATATATGTTAACTCCAATGCCTAACTTATATAATACTCATTTGATTAAGTAAGGATAATGCTCAAATTACATTTTTTATTGATTGCCAGCTAGTTAGAAAATATGACTTTAAAATGGTTAAGAAACTTGTCAATTAAGTTTTAAAATCAAAATCATAATTATAAATATGGCCCAAGTCATAATTTGGTCCAAGGTTTAAGTCACATGTTGGGTGGATGAACTGGTTCAATTCAAAAAAGTGTAGTTTCAAGATTAAAAAATAGTTAAAATAACATTATTTTAAAAAAATTAAAGAAAAAGTCAAACCAAATCTTACTTTAATTTTAACCGGGTAGATCGAATAGCGATTTAGTCCACTGAATTTAACTTGGTCAAGTTATCTTTCTTTAACCCCTTTGAATATAAAACATAACCGGGTATTCAAGACATTCAAGTCATATATATGAGACACCCCAAGTAAAATAGTTTTTTTAAGAAAAAAATTAATGCATCACTTTTAATAATGTGAATGCTTTGATCAACGACTTTCTTCTCAACATGATAGATATAAGAATTCTTCACCACTAAAATACGTAAAAGAAAAACTAATACTTAATTAATCATGGACAAGCTAAAAAGAAACTTGTGGCTCACAGATTTATGGTATTTTTATTTTTATTGAAGTTGCTCATAGGATGAAACAAGTCGTCCATTCTTTTCTAGGCACTCAGGGCTATCATTTATTTTCTTTTACTAACTCTTATTTTATTTTTCTTGTCTTTAAATAGTTTATTAATTATGAAACCCTTCTTTTTTATTCAATCAATGTTGAATTTTATTCAAATTATAGTTGGATTGTCCAATAGTTGATTGGTTTTCTTATTTAGTTACCCATCGAGTGAAGTAGAAAAAGGACAGAATGAGTGCCTAATAAACACGTGAAGTGAGAAAAAATAATTGATTCAAGCTCTATAAATGCGTGAATGATATATCATATGCTATAAAAAGTAAGATTAGCAAGTCAGTAGTAGAGGTATTTTGGATTCAATACTACATTTACCAATCTTACTTCAAATCACCACTCACCACGAAAATGCAAAATGAGATTCCTCGCACATTTTATAGTCTCTTCCGGTTAACCTTCTTTTCCTGTTAACCTTGTGTTATAACTCAATTTTGATCCATTTGCTTATAATTTAATTTTATAGAGATAAAAATTTAAAATTAAAATATCACGAATTTATTTCAATGAAAAGTATGATTTGTCAACTTGTGAAAAAATTATGGACTACAATGTGTTTTTGTCATTCGTTCCTTATTATCAAGATAATGATAGTTATCTTTTTTAAAAAATTTTGATTCTTAATCAAATTTAAATTTTAAAAAGAGAATAAGTTTGTTTGGAAATTTGTTTTATATGTTATAGAACTCTCGTATTATAAATATAGATCCGGACGTATACAAAAAAGGTGAAAGGTCATTACAAGAAACCTGGAAGAGACATTACAAGAAACCTGGAAGAAGCCATTACACGAAAACCTAGAGGGAAGGCATTACCTGAAAACCTAAATCTATTTTCAAGAAGGGAGCTGCCAGCTCTATATTTTTAAAAAAACTCTTCACGAGCTCCTTCATCTTCATCAACTTGGTCACACACCCTGATCTTCCTCTCTATCACCAAAGTCCCCATGCTTCCCCCTCCCCTATATTTTTATTCCTTGTCAAAACCTAACCCAAAGACAGCTCTCAACATTCACCCCTGCCAGCAAACTTCACCGTTAGTTTTCTGGCTAGCATTCATCATCTCCTCAGTCGTGGGTAGTGGTGGTTGCATTCCTCGGCTACCCTAACATCTCCAACCATAGGCAACTTCAACACAAAAAAAAAAATTTCTTTAATTCTCAGTTCCAGCAACAGCTTATTCTTCTTAGTCCACCACCAAGAGCAACACAGCAACACAAAGCAGCGATAAAAATGGAAGATCATCCTCCAGCAGCATGGTGGACGAGAGCTACATCAATAAAGTCTTCAGCATCCACATCGTGGTCTCCTGTTTCGGACATGAATGAGATGACAACACTAGGAGCAGTAATAGCAGAAGCAGCACGGCAACTGTGGACTATTCCAACCTTCATTAAAGCAATGTTTAAAAGCTTTCTTTCGCATCAGCAGCCATGAACAAGCTCAAGCCAGCAGCAGCAGAGGAGCTCCAACAACTCCACCAAACTATAAGCTCCAATAAATGACCCTCTTTCCGCACTGTGCTCTTAAGGCCGGTATCCACTAGCTCCTCAGTCGTGAGAAGTTGCTTCTCCACCGTAGTCGGCTTCCTCTTTTCTCCCCTGGTAGCAGCTCCAACCATCAATAGTACCAGGTGAGTCGTTGCCCTGTCTTGTCATTTTTAATTAAACTGTTATTGTGCAAGCATGTATTGTAATTCACACATGGTTGCACAGTGCAACAGCAAATCTGGTTACTGCCTAGGCCAGTGACTGGGTTGGGTTGCTGGGTCTAGCCCAACCCATACGGCTAGGTAAATTCAGTCTGACAAATATAAAAAATATTTTTCTTTTCTTTTAATTCAAATTTTAAGGATTTATTCACTAGCGTCAAAGTCAAGAATACCATACTTTTTGGGTTACACAATATTTACCAATATCATAGTTGGAAATATTCATAGATCAATATTCACTAACACCAGAGTCATGAATATTATAAGAAGACCATAAGAATGAAGCAAAAACAAACTCTTAGCAATTTAAAACAAAACCAGCAATACAACCTACCTCAAGTAGGACGCTTAAGGAGTGATAGTATCTTCCATTTCGCGTAACTAGTTCCGTACCATAGATTCTCTATTAACCAGTTAGGGTTCTTAGTGACCATAATACTAGGTGGCAATTTTTTAAACTAGACATATTCCTCCAAAAAATAAGATGTCAAAAATATGTTCTTGTTCAAAGAAAAAAATTTTAATTAGTCGTCGCAATGTTCGGGTGTGACACCTTGTATGCTTACATTATAATTTTTAAAAAAAAATGAAAAAGAAGGTGAAAAAATTGTTTACCAAAATATAATGCACAATGTTTTTATCTTCTTGCCCTTTTAAAAAACAAACTAATTGGATAATGGTTGAGGTATAATTTTATTTGCAGTAAAACCATTTTGGCATTTTAAAATTGATTGGGGCAAAAATGAGTATTTTATGTTGTGTTGGCATAGTAAATTTACATTACTATTCTTAAAAGAAATAATTTATTAAGCTTTAATTGAGGGTTACTTTTGTATTTTCATATAAAAAGTGCATAATAAAATAACTTATTTACCATTGAAATTAAAAAAAAAAAAAAAAACTAACTAACAATAAGGGGGCTTTTCATGTTTTTAATATGAAATGTATAGTACAAAGACCTAGTTGCCCTTAAAGATAAAACATTTTATCAGTTTGGTCATAAGGTTACGTAACTAGTTTTTTGTAATTAATGAATTGGGGTGGGGTCATTTTAATATTTTAATAAATAAAAAGTATTTTAAAAAAATACATTGATGCATGCAGCTAATTCCAGAAACCAAAATTGTTATTCCATGGTGGTGTCTAATTCGTCTCGGCGTTCTCTCCATCAAAAGATGGTGAGTGCATAGAGAAGATCTTCAGTTTCGTGCCGATGACCATTCATTTTTTTTTCTTTTCTCTCTCTTACTCGAATTTTTTGTTTGCTCTATAATTTTTCAAGCACTAAACTTCTCTTTCTTTTTTATTTAGTCAATGCTATTTATAGAATTTAATTTATGAAATTGGATGTTTATTTGAATTCATCTTCATTCAATTTCTAGTTTTGTCAGATTTGGTCTTTATTTTTTAATTGTTTTTTATAGAATCTGAGATAATTTTTATAATGATTTTTTTTTACAATTTCACCCTCAATTAATTTTTTTTTCCTATTAGATTTCTTTCTCATTCTTTTGATTGTTATGTTTTTTTCATTTGCAAAATCTTTTAGATTGGTATTTTTTTTATCCAGTTTCATCATTCAACATTTAATTAATTTGAATTTGAGCTTCTTGATTAAGCTCATGTTTAGGATTTCATGAGTTGCTAATTTTAAAAATTAACCTAGCTTTAGGGGATTCGGTCGGGATTAATTTGTTTTATTTATTATTTTTTAAAGCTAATATTTTTTTTCAGTTTTATCCTTCAGCATTTATTTAATTAGAGGTTGAACTCACTTTGTTTTCCAACTTTTTGCATCCTTTGCTTTTTTAATTTAATCGGGTTATATTGAGTATTTTTATTTATTTATTTATTTTTATTAAATTTATTTTTAAAAATGAGTTTTGTTCATGAGTTAAATAGAATTGATTGATTGATTGATTGAATATAGGCGAATGATCACTTCCTTTTGTTTTGTTTTTTGGTTTTTTTTTCCGAGTTGTTGCTCTAGCGACCCATATGACTTCTTTCGATGTCGTCATACAACCTTTTATAGTGGGATTTGAATCATCTCAACAAGCTCTTATGGTAGTGAGTGATGTCTACAATAGAATGATGTTGAGTCTCTAGTGATCGTTTCTTTTTTTCCTTTCCGAGTATGATATCAGCGGCTTATTTATTTTAGTTAATTTTTACCAAATGTTTTTTGTACGGTTCATCTATTATCATTGTCTACGATTTAAATCAAATTATTATATTATTTGATTTTATTAGATCCAATGAAGTTAATAACTCAAACATGAGGTTGTTGTTATTTTATTTTTTAAAATACTACTATTATCTAAACATTTTTATTATACATTAAAAAATTGATAGGTCTACAATGTAGCACAAGTCACCAATATAGTATACAGATGGTCCATAGATATGTGATGCTACACATATCAATATCTACCAATCAACCTCCACCATATTTCAGTACCACCTCAAGTGGTTGACATAGGCTTTCATAGATAACCAATAAGAGCACGGCTTATTCACTTAAAACCATATAGTAGGATTTTATTATTAAATTATTCACTTAAAACCAGCATAATGTATATTATATATAAATCTTGTCCGCTTTCGTAGATAAAAATTATTGTAAGAACATAAACAAATAGCAAATTATAATCAAAATAAATAAAGATAAGTGTTTGAGGCTTCTTAAGCATACCTTTTACTTATTTCTTTAACAAGACTTTCAAAGGTGTTTTTTTTTTTCTTTACTAGAAATTTTTTTTATCAAATAATAATTTCTTTATCATCTTATCTAAGAAAATAGTGTAAATAAAATCATAGTCTTATGTAAATAAAATACATATTAGTTTCAGGTATCTCTTATTTTTTATTTTATAAGAATAATTATTTTCTTTTGTAATGAAAAGAACATAATATATATTAATATAAACAACTCTGATTAATATCTTATTTTAATAGAGTACTCCTGATCATAAATATTTAGAAATGATGGTTTAATACAAAATAAATCTTATAATTATAAAAACTTTATAATTTTCTTAATAAAGTACTTTCGTCCCAATGATTTTATTTTTACTCTAAACTTATTAACCAAATATTTATAAATATTAAAAATAAAGAATGATTTTATAAATAAAATTATATGTATTGCATAAATAAAATCACTATCATATATAACTAATCAATTATCTATAAAACATGTACTAACATTCTATGGATCCTTTAAAAGAAAGAAAGAATATTTACATCAAATCAACCTTGGACGGAGTGTAATAACTATACTTTTGCTTGTTCTTTTCAAATTTTTAGGGCATATAAGAGAAAATTTCTCGTTTGATTTTTCCATGTACAATAGATCGGTGTGAATAGAGGTTTATTCTATTACCATATTGTGTATTTCTTCTTTATCATATTTTTTTCAAATAATTTACATGAAATAAAATTTATTTTTCAAATACTTTTAATGATATATTTCTCAAATTGTAATAATATATTATTTCATATATTTTAAGAGATTATATTATAGTTTATACTAGAGTAAATTAATTGGATATAGATACTATCAGTGTTTAAAATATATCTTTTTTGAAAAATTATAAAGAAAGTGGTTAACATATTAAATAAGATTTTCAAAGGAATTAATGTTTAATAGAAAATTTACTTGGAATAAACTAATCAAATAAAAATATTTTATTTCTTAAAGTACATTTTGTCTCAAATAATTTTGAAGAAGTTATTGTATTGTTTCCTTCTTGATTGTGGATTTCTAATTAATTAAATTTTTTTATCTTAATGTGTAGGATATCTTTCAATGATTTTTCCCTTTTTTTTTATCCTCCAAATTTTATTTTATTTTTTTTCATATTCTTATCTTCTTATTATTTTAGTCCCTGGCCTTCTTAGTTTTTTGTTCTCTCTTCTTCTTATTTCACTCCCTAAACTCTTATTTCTTTTCTTTTTAAATGCTAAAAATTGAATTGGACTGTAAATATAATTTTTGAAAACAAATAGAAAAACTAGGAGTAAAAAATAGGTTATGAAACATTCCATCTAAAGGATTTGAAAATAATATAAGACAACAATCAAGGACTCCATATTAAAAAAAAAAAAAAAGCATTTTTATGAATCTGATTTATTAATTTGATAAGTTTTGATGTAATTTTATTATTTTTTTATATTTTAGTTGATGATTTTCTTACCTATTTATAAGAATTCTTAGAATTATATTAGTAAAAATAGAGTGCAAATAATATATTATATAGTTTTGAGGTGGTTTGATTTTTTTTTTATTTTACATAAGGTTTTATGTGGGTATAAATAAACATATAATAAGAAAATAAAATTAATCTATTTATATAAATTACATTAATTTTCTTAGTCTTTTTCTTAGTTTCTTTTGAATTTATATACTAGTAGTATTGTCATATGTAAAAAATAAATAGATAACTGTTTTTCTTAGATGGAGTAGAAGTCTTTTCAATCTTTGCACGTAGAGTTTTTTTAAAGCAAAATAATATATTTACTATTTATTAATGAAATTATCTTGAATACATATTTTTATATTTTCTAATCATCTATTTCATATTCTTATATAAATAATATATTTTTATTTTTTATATATTTATAATAAATCCATTTAAGATAAGTTATGTTGTGATTTTATTATTAATAGTAGGTTCTAAGGGACGTGGCATGATAGCAAAAAATTTAAAATCTGTTCAATAAATCTCAAGTTGAAATCAAAATATATATTTTTTTATAGAAATTTGGAATAGCCGGGATTTTAATCATTTATCTATACCTACAAAATATGTTTTTGAAAATGAGGTTTCGTCAAATTCAAAAAAGGTAGGCGAGTAGGTTACACCCGATTAGTTTCGATTCTTTAGCCACATAAAATAATATTTATAGATTAACACAAAAAAATTAAAAAAATAAATTATCGGCACTGCCAGCAAGCCAGGGCTGGGTCCAGCCTTGATTTTTTTGGCTGTCCTTAGAATAATTCTTATTCTAATCTAATTATTGATCAGTCACTGTCAATGAAATAATTTAAGAAACGCCTAATCTTTCTACCAAAATAAAATTGAGATACATAGAAAAGCAAGGCAATAAAGCAATGATTGAGGTTTATTTAGTTGACTCAGAAATTGTTTGTTTTTGTGTAAAAACATTATTTAAAAAAATTATTTTTTTATTTTTTATTTAAAATTACTTTTTTAATATTTTTAAATTAATTTAAAATGATAATATTAAAAATATATTATAATATATTTTTAAATAAAAAATATTTTAAAAAATAACTCGATATCACAAAGGCGTTGACCGGGAGAGCGTGCAAGTTATTCAACGGGTAAGCAACGAGAATGCGGAGATGAACAGATCTTTCAACCTTAAATGTTTGTATTATTAGGATATAATATATATATATATATATTGCCCTCGAATCTCATCAAAAGATTTTAAAATTGATTCTTCCAAAACAACCAATGACCTCCCAACACGCGGCAAGTGCACGGCCGGTATGATCATACTGGCAGTCATGATACGGTAGGCCAAAAGGTGGTCCTCTGCTTGACTGTCAATCTTGCGCAAGGCCTTTATCAAAGGTAGTTCTGATTTTTTATATATACTTTTTTTTTTTTTTGTATGAGCTTTGAAATCCTTGATGTGTAATGAATTTTTATTTCTTTATTTAATTATTTTTTATTATTAAATTAAAATATTTGAAACATATAGAATTAATTTTAACTGTGCTAAGATAAAAATTAGAGATATAAAATTGAATTCCTTCTTGATATTTAATAGTATATGCGTGCGGTAGGAGCTCTTCTTCGACAAAGTAATTGTTGAATAATTACACTAGTTTATTTATGAGTATAATTTAAACTCAAAATCATATATTTGATATTATGTTTTTTTTAATAAAATTCAACTCATCTTTAAAAAATAAAATAACAAATTAAAGGGGGAATTGTTTTGCAAATAAAAAAAATTACAAAAAAAAATTAATTGTTTTACATAAAATATTTTACAATTAACTTCTTTAGTTCATTTATTAACAAAATATTTTAAACTCACGAATTTTTATAATATTTTAGAGACATTAAACAACTATTTCTACTACCATCAATTCATTATCATCACGATGACTACCACAACCTTCTCCAAAACCATAATCTCCTTATCACTACTATCATAACCACCCCACTCATATTACACCACCACCACCAGTTTTTTTTTGCTGTTGTTGTTGTCGTGACCATCATCATTTTTATTTCATATATTCCAATCATCATTATTATTATTAAAAGAAATTATTATCATTTCACTATCATCGTATTTTCTTGTTATATGTTTTATGCAAAACAAATGCCCTCTAGATTAAAAGAATTTAGTTTTTTTATTATAAACATTAATTTGAAATCTTAATTTAAAAGAAATAAGTTATTTTGATTATATTATGATAAAAAAAAATTAAATTTATCAAACGTTAAAATATAATTATTTTTGGTGTTAATCATTCGATAATAACACCGATAAATGTTGTAAATATATAATTATTCTTGTAAAGTTAATTGATAATATGTTTAAAATAAATATAATAAGATATTACAAAGAAAAAATGGTATAATTTAATACTTTGTTCAATTATTGATTTTGATTATTAATATTAAGTTAATATCTAGAGTTGGAAGTAGGGATAACAAAGCGTTAAGTTGGAGCCAAAATTTTCTCACCCACTCCCCAAATTTTCTCACCCACTCCCCCTTAATATCTAAATTTTCTCCTCCTCTACCTCCAACCCTATCGGATCAAATTGAGTATTCTAATTTATTTTTTTAATCAATTAAAAAATATCTAAAATTAAATTTTAAACTTCAATTACACTTATAAAATCATAAGTATCCCTTGCGAATTATAAGATAAAAAATCCATGTATTATATTAAAAACAACTACAACTCCATAAAAGTTTTTTTTTAATAATAGTTAAAAATTAAATGGGGGTCAAGTCGAGTGAATTCCTCACTCTCAACTATAGTCAAACTAAATTAGATTTTACTTGTCAAAGTTTGATTCTAGACAAATCATTTAAAAATCAAATCAAACTGAATGATATTGAATATTTAATGATGATTATCATTGTTTAATCAAATATAATATTTTAAAATATTTATCAATTTTGAATTCATGAAAAAAAATATAACTTGCCATGATTATTTATTTATGATAAGATGAAAAGGTTCATCAAATAAATCCAACCTATAAAATATTTATCAAATTTGAATTCAAAGCAGCAAATGACTATAGTCTTGGAGAATATTACTAAAAATAATCAATTTTAAATGAATTTACTAAACAAATCAATCTAATTGAATACTTTTTTTTAGAGATTCCATAAAGAACTCTTAGAATATAATACAATTTTTTTTTATTAAAAAAAAGTACAATTCCCCAAGCAAAAAAATTTTAATTCAATGTTAATGATTATAGTCTTGGAGAATATTTTTATTTCTTGATAAAATAATCAATTTGAGGCTTGTAAGGTAAAAATAAAATAATTATTTCAATTCACTCGATAGATTATAACGCTATATATTAATATATTTCAATTAAAAATGAAAATACAAAATATTTTTTATAATTTTTAAAATGAAAACAAAAATCAATGAATGACTTTTCAATTAAAAAAAATAAGAGGGTTTTAAAAGAAATTAAAAAAAATGTGAAAAAAGGAAAGAAAAAGAGCTGGTCTGCGCACGCCAAGTTTGATTTTTTTGGGCCTGGATGGCACGACCTAGCTTTAAAATGATTTAAAAAAGAAAAAAAAACTAGAGAAGTGATGGATGATGTGAGGCGACGTGACATGTCCTTTTCCAACTTTTGATGACTTCCGTTGACTGGAAAATTAGGACAGCTGGCTTTAGAAGTTAGACTTATTTTTTAGCTATTTTTTCTCGCTCGCAACTCCTTCTCTCTTTTTGTATTATTAGAGGCAAGGACTAAAATGGGACAGAAATGAAGTATTGGGATTAAAGTGTTAAGAACATCTAGAATGTCTAAAATATCATACTAGTTTATCTGGTAACTCACTTATTAAATTTTTAACTTTAACGACTAGGATTGAACGAACCCATCCAATGGTTCTTATTAATTTCAATAATGGAAAAATTATTTCCTTATGGTTGTACCCACCTTACCTTTCTTGCATCTTGGTAGCTTCTGGAAAGTTTATTAATGAAAATACTTTTAGAAAATATATTTATTTTTGTTTTCAATCAAAAACACCTCCTAAAATTATAAAAATATTTCAAAAAAACTTTTTATTTGGTAATTATATAAAATTTGATACTTAATTATTTTATTTTGAATATTTTTTTCTTCAATTTCAACTTTTTAAATTTAAGTTAATTTAATTTTTATATCAATTTTAATCCTTATTCTTTTTATTATAACTTGTTTTTCTCTTATTTTCTTAATTAAAATTTTTTATCTATCAAATTTTATCCATATTTTTTATTATTATTTATTTTATTTAAAATAATAAATAAAATTAATTATTATTTTTTCAGTTTTATCTCATTTTAATTTTTTGTCCGGAAAATTTGATCTTCAGTTTTTTAATTTCTATTTTTTTATTTGAAATAATTTATAAAATTATTTTTTTTTAATTCCACCCTCAATAGCGTTTTTTTATTTAAAAGAGTTTCAAACGAACTAGGTTTTTCAAAACACACAAGCATTGCAGGTGTATTTAAAGCTGCATTTGTTACAAATTTACAAATGCAGAATACAAAACGTGAAAAATCATGCTGTAGTTCAAACTTCATTGAAATGGAACTGGAACACCTTGCTTCGTGTTCACGATGGCCATTGCCAGATACCGAGTACCCATTCCAATGGGCACCTGTTCATCAGGCCCCTCCCAAAATGGGGCTTCACCTTCACCTACCAGACGCCAGTATCCTGTCCTCAGGGAATCAGCTTGTTCATCTGTGCAGTTCTGCAGCAATGATTCCACTCGGAAGTTTATGCCGAGAGCACCAAGAAATTGGGACTGAGTAATTGGTCCATGGACAGAGATATCGGCTAAAATCGTCATGTAATAAACGAATTAGTTTCCACTATTTTTCTTTTAGTAATCCTGTTTTTAACTGCACTCAAGTTCTAAAAGAAACGACGTAAATCCAAAATGATGTATAACCATACCTGACACTTCCTCAGCAGAGTGCCTGATGGAAGCAAAATCGACATATGCACTGAGATCAGCTGACCCAGGATTATCGAGTATGTTGATGAACTTGTGTTTCCTAATTGCCTGCACAGATGTAGTAAGGGAAAGAATAGAAGGGTCTAGAGAAATAGACTGACTCAAACCAGCACTCAAAGTTTTCAATGCAATGACAGTAAACCCAAATGAATGCAAACCTTCGGTCAACAGTGCAATCTTTCTATCCCTGAGGAAAGTTTGAAGAAACATAATAGAACATGAAGGAATGCAACAGTACAGGTCATAAATGCCCAAGTATTCCAACATTGTGTGGACAGATAATTGAAAATGTTTACAATCACATCGATAAACCATGCAGTCCGACAGACATAATGGAAGCACTTGCACCAAAAACAATGGTAAGAGTCTTCACCTGCAGACTATCTGAGACTACTCCATTTAGGCCATAGTCAATAATCAGGGCCCCTCCTCCATCACAACTTATTCTGTCAGCAATAGCATGTGTTAAATCCATTGCTTTGGGGCAAACCTCAATATGACTAAGCTTCTCTATTTCTTCAGGTGCAGCCCACTTGCAGCGCTTCATTAAATATAGAGTTGCTGGTGTTGGCTGTGGGGATAGAACAAAACGGAACCTAAACGATATACATAAGAAATATCAATCTACAATTATCTGCAAAAGGATTATATCTCTAAGATTAAACTACAAATGCTTACATTGAATCTTCCGAAACATCAACCATTTTTTCACACCAGCCACGAGAAGCTCTCTGCAGGTGTTGTCAATCAGACTGATTGGTGAGAAGAGAGAAGAAAAGAATATGACGGCCAAAAACCGAAGACAAGATAAACCAAGGGAGAGTAATTTGAAATATCTTTCTTCCAGTTATGGGATGAATGCAAAGTAAAAGTTTGAATTATGACTTAGAACTGGCTACACAGATAGAGCAATATAACAACTTACGGTAAAGTTTTCCATTATAGAGAAGATGAGACCAAAATTACAGAGGAGAACATGTTATCAGTTTGCAACCTCCATGTTGAGAAACAAACTGAGATAGCTCAGCCCATTGTATTTTTCTGTTCTTCTCTCATTATATTTCAGTGATATTTATCCTATCCTTTCTATAAAATTATTTTAATATTTCTAATAAGTAAGTCAATAAGAAGCTTGAGTAATATGGAAAAATATTATTTTAATATTTCTAATATTTCAACTAGTACAAGTGCAAGAATAGGTAGAAAGAGAAGGAATATGGAAATCAAGAAAACAAGATCCAAATTGCTCAAAATTCAAAGATAATGAACACTATTTAGAGTTCAGGAAAAGAAAATGCATTAAGCATTTTGCAGAAAGGATCCTAAATATCAGATTTATGCAAATAACGGATTACACAAGTACTAATTAACTGTAACCTGCACCATTTTTTTTAGGGCAGAGTGACACCAAGAAAATCAATAAGACTAACCTGAAACTGATGCACAGGTAGAGCATCGTAAAACTCATGGGCAATGATAATTGATGGCACTGAAACATCACAATGAATGATAATCAGAGAAAAAGCAAACTGTCACTTTACAATGTTGGAAAAAGAAAATAAACTGCTATCCCAAAAATTTGAAACTAAAATAAAATTAAGAACTCATTCCATTCAAACAATACAAGTCTGATACTTAACATTTCAACTAGAGGAAATTTAAAATATAACTACATACATCCTGATGGAACCTGCTCTAGCAAAGCATGCCATGACACAAGTGTCCCTGCCAACGTGCTGATGGTCCTTTTTTCAACACCATCACCGTTAACGTCTTCATCTAAACATTTTAAGTTGTGATGCTGAAGCTTCTGTAACATAGGACTACATTCTACCAAGTGTACATGCAACGATTCTGTGAAGCTCTTAAACTTGGATGCACCCTACAATGAAAAGGCATGCTTATTCAATAAAAACCGAATAACTTAAAAATTTTAAAGCACTGACTTATTTCACTAGTATCATCAGAATTGTGGTGATATACACGCAGAAGATCAGCCATCAGAGTTCCTCGTCCTGGACCCAGCTCAACTAGGTTCACTTGTTTTGGCCGTCCCATTTGCTCCCAAAGGCACATGGCCCATACACCAACCATCTGATATTACATCAAAAGGGTTAAATTATTTCCTCGGATAGCAATCAACCAAGAATTAACAATTGAGGTAACCAGAATTGAATATCAAACAACTACAAATGCTCTTTCAGTACAATGACTCCCTAACTGCCTCGATGACCTTAGAAATGACGTAAAGGTTTCACAAGTTCCATGTTACTCAATCACACAAGTATTTCAAAGTTCAACAGAAACTCATTTACCTCACCAAACATCTGGCTTACTTCAGGAGATGTAATGAAATCACCTTCTGTTCCAAACACATCTCGACTAATGTAGAATCCAAACTTGGGATTCGTCAAAACTTCTTCCATATACTCTGCCACTGAGATTGGGCCACCTCGGAACTGAAAAACCATCCACAACTTCCAATAAATTTTTCAATAACAACAGCACAAAACAATACTTTTCATTGATGACATAATGAAAATTTTAGCATCCATTTCTGAAAGGAGTTTCAAAATCACATGTATCTAAGTTCCAAGCTACAGAATTTCCTGATAACGATATTAGGGTGAAAGTGAACGTCTTTCATCAATCCATCAACAAAAATCTATTTAATTTGTAAGAAACTTTTTTCGAAGAAAAACAAACAGAGGCATTTTAACAAACATAGTATCTGCATTGTAAAAGACAATAAAAATAAATTGGTGGCACCTTGATAATGCCTTTAAGGTGCTTGACAAGCTCAGACTCCGATGTGGGTTCATGAGAATGATCTACAATAGAGTACAATAATAACCAAGCAAATCAAAGAAAACAAATCCGAAGAAACACCGCAAAAAAAAAAAAAGAATACGAGTATGAGAAGAGAAGTTGGACCAGGTGGATTATATAGGTCGGAACGGTCAATGGAGATGGAGGTGCTAGTGGGAGATTGATCGGTAACCTTGTCGTCGACGAAAGTAGTGGTGGGGCTTTGTGATTCTGGAGAAGAAGAAGAAGAGAAAAGAAGTGATTTAGTTAACAAAGGAGAAGAAGTTTTAGAATTCAAGAGGAAATGACGGCAGGTTGAAGCTTGCTTTAGTAAGTGTCTGGTAAGCATTTTTGATATATTTGTTATTTACTTAGCTTTGCTCGTTAGGGATTTCAGGTTTTCTTTCTCTTTATTCCATTGATGAACGAACAAGCATAGCACAACCTGAGGGCGTCCGTTCGGAATGATTCACAATTCAACCTTCATTATTATATTTTATGTTCCGCACACAATTTGTGGCGGGGATGTAGCTCAGATGGTAGAGCGCTCGCTTAGCATGCGAGAGGTACGGGGATCGATACCCCGCATCTCCATTTCTTCTGATTTTTTTCAAACAAATTCTCCTCCAAATTGCTCCCAAAAAATGTTTTCATTATAATTTTATCAACTATATACTTAATTCATATTTTTTAAAATTTATTTATAATTTTAAAAACTATATATTTTATCTCTTTCCCGTTAGACTTATAAAAAAAATATTAAAATAATATGATGAAACATTATTCTAGATATAGGGTTCATCATACACATTTATTTAAAGTTGTTTTTGACATCCTTTAATCCTTATATATAATATAATACACATTTATTATTGAAGAGCATACGAAATAATAACTACAGGATTATAACTTACAATAATATCTTCCATTTTTCTTAGCTAATTCTCTTTTTCATTCTATTAACCTTTAATTTTATGATATATAGATTTAGCAGGAAGCTCAGACCTGTTTGTTTTTGTGTTTTAAAAATATTTTTTAAAAAATTAAATTTTTTTATTTTAAATTAATATTTTTTGGTGTTTTCAGATATTTTGATACACTGATATCAAAAATAATTTTTTTAAAAAAATTATTTTGATATATTTTCAAGTGAAAAGAACTTCAAAAAATAACCACAACCACACTTCCAAACAGGCGATAAATAAATGTTTTGATCAAAATCAATATTTCAATCAATTTTAACTCATCCAATGAGTTGGCTCCTTTAAGGATTTTCTAAGGTCTTTATTATCTACCCATGATCTTAATTTATAGTGCTAGGATTCCTGGAAAAATAAAAATGATAAAAACAATGAAATATTTTTATATTATTTCTTTCTTGAATGAGAATTTCTAATTTAAAATTTTTATGGTCAATGATTAGTTTATCTCCTTTTCTTGACTTTGTGGGATCCTTAATTTTTGTTGTTTATCATCTCACCCCTAATATTTTTTTT
>Ga0325410_1000097_pt1 | contig 84014 bp, 32 predicted proteins | sample PopdelMetagenome_16_FD_206182 | JGI IMG/M metagenome (GOLD analysis project Ga0325410, IMG submission 206182) | Populus deltoides microbial communities from Bellville, Georgia, United States - Xylem-PdIQD-R3 | ecosystem: Host-associated > Plants > Phyllosphere > Stem > Wood/Secondary xylem... | reverse complement strand
CCTGAAATTTTAATTCATGGAATTAAAGCTTTATATTCTAGTATAAAATGCCGGACCTACAAGTATGCTGATATTTAAATGTTAGAAATTGACCAGAAAATTCTCAGAATTAATTTAAATACTCACCAATTTTAATTGGGAGTATTTTCTTATCGCAATATATGAATTGCGAAAAACCTTTCTATAAAAATTCATTTAGGCGCACCAGCCCATAATAAATTTAAAATGCTAAATTTATTCACACGAATAAATCATCATCCTAAGTCATAAACAGACCACCGGTTAGGAACACATCAAAACCTTTAAACCACATTCAAATCACACAATACAATCTACCTTAGATAAGAGGTGTTGGGGGTGCTAATACCTTCCATGGCCACAACAAGTCCCTTACCTTTTGAATCTCTAATAAGACCAATATACCCGGGTTTCCTAGCGACCCTGAACTAAACAACTAGGTGGCGATTTCTTGACCTCCTGACACCGCGCGTCCACGTGTGACAGAATAACGACTCCACTAAATACAATATTGTTTGTAAAAATATCAGACTAAGCTTTGTGTTTTATGTGGTTTATTTGTTTTTGATGTGTTTAAATTTTCACATTTGGCTTATCTCATTTTATTTATGCTTTAACATATTTACTCATGCCCATGCATGTATATTGGATATGGATGAATGTCTTCATGCATCACTAGTTTATTTATGATATATCTCTTCGTAATGCACTCACATGGAAACTTCAGGTTAGGTGGGGGAGTAACGGCTTATCCTATGACTTTCAATTAGGGTTTAAGTTCGTGAAACCATCTAACTCTTTGCTAAGTGATTAGATTGGTAGTGATTGGTATACATGTCATCTCATTACCTATTAAGCCCCCATATTGCCTTCACGTGGGTAATCACTAGGACAACAAGTAACCTTTTTTTAGAGAGCAAGTAGTAAGCCTACCCCATGTCCCATGTAAAAGGACATAAGACCTGCCTATAAGATGTATGTCACTGGAACAAACAATATTACATTAAGACATGCTTAACCCTAAACATCTTGCATTATAGGACTTTAGACTGATAGCATGGCCACTATTAGAGAAATGACTTATGTCGAATATGGGTTGGAATCTGAATCCCTACAGCTATTAGAAGGGGATTGCCTGAGACTAGATAATAATAAATTACCATCCATCAGAAATGTAAGTTGCTCTATAAATGACTTAAAAAAGCTCCTCTCACATGTGAAGAGCATCAGCAAAGATGAGTTTTTGAAGAAATATTGGAGGATAGTGAAAATCACGAGGACGTCTATTTAGAATTTAACCATTAAAGCTTTGATGTATTTTTTGGGCCCCAAATACTGGTGCTTCACTTTTGGGAACGTAGACATGTGCCCTACCCTTAAAAAGTATGGTTTACTCACCGAGTTTCCCCAAAATCTATACAATACCTACTTCCACTAACAAAGTGCTAACTAAATTAGTTAAATTGATCAAGGTTCCAGATCTTTATAAGATATTAGAGAAAAGTACTAGTGGCTTAAAGTAGAAGATGATCAAAGAAATATTCGAAAGAAGAAAAAATGACTCCAGATTTGTTGAGGAAAGGGACATAATACTCTATTTGAGAATCTTTAGGTTAGTTTTATTTCCAAACTTAACGGGGATAATTAGTTTAAAGGTACATGATTTCATTAAGTACACTAGTTTAGAATGGCCGAACACTCATCTCCAGTCCTACTTCAACAAAATAGTCGAGGTAATTCATGATGATAAGATACTGATCTATTTTTTTCAGGATAGTCTCATAGGGTCCGCCCTGAGCTAGTACATGAGACTAGATAATAGCAGGATCAAGAATTGGAAAGACTTGGTTGAAGCTTTTCTTAAGTAATACAAATTCAACTTAGATATTGCTTCCGACATAACGAGCCTAATGTCAATAGAGAAAATAAGCCAAGAGTCAGTAAGGGCTTCTGTGTAAAGGTGGCGGGACGAGGCCATACATGTCTAACCCCTTTTAATAGAGATGGAGATGGTGATTTTGTTTGCCAATGCCTTCAAATCCCCCTATTATGAGCATTTAATGAGTAGCTCATCTTAGCATTTCTATGATGTTGTACGTAATGCTGAAAGAATAGAGCAAGGGATTAAGTCTGGGTGCATATTTGAACCGGTGGAGAAGAAAGGTTTTGTTGAAAAGAAAAAGGAAAAATGATGTGAACAACTTGAAATGAGGGTATAAGAGTAAAAAAGTAAACTACTATAACCCCCAAACACTTAGCTCTCAGGTTACCAGCGTTAACTTCACCAAGCCTTTTGCCCTAAATCAAACCAATAAAGCAAATAACCAAAACAACCACTAAAAACAAAACATAAGAAATACCCTAGAACAATTACCACCTCTACCTATGCTTATGAAAGATTTGTATGCCAAACTATTAAGTATTGGGCATATAGCTCCTATCTTTGTCCCACCAATCTAACCACCATTTCTCGTCTGGTATAAACTAGATTTGACCTGTGAATACCACGCTGACAATCTTGGCTATAATATTGAAACTTGTTATGCCTTTAAGAAAAGGTTGTTGGAGCTCATCAATGATGGGTAAGTTTTAAAGATTTTCCCAACTTGAATTCAAATCCATTACCTAACCATGCCACAGGAAACAATGGAGTAGGTATGATGGAAGTTGAGAGTAAAGACAAGGTGCTGAAGGTATCTATGAAAATATTGTACAACATGCTTGTAGAATCAGGATATTTGAAAAGAAATGATGAGCATCACTTAGAGAAAAGTGACCATTGCGAGTTTTATTAACCAATTCTTCTCTCCGGGTGTTGAGTCTTGCATGGCTTGTTTTTGGGAGCGTGTTCCTTTGTTGTTTATGTCATTGTATTTTTTATTGGGAGCCTGTTCCTTTGTTGCTTCCTGTATATTTATACATGTATATGAACTTGCTAGCTCTTTATCATGATTACTTTGATCTTAATTCATACTTACATTTTGATTAAAAAAAAAGAATGTGTTGAGTTCCGCCAAAAGGTGGCAAGAATGCTAACCATGAGAGAGTTAAGAAGTAAGAGTATGGAGTTTGGCAATAAGGTAAGGATGATGGAAAGTCAAGAGAAACCGTTAGAGGTATGTAGGGTCTATCCAATAGTCAATAGGCCACCCAAACTGATCTTGAGTAAACCATCTTGCGCAAATAAGGAAAATCATAATGTGACACTTTACAATTATGGCTATATCGCTAATGTCAAAACTCATGCTCCTTTGTTCTAAGCTGAGATCACTAGGCTGACCTGGAGTTGTCGTTACTTCACGCCTGAAGCGCTAAGAAAAACTAAAGGCAAGGAAGTAGTAGATCTTGACAAGGAACTTAAGGTTAACAAACTTGTGACTGAAGAAGAATCAAATAAATTCTTGAAGTTGATAAAGCACAGTGAATACTGCATAGTAGATCAACTAAAAAAAACCTCAGCTAGGATCCCCCTCATATCCTTGATACTCAGCTTTGAACCACACTGAAATGCCTTGTAAAAGGTGTTGAATAAGGCTTATATGCCTAAAGACATTGACCAAAAAACTATATAACATCTGGTAGGGAGGATTTATGCAACCAATTACCTGTACTTCATAGAGGATGAACTGGATGCTAGGGGAACTAGACACAACAAGCCCCTATATATTACTATCAGGTGCAAAGACTGCCTTATAGGTAAAGTTTTTATGGACAATGGTTTAGCCCTCAATATGTTGCTAAAAAATATGCTAAAAGAAATGCATGTTGATGAATCGCACATAAAACCTAGCATTATGATGGTGAGATCACATGATGGCTTACCTAGACAGATAATTGGGATTTTGGAAGTGGAACTATATATGGGGCCATAAGTGTTCTTGGTGACATTACAAATTATAGATATCCACCCTTCCTCTAACATGTTATTGGGAAGGCCTTGGATTCATGTAGTTGGGGCAGTAACCTCATCATTACACCAGTATTTGAAGTACACCATGAATGGGATGTTGATGATTGTCAAGGCTGTAAGATAGTTTCCATGAAAAAAATTATGGTTGTACCATTCATAGAAGTAGGAGATTGCAAAAATAGGGACATTCATGCTTTTGAAATTGTAAACACTAAGTGAGTTCCTGAGAGCATAGTGTTGAGAAGACCAAGGGTTTCAGAAACAGTGAAGATGACAACTAAATGCTTCTTGAAACATGGAATTCCATTTCAACGTGATCCTAACACCGGAAAGCCAGAAAGAGTCAATCTTATAAAGGTCAAATGTGCTGATCAAAGATTCGAGCTCAAATATAAGCTTAAAAAGGAGGATTACATATGGTTTACTAGTGTGAGATGAGAAAGAAGAATGACTAGAATTGTGAGAAAAGAGTCAAAAGAGGAAGAGCTAATAATTCCTCCCCTTAGGGTTTCATTACCTAAGGCTGCATATTTAATGCAACCTGATAAAGGACTGGAAAGCCTTGGTTAGCATCTCTCAAATATGAACATAAACACCTTGGAGGAAGATAAGGTCAAAGGGGATGATGAAAAGATATAGTCTGGAAAGGAAGATGAAGTGCTGCTACAACTAACCATCCACACTCTAGAAGAAGTCTCCGCTAAAACCTTCATATGAAAGCTGGCTAAAGGCGAGAATTTTCAAAACTAGGTGACCCAGGAAGCTCTATTGGTGTTTAAAATGTAATTTAGCATTGCAATTCTTAATATGTATTTTTTTGTTGCTTTTGTTTGCTTTGTTTTTTTTCCTGGTTGACATTTACGGCTTAGATGTCAATATGAATTTATATAACACCATGTACACCTTGTAAAAAGAATGAATAACCAAACTATAACAAATATATAATAGCTATGGAAAAAGAAGAAGGGGATACAAATGATATCAGGGAATTCACAAAATAAATGGAGCAACATGAATAGACCTAGAAGCCCACTACAAAAGAACTTGAAACCATAAATATAGGTAATGATCAACTTAAAAAGGAACTGAAAATAGAAGCCTCAGCTACTCCCAAAGATAGAGCAGAAATGATCACCCTATTATAGGAGTATACATATGTTTTTTCCTGGTTTGTATATGGATATCGTAGTACATAGAATATCACTGGTAGAAAGATGCAAATTCATCAAACAAAAGTTGAGAAGAACTCATCTTGACATCCTGATCAAGGTCAAGATATAGATTTAAAAGCAATGGGATGCTGGTTTTTTGAAAGTAGTTAAATATCCACAATAGGTATCTAATGTAGTTATCGTAACAAAAAAGGAGGGAAAGATCATAGTCTGTGTGAATTTTAAGGATTTAAACAAGGCTAGCCCCAAAGATGACTTTCCTTTGCCACATATAAATGTTATGGTCGACAATGTTGTATGTAGTTTTATTTATTCCTTCATGGATGGCTTCTCAGGGTATAACCTGATAAAAATAGCTCCGGAAGATAAAGAAAAAAAAAACTTTTATCATGCTGTAGGGAACATTCTGTTACAGGTGATGCCATTCGAACTAAAGAATGCAGGGGCCACTTACTAGAGGACTATAGTGATGTTATTTCATGATATGATGCATAAAAAAATTGAGGTGTATATAGATTATCAAGCCCATAAAACGAGAGAGTCATGTCTATATTTTAAGGAAGTTGTTCGAGAGATTAAGGAGGTACAAACTAAGGCTCAACCCTGCAAAATGTTCATTTGGAGTTAAGTTCGGTAGGTTGCTATGATTCATAATGAATGACAGAGGAATAAAGGTGGATCCTGATGAAGTGAAGGCCATTCAATCTATGCCATCTCCTAAGATAGAAAATAAGGTGAGAGGATTCTTAAGGGAATCGAATTAGATTGCCCAGTTCATATCCCAGCTAATAACAACATATGAGCCTATCTTCTAGCTATTGAGGAAAAAGAATCGTGAGACTTGGAACGAGGAGTGTGAAGAATCTTTCAATAAAATCAAGTAGTACTTACAAAACCTACAATTGCTTGTTCCTTTAGTATCAGGAAGACCTTTGAAACTATATCTGACAATAAATGAAGCAGTTATGGGATGTGTACTAGGCTAGCATGATGAAACCAGAAAGAAAGAAAAAGCCATTTATTACCTAAGTAAGAAATTCACAGAATGTGAGTCTAGATACGCGGTGATAAAAAAGTTATATTGTGCACTAGTGTGGGTTGAAAAAAGATCACGACATTATATGTTGTATCATAATACGTGGTTGATCTCCAAGGTTGATCCTTGAGATATATATGTGACAAGCCTTATTTATCAAGTAAAATTGCAAGATGGGAAGTTCTATTTGGCTAACAATGCCATTAAAGATTATGAGCCATTTGATATTCCTAATGAAAACATATTGTTAATTGAGGAAGAATAAAAGAAGATAGATTGGTGGACCATGTATTTTGATGGGGCAGTAAATGTACATGGAAATGGAGCTGGCATAATAACAATTTCTCCTGATAAGAAGTAGTATCTGATTTTAGTTAAACTACAATTTGAATGCACCAATAATATAACTGAGTATAAGGCTTGTATCCTGGGTTTGGAAGTTGTATTAGAGCTTAAAATAAAAAAAGATAGATTTATATGGTCATTCAATGCTAATTATTTCTCAAATGAAAGGAGAATAGCAAACCAAGGAAGAAAAGCTGAGACCCTACCAAGAATATCTATCTAAACTAGCAGATGAGTTTAAAGAGATAGAGTTCACCCATTTAATAAGGGAAGGGAACCATTTTACTGATGTTTTGGCTACACTGGCTGTCATGGCTAGAATTGATTTTGGACATAAGTTACAATCGATACACATTGATATCAGAAATTTCCTAGCTCATTATTGCTCAGTTGAAGGAGAGATGGATGGAAACCCTTGGTACTATGATATCAAGAATTTTATGCAAAACCAGGAATATCTCGTTGGAGCCTCCAAGGCAGATAGGAAAACCTTAAGAAGATTGGCAATGGATTTCTACTTAGATGGAGAAGTTTTATACAAAAGATCATTCGATGGAACCTTGCAAAGATGTTTGAATGAGGCTAATGCTAGAATTGCATTGCAAAAAGTCCATAAAGGGATATGCTCAACTCATGCTAGTGGGCATATGATGGCAAGGAAAATATAAAGGGTTGGTTATTTTTGAATGATATTAGAAAGATACTACAACTATATTAGAAAAATGTCATAAGTGTTAGGTATATAGTGATAAGATCAATGCACCTTTGATTTCTTTGTTTAATCTAACATTTTCATGGCCATTTGCAATGTAGGGAATTGATGTGATGAGGCCTGTTAACCCGAAAGCCATCAATGAGCATAGATCCATCCTCGTGGCTATTGGCTATTTTATAAAATGGGTAGAAGCCAATTCATATACTCATATAACATAGAAGATGGTGAAAAGGTTTATATAAAATGACTTGATCTGTTGATATGGTCCACCAGGAAAGATAGTGGCTGACAATACTTAGAACTTTAATTGTAAAATGATAGTAGAGCTTCGTGCCAAGTGAAAAATCAAACATTTCAATTCCTCACCATACAGACAAAAAATGAACAACATTGTAGAAGCTGCCAATAAGAATGTCAAGAAGATTATTCAAAAAATGGTGATCACTTACAAAGATTGGCATGGGATGTTGTCATTTTCCCTCCATATATACCGCATTATAGTCAGAACTTCAACATAAGCTACCCTGTATTCCTTGGTATATGAAATGAAGATGGTGATGTCTTTGGAAGTAGAAATCCCCTCATTAAGAGTATTGATAAATAAATTCAGAGCTAGAAAAAAGCAGAGTGGGCCAAAGTGAGAGATGAATAACTAAACTTGATAAGTGAGAAAAAGATAGCTATAATTTGTCACCATCAACATTACAAAAAAAAAAAGATTGCCAAAGCATATGACAAGAAGGTTAGACCTCAAATATTCTAGGAAGGAGATTTAGTACTGAAGAAAATATTGTCTTTACCATGAGAGGATTAAAGCAAATATGCGCCAAACTATAAGGTCCCCTATGTAGTGAAGAAGGCTTTCTCATTAGGCATTTTAAGTTGTCTAGAATGAATGGAGAAGATCTAGCTAGACTTGTGAATTCTAATTCTATAAAAAAAGGTATTATGTATAATGTGTTCATTTTCTTCTAAGTCAATAAAAATAAAGTTTGGCCATGAATTCTTCATATAAAGAACCTTTCTTTTCTTTTCTTTTCTTTTCTTTTAATCACATGATCTCAAAACATTTGGAATCCTTTTCCTAAAAGAAAGATCTTAAAAGAAATGGTCTTGTGCAGAAATGGGTCATAAAAACGCTCAAGATAAGTTTTTAAGCAATTCTCGATTAAGAGGTGACCAAACAAAACAAACCAAAGCCAACTATAAGATAAAGCCCTGTCTCTGAATAACATTTTGAATTGCATGGATAAATTGTTGGTAGCCACTCTATAATCACCCACAAGTTCTTTTAAAAAAAGGACAAGATTTATCAATACTAATGATGTTTGTTTGTAATAAGAAAAAGGTCATCTTTGTTATCCCTTGCCTTGTGATCCATATTTGAGCCTAGATAAGTTTTTCTTCACAAAAACCTTGACCAGGATCACACCTCATATTGGGAGCAAAAGAAAATATGAGCAAAATGTTGAAATGCACACATTGATCTATGAAAGTCAAAACCTAATACCAGGGGGCAACATTATAAAAGGAGAATGATAAGAAAGAGGAAACAATATATATATATATATATATATATATATAAGAAAAGAAGGAAAAGAAGAAAGTAAAAGAATGGAAAATAAAAGAAAATGATGGTTTGATGGCAATGTTTGTAGTAGAAGAAAAGTGATCTTGAGTCTTTTAACCCTTAAACACCTTTTGAGCCTAAAAAAAAATCTATTTCTTCCATAGCCCATAACCATAGTTTGTGTTACGTGCCTTTAGATGTCTTTTCTAATCAAACGCATACAACCTGGGTTGATAAATGGTGATCTTATTGTTCACACGACATGATAAATAAGTAACGACTCGCTTTTATCCATGCAAGAAAAATATAAATTCTAGCATTCTACGCAGATTTTTCAAGTAAATACTTGAAACCCATTTTTAAAAAAAACTAAAGTAGAAAGTCATCTCTTGTAAAAGCCTAACCTAAAGACGACCCATATTCTGAAATACGATAAAACCTTAAAGGAAAATGCTTAAAGAACTGTTTTGATGCGTACATTGAAAAATTCAATTCTCATGAACAAAACCAAGTTTTTTAAATATTTGTTTCTTGAAAAAGATTTTTTTTATTATGAACAAAACCAAAAAGCCCTTAAAATAAAAAAGGTAATTAAAACATTGACAAGAGCATTATAGAAAGCAGTGTCAAAGCATGTACTCAGTTGGGTAAGAAAGGGCCCAACAAGAAATAAAAGCTGAAGACTTCTTCCCAAAAACATGATGGGTAAGAAAGATAGCACAAGAAACAAATCCTAAATCAATCATACAATTTCTAACACATGAACAAGCTCACACCAAAAAAAGAGTTCATAGGAAATCAAAGAAAGAGTGGGACTTATATATCCAAACCAGGTAAGAATGCATGCATTTAACCCCAAAACATTGTACAAGTTTTGTTTTACAGGAAAAATTCTAGAAATCAAACTTACAAAAATCAAAAGACTAATAATGAAGGAGTCTTTGGAAAGCTTTAGTTGAAGGGGATTATTGAGATTCAGGGTTTCAAGTCAATTGAGTTGAAAAAGAAGACAAACATTTTGGTTCTGGTTAAAGGGGATCGCCAGATTGGGATCCCAGGTTGACCGAGTTAAAGAAAAAGATCAAGGTTTTGGTTAAAAGGGGTATCTGGATTGAGATTTTAGATTGACCGAGTTAAAGACAACATTTTGGTTCCAGTTAAAGGGAATCGATAGATTGGGATATCAGGTTGATCCAGTTAAAGATAAAGATCAAGGTTCTGGTTAAAAATGGTCTCTAGACTAAGATTTCAGGTTAACCGAGCTGAAGATAACATTCTGGTTTTAGTTAAAGGGGATCATCAGATTAGGATTTTAGGTTGAATGAGCTAAAGACAAAGACCAAGGTTTTGGTTAAATAAGGTCTCTAAATTCAGATTTCAGATTAACCGAGTCGAAGGCAACATTTCTGGTCCTGGTTAAAGGGGATCATCGATTTGGGATCTCAGGTTGACCAACCTAAAAACAAATATCAAGGTTTTGGTTAAAAGGGGTCTCTAGATTGAGATTTCAGGTTCACCGAGATGAAGATAACATTTTTTGTTCTGGTTAAAAGAGATCACCAAATTAGGATTTCAGGTTAATGAAGCTAAATATAAAGACCAAGGTTCTGGTTAAAAGGGGTCACTAGATTGAGAATTCAAGTTGACCGAGCTGAAGGCAACATTTTGGTTCTAGTTAAAGGGAATGGCTATAAAGATAAAGTTTCAGGTTATCCAAAATAAAAGCTTTGAGATGATTAGTTATGGAAGAACCTTCTATTCATCTTTACAAACATACTACGCAAAACAGTTAAAAAGTCTTTTCTCTATAAGTATTGTAAAGAGGGAGCATCTGTTGTTACCTATTTTTTGGGGCCTGACATAAATAAAAAAATTCAAAAAAAAGGGAAAAGAGAAAATATAAAAAAATAAAAAATATCAGAAGAAAAACAATATATATATATATATATATCAGTTTTGAAGAACATATCGGAACTCCCAGGAAATTACCAAAGACTGGTTGATGAGGGTTACAATATACAAAATTGGAAAATTTGACCCTGTTAACAGAGAGAATTCAATTTTTGAGGGGGAAAATTCAAAATTATATATTTCAAGACTCAATTGGATTTTTTCAAGGTTTAATTGAATTTATTGAGGGCTTAATTGAATTTATTGAGGGTTTAATTGCAAGAAAAATTAGTTCGTGAAGTTAATTTAGGCTTTAATTAGAAGAAATTAAAGTCTAGGGGTCAAATTCCAAATTTTAAGAGTTAATTTGGTCAAATCATGGGGTTAATTGTGTAAATATTGAAGTTTGATGAGCAATTAGAGACTTGATTGAAGAAATTCAAAACAAGCACTAACTTGTAAGAAGCGCGAGACTTCAGGGTTTGAAATAGTTGAAATTAGGGACCAAATTGAAGAAAATTGAATGTTTGATGGTTAATTGGGAACCAATTGAACAAATAAAAAACCAAGGACCAAATTGTAAAAGGGGCTCAAATTCAGGGCTAGTAATTTAGTTTTGTAGGGGTGAAATTGCATGAAAATAGGAGTTGAGAAGGAACTTACAGGTAAAATCAAGAGAAATGGGAAGAATAGGGATTAAATTGAAGTTTGCCAAATTCCAAATTTAAAAACCCTAATTTGTAGGGTTTAGCCTATACGACGTCGTTCAGTTACTATGCACCTTCTTCTTCGGTAGTTTTGGTTGATCGAGTAGACACTATCGACCACTATTGAGGTTGTAACCATCACCATTCAACTAAGAAACACCTCCTCTACAACCCTATCTCCATGAAATCAAACGTTTACATTCCATTTTCTCTACTGATCTTAGCAACATCTTGTCCACGATCATCCACCCCTGCGATTTCAGATTCTATATTAATCGGGTTAACACTTTTAACTGAATAAGTGTGGAGCTATAGACCTTCAAATTGAGCAAGATTGGATCCAACATTAAGATATGCATCCCCTCTACCATGATCAGGTGGTCTCAAGTAACGTTGATGTCGGTGTTGCTCCGGCAAAGCCACGAAAGTGGCCAACACAATCAGCCTTAACTAAGACACCTATTTGCATAAAACCACCCAACTCTTTTGTGTTACCACACTTAAAAACTCCAAGAGGGTTCTCATCAAAGGTTTAAAATCTTTCTCTCAAGATCAAAAGGCTAGAAACACTTCACCTTGACCACCAAGTTTGTTACAAAACCACTTAAATCCAAAACCATTGATCCTGTGGTAAAACCACCCTAGTTTTGGTTTGTTGAAACCCTAACAAACTCACGTAGCAGATCTGAACCCCCTATAAAAGGAGAGGTAATCAAAGGAGCAAAAGAGAGGAAGAAAGAGAGGAAAAGTAAAGGAGAAATAAATTTTTGTGAAAGTTTAAGCAATCCTATCAAGCTTGTGATTTCAAGGATTCAATTTTTTCTAGGTTTGCAGAGATGGAACAAAGAAGGCAGCATTAGAAATCCATTCTTTTTGGAAGATTTCAAGCTTGGAAGGTATATGTTTGCAAACCTTGAAAGTATAATCCATGAGACCTGCTGGATTAATTTTTGTTGTTTAAATGCAATGTTTTGAATGTGTTCACATGTTGATGATTGCTTTAAGTTGTTATGTTTGCATTTGAGTTTGCTTTGAAATTTCCCAAAAGTGTTAACAAGGTTTATGTTCTTCTGTTCTTGCATGTTTCTGGTTTTTGAGTTTTATTTGGTTCTGGTTGAAGGTTTAGGAAGACATTTTGAATCCAAATTGCATAAATATGTAGGCTGTTTTAGGTTGATAGTTTTGGAGCTTGGAATTTTTTGCATGTTTATGATAATTTGTTGTTTTTATTAGTTCTTTTTTATTCAAGTATGTTTGGTTATGATAATATGGGCTGCTGAGGCAAAAAGAGTCTGGTTTTGAGGCTTAAAACATGTTTTCTGGGTTTAACAACATGCTGGTTTTTCTGGGCAAAACTAGGTTTATGTTCTTCGTGTTCATCTGATGAACATTGTCTTAGGTACTAGTTTTAAGTCTCGTTTTATTTCAATTCTGGTTTCTGTAAGTTCGTATATCATTATTAGTAAATAATCTAGAGTTTTCAAGCATCGATAACATGTTTTTGTGGGTTTTAATTTTAGAATTTTGGTTTCGAATTGAAACCCATTTTTGACAGAATCATGAGGTTTGAGGAATAATCAAAGCAAACTGACATTTGATTCTTGATCTATACTTGATTACGATGAAAACTTTGCTTTTTATTGCTTGAAATTTGGTCTAGTTTGATGTTCACGTTGCTGGGTTTAAGTTTAAGTGTTCTTCATGTTCTTCACTTTCTGTGTTTAATCCATTTTTGTTGAGAAATTTTTAGTTTTTATGTTTTTACTTCTGTTGAATCTGTTTTGGGTCTTTATTTTGGTTTGTTTTCGAGTTAACTCGGTTGGGTCAACCTCAACTAGGTCAACCTCAATTAGGTCAACCCCAGTCAGGTCAACCCCTTGTCGGTTCAGTCCATTTGAGTCAACCCAGCCAGGTCCAAACCAGGTCAGTCATTAGGCCCTGTTTGGTTTGCTGTTTTTTTTGTTAAGGTTGTTTTGGTTTAAGGGTGTGTTTGGCAAACACCCTTTAGACTTGTTTTGGGTAGTTTTTATTTCAAGAAAAATTAAGGTTTTTTTTGCCAAACATGGCCTTAAAAAAATACAAAAAAAAATAAAAAAAGTCTTTTTGCATGTTGTATATGGTCAAATCTCTCAAAAAATAAAAAAATTATATTTTCTCCCCAAAAATATATGTTATGTGTGTGTATTTGCATTCATTTTGGATATAATAATCAGTTTATTAAATTCGTGAGAACTTGACCAATCAGTTTCAAGTCATGATGACAGTGCTTGCACTTTCTTTTTTTTGCATTAAAAAATAACATTTTGATTAAATTCACAGCGGAGTCCGTGTAAAATCAGCTAGTTTAAATACTAAAATATAAAAATTAAAGTATAAATTCTCATTTAGGAATTAAAAAAATAAAACATCACACAACTAAAAATGCAGTTAAGGATGAATATGATCCTTGTCATTTTTTGTTTGGTTTGGTTTTGGGTTAATTAGTTTAAACCGACCAATTCGGTTTGGTTCAATTTTTTTTTCAAAACTAGCTCGACCCATTTCAATTTAATTAGGCTTTTTTATTGGGCTTGAGTTTTTCTTATCTTATTTTGGGTTTATTTTACAATCATTCTAGGATGTTTTGGTTTTTTTTTTTTGTTGCTTTGATTTCTTACAGGTTTGGCTGGTAATTTTATAATATTAACTTTTCATGTAAAAAGAGTAATGGATTATTACACATAAAAATCATAAAAAAAAGGAACTAAATTGAATATATAACAAAATTTAATGATGGACTTTGTTGAAATTTTTGAAAAATGAAGACTAAACTAAACTTCTTCAACCCAATCCTACTACCAACCTGGCCAATGTCACCGCCCACCATCACGCTCTTTTAGCCACAATATGTTGCCTGTCTGGAGAATGAAGATGCTTGATTTAAACAATAAAGTTTAGCAGGACTACAGTGCCAATATTTAGCATGACATGGATAAACTCGAGAGAGGTTTAAATGGTTTTAGGCTTTTAAAACTGAAGAGGAACTAAATTTTTTTTTTGGATTTTTTAATAAGTTTATTCGATTTTTTTGTTTATTTGATTTGTTTAGTTATTTTTTTTTTATTTTCGTGATTTAATTAGTTGTTAGAGTTTGTAACTATCCTCTGATCTGACCTCGCATCACCGACACAATAAATTAGAATATTTTGTACTGAGCAAAGGTGTGAAACCATTGCGCAATCATTCTACCCACAATTTTTCTCGTACAAAGCAGGAATAATATCATGTAGAGGATGACAAAAGATTTGTTTGATCAATGTCCAGAACCAGGAGAGGTTGTTCTCAGTCAATAAATGATTTAATTATTATTTATGGAGTTGGACGGTTATGCAGTTGAGCTTAGTAGGCTCTCCAATTAATCACGAGTTTGGTTAGGTAGGGCCCCAGTGGTGAGACAGTCCTACACTCTTGGAGACCTTGACCGACGTGGACACTGATGAGTCATCCTTTTCACCCTCTCAAGAACAGGCAGCCGCTGCTAACCTTCACACGGTTTACTTAACATGAGGAGGGCACACTGGCTCTGCATGCGTGCCCACCAGCAACCACATATCATTTTGAAAGGGATGCGTTGAATCATGAGTATCACGAGAAAAAAGGCAGATGCCCAGTCTTGTTTGTTTGCTTCTTGTTTTGTGATAAGGATCGATATGATCAATCTCCTAAAGTATATATGTAGTTTCTGTTTCTGTTTTTTGTCTTTTCTCTTACAAGCTGTAGCGTATTGCATGCCCACTGGATAATGAAAGATTAGAGTATATATATATTGTGCCTTTCACATAGCTATAGCTATATATCAACACTTAATCTTCAGTATTTGACTACTTTTCTTTAGGTTTTCTTTTCTTTTATATTATCATTGTTAATTTAATTTCTATTAATTTTGCTATGCTTTTTTATTGGACACATTTTATTGCGAAAAACTAAACTAATTGATTGATATTCACTCACTCTTGGGATAGGGTCAGAAATTACGATTATTTTTCTATATTTGGCACCAAAAGCCCAACCCCACACGCCTACCTAAAGCAGGAAAAACAAAGGAAAAAAAAATATATAAAAAAAAGAGGAACCATCCCCACCAATTTATGTTAAAAAAAGAATTGATGAACCACGCACATGCTTGTAGGTTTCCAACTGGGCACCCCCATGTTACATAGAGGGAGGAGGCCCTGAGGGAATCGGTTTAAATAGAGGATTTCTTCAGATTCTGGTCTCGTGTTTAAATCTCATAGTAGTAGTTGTTGTTGTTGTGCTGTGATATATTTATATTTAATTTGTGGTCATATTTTATGAGATATCCTAAAAACTCTTGATAATTTGAACTCGCAACTTCCTTGTGAAGAGAAGATTTATGGATCATTTTCAGTTGATAACAGCCAGGAAATGTTTTTATTATTTGGCAATCAGAGTAATCATTCTGATTGATCCATAATTAAATTTGCTTGCTTCAAAGGAGAGTACAGAGCTCATGGTTACGTGTTAACGAACATCTCAAGTCTGCTCTAGAAAATCTTTATGGTTCATAACTGATGATGGCTAGATCTCAGAAGAAAATACATAAACATGGGCTAAAGATAAGAAAGTTGTCGTGATTGTCAGATGGATGACCACTGGGAGCTAGGCTGTGGTCCTTCTAAATTAATGATTGCGAACCCACATGAAATTCAGGCCTCCTTTGAAAGAAAGGAGATAAATATTCAACTTCCCTGCTGCACCTTATACCAAATTTAGGTTCTAATAGCGATCGATATAGCGAAATTTATAATGGTCACCAGCAGAAAGCAGAAAGCTGGAATCTGTGGCATTTTCCAGGCTATAGACTCAATATTTCACCCATCACAACTAGAGCCATTAATTTTCATCCAATTAACACCAAATTTAGGTACTAAACTCGTGTAATGTGGTCTGACGTAACGCTTAATATTTATCGAACCAAATTATGTGGATTAGTTCTTACTTCAATATTTATCACTTCCAGGAGAACCCTAGAATCAATGGTGCCAGCTGGATGCATTAGAGGCTGCTTAATGAGTGGTTATATTCTTAAATATGAATTCAATAATTTTTCATGCAAGCACGCATAAGATTATTTTATTTTTTTTGAAAAAAAACACGCTTATAATATAGTTAACTAGTACAATCCCACGAGATTGACCCGATGATTAAAGCTTTAATTTTATCTTTTATTTATTTATTTAAATTCTGAGACAGACATCTTGATGGATTATTAATTAAATTCCTCTTAATTTACAAGCCAATATATATGAAATTAAGTTTATGTTCTTGAAATCGTTTGCAGAGATCGATACTTAACATGTAATTAAATTAACCTGCACTGAATCTTAATTAACACTTAAATTAACCTAGAGATCGATTATCTTGTCGTCAAATCAAGATAAATATTCAACTGTATGAATGTTCGACGAGATAAAAAGAAATTAATTGACGGGTTTAAGAGAATCGCAAGGCATTGATTTGAAACAGGAATCTCAATTAAAGACAATATTGTTCCATTCCATATTCCAATAAATCAACACGTTTTGCTAATTGCTTGCTAATGGCATCTCATTGCTTAATTATTCGTATGCGCGCACCCTAGAGAAAACAAATTCAAACACATTCGAATATATATATATATATATATAGATAGATAGATATTAGACACACACACACACACTGACTAGTACTATCGGGTTTACAAAGCAACTTATGATCGCATATAATATTCGATGCTATAAGCAAATAACAGGAGCCAGCAAGCTATATATGCTATGAAAAGCGAACATGATTTTCAATTTCAAGAGAATATATTATATTGTAATATGAATTTCTGATAAGTTAGAACCTCTGTAGAATGATTCTCATTGATAACAGAGAATGTAATGGTAGCAGACAAGGGCCCATGCATCCCGGTGACCCAGATATCCTTGCCCAGATGACCTCTTTAACTATACTGCTTTGACTTGACCAATATTTTATTATTATGTATTATATACTTTCTTTTTATATACATACACATAGATATTATTATATACTTTTAGGTACGCCCGATCCCATGTAGTTTTCATATAGGTAAAGCTCTCTCTACACGTGCATCTGCACTTTGATATTCCAGGGGCGGCTTTTGCTTATTGGAAAACGTCTTCCAAATTCAAGATGGTCAGCTGCCAAAGCCAAAAAGTTACGAAGCAAACGCCATTGAAGTTGCATGTAAACATCATGATTTGGTTTCAGTCGTCTTTTCTGGTCTATTAACTAAACTGTAGGGTCATTAATTGACAAGAAGTTCTGTGCTAGAAAGGATGAATATTTTTAAACGTACAATATAAAATCAATTTAAATTTTTTAATTGAATTGCTTTTCCAACATGAGTCTAGAGTCTTGATCATTAATTGATTATCAATTTAAATTTTGGTATCTTTATTTTCTCTAGTAAAATACAGATCAAGCACAAGAGTAATGATGTTCAATTTAAAGAAAAACTTTCGCTGATTAATTAAAAAAATGATATGAATCATAATTTAAATTGTTTATTTTTCAAATGACAGGTACTAGTGCCATCATATTGTGGGTTTGTTAAAGAGAGAGAAGAAATAATTTGTAATGACCTGCATATATAGGAGCCAAAAATGTGGCCAATTTCACTACACTCGAACCGAACAAGAACGTGGTTGGTTTCTTTGAAAACAAGCCAGCGAGGCAGGCTAACTGAATCTATATAATTGCACTTTGAATCTATATTATAGCACTTTGAATCAAGAATATATATATATATATATATATATATATATATATATATATATATATATATATATCACTTTGAATCAAGTGTACAAAAAAAATAAAAAAGCAGCCGTGATGGCTATATATAGTGTACCTGATCATGTGTAGACATGTAAAAAACTCCCTGCCCCCTTGTGGGCTGATTTTAAAAAAATAACATTAGAACGGTAAATTAAAAATATTAACAGAATAATACAACTTTTTTTTTCAAAAAGTGCAAATAATATAGTTTCCAATAATGATATTTATTGATTTCACAATTCTGAAGTGTTATAATTTACCATATCTTGAAATTTAAATCTTGTTTGCCAGTGTTTTGGTATTTGTCACGGTTTCAAAATGTGACATTTAATTAATTAATGTTGTGTTCTTCAATCATGACTTCTTCATATATAGCATTTTGGTATCGCAACAAGCACAAATTGTACTATTGCGCTGAAAGTTTTTGAAACTATGTTATATTATCAATATTTTAAAATCTTTGTGCTAATAGCTCATAATCTCCTTATAAGATGCTAACCTTATTAATTAAAATAATAATAATAAAACTGCTCTTCATTTTATAGTGGAGCAAGACACAATCCATCTTGGATTGAAATAGTGCTCCACAATGTTATTTTTTTTTATCTTTTGATTTTTTTAGTCAGTTAATTTTTTATTCAATTTCATCATTTTATATTAAGTTGATTTGAATTTGAGTTTGATGATTTATTTTACTGGCTTGATATGGGATTCTCACAGTGTTGAGAAAAAAATCCAGCGCTCGGTAAATATGTGACTTGGAAAAATAAAATTTATTAATTTAAAATAATAGAAGCTTTAGGGATTGAGTTTAAACCAAAAGAAATGTTCAACCCTTTTTGTCTCCAAAGCAAAGACAAAATTGAATAACGTGGAGAAAAGTTGCTAGCGCGTGTAACACACGTGTTGGTGCATTGGTGGCGGCTAAGCTCTAGAAGCGATCTTCTTTGGTGTCAGTGGAATCATCTCATCTGGTGCTTCTTTACCTAGCAGCACTCTGGTGTGGCTTTGGCGACACTCCGATTTTCATGCATGACTCTCACCAAAATAGAATAGCGGATTGTTATTTTTTTAGTTTTCAATTTTGATTCTTATTCTTTTGGTTGTTATTCTTAACAACAATGATAGTTCGGTTTTGTAAAATTAACAATCAAAGACACGAGACAATATGAGATGAAAGAAATATTTAAAAAAGATGGAAATGCAATATAGAAGGCAGACAAAACCCATTATAGGTTGCAATAGGTAGCCATAATGTTTTCTTTTTCTTTTTTTTAGTCACTCGACTTTTTTTAAAAAAAATTGATCATTTCACATTGAGTTGATTTGAGATTAGGCTTGATGATTTATTTCGGTTGGTTTGATATGAGGTTCTTGGAATGTCAAAATAAGCTCAAAACTTTATTTTGTTCACATTTCAGTCCCTGAGTTTGAGAGGAGAGAGATAGGATCATCGGGAAATGAGGGAAGAGAGAGGAAGTTGGTTGGTTGCCCATAATTCAGCCACCAAGAAAGATATTCTTCATGTCAATGAGTTTCATTTGACAAGAGAAGTTCCATTATAGTGTTTTTAACCCTTCATCTTGGTAAAAAAAAGGTAGTTCAGGGCTCTATAATCTTTTTTATAATCATGTTTGTTTTTTTGTTTTTTGGAATATTGAAGGCTAATTTGAGGTTATTAACGGGTTTACTAAGAAGAAATAGGAGGCTTAACCTATTAGTTAGCCAGCCTTTTCTATTTATATGTGTAGGGCAATACATAATAGTAAAGGTAGAGATTACAACATTAGAGTAGTCCTATAGTATTTCTTATATATATATATATATATATATATATAATATGCCCCCTCAACTTGAGGGTGGAGGATCGACCCGAAACTTGAATCGAAAAGCAGTAAAAGAAGCAGTAGGAAGTAACTTAATAAAGACATTTGCAAATTGAGCCTAAGAAGAGATGAAATGAATCTGAATCTCTTTCTTCGCACCCTGTCTCGTATAAAATGATAATCAACCTCAACATGTTTAGTACGAGCGTGAAAGATAGGATTTGCTGATAAATAAGTAGCACTAAGATTATCACACCAAATGGTAGGAGCAAAGACAGAAAGGATCTGCAGATCTATTAATAAATACTGAAGCCAGATAACCTCAAAGTTCCATTTGCTAAGGCTTTATACTCAGTCTCGGTAGAGGAGCGGGCAATTATGCATTGCTTGCTTGATTTCCACAAAATCAGAGTCTGACCATAGAAAACAAGGTAACCACCCGTAGACTTGCGATCATCAATACTACCTGCATAATTTGCATCTGTAAAGCCATGTAAAGCAAGGAGGAACTATGAGTGATATGTAAGCCATAGGTTGTCGCACCCTGAGGATAACATAGAATGCATTTAATGACAGGCCAATGAGATTCTGTAGGAGCATGCATAAACTGACAGACTCTATTGACAACAAAGCATATGTCTGGCCTCGTAAAGGTGAGATATTGAAAAGCATCAATGATTTGATGAAATCATGTAGGATCAGAAGATAAGGAATCTGGTAGTATGGTAACTTTAGAGGTAGAGATAGGAGTATCAACAAGTTTGCAAGTGGTTATACCAGCCCGAGTAAGGATGTCAAGAATATACTTATGTTGTCATAACATTAGACCCATACTAGTGGACTGAACCTCAATGCCCAAAAAATAATGAACGACGCCTAAGTCACGAAGCTTAAACTCTGAGCTTAACAACTGTATTAGGTAATGAAGCATAGTATAGTTACTACCTGTAAGCAAAATATCATCAACATAAACCAGAAGATAAAAGATATCAGCACCAATAAACAAGATAAATAAAGAGGTGTCAACCTTGGAAGTGTGCAAGCCAAGAGAAAGCAGAAAATCACTCAAACGAGTGTACCATGCTCGCGGGGCCTGTTTTAAATCATATAGAGACTTATGCAATTGGCACACATGAGATGGAAGAGTAGAGTCAACAAAACCTGGAGGTTGTTTCATGTAGACCTCTTCAACAAGGAATCCATTAAGGAAGACATTATGGATATCGAGTTAATGAATCTTCCAACCACGCAAAACCGCAATTGAGAAAACTAATCTGACGGTCGTCTGCTTAATAACAAGACTAAAAGTCTCAGAGTAATCAATGCCTTCTTACTAAGTAAAACCTTTAGCAAATAATTGTGCCTTATACTGCTCAACGCTACCATCCACACAACGCTTTATCGTGTACACCAAACGACTGCCAACAACATTCATTCGAAGGATGGAAAGGAACCAAGGACTAGGTGTCATTAGAGCGCAAGGCCTAAATCTCATCTCACATAGCACCATGCCAAACCTCATACCTATCAACATCAGAGAATACAATGGGTTTATAGTTAGGAGAAGACATTTCCCGATAAAGAGGAGCAACAAAGGTGGCTGCAGACGCTGTCAGAAGGGCAATCTTTGACTGCTGAGGATGAATAACCATGGGATGTTGACGAGTAGCAGGATGAGGTGGAGGAGAACCTGAACCTGTGAGTTTCTAGAGAGGATAAGAGGAGAGATCAATAATGAGTTACAGATCAGCTGTAGAACATGTCTAAGATCTGGAGCTCGCAACAGCAGAGGTTGAAGAGCTTGTAGTTGAACCAGGGTTGTTTGCAGTAAAAAACTGGAAAAATGCAACTCTGAAGGAGGAGAATCTGTTCCTGCATAATGATCATTAGAAAAACAAGCAGATGGTGACATAGGGTCAGGGCTGGGTTGCATTAGGTTTGTGGCAGACATGGTTGGCGAGTTGGCTGTCTAGTTTGGTTGGCTGCTGGTGTGATGGATTGGCGGGGCAAAGGGGTGAAAATATGGGGAAGAATTCAAGGTTGGCAAGTGTGTAGGTTGTATAGGATATGGGAAGAGGTGGTTGGATGTTGTGTTATTTGTTCAGATTTTGCAAACGAAAACACATTTTCATGAAAATGAACATGATAGGAGACATAAACACGTTGAGATGTTAAATCAAGACAACGATAACCAAGTTGAGAGGAAATATAACCTAAGAAGCACATGGAGATGAATGAAAATCCAACTTATGAGCATAATATGGACATAAAAAAGGAAAACAAAGACACCCAAAAGTATACAGAAATCATAATCAGGAGTATGATGAAATAGATACTTAAACAAAGATTGATTTTGGAGGACAAGAGTAGGCATGTGATTGATAAGATATGCTGAAGATTCAAACGCATAATCCCAAAACTATAACGGAGCATTACATTTTCTTAGAAGGGTAAGGCCAATTTCGATAATATATCGATGACGATGCTCAATAGTGCTATTTTGCTCATGTGTATGAGGAAAAATTAACCATTAAAGGAAAACATAAGAGCATGGCCCCAAACATCACTAAATATTAAATCAAGGGGGGCAGTAGTTTTGTGACACGTAGGTCTCAACGACAGACGCGATGACTTGCCTAACGGACAAGCTTGACATTGAACAAGAGAGCATCTAGAAGTACAAGCTATTTTATTTTTAAAAACTAACAAATTGAAAATATAGGAAGTAGGATGACCTAATCGATGATGCCATAGATCAACAGTCAGAGAGATGCAAGGAGACCAATAAGCTTGAGGTATGGACGTGGTAGAAGACTTAGATAGAACATAGAGACCATCGTTACTCTTACCGGAAAGGAGCATTACCTTGGTGGTGAGATCCTTTACATAAAACATAGATATATGAAATTCAAAATAAACATTATTATTGTTGTTACCTAATTTTTGACCCGTATTTTGATAAATTTTCAAATAAAAAATAAAAAAGTAATAAATAATAAAAATAATAATAAGGGCTTACATGTGGCGATAACATAGAGCATCATGGCTAATATCAAGGAAGCAATGTATCAAGGAGATAATTATTAAATCATATATAATTACTGCAATATAAAAAACCATAGATATATGATTTGATTCGTGCTGGTTATGGAAAATAATCACTACAATAAAAAATACCATAAATATAGGATTTGTTGGTGCTAGTTATAGAAGACAATCTCTGCAATAATTATTGCAATATTTCCTTAAATAGCACGTGTAGATATTTTCTATATAAGTGAACATCTAATCATATTTAAGAGGCGAGGAGAAAAATTTACAAGAGGGCAGAGAGACAAACAAAAATTAGAACAAACACATAAAAAACACCCTACTCATCTTTAGCAAAGAAAACCCTAACCCTATTTCTCTAGCAAAGAAGCCGTAGCCCCTGTCGATCTTTTGAAAATAAAAACAACGAAGCAGTCCCCCGAACCCATCATCTCCAACTATCCCAGCCTCCCTCAGCAGCCCTGGTTGTTACTCAAACTAGCAACCCATGTACACTCACACCATCTTCCCCAAACCATGACCACCATTTCCTCCCGAACTTGTCTCCCTCTCACCGAAAGCCCCCGTATGCACCAGCCCTCACTCCCATTTCTTACCGTGAGAATGCACCAGCCATAACAGCAGCAACCATCTCTTCTCATAGAAAACGGACGCGAGTGAGAGGAAGGACGAATAGAAAAAAACAAAAGAGAGGGAGGAAGATAGAAAATACAGAGGGAGAAATAGGGGAAGCACGGGAAAGAAAACCAGAGAACAAACGAATGAAGAAGAACACAACAGAGATGAGCAGAAGGAAAGAACATAAACAGAAGAAAACACAGAGGGACCAACCAGCGCGCCCTCGCCATTACCTTCATCCTTTCGTTTTCATCTCTAGTTTCTTCTCCTCAGGCGGTGCAATGTTTTCTTCCATAGGTATTAGCCGAAGCAGCAGCCCACAGGAAAACAAAGAAATAACATGAAAACACAGAGGAAGGAACATCCATTCCGCCAGCACATCACACCTTCATCATCGTCTTCGTCATCTCCAGAGAAAGCATCAGCAAGAAGAGAAAGACAGAGACCAACACCAGTTACCAGCATTCGTCATTGTCTTCAGAATCAGTGATGACCGTTTGTGCGCAAGAAACTGCAGCGTCATCATCTTCGCCCGTTTCAGCGCCATGTAAGTTTCCATGCATTTTCTTCACTTTGCATTTTAATTACACACCTACTGTGCATGCCTTTTGTGTTTATTGTTTAAGTGAATTATAATTCACTTGAACAGTAGCTGAGTTTTTTTTTTGTACAGCCAGGCAAGTGACCCGGTCGGATCTACAGGTTTCACCCTTTTTTTTTCCAAAAAAAAGTGAGAGAGATTAATGATTTTCTAGCATATTTATGTTAAGGTCTATATTTTTTTATATTATAAAAAAATATATCAATCTCGCATTTAGAATACCCGGTTTTCAACGTAAATGATATATATATATATATATATATATATAATATTTTCTTGTGTGTTGCATACAACCAATACCCTAACATGTTTTGAACGTTTTTTTATATATAAAAAACATATATTTGAAGTTTTGAAAATGTGTTTTCGCATGGATTTCTTAAACATAATAAAAAAATTATTTCTCTTGCATTTCTAGATTTTACAACATATTTGTAAAACTCCAAAGGGTATTGACCAATATTCTAAAAATACAAAAATCTTATTTTGGAGGGAATTCATCTATTATTCACCATTAATGTTTGAATAAAGAAATCCTAAATGGATGAATATCCAAAATATTATTGGGAATAACTTGTTATTATTTACTGTTAATATTTGGATAAAGAAACCCTAGTGGCAAATATCCAAAATAATTTTCTAGGAATAATAAGTCATCTTTCAATTTCTGACTCCACGGTTTACGAACCGCGAGAGTATGGAACACTGAGGCAAAAATAGGTTTTTAAAGCACCTTGACTTTCCTTAGATTCCTAAATTTTGGTCTCTCCTCCTTGCGATTTACGAGTCACAAAACTCTTGAAATACTAAGAGAAAAATGAGCTTTTAAAGCACATGGAATCTTTTTAGATTTCTATCTTAATAAATTTAGTCTGAATCAAACACAGATTTCAAGAGATCTGCATTGGTTCTCCTTGGTACTTTGTAGACATATCTAAGGGTGTGATCCACATTGACCAAGGTTTATTTCTTTTTAAAACTTTCAGTCCAAATCCATTCATAATAGCAAAACGTATCTTAGAAAAACACCAACACCATAGTAATTATAAGGCTAACCAAACACCAAGCAGCTTCCCTTAGGTAGGGCGTACTAGGGGTGCTAATATCTTCCCTTTACGCAACCAATCCCTTGCCTTAGAATCTCTAAAAGACCAGTTAGGTTTCCTAGTGACCATAATACTAGGTGGCGACTCCCTTTTACACAATAAAACAAAAGACCCCGAAATCAATCGAGGATTGCCGCTCCGCCGCGAGGGTGCGATAATTATCACGATAAAATTTCTAAACAGACAGGAGTGGTTTGATAATATGAGGAACATGAAGAACATTAGATAATCTAAAGATGTGTTTTGGGGAACGTAACATGGTATGCCCAATATGGAATATGGAAAGACCTTTATCGTCACCAACATGCAAATGATCATTACCAAGATATGGTACAAAATCAGTCAGAGTTGTAAGATCAAGCGTAACATGTTGGTTTGCACTAGTGTTCAGGAACCAAGTAGGGGCAGAAACATTACCAATAGCAAGATGGACAGAGAGCTATTGGCCACTGTTGCGAAACTGGGCACATTGAGGGGCTGTGTGGCCAAATAAGAAGTAGAGCTGACACTTGACGCTCTGCTTAAAAGACCGGTAAGGAGACCATTGCCCAGAACTAGAAGGGTGTTTTGCTGCCAGTTGCTCTACTTCTAGTTAGTGGGAGTAGAGGAATGAAAGCCATGAAAATCATACCCGTGTTGGTGGTTGTGTCGATTGGTATTGGGATGCCAGTTTCCACTAGAACGACCTCTGTTACGGTTAAAGTTAGGGCTGTGCTGATACTAGGCAAGATGAGCAGAGGGCAGCAGAGATGACGTGGGTAAAAGAGGTGGGTTTGCAGCCATAGATTGAAGTGAGGTCTTGTGCAGAAACTCATGGGTAAGGAGATGGCTATGAAGGTTAGCATATGACAGCGGTTCTGCCTTGATCGCAAGGCTAATTATCAAGTCTTTGAACTCACCATGAAGGCCATAAAACACATAGAGATTGAAGTCTTCAAGAGAGATAGGCTAGCTAGTAGCAGCCAATTCATCAAATAATGATTTTGCTTGTTGCATGTATATAGCAACCGAAGCATAACATTGCCGAAGATCTTGAAAAAACCTATGAAGTTGCATAATATGAGAATTAGACAGAGAGGTGAGAGCTTTCTTAAAAGTGCGCCAAACATAATGAGAGGTTTGACAATCCACCACAAGGCGCAGTACATTCATGGAAAGAGAAAAGAGTAACGTGCTCAAAATAAATTGATCCTGCTACTTCCAATGAAGAAAAAAGGGTCGATTGCCAAAGAAAAACCAGCTGAACTGTCAGAAACATGAAAGGAAAGACACAACACGGAGCCATCAACAAAGTGAAAGACACTCTGACAAAAAAGATATGACTTCATCTGCTTTCACCAATAGAGATAATTCGTGTTCGTAAGCTTTAATGAAACAACTTGTTGAGTGTTGGACAACACAACTATAATTGGAGTTGATATCCTCATAATATGGAGAGGAACAACAAAAACATAAGAACAAGAACCATTTTTCTGCTATACAACAGAAAAAGGATGTTGTTATGGGAAGTCACCACCAGCAACAACTTGTAAGTGGGTGGCCGACTAGGCTACAACGTTGATTTGGTGGAGGGAGAAGTTGACAGCAGCAAAATCCATTAGGGGGAGGGAGATGTAAGTTTTGATGTGTTAAGACTCTGATACCAAGTTGAGAAGAAATAACAAGCTTAATCCATTAGTTATCTAACCTTTTATATTTATATGTGTATGGCAATATACAATAGTAAAGGTAGAGATTACAACACTGAGTAGTTCTATAGTATTTCCTATATATCACTTTGAATCAAGTGTACAAAAAAAAAAGGAGCAGCCCTAATGGTTATGGTGTACCAGATCAAGTGTAGACATGTAAAAAATCTTTTCTCCCTTTTAACATGATTTTTAAAAAAAACAATTAGAATGGTAAATTAAAAATATTAATGGAATAATACAATTTGAAAAAAAAGAGAAATAACATAGTTTTAGCGTGTGACAATTCTAAAGTATGATAATTTACCCTATCGTGAAATTTAAATCTTCATAGTTGTCACGTTTAGGAAATCTAAGGCAAGAAAAAAAAAAGGAAGAGCATGGAAATCACAGCCTTCAAAGTCAAATCTCGCAATCTGTCAGTGTTGACCTTTGTCCATTCCGACTTGAATATCTTGAGCTACTGAAGTCCATTTGATGCAAACTCAATTTTTTTGGATTCCTGACTCAAAGACCTATCAACATACCAAATGTGAGAAAAAAAAAAACTCATATGAGGTAGATATGATTTTTCTAAGATGACAAATAAATTCTGCCAACAAACAAGTTTTGTGAAGAAACAAGTCCAAATTACATCCTGAAGCATCCAAACCGACATCCAAGTTTTTATTTCAGTAATTTAGCTCCTTTAAGTCAAATATTGAAGATTTCATACAAGGCTACTTCTCTTTTTTTAGGAAAATAGTTATTGAATTACTTAAATGTAAACTGTCTACTTAAGGGAGGACTATTTTGTAAAATGGAGACTAGGGTTTTCTACGGTATAAAAAGAAATAGAGAGAAGGACGACCAGAAGAGAGGAACAAAAACCCTTTCTCCCACAAACCCAAATTCATGCACTCTTCTTTCTTTTTGGTTAGTTGTTTAATACACATGCAAGACTAAACTCTTTTTCTTGATTGCAAGGACACAGAAACCTTCGGATTTCAATAACTGTGAGATCTATTTTACCTTTTCTTTTTAGTCTATATGATGAATGAATATGTTTGTTCTCCTATGTTTATTTCCTATGATTGTTTATTTTAATTGCTAGAGCAGACTCTAAGTTATTATTGTGAACAATCTATTGCTAAGTTTGCTATCAAAACCGGAGTTGTGGTATATAAACTTGTGAAGCAACTAAGATTAATAATTGTGGAGGATCCAGATTAGTAATCTTAGGGAGAACATTTCATTGATCAAATCGAACATGTACTACAGACACTTATATTGTCTAGATTAATCAACTCATCTAGTTCTTATGGCTGCCATTGAATTAAATTACTAGTGCAAACACTGTGGTTGTTTGATGGTTAGGACTAGTATACAGCGGATCTGTTAACTAATCAACATAAAAAAGATAGATATTCAGAGTATAAATTGACGTCTCATTTCTATGATTAGTTCTGGTTCTGATTTCTGTAGGTGAATATTTACTTGTGACAAAGGTTTGTTTTCTTGATAAATTTTGGTTTTATTTAATTTTTGCTTGATTGTTTGATTTTTTCATAGTCTAAATAATCATAAACCAAACCCCTCAATTGCATAACGTATAACATAAAAATCTAACTTGAACCTTCCTAATAAGATCGACCACTTGCTTGCTCTATACTATCTTGTGTGTTGTTTTTTAAGTTAGGGTAATTAATTTGTGTCACCATGACATCACAATAAAATATTTAATTTCATGGAAAATAGGTTGTAGAGGGGATGTTCTTCTTACAATTGAAAAAAAAAAAACTTATGCCATTTTGAGGTCTAGAACTCCACAATAAGCTCTTGGAAGATGACAACCCAATCATCCAAAATTGCCAATCAAGTAGACAAACAATAGGTGAATGATGCGTCGTCGTTTTTAATTTGGGATCTGACATGTTTCATTTTAGACTCTGTTTTTCTAATTGCTTTTCATTCCACCCATAATTACATCTCAAACTCTTAATTTCATGCAATTTCAACCCTACTAAACTCAATCATCAACCCTGAAGTTTAGCATCGTTTTCATCTTAGTCCTTGGTTTCTGATTTGTGTATTTAGACCCTTAATTGACCATCAAACTTTCAATTTTCTTTAATATGCCCCTTGATTTGGTCAATTTCAATCCTTGAAGTCTCATGCCTTCTAGGATTTGGTCCTTAGTTTTGAATTTCTTCAATCAAACCCTTAATTGGCTATCAAACTTTAATGTTTTCACAATTAATCCCCTGATTTGACCAATTAAACTTTTCAATTTCTTCCAATTAAACCCAAATTCACACCAACAAATTGATTTTTTTTGCATTTAAAATTATTTAAGCCTTCCAAACTCCTGGTTGAGTCCTTATCCAAATTTGTATTTCTTTACCCCAAATACAAATATTTTCACCGAATGTGTTCTTTGTCAATCAAAATTAGGTGTCAATTTTACTAATCTAGGGCAATCTTCTGGGCTTTCTTCATTTGTATCCTCTTGTATTTTTGGATTTTATTTTTTTATATTTTTTTTCTTGATTTTTTATGGGTTCAAAAAAATAGATAACAACAAATGCCCACTTTACAATGCTTACGAAGCAAAATCTCATCAAGGTTTTGCATAGTGAGCTTGTAAAGAAAATATGTTTGTTCGACTTGTTGGGTGATTCACATATCCACAAACTTTGCTTTTAAAATAAAAAAATTGGCTATTTTCACGGGCGACCTGCCCTTTTCAAATTTAAAAAAGAACTTCAGTAAGCGTCCTTGCTTCCCTCAAATTGGTCTATTTTCATAGGCGACCTACTCATTTCAAATTTCAAAAAGAATTTCAGCAAGCGTCCATGCTTCCCTGAAATTGGTCTATTTTCACGAGTGACCTGACCATTTTAAAGTCCAAAAACTAATTTATTTTCATGAGCGACCCGCCCCTTTTAAATTTTAAAAAGAACTTCAGCAAGCTTTCATACTTCCCTAAAACTGATCTATTTTCATGGGCGACTTGCCTATTTTGAAAATCAAATTAGGATTTTCATTAAAATCCTTCAAAACTTCATTAAAATAAAATACCCTCTAAGTGTAAACTCTTAGATAAGTGTCTTGTTGTATGGCATTAGTTATACACACTATATAGATGGGATTTCTTTGCCATTTCTTGACTTCCGTCCACCTAAGCAGATTTATCCGCCTTTCCTCTTAATTAATGAATCCTGCACCAATACTATTTCAAAGTTAAACCATATGCAATACATGCTTTTTTAAAATATAGGCCCCTCATTTCTTAATAAACTCCTCTTTTGATTGTTGAGGGTTGTAATTTCTGATGTGATCAATTTTGTTGGCTTTCTCTTCCAATTTACCCAAGCAAGTCTAAGCACATTACTTTCAAATCTGGAATATCAGGCTGTCTTTGTAACTTTCTTCTTTTGAGAGTATTTAGGTTATGACGAATACTATCCTAATTAGGAATGCATTAGAACTCCTTGCTTTATAACAATGTTGCTTTTTCGTGTGCTTTTCTCAAATACACGTGACACGTTTGGTTTTTATTTTAGGATGTTTTTCCTAATAAGAATTTCATATGATTTACTTTGTCTGTTAGAAAGCCTAAGATTTTTCAAAGTCATGTCAAATAGTAACATTCATGCAACTATCATGATTTTATATTAGTCTTTGAAGAATGGTATTCCATCATGGTGATTGGTTTAAGAGATGTCCCCTTTTGCATTGGGTTAAAAAAAGATCAAATACTTGTTTGAAATCTTATGTTTAAATTTTCTCAACAAAGATGAATATCTATTCATTTTATCATGACTTTCGTGAATGGTTCCTTACATTTTGAGAGAGTATTTATCAGGCTTTCTCACTTGCTTGATGACTTTTCAAGGCATATAGTTTCATGGCTACCAAAGAAAAGGAATTCACAGGCTCAAAAGGTGTTTGAGGGTCTTCATGAGTCTAGGATCACTTTTACTCCTCTATGCCCTTTCATCCTCTTTTGTTATTTTTCCAGCAAATTACTCTTAAGGTCCTTTGCTTTTAGGAGTCGAGACAATGATCTTTCCAGGTTTTACTTTTCACTCTAAACCTTTTATTGAACACCTAATCATCTTTTCTTTCCTGAAATCTCTTTACCCAATGCCATTCTCTTTTTCTAGCCTTTGATCAAAAACCCAAACATTTTTCTTTCATTTGCAAATTCCTCAATGATTTTCGTTTTCTTTGTCTGTCAAAGCTATAGGAGAATCCTTTGCTTGTTTTTAGATACCCGTGTATCTTTTCCAGATTTGTTATTTAGCAAAGCCCTTTCTTTTCTTTTTAGGCTTGTTGATTAGTACTTAAAAGTGTATTTTTATCAAGGTTTTATATCATCATTTTGCACTTGAAGTATCAATAACTCATTAACTAAAGCATGTTTTATAATAACATATCTAATAATATAAAATACATTTAATTTATGGTAAATGTTCATCTTAAATGCAGGCCTATCACATAAATCAAAGGATTGATTGATGAGTTTAACTATTGAAATTGAGAAGACAAAGAGAGGGTTAAGTTTAGAAAAGAGATGTTGATTTAGTCCAAACTGGAACACCATTCGGTTATTGGATCATAACTAAAGCTGTAGAACATGGATTTAGGTCTGGTTTATATGTATGGAAAGCTAAGACATAGGCCTAAAACTTTCATGAAGAGTCCAAGATTTAAAAGTGTCATTTTCGAGTTCAAATGGTAGCAACAACGAAGAAGTTAAAATCTGTACTGCGTCCCAGACATTGTTTAGTGTTCAGCCCATATCACGAGTTCTAGAAGTCCAAATGTGCCAATTTTTGTTTTGTTAGAAAGCTAAGACAATGTTCCAGAACTTGCATGAAGATTATCTCTTCAAATACTGATGTGAGCAATGATGTTTTGTTTAGACAAAAAGATAAGGATTGTCACCAAGTCAAGATGTGGCCACCCACTCAACAATTAGTCATCAAATCAATGGTTTCGAAATTTGGCCTATAAAAGAAGGCATTTGCCATGCATTTAGGCATCTTGGTTTTCAGATCAAGATCATGTTCTTAATATCTTTCTTTACATTTTTGTAATGCTTAAGTTTTGCTTTCATTAATCTTTTGTGTATGCCTTTCATTTCCTTTACTATACTTATATAATCATGTTCTCCTCTTGTTTATTTATGTTTCTCTTCTTCATTATGTTTAGCTAAGTTTATAATGTCAATGTGAAAAGGTTTCACTAATGGTGTTAGGATAAGTATAATATAAACTCAATATGGACTTCAATGATTATACCCTAAACAACTTGCTATTAACATGTCTTATCATTTTTATCTTATTAATTCTTAATACCTTGCTTATTAAATGATTAATCTAAATTTGTGTTGTATAACACTTGGTACAACAAATGCTTTGCACTTTTATAGTCAACCGTATGGTATAACCTACACTTGTGCTATGAAAGAAACTTGATTTGTTGTTAACATAAGTTAGCATCATGAATTCCTGACAATATTTGAAAGTTTAGTGTTCTTAAATAAGATAATTAATATGATCATGTTAATAATTTATAATGAGCTATTAATGACAAATCATCCAATTGGAACCTCCTTTGTGTGTGGTTTCCAGTTGAGTAATAAAAAGAGTTTATATTATACTTATTTGAAATACCATTAGTGGATCCTTTAACTTTGACAATTATTTTATCATTGTTTAATCTTCACATTAATCTTACATCTCAAAGTCCTCTTTAACTCATCATCACCATCATCATCTTATTGTTATTATTATTATTTATAATTTATATAGTTAACCTCCCTTTGGTTTGACCCTGGTTTTGCCAGGTTATTTATTACTTTGACACTTCTATACTTGGGAGAAGACATCAATCTTTTGGTCATGTCACTTGTTTGGCTTGCAACCTCAATCAAGATTCCACAGATTCTGTTCACATGTATTATATCTTTTTTGGGTTTTCTGACCACATCCTCATTATTTTCTAATAATTTTCCCTGGTGTGGGGTGTGATCCTAGCCAATGTTATCTTATAAAGGAAGAAATGTCACTTTGGCTAGAATTGGGACTGCAATTTTTGAGAGGTATAAGAAAATGGCCTATCCTTATTTCATGTAATATTGATCAGGACTTATAAATTTTGAACTCATCATCGTAGCGATTTGCATGGAATTGTTTTGCGAGTTTATGATTCTTGAAAACTTTAACGTATTTCTTTCATATAGCTTTTATATGACAAACTATGATGGTTAGGTCATCTATTTGAGTTTCTGGGTACTTAACCATTTTCTAAGGAGTTGCTTGGTGAATCATTACTCTTAACATATCATTGATTTTTCATGAAATTGTTAGCCAGAGTTAAATCTTGAGAACCTTTGTTTAAGAGAAAATGATTTTTTGAGAAAGATTTTTGTTAAGCCTTTTGAGATCATTTGTGAAATACTCAAGATGTAATGAGAATGAATAGCCAAACTCTATTGATTTAAAGAAGATGAGTACAATGCATAGTACTGCTTTATAGAATCAGAGTTCACAGGCTTGGGCAAGTTATCTCCATCCATTCTTCTTAGTAACAGAGATCCCTTAGAGAATGCTTTCTTCACTACATATGGGCTTCGTGGTTGGGTGCCCACTTACTCTGATCTTTACCGGGTAGATGTAAGATCTTTCTCAGCACTAAATCTTCTTCTTGAAATATGCTTTAGCCATTCTTTGTTGATACAACTAGTGATGAAAAATTGCTGCTAACCTCTTTTCACTGATCAAATTTAATTGTCCATATCTCATCTTGACCCAATCAACTTCCTCAAGTTCTAATTCCATCTATACCTTTAAAGATGGGATTTCTGCTTTTAGCGACATTACTGTTTTCATCTTATAAACCAAGGAATAAGGTATAACCCCTGTAGATGTCTTTATTACAGTGCAATATGCATGCAAAGCAAAAGGAAGCTTTCATGCCAGTCCTTATACGTGACTACCTTCTTCGACATATTCTTCTTTATATTCTTGTTGGCAGCTTCTACAACACTATTCATCTATGGCCTATATAGAGATAAATTTGACTGCTTGATTTTCCATTTTATGTAAAGCTCTACTATCATTCTTCCATTGAAGTTCTGAGTATTACTAGTCACTATCTTTTCAGATGCTCTATATCAACAAATTAAATCTCGTTCAATGAATCTCTTCACTACCTTCTGAGTTACATAAGCATATGAATTGGCATCTACCCATTTTGTGAAGTAGTCAATGGCTACTAGGATAAACTGATGTTTGTTGTTGGCTTTTGGATTAGCATGCCCAATTAAATTGATTCCCCACTTTACAAATGGCTATGGAGATGTTAAATTGAACTAGATTCTACCAATTTATCTTATCACTGTACACCTAATATTTATGGCATTTTTTAACATATTCTATGCAATCCCTTTCCATGGTTATCCAGAAATACCCTGGCCTTTATATTTGTTTAGCCGTCATATGTCCATTAGCATGAGTTGCACAATTCCTTTCATGAGTTACTTAGAGCGCCTTTTTTTATTTTGTCTCATCCAAACATCTCAACAATGTTCCATCAATCGACCTCTTGTATAACACTTCTACATCGAGGTAATAGTTCATGGCTAACCTTCACAAGGTTTTCATATCTATATTGGATGCCCTCGGGGGATACTTTTGGTGTTGGATAAACTGTTTGATATCATAACACCATAAATTCCCATCCATTTTTTCTTCGACTGAGCAATAGTGGGCCAAAGAATTCCTGACTTCAATACTTATAGGTTGCACTCTGTTCCCATAATCAATTTTAGCCATAGAAGCTAAAGTGGTCACATAATCAACAAATTGGTTTTTATCTCTTCCTATATGAATGAATTTTATCTTGTCAAATTCTTATGCTAGTTTGGACAAATATTCTTGATATGGCCTCAACTTCTCATCTTTTATATGTCATTCTCCTTGCACTTGTTAGATTATTAGCATTGAGTCTCCATAGACATCAAATTTCTTTATCTTAAACTCTAATGCAGCTTCTAATCAGAGGATGCAAGCTTCATACTTTGACTTATTATTGGTGCATTCAAATTGCAGCTTGATCAAAACAAAGTATTGCTTTTTGTTAGGGGAAATTATCACTACTCCTACTCCATTCCTTACTACTCTATCAAAATACATTGTCCACAACTCTAGTTTTTCTTCTTTTTCTACTACTAGCACATATTCATTTGGGAAATCAAAATTCAAAGACTAATAATCTTCAATTACATTGTCTGACAAATGATCAGCAATAACACTTCTTCTCATAACTTTTCTTGTCATGTCCATTATGTCATACTCAGCCAATAACACCTGCCATATTGTTATCCTACTTGATAAATAAGGTTTTTCAAAGATATATTTGAGTGAATCTAGTTTTGAAATCAGCCATGTAGTGTAATACAACATATACTATTGAAGTCGTTTTATAACCTATACAAATGCTCAATAAAGCTTCTTTGTCATCGTGTATCTGGACTCGCAATCTGTGAAAAACATAATCAAATAATAAATCATTCTCTCCTTTCCTCCAGACTCATCATGTTTCTAGGGTACACATACCATTACCTTTTTGGTTGTTGTCAAATATAGAATCAACGGTTTGCCAGGAATGAGAGGCGCCAACAAAGATGGATTTTTCAAATGTTGCTTGATTTTGTTGAAAGTTTCTTGGTATTCCTCATTCCATACCACAACCTTTTTCTTTAGAAGGAGTCGAGAGATTGGCTCACAAGTTGTTATTTGAGATATAAACTAAGCAATGTAGTTCAGAAGACTCAACGCTCTTATTTTGTTTTAGGTGCCCACATAGCCTAAATTTCTTTTACTTTATCAGGGTCGACTTCAATACCTTGGCCACTCACCATAAATCCTAGTAGCTTTCTGGATTTTACATTGAATGAGCATTTTACGGGTTCAACTTCAACTAATATTTTCTCAACCTTTCAAACAACTTTCTCAAACTCTGACAATGGTTTTCTCTCTCTTTGGATTTAGCAATCATGTCATCCATATACACCTTAATTTTTTTATGCATCTTGTCATGGAACAAAGTTACCATTGCCCTTTAATAAATGGCCTAATTTTTTTTTAGTTTGAATGGCATCACTTTATAGCAAAAGGTTCCCCATAGAGTAACAAAGGTTGTCTTCTCTTTATCTTCATTAGCCATTTTGATTTGGTTGTATCCAGAGAAACCATTCATGAAGGAGTATGTTGAGCTTCGCGCCTGATTGTCAACAAGGATGATCTATGGCAAAGGGAAGTCATTTTTCAGGCTTGCTTTATTTAAATCCATTTAGTCTACACATACCCTTATTTTGCCGCCTTTCTTAGGAACTATCACTATATTAGATACCCATTGAGGATACTCAACTACCTCCAAAAAACTAGCATCCCATTGCCTTTCTATCTCGACTTTCACCTTGAGCACCATATTCGAATGAGTTCTTCATGCTTTATGCTTTATAAGTATACTTCCTTCATTTAATGAGACTTTATGCACTACAATGTTAGTATCTAAACTAGGCATGTCTGTGTAGGACCAAGCGAACACATTGACATATTGATGTAGTAGAAAAATCAGGTTTTCCTTTTTGCTAGCAGCGATTAGAGTCCTTATTTTCAATTCTCTTTCATCCTGCCTTGTGTCGACATTAATTGTCTCTAACTTTTCTTTTATTGGTTTCCAAGCTCGCTTTGATTGTTCTAATAACTTAACAAATTATTTTACATAATTATGTTCCCATTCATTTTTCGTCATTGCAATTATGTACTCACCAAAATTTGGCCATTCATTAGTTTAATGTGCTTGTGATTTTATGGACGATTCACTTTTTAAATTTTCTGAATGTGAAATGTGTTTTAGTGTGAGTGTGTAGTATTTGCAAAGATAAAGAAACAAAAAAAATTGTGAAAATGCATAATCTCATTAATGAAAGAAAGGCTCAACTACAATGAAAACCATATATTGACATCTTAAGCAAAGATCGCCAACTTGGTATAAAGAAAATACAAAGACATAAAAATAGAAAGCATAAAAGCACACTAAAATAACATTGTCATTTACTTTTTGAAGACTATAGGAGACTTTTGGTTCTCCTAATTTTGGAACCTTTTGCCATTTGCCAGCTTTCACACGAAGGTCTTTGCAAATGTTTCTTCCATGGTGTAGATAATTAGTTGTTGTAACAAATCTTCTCTTTCTACACCCTTTCCTTTCTCACTATAGCTCTTGACCTTACTATCATTTTATTCTAGTGTGTTGATGCCCATAATAGTCAAGCCTTTGGTAGGGACATTTGTCATATCTTTGGAGGGCATTACATAAGCAACCTTGTGGAATGATACATGGATTTGGGGGATGGCAATCTCTTCTTCTTTTAGATCCCTTCTGTTCAGCATGACCAACTTTTTTTCTCGTTTGTTATTAGCAACTCTTTTATAGACTTTTTTTCCAGGCTTAAAGTCGAGCTTGAATCTCTAATTTGTAGCGTTCATCCTTATTGGAATTATCCTTTCAGGATTTCCAGTGATAGGATCATAATGAAAAGGAAATCTATGCTTTAAGAAATATTTGGTCGTCATTCATGTGGTTTCAAAAATTACCTGTTTTCTCAATATTGTGTTTTTTGGCACCCATTTTGCATTAAAAATTTCAAAGGAATTAAGATTTCAACGGTCCACACCACTTACTGAACCATTGTCCACCAATACTTTGTCAATGGTGTAATGCTTGTAGCTTATAGTGATGTATAAAGGTTTATTGTGACATGTTCCCCTAACATAGAGCACATCTTCAATGATGAATAAGTAATTCATCACATGGATTATTTCGACCAGATGCTCCATAGTCCTTTAGGCCATATCCTGGGGCACATATACCTCGTTTAATGTTTTTTGCAGCGCATTGCAGTGGGGTTCAGAACTTAGGATAAAAGTCATCAGGGATATCCTGGCAAGGGTTTTTTTCAGTTGTTTTACCATACTATACTCACTATGTTTCTTCAGCTTTAGGAATTCATCGGCTTCTTCTTCACTCACGGGTTTGTTTACTTCTATATCTTGGATGGCATCTACAACCTCTTTGCCTTTGGCTTTTCATTGTTTTCCTAGTTCTTCAAGTGTAAAACACTTGCCTCTTCGAGTTAGTCCCTCAATCTCAATCTAGAACACATGAGCAGGTCCCTCAATATTGGGTGGATTACCGTAGTTATGAGGCAATGCATTATAGTTTTCATTGTGGATGAAGGCAGGCCTTGTCAGGACAATCTTCGGTGCACTACTCTCAGTATGTTGGAGCCTACATACCTCTTCTTTCTTCCTTTAAAAGCTTATCATGCCTATGACATCGTCTTTTTCCTCCTTCTTTATTTGTAGCAGACCACAAGTCATCATTCGTGTCACCTTCTGGTGAAATTATTAACATTTATCAACAATGCGTCCTATTTTTTTATGGAACTTATAATAGTTGTCACCTTTCTTTAAACTTGATTCATTTTTTATTGGCAAGTACCCGACTTGCACTTGTATGTTATACAACCTATCCAAGTTACCCTCAAAATCTTCTCTTTCTTCCTCCCAAACTCAACAACATTTACTCCCTACTATTGAAAGCACAATTAGGTAGGGGGTTCAAATTGATATTGGGGGCATCTTTGAATGTTATTGATCACACTTTGAATAATTGCAAGAGCTTCCTTTTGAATGCAGAGCAAGTATCAATATTATGGCCAGGATATCTAGCATGGTACTCACATGTTAGCTCTAGTTTACACCAATTTATGAAGGGAGGTTATAGTGGTCGATATAGAAGAGGGGCCACATGACTTAAGCTTAGTAATTTTCCATACATCTCTTTTAAGGGCATAGGTAGAGACGAGAGTTGTTCTTGGATTCTTTGGTAGGATCTTCTTGAATTGTTTTTGCTTTGGTTTTCTTATAGGTTAGTGAGTTGGTTTACTAAAAGTGTCTTAGCAAAGTTGATACTGGATATTTAGGAAGATGAGGTTTGGTGGCTTTGGTAATTTTGGTTCTGGTAATTCATTTTGCCCTTATATCCTCCTTCTTCATTTCTTACCTCAACATTCTTTTTCTTCCAAGTAAACCTTTTTTTTTCTGGTAGGTTTTGATATTCTACAGGTTTTTATCCCTTATTATATTCTCTTAGCAATAATAACATCATCATAAAAATATTTAGTAGAGCTACCCATCAGATGCTCATAACATAGGGACTTGAAAGTATTGGCGAGTAGAGTCACCATTTCTTTCTCCAACAAAGGTAATTGTACATGTGTTGCCTTGTTTTTTCACCTATGAACATACTCTCTTACAGTTTCTTTGTTGCTTTTCTCCATCACCACAAACTTATCCAATCTGGAGCGATGTCAATATTGAACTTGTATTGCTTTAAGAAAGCATCAACAAGATCACTCTATTTCTTGATCCTTGTGTTATCTAAGGTCATGTACCAACTTAATTCAGAATCGATCAAACTATTTTAGAAGAAATGAATGAGCAACTTCTCATCATGTATGACTTTCACCATTTTGTTATAGTATGACCTCAAAGGTGTATTAGGGCATTCCAGTCCCATCTACTTGACAAATTTTGGCACTCTAAATTTCTTCGACATTATTACATTTGACACCGAACATATCTTAGTTGCTCTAATTAGGTCATAGAAGTCAGATCCCTCAACAACCTTTAATCTCTCCTCCAAGGTTGACCATTTATCTTGATTGGAATGATCAGAGGGTTTAACTTCGTAGGGTTCCTCCATTGTTAGATCTATTATGGCTGACACTTGAGCAGGCGTAATCAAGTGAGCCATCGGAATACTCGTTGTTCCTTGTGGTTTAGTAGCGGTATTTGCCCCCAAGTTTTGTGAGTCGGGGATAACCAAAGCTATCGGTGGCTGTAGTATGGTCAGCTGCTGACTAGATGTCCCTTCCCCAAACTTGGTTCGCAAGAGTTGCTCGAGTAAACTGGCCATCCGAGCCATATTATTCTTAACATCTCCTAGTTTTTTTTTTTTGCAGTAGGCCTCTAAATGAGCCCTCTCTTCATTCTCCATCCATTTGTGAAGCCTAGTATTGTAGACTTTAGCAGCGGACCTATATTTTGAATACCTGCCATACATGTTCCATAATTGATAAATGTAAATGCATATAGATGTATGATTATACATGATGATGTATGTTGGATATGGATTAGCTATACCCTAGGCTGATATATGGCCACCATTCCTTTATAAACGGGTAGGGTTTTGATCATTTCGTAGCTACCGAGACAATTTAATTTGAACCAATGTTTAATAAAAATATACTCACCATAAAGAGATATTGCTTATAAGGTTGGAACTAAACCCTTTTCATTAATACTTGATGACAAATTTTACATTTGAAATCTAGTCTATTGATCATCATTATTTACAGGGAAAAAAGGCAAAGCCTTTGTTTTCTATGTCTTTAAGAAAAGATTTAGTCATAGCCATGCTTTGTTGTTATTTGTAGACATCCATCCTAATTTGCCAGGCATTGTGGCGAATTCTTCAGGCATAGACAAAGACTTGGTCAATCTTCTTATCCATGTTTCTTATCTTTTCCAAGAGGAACATGTTGTTCCTATTCAGTTGATTATTATTGGTTCCAAACATCTAGTTATGGTGCTTGAGCAGTTTGTTCTTTTATTCTAAATATGTTGCCTTGACCTTTTCCTTGTTAAACTTTTCTCTAGCAAGTTAATCTCATTTTTTATTTTATCCAAATCAACTTTGAAGACCCAACAGCCTTTCCTTTGGAATTTGCTTCATCCAGCTCACTTTCCAGTATCACATGCTTCTTGTATAGCCTTTTATGCTACTCAATCTGGCTTTCTAATTCAATTTGGGTTTTTGAATGCATATTAGCCCTTTCTTGGCAATCGTTAAAATTGAATTTCAAAGCCTCTAGCTCAGTACTAGTTTGCAACAAATGTCTTCTCAATTCTTTTCGTTCTTCCTTAACTTGGTTTCTAGCCGCTCTTTCTCCTTCTAGTTACTTCTCTAAGGACATGATTTTCATGTCCTTTTTCCTGCCCATCGGTTACAAAGTACAATAAAAAATAGTTTGAGGTATAGAATTGGTTTCAAAAGATTCAATATAAGATTTAGAGTTGTTTATAGTAAAAACAATTATGAATTTTTTTAGTTTTTTAAATATGTTTGAGTTGTCTATATATGACTAGATGGTCAACATAGAAGACATAAGTGAGTGATGTATAATTTGAATAACTAACCCATTATTCACATCCATTTTTTTAATTTTCTATAAGTCGTTTCCCTTTTTTTTTTCTTAATTTATTTCCTCTAAAAAGTCATAAATTAATTATTTATTTTTCTTTAATTTCTGTAAATTTACTATGAAATTTCTAAACAATATAAATAATAAAAATTTATAATTTCTTACTTATCAATACAATGTATATATGAGAAAACAATTATTTATAAAGTGTTAGGTCTATGAAAGAAAGTAAAAAAGTACTTATAAGAAATAGTTTTACCCCATAGACTTGCAACACAAACTATATAATTATAGATTTATGGTTTAACAAGTTATTTAGTTCTTATAAAAATGATGTGATGTGTCATAAAAATATAGATAAAATAATTTATCAATTACAATGAATTTTTTTTATAATTTTAATAATATTTTATGATCACAAAGATTTAAAATATTAGAGAGAAAATTTAGAAAACAAATAAGAAAATTATTCTTAATACGTTTTAAAATATATAATTCATAAACTCTATAAAAAGTAGGCATTTTTCGTATTGTATTAATACTATGTGGTATATTGGAAGATTTTTGTGTCCATTTTTCTTTATTATGATATAATTCAATGAAAAAAAATCTTTAAGCAATGCCCTATAATTTTGCTTATCTAATTCTTTTTTCTAGAAGGAAGTGATCTCCATGTGATTATAGTAATTCTAGTAAAGAACAAATCAAGGTAAATGAATTGCTACATAACTGGTCGTTGAATTGTAGTTGTTGTTGGAAGGACATTTTTTGAATTTTAGCAATAACATTATTAAAGACCGCATGAAATTAGTGTATAGCATTTGCGATTGACATGCAAGAACTTTTAATTTCTAGAAAATTAAAAAAGTTAAAACTTGGAGGAAAAGATAAAAAAGTGAAGAAAAAACAATTGAGATATTAATGAATTTTTTAAGGATTTCTATGTAGATTTTAATATTTAAAAATATTAAAAAGTGTAAAACTTAGGGGGGAAGATAGAAAATTCAATAAGATTTATGAAATTTCCTTTTTTATTTAATTCTTTTTATTTCCTTTAAAAAAATTTACTATTATAAAAACATTTTCTCCTAGTTCATTTTTTATCAAATCTCCATAAATTTTCTTAACTTTCCTTTTTCTTTTCCTCCACTTGTAATACCTTTTTTATGCCCTAAACATTAAAAGCTATACAGAAAACCTTATTTTATTATTTTTCTAAGGTCCTTAACTCTTATTATTCACCACCAATAATAAACGAATTCAGTTAATATCTATTTACACCTAAAATAAGCATACACATGTCTTCATGACAAAATAGGAAAAGAGAGTTGGAACCAACTATGAATTAGAAGATTCGAGCAAACTTGAAAAGTTCTTGATTGGCCAAAAATGATGAAGGAACAATCTACCAATTGATCAAGCGACTAGGAGCCATGCTTGACCAAGGGAATGAAATCAACCAACATAGTTTGAATGGGAGCAGATAATCAGAAGATATAGTTCTAGTCAAAGAAAGAGTCTTTAATATGATAACTAATTAGAATTTCCAAATTAGCCTAGGATTCATGTAAGTATCAATAAAAAAGAAGCTTAGTTTGTATTTACATTTTATAAACATCTTTATCTAATACCGATATTTATATAAGATGAGAATTACCTATGTATGTAGGATTCAAACTCTATAATAGTACAAATAGGATCATATACTACTATAATTTATGGCCAACCCAACATATTCAATTTCTGCAATTAATTTATCTTTCCACCCATAATGATTTTCTTGCTTTTATTTACATTTTTTGTTTATATTTCTAGTATATTTAAATTGTTGCAATCTTTTTGTAAGGCCCGACCCACTCTCCTTTGTAGAATATTGTCCGTTATGGCCCAACCTAACCCGGCTTTCACGCCTCATGATTTTGTTCCTAGTAGCCCACAAACCCCAAAACACGTCCTACAATGTTAGGTACCAATTGCCTTAATATGTCCTAGCTCTGGACACTCTTCTCTCGATGTGGGATGTTATAATCCCCCCACCTTAAAAAACGAGTCGTTCTCGACTCTAATACCATATGTAAGGCCCAACCCACTCCCCCTTGTAGAATATTGTTCGCTATGGCTCAACCCAACCCAGCTTCCATACCTCACGGTTTTGTTCCTGGTAGCCCAAGGACCCCAAAACGCATCCTACAAGGTTAGGTACCAACTACTTTAATATGTCCTGGCTCTAGAGACTCTTCTCTCGATAAAGGATGTTAAAATCCCCCTACCTTAAGAACGAGTCGTCCTTGGCTCTAATACCATATGTAAGGCCCGACCCACTTCCCCTTGCAGAATATTGTCCGCTATGGCTCAACCTAACCCGGCTTCCATGCCTCACGGTTTTGTTTCTAGCAGCCCACAGACCCCAAAACACGTCCTACAAGGTTAGGTACCAACTGTCTTAATATGCCCTGGCTCTGGACACTCTTCTCTTGATGTGAGATGTTATAATCCCCCCACCTTAAAAAACAAGTCATTCTCGACTCTAATACTATATGTAAGGCTCGACTCACTCCCCCTTGCAGAATATTGTCTGATATGGCTCAGCTCAACCCAGCTTCCATGCCTCGCGATTTTGTTCCTGGCAGCCCACATATCTCAAAATGCGTCCTACAAGGTTAAGTATCAACTACCTTAATATGTTCTGACTCTAGACACTCTTCTCTTAATGTGGGATGTTACAATCCCCCCCCACCTTAAGAACGAAGCATTCTCTGCTCTGATACCATATATAAGGCCCAACTCACTCCCCCTTGCAGAATATTGTCTGCTATGGCTCAGCCCAACCCGGCTTTCATGCCTCACGGTTTTGTTCCTAGCAGCCCACAGGCCCCAAAACACATCCTACAAGGTTAGGTACCAACTGCTTTAATATGCCCTGGCTTTGGACACTCTTCTCTCGATATGGAATGTTACATGTTTTTTCTTTAAATTTTGTTCTTCTCTATGCATTGCTATTTCTTCAAACAATCATTATTTTTTTAGAATTTAAGGTCTAGAATCTCACTTTTCATTTGATAGAGGTAGTTGTCGTCTAAGGTTAAGTCCCATGTAACTTTAATTGATAAAAACATCATAGTTTTTTTGTCACATGTTGTATAATTAATTTATTGACAAGACATTTATTATATAAGTATCTATGAAATTTTAAAAATCATAGATTAAAAATAAAATGTTCAAAATAAATTGAACAACCTTGATGCATATTCAATTTAAAATCTTAATTATTCTTAAGTTTTTAAAGCAATAATAAAAAAAATTATCAAATTGATATTATAATTGAATTTTATAAGGCCTCAATTAACTCGTAAGGATGTCAATGATCCGTAATTCAATCTATATATCCTCATAAACTTTTAAACAACTTTAAAGAGTTAATTTAAGTTCATCCAGCATTAAAGACATTTACTTTCTTTTGTTTATACTATCATGTCCTAACTTCGAGATACATATTAAACTCAAAGCCTGTGACATGATCTTTCAACCAATTTGATTAAATATAACTAACAATAAACATATTATAAGACATTATGATCTAGAGTTTTTATTTTGTATTTTGTATTTTTTTTATTTTTTATTTTTTTTTGAAACTGGTATATATGTTTTAAATTCCTTTTTTTTTCATGTGCACATGTGGCAAGAGAGATCCATTTATGTTTTAAGTTTTCTAAATAGATGGTAAAATAATATTGATTGGTACATTATTTCTACTAGCACTTAGATATATGCTCTGTTTTATAACTCTTTATGTTTTGTATCCATTTTACTTTTGTAAATTAAATATTATTTATAGTTGATATTGATAATTGCATTAACACATTTCACTTGATGATAATTTTTTTCTTTTCATTTTATACATACACATGCTTGTAACTCTCAACATAAAAACCCTAATGCTACTTCCACATGATATAACATAATTGGTCAACCAAAATACAAAGTATTGAATATCCAATACATATAAATATAAGATATCCCTTTATGTTGAACATGGTGAATGTATATGAAGCTTATTAATAAAATGAGCAAAACAAGAAACTAAGAGAAATGTAGTAAGAGCAAATTAATTAATGAACAAAATGGAAGTTATTATCTAAGTACTTTGTGTATGCATGATATTTGGGGTTTTAAGCAACATATGTTAGCAATCACATTGTCAAGCAACTAGACTAGCTTAGTAAATAAAGCAATATCAATATCAGAAAAAAAAGATAACAAAGCAATACTAATTTGGTAACAATGAAAGAAACAACACGATACTTAATCTCAATCCTCAACCATGACATGGTATATTGCTAGAGAGAGAATAAAAAAAATAGGCACATGAGTATAATAAATGACTAAATTGGTCATTAATTGATAATGATTAAGAGAACTTGCCTAATCAACATGCAAATAAAAAGACAAACCTGATGAGAAAGATAAAGAAAGGAAGATACTGTAAGAATGAGAATTAGGCATATAATATAGGATACAATTGGCTTTTTTTGAGATCAATTGAGGCTGAAACACTAATAAACTATCATTTAAAGTAAACTATAAAAGAGATGTTGATGAGAAATGAAATTTGGGATTTTCTACAAAACCTACTTGATTGGATTTGAGATGACTACATGGTCAAACAAGACATTATCTCGAAAATAGAAAGCTTTTTAACATTCCATGAAGACCTATCCTGGATTGGGGTTCATCACCAAAAATCCAACTACTACACCTAGATACATTACCATATAGAGAAACCTAGTACACTCTTCTTAAACCACTAGGATACATACATTAAATAAGGGCACGTCCTTAGCTATGTGTCTATATAGATATTGTCATGTTATCATCATTAATAATATACAATTTACAAAATTCAAAATAAAATTAGCTTTTATAGTGTCTCGATATTACTCTAGGTCATTATCCTCAAATAGTCTAAACATATATAGATGGCAAGTACATTAACCATGTTACCCTTATATAGACACACCCACATGTGTTAAAGGCTATATAAATAGCCTTGAACCTGAAGATAAATCTTCTCCTTTATAAGAAAACTTCATATTTTTCCTCTTTAAGCTTTGCTCTACAAATATACATAACACAGCCTTCAAAGGCTTTTTTTCTCCACCACTAGTGTTAACTTAAGCATTGAAAGATCTCCAAAACTGGGATAACTTAGAGACACTAACATATTCTAGAGAGAGCTTTCTTTTAATGCATTTCCTTCTTCCTTTCCCTATTTCTATATGTTATACATTCATATGATTTGTTTACACAATATTCACTTATATTGAATTAACCATCATAGTGATTTCCCTCTATCTTCACTAACTTTCGATGTTGAAGCTTAATGTTTGAAGGATTTAGGAGGCCACCACCACTATTTTCTAATCCTTCAAATAAGATATATATCATATACAATAAATCTAGGTACCTAAAATCTTAAGCAACATTAGTTGTTCCATCTATGACAACTATATTTTCATCCTTTTATCTAGCCATAGTGGTGTTCTTCTCCTCCATGAACTATGCATAAATCTAATTAAAGGAAATCATGTTCGATTAGTGATTAGTACTTAAAAGTGCATTTTCATCAAGGTTTTATATCATCATATTGCACTTAAACTATCATTAAATTCCCTAACTTGAGCATGTTTTATAATAACAAGTCTGATAACATAAGATATCTTTCATTTATGGTAAATGCTCATTTTAAATGCAGGAATATTTCACAATTTAAAGGATTGATTGATGTGTTTAACTATTGAAGTTAAGAAGACAAAGAAAAGGCTAAGCTTAGAGAAGAGATGTTGGTTCAATTCAAACTGGAACACTATTCAGTTATTGGGTCATAACTGGAGATGTAGACCTTAGATGTAGGTCTGGTTCGTTTTGATGGAAAGCTAAGACATAAGCCTAAAACATTTATGAAGAGTCTAAGATTCAAAACTGTCATTTTCAAGCTTAAATCTTAGCAACAAAAGAGAAGTCTGAATCTATCCTGCAGCCCAGACATTGTTCAATGTTTAGCTCATATCTCGAGTTCTAGAAATACAAATGAACTTATTCATTTTTTGGTGGAAAGCTTAGACAAATGCCCAAAACTTTCATGAAGATTATCTGTTCAAATTCTGATGTCAGCAATGATGTTTTGTCAAGCCAATAAGTCAATAGCTAGCCACCAAGTCAAGAGGTGGCCACCCACTCAATAATTAGTCATCAAATAAATAGTTTCAAATTTTAGCCTATAAAAGGAGGCATTTGCCATAAATTTAGACATCTTGGTTTTTAGATCAAGATCTTGCTCTTGCTCTCTTTCTTTGTATTTTGTAATGTTCAAGTTTTATTTCATGTTATATTTTCATTAATCTCTTGTTTATGCTTTTTATTTCCTTTACTTTACTTAGTTAATGTATATCATTATTATGTTTTTATTTTGTATATTTATGTTTCTCTTCTTCATTATGTTTAACTAAGTTTATTTTGTCAATGTGAAAAGCTTGCACTATGGTATAAGAATAAGTATAATATAAACTTAACATAGACTTCAATGTTTGATATTAACATGTTTATAATTGTTATCTTACTCACTTTTAATACCTTGTTTGTTAAATGGTTAATCTAGATTTGTGTTGTACAACCCTTGGTACAAAAAATACTTGACCTCTTCATAGCCTACTATATGGTATAACCGACACCTGTGCTATGAAAGGAACTTGATTTGTTGTTGACATAAGTTATCACCATGAACATCTAACAACATTTACAAGTATTGGCATTACTTAAATAAGATAATTAATATGATCATGTTAATAATTTATAATTCGTTGGAACCTCCTTTGTGTGTGGTTTCCAGTTGAGTAATAAAAATAGTTTATATTATACTTATTTGAAATATCATTAGTGGATCCTCGAACCTTGATAATTTTTTTATTTTTGTTTAATCCTTACATCAATATCTCATCTCAAAAGTTCTTTTAACTCCTTTCCATTTATTATTTGTAATTTTATATAGTTGTGGTCAAACAAAAGGTTTTGCAAGAAGCACACGAATCTAGATTTGTTATGCATCCAAGTAGTACCAAGACGTACCAAGACTTGAAACAACACTATCGATGGGCCAACATGAAAAAAGAGATAGTTGAGCATGTGTCAAAGTGCAGCATCTATCAACAGGTTAAATTGGAACACCAAAGGTCAGCGAGACCGTTACAACCACTATAATTTTCTGAATGGAAGTGGGAAACGATTACCATGGATTTTGAGTCAGGCCTACCTAAAGGAAAGAAGAAGAATGATGCAATATGGGTCATTGTAGATCGCTTAAAAAAGTCCACTCTATTTCTACCGGTGAAGAGGATAAAAATGATAGATAAACTTGCTAGGATTTATATAAATGAGGTTATACAACTCCATGGAATCCTGATATCTATTGTCTCATATCAGGATCCTAGGTTCACCACTCGCCTTTGACTGAGCATACAACACGCTCTGGAGTCAAGGTTAGATATAAGCACTGCATCTCACCCCCAGACCGATGGTCAATCCAAAAGAGTAATCCAAATCCTAAAAGATTTATTAAGAGCGTGTGCTTCAGAATTTGGAAGCTAGGAGAAACACATATCATTGATAGAATTCACATACCGCAATATTCATCAAATGACAATAGGAATGGCCCCATATTAAGCTCTATATGGTAGGAGGTGCAGAACTCTCTTGTGTTATGAAGAAGTTGGGGATAAGAAATTGTATGATGCAGAATTAGTCAAAGTTACTACTGAAAAGTAAAAATCATCAAGGATCGGATAAAGGTCGGTCAGGAAAGATAAAAGAAGTATGCAGATATTAGAAGGAGACCCCTCGAATTTAATGTAGGAGACAAAGTATTTCTAAAAGTAGCCCCATGGAAGAATATGTTGAGATTCGAACTGAAAGGGAAACTAACTCCCAGATTCATTGGACCCTTTGAATATCAAACTCGTAGCCTATGAAGCAGACTTGCTCTAGTAGTTGGCCAAGGTTCACAACGTGTTCCACATCTCCTTGTTACAAAAGGCTGGTGTGGACCCTATATGAGTGCTACCCCAAATTCCAGTAGAGGTTAAAAAAGAGCTAACTTTCAAAGTGAAACCCGTAAAGATTCTAGATTGAGGAGAGAAGGAGTTGCAGAATAAGAGGATCGCCATCGTTTCGATCTTATAGGAAAGCTTACAAATAGAAGAAGAAACTTGGGAGAGGGAATCTAAAATGAGGAAGAAATACCCCAAACTATTCGAAAAACCAGGTACGAAATACAAAATTTCCTTAACTTCGAGGATGAAATTCATATTAAAAGGGGAGAATGTAAAACCCTGTTAAAAAAGAGAGAAAGAAATGGACTAGCCTATACTAAGTGGAAAACATGAGAGAACCGACCTAAGGATAACCAAAAAAAGGAGCAAGGATAAGAACACTAAGCACCCAAACATAACCCATCACATTTAAGAGGGGGTATAAATACATGAAGAGAAAAAAGAAATGACTTTTCCTCTCCCTCAAAGCCGGCAGCAACCCTAGCTGCAACAAGCCCTTTTTGCAAAGAAACTCCTATTCAAACCACCTTTACATGTCACCCCTCTTGAATACTTGAGTGAGAGTGGGAAGAGAGTTGGAGAGTGCAAAAAGAACCAAAAACATAAAGAGAGGAAAAGGTTAGAGGGCCATCTGGAACAATAGAGGAGGGAGAGAAAAATCAGGAGGGAGAGGAGGAAAACACCAAAACCTTCCCCAAATCTTGTTTAAAAATCATGTGGTAAAAGTAACCTCACTCCCCTACTTGTTATTTTAAGATTTTGCAACAAGATAAGAAGGAAACCTTAAATGGAATGACCTAAAGTTCTTAAACTTTTAATTTCAAAAAGATTAAATGGAAATATTAGGAAAATATGGATAAAATAGATACAATTTCAGAATTTATAACAAAAGAAATTGATGCATGTTGAAGAACAAACCCTAACTAAAGGTCAGCATGTTGAAAGAATGAAAGAAGGATGGAATGAGATGATAAAATGTGTCAATTGTGATCTTATTATGCTCTTAGGAATATGCTTGAGCTGAAACGGAATTTTATACCTATTCTAATATCTTGATTTTGCATATTGAATTAAAGAACTTGTTTGATTATGAACCTAGAAGATGGATGTGTGATTATTGTATGATAACATAAACATAATTGTAATAGAAATGATAAATTGCATGAGTAAACTAGAAAGAAAGGAACTGCAACGTTCAACCAAGAGGAAGAACAATAAAGAAAACTTTTGTATGATGAGCACCCTTAGAAAAATAAAATATATGGTGGAAATGGAATTTGTGTGTAATATGAAATTGATATTAACTTGTGTTTGATGAATTGGAATGATACAATTAAAAATGATGGAATGAACAATTAATATCAATGTTATGTTTCAGCCATGGAAGCTTGGATAGTAGAACCCTTGAAAATGTACATGTTCAGACTTAATTGTGTATTGCTTGATAACATTGTGATGAACTTGATGAGATCATGGAAAAGAATATGATTTTTGTTCTTAAACATGCTAGATAGTACTTAGTAAGCTAGAATGCCTAGAACACCTTATACCATGCTATAATGAATGATAATTTATGATATCACTTAAAGAACTCAAAGTATGCTTGATAAGGAAGTGACAAAGGGTTTGACCATCTTAGAAGGTAGTGGTGATTAATAGGTTCTCTTTAACAATGTTGATGAATGTATGATATTGTAATGGAATAGTTACATGTTGTCTTTGCTTCATAAACTTTGGAAGTGAATTTGGTTATGGTCTATGTCCAAAACTAAGTTGAAGTATGGATTTTAGAAGGAGAACTTGGTATTGACAATAGGCATAAATTTAAAGAAAAGAAACATCAAAATGACTTAGTTTTCATTGATAACTTTCAGTGTCAGAAATAACTTAGTTTTTGTTGATGATTTTCAGTGCAGAAATGACTTAGTTTTTGTGGAGCGAATAGCCTGCTCTTTGGCAACTTTACAAAAGGAAATACATGCTAAACATTGAAGATTTTTAGTGTCATAAATGACTTAGTTTTCACTGATAATTTTCAGTGTCACAAATGACTTAGTTTTTGTTAACGACTTTTAGTGCCAGAAATGACTAGTTTTCGTTGATGATTTCCAGTGTCAGAAATGACGTAGTAGAAATGACTTAGTTTTCATTGATGATTTTCAGTGTTAGAAATGACTTAGTTTTGTTGACGATATTCATTAGAGTGACATAATTTTGATTGAATATTTTTAGTGTCAGAATGATATAATTTTCGTGGATAACCTTCATTAAAATTAAGGGCAAATGTCTTGTTACAATACTATCACTATGTAATTATAAGACTATGGGAGATGTCTGAATGAATATATATGTGTTCTGGGATATATGTAGAAATGGTCTTTGAAATTATCTAAATGCAAGTGTATTGAGTAATGATTACTTGGTGTATCAAGAGGCGCGATCGAGATCGAATTTTCGTTTAGATGAGGACACACTACGGGAGGAGCAGGTAGGTGGTTCCTACCTTTAATTGATTTCTATTAAATCTTCATAGTAATTATACATAATGTTTTCACTTGATTTCCATTGATTAAAGTTACTCATGGAATGGAATGATTGAATGATGTGATTAAGTTCGATTAATGGTATCCATATTGGATAACCAGGATTGTATGATGTGACTAGCTTTGGCTAATGGTATCCATATTAGATAACCAAAATCAAATGATGTGATTAGCTTTGGATAATGGTATTCATAATGGATAACTGAGATTAAATTATGTGATTAGTTTTGGCTAATGGTATCCATATTGGATAATCATGATCGAATAATATGATTAACTTCGGCTAATGGTATCCATATCGTATAACTGGGATTGAATGATGTGTTTAGTTTCAGTTAATGGTATCCATATCAGATAACCGAGATTGAATAGTGTGATTAATTTCAGTTAATGGTATCTTCGGTTGATAACCAGAAGGAAGCCATAAAGCTAGTTTTGGTTTTTAAGATCCATGTTGGGTGACCAAAATGATTAAATAAGATTGGTATTGGTTGACAATGATAATGATATCTACTTTTGTATGTTGTCTAAGATATATTAAGTAAGAATAATAATGTATCAATTACATTTACGATTAAGTTATAAGAGCCGCAGATTAGAAGAACATAGTTCAAAGAGTATAATTATTCGTGGAAGATTACCCAATATACTAAGGCTTCTAAATCGTAATGCACGTTAATAAGGGGTATGTTTATAGTCCAAGAAATAATGTAATGTAAGGCCGTATGATGATGTGAAATGAAACCTTGAAAACAAAAATAATAGGAATACAATGACAAGAACCTATCTATTTAAGTTGGTAATGTAATTATATATATATTGTTCAGTTATATTATGAGATATTGTTTTTATGTTTAAATTGAACTTAATTTGTAATAGGGATGTCTCGTAGCCATGGCACTTAGAAACTCCATCCTATGTATTTTGGGATAAATCATGTAATAATGTGATTAAACGATATGCATTTTGTACAAATATGTAATGGCTATGAATTGCTGATTGGCACTTTTGAAAAAACTTATAAAGATGAGTTTCAAAATCATGAATGTGAATTATATTATGGATGAACACTTCATGCTATGAATGCAATAACTATGTGTATTTTTTTATGATGCTATCAGGTATTATACATGTGTGTGTGTGACGTGTTACATTACCTAATGATGTCTAATTACTGAATTTATAAATGATATTACGCAATGCATCAATGGAACATAACAATACAAAAAGAGAAAAAAAAATATCACCCCATTTTCAACTCGTTATGAATAAACATTAAATCATGAATTGGTAAATTTTGTGAGTCTTTACCATCATGGTCCTATCTAGGTTTAATAACCTTGCATTTTGAAATCCATATTTTATTTAATTAAATAATTATAAAAATATATATTTTCATGAAAGACAACGAATAAAATTATTGAGGAGAAATATAATTCTTAAATTCAAATTCCATTTTCTTATTAAGGTATCTCTATATTGTTTTAAAAAAGAATATATTTTTAACTTAAACATTGTTTCATACATAAAAACTTATCATGATTTTAAAAGTAAGTTTTAAAATATATATTAAAATAATATTTCAATATTTTGTATGTGATTGAAGGAAAACAGATCAGAAATATGATAAAATTATGTGAAAAATCTTTTAAAAAATTAAAGAGTAGAAATTTTATTTTCATTGAATATTTTTAAGAAATATGTTTATGGCATATTAGGTGCACAATAATTGCAAAAGTAATTGTTAACATTCACATGAAAAACTCGTACTATTATTTAAGAACCATGGCAATATTTAATAATAATTTAACTATCATGTTCAATATTTTTTTAAAAGTGCATGTCAATCAAATTTTAAAAAGTAATCTTGGAAAAACAAAATCATAGCAAGGGGTCATATGCTAAGGAGATAGCCTCACATGCTTGGCCCAATAGAAAAAAGGTCCAATGCATATGTGCCTTTAAAGTTATGCTCACTGGCCAGATTTTTTTTTAATTTCTTCCCAAAGTGGATACTTTTTTATTTGAAAAAATAAAATAGATGATGCGATGTTTACTTGCCTAGATTTCAATCACGGGAGAGGTACCTGGAAAATCATGTTGTTTTTTTTACTCACAAATTAAAATTTTAACCTGATTTTTGTCTAAAACTACATAATCTAATTAAACTAATTTTGATACTATAAATACCCCTACTTTCATTTTTTTTTTTAAATACAAGACTACATTAGGAAAATAAAAAAATATCTCACAACTTTGAACTACTTTTTTTTTACAACATTGAAGCTAAAGAAATACCTCAATGACAGTTTCCTCGTTAAGAGAAACACATTGACATCAATGCTTTTTTTTTTGTTCATGGAATCTTATCGAATGACCGCTTTCTTTAACTTTCACTATTTTTCAGTAACTTTCTCTTATTTTTCAAACTTATGAATTCAAATGTAAATAAAATAAAGTTTTTGATCAAAACATAAGAGTTTCAAACAAAAACTTAAGATTTTCAAACTAAGGGGATAAAAAAAATGAAAAAATCTTTGTTGCAAAAATCTTTAAAAAGAAGCTCCATGAACAGTTAAAAAAAAACTCGCTATCAATTTTGATCTCTATAGTTTTAATTTTTTGTAGGCAATGAAACCAAAAATTTATGTTTCAAAATCAAGCATCACTCTAATACTCGGATATATTTTCTTGGCAAATTGATAACATACAAAGAAAAATAAAATAAATTATCAAGTCTAATTTTAATTCAATGCACTGTGTAAGAATAAATTAAAAAAAAAGATTTGATGATTAGAGTAGAAAAAAAAATAAAAATATTATTACAATTCACATTCTACTGTGAACTCTTGATGGCAAATAGTAATTTATTAACTTGTAAATTATAAGGGTTTTAAGTATGTATAGTAACAATAGGAACAACTAGTTTATTGGCCGTGTTTTTGTTATGGGTTGTACCTAAAGTTTTTAAAACATAAAAATATAATACATAGAACATCAAAAAAAATTTCACTATTGTCATTAAACTCTATACAATAGTTTAGACTTGACAAATTTCCAGTTGACTCTTTGATTAATATTTATTCAACCTACCAAACTCATGATTTGAGTTATGAACTTCACTAAGTCAAACTGATTTTTTATTTTATTATATAATAAAAAATACAAAAATTAATTTATCATTAACCTAATAATAAAATATAAAACTCAATAAAAACCTCATATTAAATAATGAAAGTAGAAAAAAAAACATGAGATTAAAAAAGACAAAAAAATTCTGACTCAAATATTTGATTAATATTTAATTAACTTACAAAACCTGTAACCTAAATTATAAATTTTAATGTGTCAAATTAATTTTATTTTATTTTATTATATAATAAAAATATAAAAATTAATTTATTATCAAATTAATTTTAAAACGTAACATTCAATAAGAAATCAGACTAAATTATAGAATTGGAAAAGAAACCAAAAATTTTTAAAAATTTTTTTTAAAAAAAAACAGTTACATCTTTCCAAAACAGCCAAGCGCGTGAGCTGATGGAGGCCTTTGCACCTGCCCAGTATTTTTTTTATCTTTTTATAAGAAAATAGCGTGCCCAATACGACTCGTACCTCATGAACTTAAGCTTACCACGCGTGCTTCAACTACTTGAGCGACAACACGGCTGTGCTGTAAAACACTTATTCCGGTTTACTGTTTGCATGAACAAGTAATCCGTCCCAAGCCTTTTTTTAGTAATACAATCAAGAATAACAATTATAAAAAAAAACATTAAAATCTAAAACCGTTAGGTTTATCTACAAACCTAGACTTAAGAGCCTTGGATATAACTACAACTAGGAATGAGAAAAAAACTGAAAAACCAAGAAAATCAAAAAAAAAATAATCGAAAAAACCGAACCGTGAAAAAAAACTGATTAAACCGATTATAATTTTAAAAAAACCCACAGGTTCGGTTTAGTTTCGGTTTTATAAGCCTGAAACCAAAAAAACCAAACCGAGCCGAAAACAATCGAGCCAAACCGAACCAAATCGGAACCGGTCGGTTTGAACCCATTTTTGTTCTAAAATAACCGAATCAAACCGAAACCGGTCGGTTTGAATCAGTTTTGGTTTTTAAAAAAAATTCGATTTGGTTACTTTTTTTTGATAAAAACCGAACCGAATCGAAAATGATCACCTCTAGCTGCAACACCTGACCTAAGAGTAGTATTTATAATATTAATTATAATACCACTATTAATATTTATAATACAAATAATAATATTTTTAATATTAATAATAATATTAAACTTGTCTTAGTCAAGTTCTTATAGTTTTTTATCCATTGAAATCAAATTTATGGTTTTTCTTCGATAATAATAATATTTTTTAAAAAATTATTAATGATAATAATAAGAATAAGAATAAGAATAATACTAATGATTGTAAACTTGGATTTGGTGCCGCAACCAAACCCAAGGTTCTGGGGTCTGGTTCCCCTAATAATAATAAACTTGTTTGACTCAAGTTCTTATAGTTTTTAATCCCTTTAAATTAAATTTATAGTTTTTCTTCAAATTTAATAATAGTAACAATATTAAGAATAAGAATAATGCTAATAATCATAATAATAATAAAAATAACAACAACGATGACGATGACAACGATAACGACGACAACAACAACAATAATAATTTTTAATTTTATCATTCAAATCAAATCTATGATTTTTTTTTCCATTAGTAATAATATTTTTTTAAATTTATTAATAATTATATTAATAATATTATAAATCCCTGACCTAAGTTCATATAGTTTTTAATTTTACTTTTCAAATCAAATCTATAATTGTTTTTTAATATTAATAATATTTTTTTCAAATTTATTAATTATTAAATTAGAAATATTCATTATAATAAAAATAATAATATTTATAATACAAATAATAATATTAAAATTGTATGACCCAAGTTTAAGTGGGTATGACTGCAACCTTAAGCCCGAGAGCCTTAGGTCTGGCTGTAACACCAAACCTAAGAATCTTGGATGTAGGTCTAGCTGCAAAGTTGTGTTATGAAAGTGTGATAACTAAATAGAAAAAAAAATTAATATTAAATAATAAAATTAAAAAAAAAGAAAGATTAATTGAAAAAGAAAAAAACAAAGAAAAAACCAAAGCAAAGCACTATTCCAATGAATAGTGCTTTTGTGAGGAAAGGTACACTAAAATCCCCTCATAAGATCACGATAATCTAATGAAAAGTAAACAAAAAAATAATGAAAATTAATTCTCAATCAAACCGATATTAAAAGAAAAAAAATGAAAGAAAAAAAATTAATTAAAAAAAAAATTTGAATCAACTAGGTTAACTTATCAAATCAGGTTAATTCGTCAAATCTAGGATCCGTGTCATGAGAGTGTGATAACTAAATAGAAAAAAAATAATATTAACAAACTAAATAAAAAAAGATTAATTAAAAATAAAAAAACAATGAAAAAAAGCAAAAAAAAAACCCTATAACTAATAATATTTTTTTTCAAATTTATTAATTATTACATTAGCAATATTCATTATAATAAAAATAATAATATTTGTAATACAAATAATAATTTTTTTAATATTAATAATAATATTAAACTTACATGACCCTAGTTTAAGTGGATGTGGCTGCATTGCCAGGCCTAAGAGCCTTGGGTCTGGCTGTAACACTAGACCCAAGAGTCTTGGATGTGGATCTGACTGCAAAGTCATGTCATGAAAGTGTGATAACAAAATAAAAAAAAATTAATATTAAAGAATGAAATTAAATAAAAAAAGATTAACTAAAAAGAGAAAAACAAAGAAAAAAAACAAACAAATCATGACATTTAATTATTAATCAAATCGGTATTAAAAGATGAAATTGATTGAATAAAACTAATTAAGAAAAGAAAAAAAATCAGAATCAATTAGGTTAACCCGTCAAACCATGTTAACTCTTCAAAATTGAGATCCGTGTCATGAGAGTGTGATAACTAAATAGAAAAAAAAATTAATATTAACAAACTATTTTAAACAAAAAAAGATTAATTAAAAAGAAAAAAATAGAAAAAAAGAAAAAAAAACAAACTTATAACTAAAAGGCATCTGCCTTTCACTGTGAATTTGCACAGTGCAATCCATGGTGAGAAAAAAAAAAGAAAAAAAAATCTATAACTAATAATATTTTTTTTCAAATTTATTAATTATTATATTAGCAATATTCATTATAATAAAAATAATAATTTTTATAATAAAAATAATAATTTTTTTAATATTAATAATAATATTAAATTTGTATGATCCAAGTTTAAGTGGGGTCTGACTGCAAAACCAGACACAAGAGTCTTGAATGTGAGTTTGGTTGTAAAGTTGTATTATGAAAGTATGATAACTAAATAAAAAAATTATTAATTGAAAGGGAAAAAAATAGAAAAAAAAAGCAAAGCAAAGTACTATTCTAATGAATAGTGTTTTGCGAGAAAAAGTACATTAAAATCCCCTCATGAGATCACGATAATCTAATAAAAAATAAACAAAACAAATCATTAAGTTTAATTCTCAATCAAATCGATATTAAAAGATAAACTTGGAAGAAAAGAACTAATTAAGAAAAAAAAATTGAATCAACTGGATTAACTCGACAAATCAGGTTAACTCGTCAAACTTGAGATCCGTGTCAAGAGAGTGTAATAACCAAATAGAAAAAAAATGTAATATTAACTAACTAAATCAAATAAAAAAATAATTAAAAAGAAAAAAAAAGAAAAAAAAAATCTATAACTAAAAATATAAGTAATTTCACTGTGAATTTTACAAGGCAATCAACAATAAAAAGATTATATCCTATAATTATAGATAATGATTACTATAAAATTCTTTTTATTTAGATTTTTTTCTCTTTCAAATGCTAATTTATTCACAGCTCTAACATTTTGAGTTTCTTAAATTCATCATTTATCAACTACGTTTCAGTATCATTGTAATAATTTTATTTTTAAAATTGCATTTTTATTTATTAATTATTAATTATCAAGAATTTATTATCATATATGTTTTTTTGTAATTGATAATTATTTCTTACAAAAATAATTAATTTTGACATTAAATATAAAAAAGTCAAAATCATAGAAAATAATGACTTCCTCGTTGTACGATGATTCCTTAAAATAATGATTAATTCTCTGTAACAATGGCAGAAAATTGATTTTGAGCAAACTATAAAAAAGGAAAAAGAAAATTATATAAAAAAAGTAAAAAAATAGAAAAGTAAAAGGTCCTCGGCACTTACTAGACCCGAGTGCTCGTGATGGACGTGCACGACCTAGATTTTTATTTAAAAAAAGTAGGCAATGCATCTTCCTCGAGGAATTAGGTGTCGAAGAATCGGGAGGCCATCAATTTGGGCCCTCCAAATTCAATTTCTCTACCATTTTTACTTCCAAAAATCTTAAAATTATCATAACTGCAGTTAAAAACCCCTCCAAGCATTATAACTAATCTCGTCATTGGCCATGGTGAAACACCATTCAATTTTTATTTTTTTTACGAATAAAAATATAAAGAAAATAAAATACCATCATTTAAAGATAAAAACTACAAAATACATGGATCAATACGTAAATACAAATTATAACAACAAATAAATAGTAAGAAATTTTAACTGACCGCAAGATTAATGCCAAGGACAACAGTATGGGACAAAAAAAAAGAAGATCCCCGACGATATTGTGATTTTCAGCGACAAAGTGATTGGCCAGCTATGGCGGACCCATTAACTGGGTTGAGTACGCACCAGGGGGACCAATTTAAGCTTATACAATGATAGCTCACACAAATGCAAGTGCCTCTTGCACGGATTGATGGTTGTTTGTAAAGGTGTGGTACGTGAGTGTGAAGGGGCAGTTGCATGTATGCCATTAGCGTGGCTTTTCCCAGTCTTCTCATGTGATGAAGCCTCTCTTGGTCCCCATCTTGCTAGTGGCTGTAGGCTGCACTTATCCTTTTATTATGGAACCAGCATTACCTTAACGGGGTTATTGCTGGTTTCCTAAACACAAAACATACCATCAGAAAAGGTAAATTTAATATTTTTAAGGAGCATGGGGGATTAATGTTAGATACATCTAAAGTTATTTAAGATTTATGTGAAGATTACTTGAAGATTAGATGTTTTTTTTCACCTTTGAATAATTGCTTTAAGGCTAAGTTGTCGTAAACTACAAGTCATCCAAGTTTCCCACCTTTAACTGTAATCTACATGAATCAATAGCGAAAAATCTTTTAAATCCTTTTAATAGAGATATATTGTTATACCTTAGAGTGTTGACTATTTTTGTTTTGTTTTAGGTATTTATATATTATATTTTTCTTACCCATCTCTTTGATATGAAATAAGAGGTATAACATTCTATTTACAGGGAAATCTAAAAACCTTATAAATAATAAAATATCAATTTGCCCCTTAAATATTATCACATATATTATTTTTGAATAATTTTAGAAATTTATTCAATTAAGTCTCTACTAGGTCTTTCTAAGTCTAGAATTGTAATCCCCTATATTAATTATACTTGATTAATCATTCCATTTTAATTTTTGACAAATAGTTCCCTAATAAGTTGGCCCAAATATAAATCATAATCCTAAATAAAATAAGATTCAATAAATTAAATAATTTAATTTATTATCAATTTAATAATTGATTAATTTATATTTAAAGATCAATTACAATGTCTAGTAACCTGTCATGATCTCCAAGTATTAGAAAAGTCATATGTGGTTTGACTTAACCTTTCAGTGACTAGTTTCTCAATGTAATTATTATCCCTTCATCATGAATGTCCCGATTTAAACATTATAGCATGGAGTATGTCTGATTTGTTAAATTATTTTAGATCTCAACATTGTAGTCATTGATTCTTTGAATAAAATTTTGAAACTCTTTTCAAAACTCATTCTACCTTGACCAAGGATTTCACAATCAATACTATTTGAGAACATATATAATATGATTTTTTAATTCACTTAGGATGATGAATTCTCTCTTAATTACTCAAATACCTTTATATAGTTTATGTTATACTTAATATCTACCCGTTTTTTACACTTGATTTGAACAACGTGTGGTCAGGATCAAAACATAACACTTCCTACATAAGATAACTTAGTGATCTCAAGTCTAAGGATCACCTACATAACAATCACATGAGCATTCCATAGACATTGGTGAACTCTCCATATGGAATTCTCTTGCGGATCAGTTCAATGTACATGTCATCTGACAAGCACCTACATATTAGTTCTAGGTATCTCTCATAACCTCAGTTTATGAGAACAACAACTGTTTCTTTTCATAAAGAAAGGAACATAATAAGTATCAGTCTTAACAGCTCTAATTGATATCCATTCTTAATAGAATATTGATAAGGAGCATTTAGAAACAATACTTTGATGAAATATGAATCTTATAATTATAACAACTTTATAATTTTCTTTGCAAAATATTGTTTTCATGTGAACTTATTTTTACCCTAAATTCATTAATTAAACATTAGATTATATTAAAGATAAAAAAAAATGATAAGCCACGCCGATCAGCAAGGGCCCTTAGGTCAAATCCCAAATACTTGTTGTGAAACAGGACGTAAAATGCTAATTGCATGTTCCATACATGCAGAGGAGAGCTTAGGAAGTTGGACATGAAAAGCGAATGCATACGACATGCATACAGAAGAGAGTTTATGGTCATGTGAAGAATGAGAAGATTACGCTGGGGTAGACTAGGTCACCTATAAGATATAACGCAAGCAGATATCTCTTGTGATTGCAATGAATAAAATTTCCCACACTTTATTTGATAGAGGTTCTGTGTTATATACAGAGTAATTGAGAGTGTAATTTAGGAAACTTGTAAATAATAAAGCTAAGTCTATGCTACCGTTACAATATACAGCTATATAATTTAAGCTTAGAATCAGCTTTTAAAAACAGAATTAGTGACAGAATATTTTCCATGAGTTTAGGCTAGACATGCTTTGTGTTGATTTGAGCAGAATTAACACATGCTTCCTTTACACGTCCCCGCAAGATTGAGCTTCCATCAGCAAGACCATTCTTGTTACCAAGCAATGTTGTGCGCTGTTTGGACAGCGGTTTGGTTAATAGATCAACCAATTGGTCATTAGTGTGGACATGCTTTACTTGGAGACAGTCTTTCTACACCAGGTCACGCATAAAATAGAGGTCAATTTGAATGTGCTTCATGCGCGAGTGATTGACCGAGTTGAAGCTGAGATATTTAGCGCCAAGGTTGTCACAGAGGAGGTGGGGGGATTCTGGCACTGGGAATGCAAGATCCTTTAAAAGTGTGGACAACCACATTGTCTCTGAGGCAGCAATAGCAAGGGCCTTGTATTCAGCCTCTGTTGTGGATCGGGCAACTGCTCTTTGTTTCTTGGAGCTCCAAGAAATGGGATTAGAGCCCATAAAACTAATATATGCAGAGGTGGATGTACGATCATCCACATTGCCAGCCCAATCGGCATCGGAGTATGTTCTTAACACTGGATGGCTAGATTTTTAAAGCTGAATGCCATGAAAAATTGTCTGTTTTAAGTAGCGAAGAAGGCGTTTGATGGCTGCCATGTGATTGTTAGTGGGCTTGTGCATAAATTGAGAAAGCTTGTTGACTGCAAAAAAGACATTAAGGCGTGTCAATGAGAGGTATTGAAGGCAGCCAATGATGCTGTGAAATTCTGAACTATCTAAAGCAGCAGAGCCATCAACCAACTAAAAAGATTGAGTTGTCGAGAGAGGAGTAGAGACGTCCTTAGCACCACTCATAGAAGTGCTGGCTAACAGTTCTCGAATATATTTATATTGGGAGAGGAATAAACCAGTATGGATAGAAATCACCTCAACCCCTAGGAAAAAATGAAGAAGACCCATATCTTTGAGAGACAACATATCACCCAGCTGCTAAATAATCTGAGCCACAAGGAGAGTGTTATTTCCAGTAATAACAAGATCATCAACATACACTAGGAGATAACAGCGATTTGATCCTTGGCTATAAACAAAAAGAGAAGAATCGACCTTAGAATTATGAAAACCCAACTGGAGAATGGCTGTTTTTAGTGTTGTGTACCAAGCCTGTGGGGCTTGTTTAAGACCATAAATCGCCTTCTTTAACCTGCAAACATGGTCAGGTTTAGACAAATCCTTGAACCCCGGTGGTTGCACCATAAAAACAGTCTCAGTCAGTTAACCATTGAGAAAAGCATTGTTAACATCCAGATGTCGCAAATCCCACGAATTCATTACTACAAGTGACAATACAGTTTTAATGGTGGTTGGTTTAACTACAAGGCTGAAAGTTTGTTGGTAATCAACGCCAAGACGTTGATTATAGCCTTTAGCAACCAAACGGGCCTTGAATCTTTCCACTGAACCATCAGCTTTCCTTTTTACCCAGAATACCCATTTACATCCCACGGGGTTGCAGTGTGAAGGTGGTAAAATAAGATCCCAAGTCCCATGTTTCATTAGAGCAGTAAGTTCATTAGACATAGCTTCACGTCAGTGATGATGAGAAATGGCTTGGTTTACACTCATTGGTTCTAGAATTGGAGGAAGGGGATGCTTGGATACTGTATGAACTTGTTTGGGTTTGAAAATTCTGTTCATTGATCTGGTGGTCATGTTATGAGTGCGGTGGGTTGGATATGTGAAGTTGGAGTTTTGGAGATGAGGATTAAGAGCTAGATGTGTATCAGTAGGTCATGATGATGACAAAGAGAATGGAGAACCAGTTCGATTTCGAGCTGGAGGGGGATGCGATTGAGTGATGATAGGATGATGGGTTGTCAACGAACCAGGAAGTAAAGAGACAGAGGGTTTAAAATTACCTGAGGGGGACGTAACAATGGCAGGTGAACCTTCCTAAGATGTCAATGAGGCAAGTGATCTGGACATCACTGATGGAGGCACTGTAGTCAGCTGGGCATCAAAAAGGGGAAGAAGATTGTGAGTTTCCTGATTTGACTATGGTGACATTGAGGATACAGGGTGAAAGGGGCTGTTGTGCTGGTGATGTTCATCAAATAGCACGTGGCGGGAGAGAAATAATTTTTTGTTTGAGGGTCAAAACACTGGTATGCATTCTGAGTTTTGGAATAATCGAGAAAAAGACAAGCTTTTGATTTTGGTTGCATTTTATTAGAGTTATAGGGTCGTGTTAGGGGATAACAAATGCAACCAATTTTTTTTTTTAATTTTAAGTAGTTTGGTGGTTGACCAAAAAGAACTTCAAAAAGGGATTTACCCTGAAGAAGAGGGGTGGGTTGTCTATTTATGAGATAAGATGCTGTTTGAAAAGAATATGGCAAGTAGGAAAAATCAAGGTGTGCATCATGAAGAAGCGTAAGGCCGGTTTCAACAAGATGATGATGACGACATTCGGAGACACTATTTAGTTGGGGGTGTGTATGGAGCAGTGATGTGGTGAGTTATGCCATGATGTAAAAGATATGATTTTAAAGCTATAAACTCACCACCATTGTCGGAGTATAGTGTTTTGATGGATTTTTGAAAATGGGTTTCAACAAACTTTTTGAAATGCAGAAAAATAGTAGAAACACCTGATTTTGTGACCATTGGATAGAACCATATATATTTTGTGTAATGATCAATAAAAATAAGATAATATTTTGATCCATCAATGGCAGTATAATTTGAAGGACCTCACACATCTGTGTAAATTAAATCAAGAGGCTTATGGCTTTGAAGACTATTTGCACGAAAAGGTAGTTGATGTGCTTTATTAATAAAACACAAATGACATAATAAAAACAACTTTTTGGTTGATGAAGTAGGGAGAGAAAAATTCTTAACAAGATGATGGACAATTTTAAGAGCAGGATGCCCAAAACGCTTATGCCATCCATCAATAGAAGTCCTTTCATACACATTAGCAACCTTTTTGGACGCCGTCATTGAGGTGGGGAAGGTGTAGATGCCATTGTTACATGCTTCTTTTAGTAGAATCATCCTCGTGATCTCGTCATTCACAAGAAAATAAAAGGAGTGAAACTCAATAAAGACATTATTTTGTTTGGTGAGATGACGAATATAAATCAAATTTTTACAGAGATTGGGAACATAAAAAGTATCACGCAATGTGAAAGTGCGATGAAGTGAGTGTAAAGCCAAAGAACTAATGTGTGAAACTGGCAAACCTGAACCATTACCGAGAATTACTTCACCAGTCCCATCATATTAAGAATGAATAGATAAATTTAAAATATCACCTGTGATATTATGAGAGGCAGCTGTATCAAGCAACCAAGTTTTTCCTTTCTAGTAGAAGTTGTAGAATAATTGGCAGAGGCATTCTGCGAATGATATTGTGGACAGAACTTAGCAGTATGGCCCAACTGGTCACAAATTTGGCATTTAGGCTGGGAATGCCTATTGAAATTATTTGGCCTGCCAGAATAGTTGTTGGATCGATATCCATCATGTTGAGTGTTGTTTCAGCCTGAGTGATAGCTTTGATGTCCACGTGGATTAGAATAGTTGTTTGAGGACCATGATTTATTCCCCCTTTGAGCATACTGTTTTGTCTTCGTGAAATTGGCAGAGGCAACCAATTGTTGCGTTGCAGTTCCCAGGCGCTTTAAATATGCTTCATGTCCAACCAGAAGATCATGCAACTCTTCAAAGGTCAATGATGATTCTCTTGTTCGAATCGGTGCTGCAATCTCCTGAAAATCTGGACCTAAACCATTTAACACATAAAGGGTTAGGTCATCATCTGAAATTGAATGATCAATAATGGCTATTTCATCAGCCAAGGCCTTCACAATATGAAGATATTCTAGAATTGACCGGTTTCCACGCTGGATTAAGGTGAGTTCTTCCTTTAACTGCATAGCATGAGTTCTTGATCTGCTAGCATATAGGTTTTTTAGTTTTTTCCAAGCTTCATGGGAAGTCTTTGTTGTAGCAATGAGTGGAGTAATTGAAGGAGATGTGGAGGCTAAAATAGCACTCAGGATAAGCTTATCTTGTCGAACTTAGTGGGTCTTGCGCAGCTCATCAGTTGCTATACCTGCAGATGGGGGACACTGAATAGTGCCTTCGACGTAGTCGAGTAGATCATAACCAATAAGAGGAGCTTCAAATTGTGCACGCCATTGAGGGAAGGTTGAGGGAGTAAGCTTTTCATTGATTTGGGCTGTGATGTTGAGGGCAATTAATGGCTTATTTGCTGCGGAAGGAGGTTGGTGTTGAGAGTAAAATTTGGATTTTGATCGGAGGAAGAGCTCATGGTGGCGATTTAGATCTGTGACTAGTTAGAGATTGGTAGCTCTGATACTATAACGCAAGCAGATATCTCTTGTGATTGCAATGAATAAAATTTCCCACACTTTATTTGATAGAGGTTCTGTGTTATATACAGAGTAATTGAGAGTGTAATTTAGGAAACCTGTAAATGATAAAGCTAAGTCTATGCTACCGTTACAATGTACACCTATATAATTTAAGTTTAGAATCAGCTCTTAAAAACAGAATTAGTGAAAGAATATTTTCTATGAGTTGAGGCTAGACATGCTCTGTGTTCATTTGAGCAGAATTAACACATGCTTCCTTTACATAAGACTGAGTCATTTGCAGTTGCAAACTTTTTGTAACTTTTATTTCAGTTTGTTATGATACTTTTATTTTGTTAGAAATGCTTGGTGTTACGTACGAGTTATGTTCTGTTTTTATGTGTGCTAATCTCAAATTGTTTATTTATTCAAACAGCTGAAAGTTATGAATAAAGATAATTAATTAGTATCTAAACTTTGTGGTATTTTCTTATCGAAGAGAAACAGTCACTTATTATTTGAGCAATTACTGGGATATATATATATATATATATATATATATATATAATCAATTCTATCTGGAACTAAATGACTGGCTACAAGTCATAACAGTTTTACTGAATTTAGGGATTAACAACACAAAGTGCAAGATTGGACTGCTTAATGTGATACTGCTTAATGTGATGGTTTAGCCAGATGGATTGGCGTAAATGGCCTTTGAGAAGCTGCAGGCATGACCCTTCCTTGATACGTTTTGATCAGGGAAAATTGGATTTGTCAGCTTGGGAGTGGAAGGGGAAAATTAAAGAACATTCCTTTTGACTTTAAGAAGCCATGCTTGTGGTAATGATGACTTTGTAATTTAGTCCATATTTCACCAAGCAGGCACGTGTTTTTGTAAATTTAGGTAATGAGAGTCTGCCAAACAAGAGACAAGACAAATGAATAAAGGCACCATCTCCTCATCCAATCCCCGACTCAAGAACGAGGAAAGTTGAGCAGTCACTCTCACTGAAAGTGCCAAACTCACATCGTCGTCCTTGTAACCACGTCGAGAAAGATCCTAGGTAGAGGCTTTGTTTGCGTGGCACCTCATTTGTGCCCATTTTGATCACGTATTTATTCTTCACAAAATTTTTTCTTTTTCTTTTTAAATTTTTAATGTGCGACTAATCTTTCTCATCATCGTAAATTACTTAATTATGTTTATTTTTGTATTTTAAAAATTTTTATAAAAAAATTTAATTTGATTTAATTTTTTTAACTTCAAATTAATATTTTTTTAGAGGTTTTAAATTATTGTGATACAATGATATCAAAAATAATTTTTAAAAAATAAAAAATAATTTTAATACATTTCTAGAGTGTGTTTGATATTATGATTGTGGTTTGAAAAAAATTGTTTTATACAAAATACTTTTGGTTGAGGTTGGTTTAATATTTATATATGTTTGGTTAAAACTTTGGTCAAAATTGAGGTTGAACAAAAAATAATTTAATGTGTTTGGTTAATAAGAATGCCTTTTAAATTAAGGTTTTATATATATATATATATATATATATATATATATATATATATTGATGGTTTTTAATTTAAATATTGTAGATTTAACTACTGTTATTACATCATGAAATAAATAATACTACTTTATATAAAATATCTTTTATTATTTCATTAAACTATCTACAATTCCATTACTATAGTTTCTATTTTTTTTTTGAGGGTGTAACAAAATCAGGTAAAATATCATTAGGAATAAAATTGGGATTACGATCAAATTCTGTAAATGTTATGTCATCATGCGATTTCCTTCTAATTTATATGGTATCATTCAATAATATTAAACACTAATTTTTTTTAATAAAACATAATTAAAAATTAAAATTTTTTACTGTTAACTTTTGCTTACTTTTACATGCAGAATTCACTCTCCACTTCACTTTTGTAATGTAACAGTAAAAATAGTGAATAATCTGCACAGACGACAATAAAAAATAAGCGGTGTAGAATGCTGGGCAACATAAAAGCACTAATTTTTAGCTTTAGCAAAACCTGCGATAAAAACTTATATTTTAGTGGGACCTATCTCTAAATCAGACATTAAACTTTTAATCAAACAACTATAAAACGCATCCCTAATCACAATACTAAATGAATTTTAAGTGAAAATTACTTTGAAAAGTAATTATAATTACATTTTTAAATAAATTTAATATAATTTGATCTAATAATTTAACTTTAGTGACCAAAGAAAAAAAAACATCTTGGACGTATTCCTCTGTTGATAAAAAAAAACAACATCCGATTTTGATTAAAAAAAAATAACCTTTCAAACTCTTTTTAAATTTGAAACTTTGTATAATCTTAAATCACTTAAGCTCTTTAAGAAACAATTTAAACGACTAAATAATATTCAATATATAAACTAATAGAGAGTCCTATCTTATTGTTGAATTACTTTCCTCTGATCTTCAATTGTTTGAGCTTGCAATTTTTAACTATCAAAACTGGGAAACTAACACGTATCAACTCTTTCTCTTTGTTTATTTATTTATTGCTTTGCACGAACTAAGCAGGAAATTCGTTGCAATTAAATGCCATAAGAGGCCTAGAGAGTAAGTACAAGGGAAGGAAATTGAGTCCACTTACAAAGTCATGGGCATTAAAACCCAGACAAAAAAAATATACTTTAGCAGCGCAAAAAAGGGCCTAACATCAGCGCTTTTCCATCTTATTACATGTCTTATGAGGGGTATGTCCCTTAAAATTGTCTAGGGCTTGCACAACAATATTAGATAGACGCTCACATTTTCGTCAAAGACATGGACACTCTTGGGAGGTTAGTTAAGTTTAGTAGAATATTTATTCAATGGAGGTTTCTCAAAATTATATATATATATACACACACACACATAATATACACACACATAAAAGTCAATCATCAAGAGTACTAAAGCTTAAGATACCTCTACAAATAATCAGATATATATATGTACTTAGTCAATCATCTATACATATTGTAGAATATATATATATATATATATATAACACAATACTTCCTGCCGAATATGCGATCCATATATCTATATGTTATGTAAGAGAAAAAAGAGATTCAATAAAAAAATATATACAAGTCAAGTCATGTACAAAAATTTCTCTTTTTATTGACTTAATTTCGAAAAAGTAGCAAAAGTTCAACCCATAATAATTATAGGCCTATATATGCATATAAACCATATTTTATTCGATTGAAATTGAAGGACGACGTGTATAATTGAATCCAGCCAAAATTCCTCTAAAAAAAAAAAATCTACCGGCAAGATTCATGATCTCCTGTCAACCCCCACTACATGGTGGAACTGGAAGGAGGAAAGCCAGTAAGACCAGAGAGTAGAGACCACAATCTAACCTGAGAAACGAATATTTTTCGCCTATAGAAAGTCTACAGAAGAATCATTCACTGAAAACATTAGGCAAAAATAATGTATCATCTTTCTTATGGTGCAGCCTTCACCAGAAGTATCTCCCGTACCAGCAATAAATTTGTTCATTGTGGGGAGCGCTGCTTTAATTTCAAGGTGATAATAATTGTAGAAAAATATTGCTCCAAGATTTTCAACCTGTAATACAGAGAATAAGATCTGAACAAATTAACCAAAATACATATTCTCGATCTTTCATCAAAATCAAGACCACTTATTGTCTCCCTATGCGGCAGCCAGAAAATAAGACCACCAAAAAATTTACCACAATTAATATATGAGGACGGATCCATTTACATAACCGAACAATTGATTTTCTATGACTTTAACATATATATATATATATACACATTCATACATACATGTATGTATGTATGTATGTATGTATGTATATGTATGTATGTATAAGTTTCCTCTCCCTTAATTACCATGATTACTTTTCCTTGTTGACCCTCTTAATTATTGTCTAAGCGATAATAATTACTACGTGAATTTTGATCTTGTACTTCTCGCATGGTGGAAACTGTATTTATATTATGATTGAAATTAAAGACCGAGGGTGGAATGTTTCATGAGGGTGTAAATGACACAACTTCCATTTACTAATTAACTAATTACATCCGGCAGGCAGTGGCTTTCATGACATCCCAATCAAGCAATTAGTCAGCAAGTCAAGAGGCAAAAAGCCACACCAGTTCGTGCTCTAGCGGTACTAGCAGAGAATTATTTGCCTCTGCATTCTAGGTTCGAATCTTTGTGTGCATGTCTGTTATTCTTGCGATGCTTTACTTGTTTACTAGGCTTGTAGAATATTCAGTGGATCCGGGAATTAATTGTGGTGCGCATAAACTGGCCGGAACACCCAAAGTTATATATATAAAAAATAAGGCAAAAAGCCTAAAGAGGTGGAACTGAGTCAAGCATATCTAACGCTAGACTCAATTTATTGAATTGCCATTTATATATCTGGCAAGAGTTTGCATCAGATTAACACTTAACTCAGACTGCAGTATTAGCCACCAAAAATTACTTAAGAAACAAAGGTAAACTTGAACGGGGAAATCGCTACTTTTACTTTAAATTCTTCACATCCCAAAATTGTAAAGAAAAGATGTGGTTTTTGACTTTGCAGCTGGTTGCACCAACATTGGCATCTTTGATTCTTTGTTAGTGCCCCATGTAATTCGGCTAGCAATTCTAGTCACATTTTTGGATGCGTCCCCTCAACAATCTGCTGAAGAGATATTGATGCATTTCGAATATTCTTGGTGGTTGTGCCTGGTTGTTGTCATAGTGGTTTCTGCCGTGTACATTAGAATCCAAGCAACTTGTACGTGTATTAATTTTTAACAAGCATATGCTGAAGCCATCATCGTGATCAACATGCTCACGCAGTTCACAATAAGATTAATAATAAATTTTGAAAAATCAAAATAAATTTGTTAGGAGTACATATAATGAGAACCTATCTTAAAATACTAATATTATTAGAATAAGACCCTCACCCAACAAATACTAATTTAAAAATAAAAAATATAAAAAAATATCACAAAGTCAATTAATCTTAAATAAATCAAATTTGTTTTCTGTCCCAGCAAAGAAAATATATTGCATCACGCAATGTTCAGCTTACAAAACTTTATATAAATCCATGGTTGCTAATAATTTTAACTTACAAAACTTTATGTAATAGTTCAACTAATAACTCTAATGGACTCAAAACTTGTGAGCTAATATTTATCTACTTGCAACAAACCCAAAGTGTGTTAACTAAGTCTAAACATGAAGAAAATAATAAAAATAAAATATCTAACACATAAACTAAAATTGTTACCTAATTAAGAAAAATATACTAAGATAAATTTTCTAGTTTAAATAATGTCATAAGCAAGGAAATTGATTGTTGAAATTGTCTTTCTTTTAGTTTTCTTGTTTGTCTAGTATAATTAATTATAGCTTTAAAGAATCCTCTCAAAATATGGGAACCCTTGTTACCTTCCTTTAACATTCCATGTAGAATTAGCAAACTCCCCAAAATAAGCTAACCAATTTGCCATTAAATACCACCATATCTTATTTCTTTATGTAGTTAGGATGAATAAAATATCCTTATAAGAAAAGGATTTTGAAACATTAATGAATCATTGCCATACTTGAAAATTATGTTGTAACCCATTAAAGATTCTTGTAAAACTAGAAAATTTTCAAAACAAGTTTTTATATCCTTGTAAGAAAATGATCCTTACTAAATACAAAGTCCACAAGTCAAAAGAAAATAAATAACAAAATTTATACAGCATGTTTTGACCTATATCACAAAGTCTTCCTAACCTCTGATTGATCTAAAATTTTACCCCAACATAGAATAATTTATCTAACAACTCCTATAAGAATTTAAGCTTGATCCAACGGTTGAGTTGAAAGTTATGCTTGATAGTATAAAACTAGAATATAAAAAATTTTACTTCAAAACTTAAATCTGACCTTGCTTGGATCATATCACTCCCTCTCTTTTCAAGATGATTCATCCTCAAATCGTCTATAAATATAATGGACAATTCTTTAGTCTCTTATTGAAGATTTTGAAGTTCTTTTCTTGGCTACACTTCCCTCCAACAACATTGTATGAAAGTAGTAGTTGATAATAATTTAAGATATGCACGTCTTACTAACAACTTTTGTACATATTTTTGCATGGTAATCATGACCTCATATTATTGTATTATCATTTTAGCTTCACTTTTCTTTTTCAATTTCAATTTTTTTTGTAAACTTGTTTAGGTTACAATGATGCAAGCATGTATGTTCTTTTATCGTTCTTAAGAGAATACATATTTTTAAATTTATCATGTCTAGCCTTTCTATTAAAATGTTAAGGTCTCCTCAACAAGATGTGACTTTCATGCATTGGAACTACGTCACACAGAATCTCATCAACATATTTTCTAGTTGAAAACGGAATCAAAACTTGTTTAGTCACTTTCATCTCACCACAATCATTCAACAATTACAACCTTTAAGGTCTATTATGCTTAATTGTACACAAATTCCACGATCTAGCTACATTAACTCAACTTTCATAATCTATAATCAAACTATACACCTTGTTTTATACATGGTAACGTGTATGGAAGATGTTTTTCTTTTGACTATAAGTTCCACCTTAGCCGAAACTAACTATCTTTTAGCTTCGAGTTTGCCCAAATTGATCTTTATTATCCATGAATGCAAGGTCATGGTCATCATCATATACATATGTGTTTTCATCAAAGTTATTTTTAACATTTAGTATGGCCCTTCAAATGGTGTTTCCTCTCCAATCAGCCCTCATTCTCAATCCATTTATCCTACTACTTTGTTATCTGATTGAAGCTATCTCATCTTTCAGATCCTTCATCACCCTAGTTAGAAGGTCAAGTTTGTAACAGTCTCAACTTCTGAAACAACACACAACAGGTAATTGAAAATTTCAGGAATTTTTTATTTTTAAATCCATCAAAATTTCAGCGGAGTCTCCCTTATACTAGGAGGTTTCAAGTTATCGACAATACTAGATTTACACTTCTTATGTCATTTCACAACCAGATCCAATCATCCTGGATCTCAACCAAACTCATTATCATTAACACAACATATTTTATTCAATAATATTACAAAATTCAAGTTTGCAAAAGAAAACAATGCATAATTCGATTGCTACATATTATCATTACATAAACTATATCATGCGTAATAATATCATATAATAAAATTCAAGTGAAGGATCCAATTTCAACTATAAACATGCATGGTTAAAATAGGTACTTAGAATTACATCATTAGATTAAAGTCATACATCCGAATTTACGTGTCAATATTACATTTTAAGTTTATGAGGTAAGTGTCTTGAATTACAACATAATTACATGGCGAAAGATAGCTAAATTAAGATCACTCATGAAGTGACCCCGATATACTTAAAAATAACAAATAACATTTACATATAAATATAAAAGGTAATAACAACGATAATAATAACAATAGGTAATAATTTTCATGGCATTTCTTTTGACACATAAAATTTAAACATAGATTTCTTTACAATATGTATTTTACATCTAATATCCTAATCAATTACTGAGAATAATTTCATCTTGAAAATCACAACATGACTAAAATGATTTTGAACACCATCTCTTTATGGATCAATCCCCATTTGATACCAAGATATTCATCTCTCAATATCATTAACTTATCTCGTTCTTTTGGAATAACTAATTAACACTTCTCCTCCCATTCTCCAGAAATTAATTGCCGATACTAATGAATCTCATTAGTATCATTAGTCTCTCATTATCGGGTTAGACTAATCAATTGCATTCAATTGTCAATATCAATACAATTGATTGATATAATTAATTATTCCTAACCCGAAATAGTTAATCAATTCTTATCCATATCTGGTTTACCATCTAAGTTGTCAATATTAAGAACCCTTGACATCATTAGCCTCCATACTCGGAGTAGCTAATCACACCATAAACGATTGCCGATACAAATGTGACCCATCAATATCATTAACTGTTTTTTACCCTGAATAATTAATCAATTTATCTTTCTCCGTTAACCGGGAGCAACCATGCCGATGTTAGTAATCTTTACTAACATCATTAGTCACCCAATTACCCAGGATCAACTAATCAAATTTTGGAATGTCGACACCAATGGAATCCTATTGATGCCATTAGCTATCCAAACCCGGATAGCAAATCAATGTTATTTGAAATGCTGGTACCGAAGGAACCCTATTGATACCATTAGCTCTCCTAATTTCCGGGATGGCTAATCAATGTCATCACAATATTCTATTCATATCTATCACAAAGACATAGTCTACCAAATTTAAATCATATATATAGATCACCAAGTTTAAATCACTTATATACCTAGCTAATTTAAAATGGTAGAAAATAAAAAGCCTTAGGTGTTGGCCACCTACCTACTATAAAAGCTTGACTGGTAGTCCCCGACTGCTGTTTGGGTCTTCTGGCTCCCCCTGCATTAACAGACATACCACGTCATTACTCACGAGCATTTATTCCTTCTAAATCAATAATCTATACAATTCCTTTTTAATCATCTCATTCATTGTTATCCTTATTTCTTTAAATTTATGTCTTATGTTCCAATTAAATCTTTTCCTTAAGTTTTTTAACAAAAATGCAAATCAACATTACAGTCGGTATAATTGCTCATTCAAACACTATTTTGTGTTTCATCCATAACTAACATTAAATAGTTTGTCTTAAGGCGTGTTTTAATTCTTTGGAAAGATAAGACATAAGGCTATAAGTCCACTGATGGGAGAAGAACCTAGTTCTGCTCCTAAAGCCCTAAAAACTACTCGTTATCAAGAAGATGACCAACTGTCTAGTAGGGTCTGTCCTATTCCCCTCTCGATTATTAGCCCATAACTAGAGTATTAAAACTCAAAAGTAAGCAAGGTCAACTCTCTTGGATAGCTAAATTCCAAGGCTATAATTTCTATGCAGAGACTTAGTCCAAATTCCCTCATTTCCATGTTCGAATTCCCTCTAGAAGACCAAGAGACAAAACTATCTAGTTTCGTCGACAATTCCATAAATATTCACACATCACCAATTTAACTTATCCTTATTCAAACCAATTCCTTTCTATGTTATATGCACTATAATGATGTTACAAACACCTTCTAAGAATTTGTTTGCCCAATTTCATTAACTAATCAATCAACACTCTTTTTAATCCTCTCTAACACCTTAATTATTATTCCATCATGCATTTCTCATCATTTTAATTCATATAAGTACACATCATCATGTTAAATATTCAAATAAAACACCCTTCTTCTTCCTACATTATTGGCCAGCCATACACTTAGTACATAGCTATAAATTTTCTTTCAAATTTTCTTTTTATTTCAACTCATTTCAACCTATGTCACAAACATCAATTTAATCCAATTTAACTTTGACCAAGCATCTTCAATTTTACGTTGAATTTACACCTGGGGTTTACATTCTCCTTTCCTAAAAGAAATTTTGTCCTCAAAATTTTAATTCACACCTGCATCCTTGAATAGATGCGGACACTTCTCCTTCATCTCTGCTTCCTTTTCCCATGTCTTTCTCTATTTGAGAGCTCCTCCATAACACCTTTACTAAGGAAACTCACTTATTCCTTAACACCTTCTCACCCCACTCCAGAACCTTAATTGGCTTGGTTTCCAAGGTTAAATCTCCCTTAACTATGATAAGAACTTGTGGCAACATCCTTGAGGGGTCTACCTTTGTTTTCCGCAATAGTGATACATGAAATACATTTTGGATCTTATCCAATTATGTCGGAAAATTCAATTGGTAAGCAATAGGTCCGATTCTGTCTATAATCTTAAAAGGACTATTGTATCTCGAAGCTAGTTTCCCTTTGATTCTAAACCGAATAATACCCTTCCATGGTGCCACTTTCAAGAATACCTTATCTCCCACCTGAAACTCTAAAGGCCTTCTCTGATTGTCTACGTAACTTTTCTGCCTATCTTAAGTTTTTTTAATCTTTTTTCTAATTACCCTTACTTTTTCAGTTGTCATTTGTACCATTTCCGGTCCCATCAATTTCCTTTCTCCCATTTAATCCCAACAAACTAGGGTGCGACATTTCCTCTCATACAAACTTCGTACAAGGCCATACCAATTGTGGCTTGGTAGCTATTATTAGACGTGAATTCCATCAAAGGCAAAAAATCTTCTCAATTTTCTCTAAATTCCAACACACAAGTTCTTAGAAGGTCTTCAAGAATCTAAATAGTTCTCTTAGACTGACCATCCGTCTGAAGGTGAAACGCAGTACTCAGGTTCAATTTGGTGCTTGAAGCCCATTGTAGACTTGGCTACAGCTTTGATGTGAATCTTAGATCCCTGTTCGAAACAATTGACAATAGGACACCATGTACTCATGTTCAATTTGCACTTGAATTGAAAATCAGAACAAATGATCTTAGAACAACCTCAAACATAATATATAATATTTTTGAAATATGTTTTCATTGTATCATATCTTTATTAGACTATTTTGAGCTTTTTGTTATTAATTTTATTATAGATTGTATGACTATGTAATTACACGATTCACATAATATCCTACAAAATCTCCTATGCAGCAAATAAAATGTGTAAACTGAAGCCTGCGATCAGTCTTGAGATTATGTCGATCGCACACATCGAAGATATAACGTACGTGTGGGTGTAGTGGCACCGGTCGTTGTAGTTCTTGATGATGATGAAGAAGAAAATGGCGATGACATTAACCACGTGAAAATTGTTTGCAGATTTATGTAAACCCACAATGATTGTATTGAATCAACTATCATATCATTCACGTACGAGTCTTCGGAAGAGGGGACCTAGAGAAGTACTAGAATGCGTGCGTGTGTATAGTATTTTTTTTTTCTTTTTTCTTTTCAATAACGACAAACTCGGGTTGGGTTCTCATGAAATAAATCTTGAATAGACGTAAAGTCAGTTACATGCAACTAGCACTCGATCAAATTGTTTTTAAATATAATAAAAAAATATCTAGGTTGTATACAATTATTTAATATTATTATTAAATCTAAGTATAATAAATTAAATTTAAAATCTTTTGATTTGATTTTTATGTAGTATGATTTTAAAATTTAATTATGTAAGAGGTGTTTTTAGATATCTTAGTTTATTTAGTTGGTCTAAAAACAACACAATTAACTACTAAAAAATTATAAAAAAAAGAAAAAATTTACAAAGAAAAAACTCTTCACCAACTTTTTACTTGGGTTAAGTTTAAAAATAAATTATCTAAAAATTGCATTAACATTATTTAATCGACTTCAACAATTTAAGGACAATATGATCAGTTATAAAAAAAAATTAAGAATAAAATTAAAAAATTAAAAAAACTAAAAAAAATAAAAAGAAAAGAGTTTCACACATGAACAGAAAGAATCTTCTTTCTATATATATATCTCTTCACCAACTTTTTACTTGGGTTAAGTTTAAAAATAAATTATCTAAAAATTGCATTAACATTATTCAATCGACTTCAACAATTTAAGGACAACATGATCAGTTATAAAAAAAATTAAGAATAAAATTAAAAAACTAAAAAAAAGAAGAAGAGTTTCACACATGAACAGAAAGAATCTTCTATATATATATATATATATATATATATATATATATATATTATCCTAATTAACTTGGATTAATATTTAATATACGTTTCTGTATCATATAGATGGGTTATTGAGTTTCATTTTCTTTATTGGTCATATTAGAGCTTTTTGTATATCCTGAGCTAATAACTTGTTAATTAGAAACAACCTTGTATGGTAATGATATTATTACCATACAACCTTTGCTTACTATTATACTAAATAATGATATTATTTAGTGTAAGGATTTAACTTACACTTCTTTTAAAGTATCACATAACTATTTCATCATCATCAAATAAAAGCTTTCAATGCAAGAAATTTATAGACATTTAAATTAGACAACTTTATTAGAAAATAAGAGATATGAGTATTTAATTTTTTAGATAAACAAAATTTATCATTAATTTTTATATTGGTTAATTTTTTAGAAAAAGGTTTTTAACATTAGATTAAAAGGTTGAATAATGTTTTTAAAAATATCCAAACGATACTAACATGTTTTCTAGTAGTAAGAAAATTTTTAATCATGAAGTGAAAATCTAATGCATACGTTTAATAAAATAGATTAAGGATTATATGCCAATAAATGCTAAAAATAGATTTTTATGCTAACTAAAAACTAAGGCGTTGTTTTTTTTTTCTAAAAAGTAATTTTTTTTTGGACAATGATTTTCATAAAGTGAATTTTTAAAAAATTGATTATTTTTTGATGTGTTGGCAGTATCATAAAAAATAAGTTGAAAAATACTTTCCAGTGTTTAACTATGATATGAAAAATAAGTTGAAAAATTATTTATTAATGTTTTAAATTTTTTTAAAAAGTTTACTAACATATATAGAACATTAACTGTAACTATTTGACCACTTAAAAAAATAAGATAAAAAAGTGTGATGATGGAAAAAACATTTATTATATGATATATTTATATATAGTTTATTTTATAAAATTTAACTATACATATAATACAAATATTTTAAATATAATATTATAGACATATGACCATTTTTTGTGTTTAAAGAACATTGAAAATAAATTATTTTTCTATGGTATCCGAATTTTATAACACAATTTATATGATTTAAAATGTATAATTATTGTATAATACAACATCTTTTGTATTCGAATGTATTTTATAACAATATTATCTAAATTAAAGTAGTATATGCACTAATATATCAAATTAATATACTTTTATATTATATATTACTATATCCAAATATATTATTTCCTATATAAATATATTAGTAATTTATTATTTTTTAATAATATTATATTTTAAAAAAATCATATATATATAAGAATAACGAAGCATTGTACAATTTTAATTTTTGGGTCCTTCATGGAAAGTGTTTTTCAATTTTTTAAACCGAAAAGCACTTTCCTCCATCTATAACTTATGTTTTTTTGTACCAAAAAGTAAATTTTGATGACTAACTTTCCACAATGTAGCCAAACATGAGAAAGTCAAGAAAATATTTTAAGAAAACTTTTATAGCAAACAAATAAGGCTTAAGTCATGAAGTTGAGAAACATGCATAGATAAAGATATGTTGTAACAACCCATAATTTTAAAAGCTTTTGAGCGTTGAACTCAATAAAAAATTGGGTAATTTTTTTCCCAAATTAATACTAGTTCCATATTCCCATGGTTCTAAACTCTTTAAAACCAATTAAATCTCTATCAAAATTCGAATAGAGTTTTATTTAAAACAAGATATTCTCAAGTTATCGATATTTGCATGCATATCAACAACACGGTCTTATTTTTTTCCAATCTATTTAGCAAATAACATTAAGAATTAAGTATATAAAAAACATTATAATTTATTTGCATGTATAATTAATTTAATATACAAGAGTAATTCGAATGTTGAATTACAACACAATAATAGAAAGCAAAAGTTAAGATACTTGCATTGCTAATACTAGTCTTGTTTACATCACCCAAAGATTAGCATTGTAGTTCATATCAAAAGAAATCTAGCATGTCTATTATTACATTATTATTACTTTAAATAAAAGGGTATATTTGAAATCTACAACTCTATTTAATTATAAGAAGCACTTGCAATCAAATATATATCACATAAGACTACAATGACATGAATCACTTAATATCAAATCCACACATCAACTTGCTTCATCATTTCAAGTTCAATACTTATAAATAATGACATAATCTTTTTTTTTTTTACATCAACTAGTTCATTCTGCCTACTTTATCCAATAGAAAGATATGCTAGGTAATTTACAATACTAGGCTTTATATAAGATTCAAAAATATTACTTTATAACCTTGTCTTAGACACTCTAACCATATACTAGCAAACACCCCCTGCTCCATAACCTATACTAGGTCATTACACTTTTTTTCTTTGGTAAAGTCCTTTACTTTGTTCTTACTTCCATTGTCTTGATACTACCATTAATGGATCATACGTACACGTTAACTCAACACACATGCTATATATTTTTACTATCATAACAATTCAGAAGTGTATTTTCATACTTGAAGTCACACCTCGTACCCTTGACCATCTTAAGGTATACTTCCTAAATCTTCTTTTAAAGGTTCACTACCCGTGATGTTTATTTGTGAAATCATCTACCTTTATCATGTCAAGTTGGAAGTAAATCCCTCCCTCAGGTATGCATCACACAGTTCCCCGAGGAACAAGTACCATCTTGTGTCTAATCATACAATTCCCAACAATTTTTAATCAATATACCAAGTAGTTAACTATACATAATGACTATGGAATGTCTTTCACATTATCTATATATCTCACTTTTATTATTTCCTAGATCAATGCCTTGATTGCCAGTATAATACTATGAAAACTGACTTCACAGTTCCTTAAAATACTATACCTTTATTACGCAATAACCCCAAAATAGTCCTCAATTCTTCTTTTGAGCTATCAAGTAACTCTTTTGATGCATCCTCATTATTGTTCCAAATACAACTTTTAAACTTTATACATCACATTATTAAAATAGCCTTAAATCACACATAAACCCATTGCTGAAACAACCAACATTTTAATACATCTAGATCATTAATCATTATTGGTTTAACCTTATTTGGGCTGCCAAAACCCTTTTCAAACTCAATCCATACATAAATATAATTTATTTGCTTAATTAGCCTCTAACACTCTAAGGTTATGTTTACTAACATACCCTCTATTCTCATTCTCCAATTATTAAATAGGTTCCTCTAACTTGTAAGGTCTTTCGCATAATTAAATTTCCTTCCTCCATCCTTTATGCTCCTTAACATAAACCTCAAAGTTATATTTACCTCTTATATCAACATCTTGTCTTATGCAATTATTCTCTTTAGAATACTAGGAAATCAGATAGTCAATCAAATGTCACGGCAATCAGATGCATTGATGTCACTAGTTCCACTTAGAGCAGCTAGTCAAATCAAATATCCTGGTCATCAGTCTAACTGATGCCACTAGCTCCACTCAGGGCAGCTAGTTAATCAAATGTTCTGGATATTAATCTCACTGATGCCATTAACTCATTTCAAATAGTTGGTCAATCAAACATTATAGTCATTAGTCATACTAATGCCACTAGCTTTACTTAATACAACTAGTCAATCAAATATTTCAATCATCAGCCTCACTGATACCACTAGTTACACTTAAGATAACTAATCAATCAAATATCTTGGTCATTAGTCTCACTAATGCCACTAACTCTACTTGAGGCGACTAGTTCATCAAACATCCTAGTCATCGATCTCACTAATATCACTAGCTCTACTTAGAGCAGCTGGTCAATTTAATCTTTTCATGGCATTCACATCTCAACAGTTACATATCCATTATATACATATATCAAGTTCACTCTGTTAATCAAAATCAACACTTTATATATAAATGCATAAACATGTTTCCATGTGTCAATCACATTGACATCACTAGCTACATTCAGGACAATTAATCGATCAACATTTTCTTAATTAACATTCATATAAATACATGCGCTTTTAAAGAATTTGCAGTTCTAAAAGCTTAAGAAATTCTATAAGAAGAAAAAGGTGCAGTGCATCTACCTTAGGCTTGTGTATGTTCTGCTACTCCCTGCTATTCTTTTGTTATCGTAGCCTTCCCTATACCACTAGGGATATAATAACCATCAACAATACAACCAACACCATTATTTCAATTTCACGTCTCATTCAACTATTATTTTCAAACCATTAACAAGGAAAATCCATAAAATTTCATACACATACACATTTTTAATATTCATTCTTATTCTTATCAATTCAAATATTAGAACCCTCAATCAACAACAATTCTAAGCAAATATTGGAAATTGATTAGTCCTAGCCGGTTTATTCCATCTAACCCCAAATATTTTTTTGGTATTTTAATCATAACTAAAGTTATAGAACTCAGTTTTAAGTGTGGTTTATTTTTATGGAAAGCTATGATATAGTGATACAACTTTCATGAAGGAAGCAACATTGAGTTTTTCCATCTACACATCTACATCTAAATCACTTATTACAATAGTGTAAGAAATTTGTCTAGTTCTATGACGGTCTAGACCTTTTCCTTGTTTTTAGCTCATATCTGGAGTTATATAACTCTGAATTAATTAAGAATAGTTTCATTTGAAAAAAGACATCCATATCTACAACTTTTATAAAAAAAAAAAACTCTAAATTGCATCGTTCTAAAGCTCAAAATCAACCATAAAAGTAGCACTCAAAATCTCTACAAAGTTATATTAGATTAGACCTTCACTCAGTTTTTAACTGATATCTGAAGTTATATAATTTGGTTTTATGGAAGACCAATTTCATTTGAAAGCTAAAATCCATATCTATAACTTTTATAAAGAAGTTAACTCTAGATTAAATTGTTTTTAAGCTCTAAATTTAGCTAGAATTTTAATAGTCAAAATATTCATGATTAAACTACATTCAACACCACCCATGAATTTTTCCTAAAATTGCTTCCATGATTCAACTTAACTCAACATAATTCAACTTAACTTAACATAACTAAGTCAAAAGTACATTTCAATGATAATTACATACATGTTTTAAGTCAATCTATCCTCCCCTTTAAATGACTTATTTGGCCAAACCATCCTAATAAAAGAATCAAAGTTCTATTTTTCATTTTTTATGAAATTTTCACCTAATCCATTCTTTAAACATATCTTTTTAACATTCAAATATTTATTCCAAAGCCATTTAAATCAAGAATTTCAAATCAAGTTTCCTCCACCTTTACTACTAAGTTTCATCGAAGTCTAAATTATAGTCTAAATGGATTCTTTTATTTTCCCTTCATGTTTCCATACATTAATAATATTATATATAACCATACAACATGATTTCAACATAATCTCAACTAACCATGACAAGAAATCTCTATCTTTTCTTTCCTTAAATTTACATGAAATTTCTTTAGTTCCTAACACACTTTCAAGCTTTAACAACATCATTCACAATCAATTATCACATTTAAACAAACAAAACATCCATCTTTCAACTTTCTAAACCCTAGCCCAAACCACACAACACACTAACTTTTTAGTTCTTTCAACTACACATTAAAACAAAAGAAATCAAGCATAATGATCATTTACCCGTAGTTTCCATAGCAAGATTAAGTTAATTTTTCTAGCCATTTCCTCCATTTCTTCTTCCTCACTTTCAAATTCAAGCCTCCTCTCTCTCTCTCTCTCTCTCTCTCTCTCTCTCTCTCTCTTTCTCTCTCTCTTTGTTTCAAGTTTTCTCTCTTTATATTTTCTATTCTAACTCTTTAATCTTTTACCTTTTCTCTCTCTCTCTCTCTCTCTCTCTCTCTCTCTCTCTTTGTTTCAAG
>Ga0325410_1000091_pt1 | contig 85221 bp, 49 predicted proteins | sample PopdelMetagenome_16_FD_206182 | JGI IMG/M metagenome (GOLD analysis project Ga0325410, IMG submission 206182) | Populus deltoides microbial communities from Bellville, Georgia, United States - Xylem-PdIQD-R3 | ecosystem: Host-associated > Plants > Phyllosphere > Stem > Wood/Secondary xylem... | reverse complement strand
TCTCCTTCACTTATTATTTTTTAGATCCCTTTGCACCACGGGTTTGCTCTCATCCACTCATTTCCTACCATGGCCTCTCAAGTGCACGTGGAGAAATTCAAAGGCATACAGAATGTTTTTCAGATCCCGTTTGTTTGCTGGAAAGTAATTTATTTTGAAAAATAAATTTCAGGAAAATGAATTTCAAGAAAGTGAATTTCAAAAAAGTGAATTAGTTTCCGATGTTTATTAGTGTAATAGAAAATAAGTTGGGAAATACTTTTCAGTGTTTGGTTATGTTATGAAAAATAAGCTGAAAAATAACTTATTAGTGCTTTATTTTTTTCAAGTCTATTAAAATAATGAGGAACAAATCTTATAAATTAAAAAGTTGAATGAGAATGACAATTTACCAAGGTATTTTATTAATCTTACAAATTGTGTTCCATCATTGCATATGATTTACCAAGGTAATTATAAATAAAATTATAGATAATCATCAAACAACAAACAATATATATTACAAATATTATGTAAAGTTCATACGTCGTTCTATCGTAACAGAATATATTATTTTCTACAAAATTAAGTGTGATTATTGCAAAATATATTATAAAATTCATTACTAAAACACATGGGTGAAAAGTAAAATTGTTATTTAGTTAGCAAAGTTATTTGTTAAATTAATAATTTTAAGTATTATACGTTAATTATATAAAGGATTTATTGAATGTGTCTAATAGTTTAGTTTTATTAAAATATTTTTTCATTATATATATATATATATTTTCTATACTTTATGTGTTGTTATTCAAATAATTTATATGTACGATAATTATACTATATTTTATATTTTATATGTTTTATTTTTTTATAGTCTACATGATTTTTATTTATTTCTTCTCTTCCTCACCATGACTTTGACAGTCAATATCCCACCCCACAACTACCATAATTCCCTAGTAAATTTGCAGAACGTGTCCGTGTTTTTTTTTTTTTTAGCATGTTTGCTACTCATGTACAGGTACCGTTTTCGAGTGATGGAGAAGGCAACAAGAGCAGCTTGGCTAAACGATTTTTTTTGTTGATTTTTCGATAATTCTAAATAATCAAAGATTAGAATTTTAAATTATCTTGTTTATTATAAGTGTTTATTCTTAATCTAAATATAAATAAAAAATATATAAATTAAACTAAAAATACTATTTTACCTTTAATAAATAAAACTATATAAATATTATTTAATATTTTCCATATATCTTGCAAATGAGGCTTTTCTTTTAGTGATTTTCTTCTTCGTCTAAGATTTAATGAATTTGAAACCACAGAATAGATCGATGATGTAGCTTTCCATTATATCAAAGACCATCGAGCATCGTTAGAAATTACAGTAAATTTCTCAATAGAAACTCTTTTTATTACAAGTTTCTCGAAATGAATATCCATACATTATGATATCAGCATAGAGATAAAAAAAAAAATATATTAACTCCCTATCTCTCTTGATTTCATGGTCAGAACATGCTAGATCATCTTACAAGAGTGTTTGGAAACATGAGCTAACTCACGATTTCAAAATATTCTATATTGTTTTATTAAAAATTAATTTTTTTATATTTTGAATCGTTTTGATACATTGATCTCAAAAATAATTTTTTAAAAATAAAAAAATATTATTTTAATATATTTCAGAATGAAAAACACTTTAAAAAACAACCACAATCACACTTTTAAATAGACCTGTATATATTTTAGTAGTTAGAGTTATCGCTTTGATTTCAATAGTTAGAAATATAATTATAAAGTTTAATAAACTAGAGGCACATAAGCCTAAAAAAGCATACATCTAGTCATAACTATTAAATTTCAATTACGAGAGAAAAACATATATATATATCAAAATATTAATGAAAAAGAAATGAGAAATCTTTATTTAGTCATTCCAATACTTAATTCGTACACTTGTTTTATGAAGATTTTTTTTTCCATAAAAAAAGAGTTGTATATATAACTGGTAAACAATATGCAAACTTAATTTCACTATACAATCTTTTAAAAATTTAATTGAAATGAGGAATTTATTATCTAATATTAAATAAATAATGGTCCATAAAAATAAAAATAAAAATAAAATTTAAAATTAAAACGTCACGATCCCATTCTTTTCTACTTGGAGCGACGCGAGTTTGGTCTTTTGACAATATACATGAACTTTCCCATGGATGACCACGTTTTCAGTTGTCTATGGTTTTCGATGTACTACGAAAAAACATATGTCCCTACATGGATTTATGCTGTCCCATCAATCCCCTTCTAACATGTGAAACAACATCTGAGTGAAGGAAGGAGGTAGGAGGTTTCTCTATAATTGTTTTCAACAAAAAGCTTGTTACGAGAAATGTAGTACAAACACTTATTTCTGAATAAATATTTACTTATTTTCCAAAAAAACAAATAAAAATGTATGGTTACTTGCCGGAAGTGAATAGCTAACAATCCGGCTCCACCAAAGCTACAAGATAAATTTTGCTCATGTATATTTGTTATTGTGTTAATTGTTGTTGTTGTGATTTGAAAAAAAATTATTTTATAAAAAGTACTTTTAGTTATAGTTGGTTTGAAAAAATAGATGTTTGGTTAAAACTTTGGTTGAAATTAAGATTGAATAAAAAATAATTTTATGTATTTGGTTAAAAATGTTTTTGAAATTGAGGTTATAAAAGAATTCAAAAAAGTATATATTAATATTGATGGTTTTTAATTTAAATATTGTAGATTTAATTACTATTGCTATTACATCATGAAATAAATAATACTTTATATAAAATATTTTTTATTATTCCATTAAAATATCTACAATTCAATCACGTATGAAATACATCCGACAAGGATTATAGTTTTTTTGGTTTCTTAAGCGCGCAATAACATCAGGTAAAATATAATCAGGAACAAAATTGGAATTGCGATCAAATTCTGTAAATGCTACGTCATCAAGCAATCTCTGTCTAATTTATGTAGTGTCATTGAATAATGTTAAACATTAGTTTTTTTAAATAAAACACAATTAAAAAATAAAAAATAATTTTATTTTACCAGGTCGGACCTGTTTCAATGCATTTTAAACTTTGAACCGGAACTGGTCTGACCAGAACAGTATAACTGGCTACACTGTTCACATGAACAGTGTATACTACACTGTTCATGATAATTAATTAGCATGAACAGTGCGTACGAACTGTCATAACCTATTTTTTAGCCATTCCCAAATTTTTTTTCTTTTCTTAAAAATAAAAAAAATAAAAATTGCACAATACCGTTTTGAACGGCACTTTGCAGCTTCTTCTCCCCTGCAAATGTAGAGACAGGGGAGAAGAAGATTTTTGAAATCTTTTTACCGCTCACCCTCTCCTTCTCTATCTCCCCACTTGTCTAACTACCTACACAACCCATACCCTCATTAACGGAGAAACAGGAGACCCATGCCCCCCACCATGACGAAAAGCAGAAGACCCATGCCCCGGCCACCATGCCCTGTGCTTGTACAGGGTATGGTGAACCTCTCCTCCTTTGCCTATAAATACCCGAGGAGGGGGTGCCGATGAGAGGGGTAAAAAAAAGAGAACGACAACACAGAGAAGGAGTAGAAAAAAAGAGAAAGGAGGGGAAACCGAGAGAGAGGGACAGAGAATTGTTTGGAGAGAAACAAGGTGACAGAAACAGAGAGAAGAAGCAATGACAGAAAAGAGAAGAGGAAGAGCGACCACAGCCGGCTGCCGCGACACCAACGCCACCAGGAGCACAAACACAGCAGCACTGCCCACGCCATAGTCAGCCTTCCTCAGCTCATCATCTTCCTCCCACCCGTTGCTGCACCATTGAAGAAAAGGCAGCAACCTGCGCCTCTGCACGGGGAAGAAGAAGAAGAAAACCGCTGCTGTCATCGGGCTTCCCAGCCACTGCCACCTTCATAACCACCGTGAGGCATCGTCGGATTCCTCTCCACCGCCACCAGCATCACCGCCAGCTGCCATTGCCCTCCCAGTCGACAACAGCCCCGTGAGAAGCAGAAGGAAGAAACGGAAACAAAGGCGAACAGAGCTGAAGAAAAACGCAGAGAAGAAGAGGAAGAAAGGCCGACCACCGTCCAAGCCACTCCCCCAGGCCGCCACCACCAGCATCTCCACGAAGCCGCTGCAGAGAGAGAAGAACGTTGTTGACAGAGGGAGCAAAGGAAAAAAAGAGAAAAAGCAGCACCGAAACAGCAGGGAGGAGGAAGAAGGCCGCAGCAACACCACCGCCAAATTGGCCACCAGCACCACCGTCAGCCCATCTATCCAGGCTCATTCCAGGTAACCCTCCCCCCCTCTGCTGTCCATTTTTTGGTTCGCCTTCATTTGCATGCAGAACGTGAGCAATTCACGTTCTGCAGCAAATGAAATATAATTAGGTGGTTACTGTGTAGAGCACAGTAACCACCTAATCATAATTCAATGGTTACTGTGCTTAGCACAGTAACCAGCAACCGGCCTTTTGTTCTTTTGGGTTGGAACATCAGCCCAGCCCACGCGGCTGGGCTGAGTCCAGCCATGTAGCTTATTCAGCCCAGTTTGTTTTTTTTGGGCCGGGTCTGGCCCAGTTCCAAAAATTTTCAAAAAAAATATTTTCAGAAAAATTTTTGATTTTCGTGTGTATTTTATTATGGAATTTTGTTTAATATTGGTTTGTATTTTTATACCACAAATATACAAATCCGGTATTAAAATACCTGATTTTCGTCAAAACTTTTTAAAAAAAGTTTTTGTTTTCATGCATACGACCAAGTCTCTTAAAGAAAAAATTACATCATATTTTCATACAACAAAGAAAACTTCAAAAAAAAATGTTTTAGCATGCATTTTGGCTTTAATAACCAGTTTATTAAAGTCACGAGAACTTGACCAATATTTCAAAAAAATTAAAAAAAAATATTTTTTTCTTTTAAATATCAAGGATTACGAATTTATACGTAAAACGTACTCCCGATATTAAAAAGATAGTTTTCTTTTATAGACATTAGAACGGTTAGGCTTTGCCCCATAAGATAAGAACCTCCTTTCTGAGGAGGGTTTTTCTTGAACCATAGACAGACCAACAATTAAAAACATGATGAGACCTTAGATTTTTATCAGACAATAAAACAATGCAGCTTACCTTAGGTAGGGCGTATTTGGGGTGTTAATACCTTCCCTTTACGCAACCAGTCTTCGTACCTGATCTCTAAGACTAGTTAGGGTTCCTAGTGACCAAAATACTAGGTGGCGACTCCCATTCCATTTTTTCACTGATAAGAGACAAGAATTCCTTGTCTCTCCACATTTTCCAGATACACTCACATTGAGTGAGGGTGGACGATCGCCGCGACGCTGCACACGTGCGACAAGAACCATTGTTTACTGTTGAAAAAAAGCAGCTGGGAGCTGCTTCGTGAGAGCTGTGGTTGGAACGCTGAAAAATGTGGGACCCATGAATAATAAAATCCATTTTTTTGTGTAACCAAACATCTGGTAGCTGCGTTTTGTTTAAAACGCAGTCGCAGCTGCGTAAACATACACCTCCTTAAGTCAAAATATTTAAGGTTTTCTTAATTAATTATCTAGCTTTCTTGTTATTACTTCTGTCACACGTAGACATAGTAATGATTTTTTTAAAAAAATTTAATATAAAAACATAAATATGTGATATCTGTTTCTATGAGAAAATGTCTAACTTAAGAAATTGCTATATAGTATTATGATAACTAGATTCTATGATATATGACTAATTACGCGAAAGGAAAGATACTATCACTTCTTAAAATGTCATACCCGAGACAAGTTGCATTGCAAGTTTTTGTATTAAATTGCTAAGAGTTTGCTTTTGTTTTATTCTTATGATCTTCTTATAATATTCCTGACTCTGGTGTTAATGAACATTTGCCTGTGAATATTTCCAACTATGATGTTGGTAAATATTGTGTAACTCAAAAAGTACGATATTCCTGACTCTGGTGCCAGTGGATAAATCCATAAAATTTAGATTAAAAGAAAAGAAATTATTTTTTTTTTGAAATTTTCTGATGTGAAAAATGATTCATTTGGCCAAATATCAAAACAAATGAATGCAAAATAAAAGGGGTAAGACATAAGGGTATGTTTTGCCAAACACATCCTTAATCCAAAATAATTTGGGTCGCTTGGGCCTGAGGCCCAGACCCGACCCGGTCTTAATTTTTTTGTGTTTTTTTTTAGGGGTTGGATCTAGCCTCGCCGTACAGGCAGGGCTGGGTCCAGCAGGCCCAAACCTGGTTACTGGCCCAAGCTAGTAACCCGGTTTACCTCTCTCTTTTTTTTTTGTTTACCCGCAGGCGTGACAGGAACATGGTAATTAAAAATGCAGGGGGGAACCAGCTTACCTGGGCGTGCTGTTGCTGGAAGCGAAGCAGATGACGATGGAGGTTGGCAGTTGAACGGGTGGCGCCTCTGTGATGATCCTCCTCTCTTTCTGTCTGTTGTTTTCTCTCTCTCTCTCTCTCTCTCTCTCTTTGTCACCCTCTCTGTTTTTTTCTGATTCTCTTCCCATCTGTCCTTTTTTCATCCCCCTCCCTTTTCTTGAGGCTCTTCGCTGGCCTTTTATATGGCCAAACAAGAGGTGGTTCTTCAGTACGTCTCTTCCTTCCTGGGATGAGGATAAGTCTTGCTGGGGTGTTAGTCTTTTGCTAGGACTAGGACACCAACAGTCCTGCCACGGTTGGACTGTTGGTGATGGGTTTAGATCCGAAATCCAGCGGCGTGTCGTGGGTTGAGGGAGACCTGATTGGTTTGAGAATCGTGGTAGACCAAACGGTCTATATTTTCCCCGGGTTGAGCTGATACAATCTAGGCAACATTTTTTTTTTGAAGGTGATTTTCTTCTGTTTCGAGAGGAAGAAGACGAAGAAACAAGAATGCGAAACGACGCCGTTTTGAGTTGAGGAGGCCATTCTTCAATTTAGCCATTGGAATTATGACATCTTGTAATCAGGCCCTTATTCATGGAAACTTCTCTTCTTCTTTTTTTTTTAATTTCACCCCGAGATAAATTGGAATTGGACCCTTGTATTTAGGTGCCATGTACAAAATGATCCCTGGTTTCTAATTTAATCAATTCAATCCTTAATTGACTCTTCAACTTTTAATTATTTCAAAACTACTCCGGGAAAAAATCAATTAAACTCCTTATAGTACCCTCAGTGTGACTTTAATTGTTTGCAATTTTGACCCATACCAATACTGAATTTTAATGTTTTTTTAATTAAACTCATGATTTCATTAATTAAACTAATTCAAAGCTTAATTAAATCCCTAAATTTATCAATTCTTCAATTAAGCTCCCGATTTCATTAATTAAACTAACCTAAAGTTTAATTAAGTCCCCAAACTTATCAATTCTTCAATTAAATTTTTGATTTCATTAATTAAACTAATTCAAAGTTTAATTAAGTCCCCAAACTTATTAATGCTTTCAATTGTTATCAAAATAGACTTTCAAATTTATAATTTCATCCTGATTAGCCCTCATAACTTTTAATTTGTGTTGTTTTGACCCAAACTTCAAATTATTCCCCATTCATTTTCTTTTTTGATGAATTTGTGTTGTCAAAAATTAGGTTATGACAATTTCTAATTAATGAATCCATCGATTTTCATAAGAAAAAAAGAAAAACAAATTAACTTCAAGATATATAATTCTTTAATATTTGAGGATGAAAAAATCAAGGCTCAAAAGGGTTTCTTCTTTGTCATGGGAGGTGTTCAATAGAAGAAGCCTCCAAGATTCTTCAGAAAAGGTTAAAGGAAGTTGTGTAACATTTTTTTTTAATAACTTTTAATTACACTATTGATAATTCTCTCTTAGATTTAATTTCTCTGTTTTGACTGAAAACATAGAGACTGTAAAAAAAGAAAAAAGATACGTGATTAAACAGATACCAAGATTGAGTTGGAGCCTTGATAAGCCCAAAAACAATGGACAAAATAGGGGTTATGTTTGAAATCTGAATACAAAATTTTTGAATCATTCAAGCTCACCTTACTCCTTGTGAAAGCTAATCAAACCTAGCTAGCTAACTAAATCCCCCTCTTGAATCTAATTAAAAGTACATCAACTATATATTGCAATTGCATCCCATGCACAAGAACCAGATAGAAAACAAGAACATGAACAAGCAGGAGATGTAGCATTTGTCGGTGCTTATGGCCTTAGAACTTTGAATTCCAGGCAAAGTTATAAATGGAAAGACTGTAAGGATCATATCAATCTTATCTTCATTTGATGGATATTTATAAGTGAGGTCCCAGTTCTCTTTCAAACTTCTTGTTTCTACTCGAAAAAATCATAGAATTCTTTAGCTGGAGCTTATTTCTTGGACAAGATTAATGGCCACTGAAATCTACAGCAATATAGTCTTAATGGATTCACTGCACGTAGCTGATATTGCAGATATTTTCTCTGCCAGTTCAATATTGTGGTGCCACTGATCATGCCCTCTTTATTTTCCCTTTGTATGCTGGGCCGATCGATACGATTTTGAAACATATGACATCATCTTCAATGGTTATGGTCCTGTGTGCAAATAATGATCATCTTCATGGTTATGGTCCTGTGTGCAGATAATGATCATCTTCAATGGTTATGGTCCTGTGTGCAGATAATGATCATCTTCAATGGTGTCTCTGGTCTGCGTTTTGGAAGAGAATTTTAAATTCAGTAGGTAACCCTTTTCTTGGCATCTTCAATATTCCATCTTCTTATGGATTATTTTATTGGAAAGTATATATATCTTGACTTTCCACTTAATATCAATAAAAAGATGGTGGGGATAAACTTTTGGATTTTGTTTGAGAAAATATTAAGGGATTAATTGATTTATTTTGTAATAAATATAAGTTTTCACGTTTAATCTATTATAAATATAGATTTCTTGTGATCTCTTTATGATCAATCTAAAGTATAATTAATATTTAGTTTTTTACGGGGATATTTGTGGAGTAGGTCACCATGCATGTTAATATTTTTTTTCTTTTATTATTTATTTGTTTTCTGCTATTCAAGATTTAATTTAAGATATTTCTTGAGTACTAAGAATTACACAAAATGCTCTATGTTTCTAAATCTTGTGGAGTATGAAAAAAAATCAATAAGAGAAAAGTAAAAATATTTAAAGAGGAAAAAAAATTAAAATTGGAAATATCTTAAAAGGAAAAAATTTAAAGGGAATAAAATTAGTTGCCGGTGTATTGGTCGCTGCTCTGCTATGCACTATTCATGATGCTACTGTAGAAAATATTTTATTTGAAGATAGTGATGATGCAAATACATTCCGTGCTTTTAACCCAACTGAAACATCTTTACATTTGAAAAGAAAATTGTTATTGATCTGCTGCGGAACGAGGACCAATATTTTAGCTATTATATTAATTATTACATAATGGTTATTTAAAAAAAAAAATTTAAAAATATATTAAGATAATATTTTATTTTATTTTTAAAATTGATTTTTATATCAACACATTAAAATAATAAAAAATATCAAAAAATATTAATTTGAATTAAATAAAAAAACAAAACAAATTCAATTTTTTTTCAAGCATTTTTGAAACGCAAAAACAAATATCTTTTAATAAGAAAATTCAACCCAACCTCAAATGAAAAATAATTATCACGGCCCAATTTTTATATAATATAAAAAAAATTCCATCAATTTATTTTCTCTTTACTGGATGAAAAAAATAATTAAATAAGAGAAAAGAACAAAAAAATAAATTAAAAAGACAAAAAAATAAAATTAAAAATATCTGGTGGCTCAGCCAGATCCAATAGCATTGGGTCTTGCTGCCCACTCTGACCTAAGATCACTGGGTCTGGCTGAAAACTAGACCCTATAGCAATGGGTCTGACGGCGAAACCAGACATAGCAGCACTTTTTGATTAATAAATAGAAAAGACAACACCCCCAGCCCCAAGTGTTACAATGTCGTCTACAGTGTAAACATTTTATATCTACAGTATGGTCCACAATGCAATGAGTATATGTCCACAGTATCTGCACAGTGTTTTTCATAATGCAAACATTTTATATTTACAATGTGATCCACAATGCAATGATTATATGTCCACAGTATTTGCACAGTGTTTTTCATAGTGCAAACACTTCATGTTTACAGTGTGATCTACAATATAAACACTCTATGTCCACACTACTTGTACAATACCCAACAACGTTGGGCTCGACTGCCTAGCCAGACATAATAGTGTTGGGTCTGGTGGCTAAGTCAGATTCACAACATTTTTTTGACTAATAAACAAAAAGGATAACCCCGTCAAGGTGCTACTGTACTGTCGTCTATAGTGCAAATATTTTATATTTACAGTGTGATCCACAATACAATGAGACTATGTTTACAATACAAGTACATACACTATATTTTTCTACCTTTTAAAATATAGTATAATAATGGTTCCAAAATCACTGGAAATCTTTTGCAGTTTATTGAATTATCTCAACAACTGACTGTATTGCTTTTGGTACATGATGATAGCAGAGGACTCTAGATGATTCGGACAGACAGAGCGGGTTCAAGGTGTGTGTGTGTATATATATATATATATAAACTAGTCTTGAACATCCTTTCATTTGTATTTTAGGTTTTTTTTTAGCAGAGATAATTTTTATTTCATAAAATATAATCAATAAATATATATTATTTATTGATTATATTTTATATATATTTATTGATTATATTTTATGAAATAAAAATTATCTCTGCTAAAAAAAAACTTATTTATTCTTGAAAGTTTTTATTAAACGTCAATAGGACCTTAGATATGAAGGAGTTAATGAGGTTCTGAGTAGCTGCCTCCGTAGTTAGAAAATTATGGGCTAGTAGCTACCACCACTCAGATCTTGAATGACTCAATATACCCGTAGATTTTGGTTTATTGCATGCGGGCCTGAGAGTTTGTATCTTTATTACTTAATTTGTCGACGAATTACTTCATGGAGGTAAATTTTAAATCTTTGAACATCAATGTGCTGGTAAAAGAAATGAATGCAATTTCCCGAGGAATAATTACACCATCTAACCAGTACTGGTGTGCTAGAAGAGCTGACAAGATGAACAAACAGAATTCAGCGTTTTGAAACTGGTACCTACAAGGGAGAAGGTTCTTTTATTGTTTACTATTCATGCTTTGGCTGTTCTATATAAAGTTTTACAGAATCTTGGTGAAATTTTAGGTATAGTGATAATGTCTTGAAGAATTTATTGCTATAAAACACGTCAATCCAGTGTAATAAGAAGTGCGCTTTGATTATTAATTACAGTATGTTATATATTTTGACTCTGATTTAGTCCATGCAAGGATTATCAATCTAAGCTTTTCTTTTTTCCAGAGGCACAGCCTATTAATTAGCACTTCTAACCTGGATATTTTAAGTTCAAATTCATGGATGGATGGGTGGACTTAATTTTAGGTGATGAAACTCAAGGAGCAGTTACAAGGCTAGTGAATAGTGCCTAGAGTATAACTACATTCACTCTTTCATCTTCGGCAATATAGATATATGCTCGAGTTAATATGAATCCATTTCTTGGATCTCACCGAAAAGCTTAAGGTTTTTCGATAGGATACGCTGTCACTCCATCTCACCATACTGTATTTCGGAAGTTCTCAAGTTGTTCTTGCAACACAGTTTAATTTCTAATGCCTAGCTCCCATCATATATAGTTGTCAATAGGCTAATGAAGTATTCCTACAGTCGCTTCTGATCTTACATGTTAAGATTTCACAGTTGATGTATACCAATTTTTCCATCAAGAGTTTGAGATTGAACTTGAGATTTGGATTGTTTTAATGAGCATGAACAAGGTAGGAGCTTTTCTTGATGTCCTACCTTCTCCCTTGATTCTAGTTATCAAAACTGAGGCTGTCATTTTACTGATAGAGATAAAAATTAGCAGTTTCAAACAGAAAGAGCGACTATTCATTCAGAAGTTATTGAGAAATTCAACACAAAGTGAAACTAATGTTTGTTAATGAGAAAGCCAAGTAGTCTACAGTCTTCTAACGTTTCCTCAACAACAGATATGCAAAAGCCGGAGCAGATCTCTAGACAATTACAAAATAACTTACACCTTCGGGAATACTAGCCATAATTAACTCTAAAGATACAACGAAAGATGAAAGCGAGATTTTCTAGCATTTTTACCAAGTTCTGAGTTCACTTTCGTCTTTGTCAGGCAAAGTCAATACCCTAACCTATAACCCTTGCAGGGTGGTGAAAATGCCCTTTCACTACTAGCTAACTGCCTTGACAAACACCACCAGGCAAGGATGATCGGAGGTGCGTTCTTGACTTAAATATGATTAAAAGCAAACTTAATCTTTCTTCCTAGCTTCATGTCTTGCATCCTAACTCTTTTTCCTCTGCAACAAAAATTATTATTGAACACAAAAATATTAGCCCTTATGCAATTTTTGTTGCTTGTTTCGGAGTAATTTGGCCAAAAAATACATAGCATCTAGGATTTCCTAACCTTATGTGAGGCCTTTTATTCAAGGATTGTCACACATTACTGCAGCCTTAATCCTTTCAACTGTGCACTTAATTAGACTGTTTACAGTTGCTACTGATCCAAGCGAAAGTTTCACTGATGGGACTGAATCCACTAATATCTGAAATGCAACAGTCAACAGAGAGCCGCCAGACCCGACATCAAGAATTCCTGCAGGGCCATATCCTGGTCCATCAGGGAGAACAGCAAAACCTGATGGAAGCAGAGCAACATAATCTGGGTCTCCACCACTTAGGACTATATTCATGGCCGAAATGTCCACTGGTGCATAAATCACATATGAGCCTGTAGAATCAGTGCAGCTCTCTTGTAAGATCAGCATGTTGCTCTGGCTTGAATTTGTACTCTGCAATTTATTTTTTATGTCAGCAATGACATGATTCTAAAATAAGATATCTGAAGAGGGGACACGCGAGCGCGCACGCACAATCATGTTTTGGCAACTTACATTGACACGGAGCAATGAGACACAGTTTCCGGGATCACGTCCATTAGCAATATGAGCCATTTCTTGAACCTGGCCACCATTTGAAAGGATATCCCACTGTATGCAAAGATAAGAAGTTTACTTTGAGAAGAAACTAAAACCTTGAATTCTTTGAAATTATTTTAGCTACTGATAGGAAATTGGGCTTAAAATCTACATGAAACTAAAACCTTGATTTCATATACCTCACTTCGATGGTTCTCATCCTTAAGGAAATCAAACACCTTCTTGGATGGAACAGGAATCCAGAAGGAAGTCGCTGCGCTGAGCACAATACCTGGGGGCCTGCCTGGATCATCCATACTCTTTCGAGTCATTACTCTCACATCATCAGAACCAGTTGCAGACAATGTTGTCCAAGTATGTGCAGTAGAAGCACCAACTCCAGTGCAAAAGCTCATCACCATTCTCTCAGCCAGCTTCAGAATACTTTTCCTCCCTTCACGGGTTGTTATCACTATTGAGAAGAAAGATTGATAGGTGTTATGCCATCAGGATAAAATCCAAATGAGCACACCCCTTCAGCTCTATGAAACTAGCTAAAGGAGAAAGATGAAAATACATTACCACATAGATCTCCAGTTGGAATGTTAATGGCCATTGAACTTGCAAGACGTTCGCATTGTCGATCTAATGTTTCCACCCAACGCTTTGCTCCAAAAGCAAGACCAGAATTAACCAGGGGTCTGTATATATTGTGAACAGACCTGTCGTCCACTTCAGTGTGCTCAACCCAAACGACCTTCACAATCATGATCTATGGTCATATGATGATTTTGACAATTATATTTGAGGGTGGCAATGAAAGTAAGACCTTGAAAGTGATGTTCAAGTGAGAGTTATTACCTTGGAATAACCATTTGGCAATTCTTGGATCAAGCAACCTGATGACCTTCTTCTACATTTAGACATCAGACTAGGGCATAAACTGTCCAAAGAAACGTCTACCACTGCCCAAGTCCCATCGGTATGCTGTTTACAGTACCTCACAAAGTAATTTTCTCTAGTAGGAACAAGTGGGGAAGGGACCTGGAACTCAGCTGTCATCTGTGAAAGCAATGATAGGTATGTTGAGAAGTAGAACCAAATGGAAATGCTGATTATTATGCATGGAGAAGTTACCATTTCATTCACAAAAAAGATCAATAGATTCATAGCAGTAGATTACGGAATTTGAAAATTTGTTTATACCACTTGCAATGCTCCATTATAGTTCCCTGCCACTCCTGTTGATAGGACTTCCAGGGTCATTGCTCTTGATACAATACCACAGAAAATAGTTGACCATTGATTCTGCAACCAAAGTTTTCATCTCGTTATAGTTAGTTTGGAACTTCAAAACTTCCGACGCTCCAGAAGTGAGCTAAATTGCCTCAGTTAACTTCTATGTCTCATATTCAAATCAATAAATTCTTGTGTGATGATTTATAGACCTTATTTTGTTAGGTCCCAACCAATCTTCAAAAAACATCGCAAATATATACGGATCTATTTACTATGAACAAGAAAGAAACCTACCGCATCCATGAGAATTTCAACAAGATTAACATGACTCATGATAACAACTGCGGATTCCCTTGAAGCTTCAGATCTCATTCCTAAAGGTCTTGGTCCAATTCCCCTAGTGAAAGTTCTCAAATATTCCTCTTCATTGAGAACCTCGGTATTGTTCTCTCCTTGAATCCACAAGGGTTCTCCAGCCTGAGCCATTCTCATTAGTTCCTCCATTGCCGCAACCGCGACTTCAACTATCATTGGTTTGTCTGCCTCAGTAGGTCCAGTAACTGCTCCAAGGAGAGCAGTAGCTCCAAACATCTCCCCTACGAAGCCCGAATGTGCCCCATAATTGCTAACTCCGAGATCAAGAGATCGGGATGGTAAATGATGAGAAAGGTTGGAAAGAGAAGACAAAGGCTTGCCAACATACTTGGCAGCAATTCCAGATATCCTGTCAATCTGTAACCAAACAACACTTCTGTTAAAATATTGTTTCAAGGGAATATAATTTTTGATCTCGTGAGACTAATAGAAGTTTTGTTTTTGTAACCTCTTCTCTAAGACGAGCATTCTCAATCCTCAAATGCTGCTCATCAAAAGACATCTCACCAAGAGCAGCTGGACCACCACAGTTAGGGCATGAGGCACTGCTTAGGGCTTCCTTGTACCTATTGTTCTCCATACGAAGCTTTTCATTCTCAGCCTTGAGAATTGAATTCTCACTGCGTTCATGTTGCGCCTACAAAATGAAAAGAATGATTAACAATATCTATAAGCCTGTAAGCTATATTCTAGATTTTTATTTTTATTTTTTTGAAAAAGAGCTTATTGCAAACCAAAATTAAAATTGATTAATTTGATAAAAAAAAAAATGGGACTTTACATTGCTGGAATATTGGGAAATGATTTTTTTTTCCTAAAGGGAAAAATAATATTTGTGATATTAATAAATGTGGGAAGTTACTGCTTACCTTGCAATAATATCTATGAAGATTAGAGACAATATAGAGGATGCCTGAAATGTAATAGAAGCGTTACCTTCATTTGAGTACGCTTGTTTTGGAACCAAAATTTGACTTGCAATGGCTCCAGCCCTAGCTCGCGGCTGAGCTCCTTCCGCTGCTTGTCGTCCGGATGAGGGCATTCCTGGAAGAAACTAAGTAAAAAAAAAGTTCATAAATTAATCACCAAAAATCTTAAATTGCAAAAAAAAAAAAAAAAGAAAAGAAAAAAAGAATCAAACAGCATGATCTATTTATCGTTGCGAAATCAATAGGAGTGAAGACGGATGCTGCTTACGCTTCCATTTCTTGGATTTGACGCTGCGTATGGCGATGATAACGCTTCTTTTTGGGGCGTTGGCCGCTGGGATCCTGATCATCACCGGAGGGAGCTTCCATGGTTTCGGTGCCGGATTTGGTCTCATAGTCATCATCTTTGAGCTTGCTCAAGTCATTTTCAGAGCTTTTGGTAGTCATATCAAGCATATGGTGGCTATCGAACATGTTTGGTTGGAACGTTTTTATAAATCCTTAAGAGTTCAAGCTAAGCTGTACTTGCAATCTGCCAAAAATAAAATCATAAATAAGTAAATAAAAAATGAACTCCTTGGATATGGCATGTTAAAAGAGCGAGTGAATCATAGAAGGAAAGAAAAGACTATATAAGGAAAGCTTTATTGATAAGAAACATTAATGAATTAAAAAAAAAAAGAGTACAAGGAGGGATAAAAGGAAAATCAGGTTGAATTCTCTGTATAATAAATGTTGAACTCCTTGGATATGGCATGTTAAAAGAGCGAGTGAATCATAGAAGGAAAGAAAAGACTATAAAAGGAATTAAGCTTTATTGATAAGAAACATTAATGAATTAGAAAAAAAAAGAGTACAAGGAGGGATAAAAGGAAAATCAGGTTGAATTCTCTGTGTAATAAATGTTATATAGACTTTCTAGGGCAAGGTGAACTGTATTCCACACGGTCATAGCTGTAATTATGCGTGTACATGCACCATTAGGAGAAGGCTAGTGACCAGAGAAGCGAGTTAACACCTCTCTCTCCCTCTCCCTCTCTCCAAAGAAAGTGTTTTGCGTTCATTCCAAGAAGGACGTTGCTTCAAACGTTTTCTTTAACCTTTGCTTAAGCATTCTTGAGTGAGTAAATCCCCGCCCCTTTTTAAGTATAAAAGTTAAAGATATTCGAATCACGCAGGTCTTTTTTCCCTTCAAAATCCATTTTAGAAGGCATGTATATCTTTCTCTCACATACAAACCCTCGGAAGCATCCTTCTCTCTCTCTTCTCTCTCTTCTCTCTCTCTCTCTCTCTCTCTCTCTCCCTCTCTCCTGAGGAGATATACATGATATGCGGGGTTGGTTTCAGTAGTAGATTCTCTCAAGCTGTGTGAGCAAAAAAGGAAAAAACTATAAGATTATTACAAATAGTAATAGAGCAGGAGTGACCAGGGTGTTAAGGTCTGTCTATCCAAGAAAGTCTTGAGTCCTTTATAGATTATACGTGCCAAAAGATTGGAATTGATAAGAAAAGGAAAAAAATAAAAAGAAAAGAAACAAGACCTAAGCATAAAGAGTTGACACAAAGTGGACCTCTTTTGAGACTGATAAATTAACAAATTTCAACGCAAAAATTATCCAGGCTATAACCCCCACCAAGATCTAAGTCAATCGATAGCACTTGATCTTTTCCCTGCAAAAATGAAAACCAAGAACAAAAGAAAAGAAAGTTGAAGGAAAAACATTGGACATATAAAACTGAAAATGAGAGAATGTTATTGTGATGAGAAATGAAGTGTTTAGAAGACAAGGTGTGCATAAGCATATGATCATATTACTACTCACCAAAATATAGAAGCGTTTAATTGTTTTGAAGTTCTATATGGAAACGAGGGTTGGATTTGTATGTGAAGAGGTTTCGGGTCTCTACAAAACCAGGTTTGAGGGCTAGAGAAGTAGTTTTTTGGCTGGTTTTGGAAGACAAACCCTAAGTTCTAATGAGGGTTTTAAGATGACTGACTAACCATGTTGGGAGAGAAAAGGGCACACGGTGAGAGATAAATGGAATGGGAAAGGAGGAGATAAGTTCTAAGGCTTTGAAGAAGGTGAGAATGGGAAGAAGAAAGGGAATTGGATGGGTGAGGATGCGGCAACAGAGGAGTAATTGCAGAGCGTATGGAGAGGTGTACTAGCATTTATGGTGGGAGAGAGAGAGAAAGTTATGTATGTATTTCATGTTCAAATTTCCTCTCGATGTAGATGTATGGTAGGGTGTTGGAAGTGGGCGCGCGCAGTAAGTGATGTTGGGATCAAGGAGTCATAGAAAAGGTATTGATATTTTTAGTTTAGATGTATTGTATAATTTGGATTTGATTTAAAGATATTGACTGTTTTTGACTGATAATTTATCTATAATTTAGAATAAAAATTTATGTTCATGAATAAATCTGATATTTTGAATTTATTATGAGCTCGTATACTTATATAAATTCTTGTGGAAATAATTCATGTTGGAGCCCTAACAGAATTCACCTATCATGGAACATGAAAGAGTTTTCCACAACTCGTATTTTATGGTAAAAAATACTTTCAATTAAAATTAGTGAATATCTGAAATAATTCTGAGAATTTTATATTCAATTTCTGATATTTAAATATCAGTCTACTTGTAGGTCCAATATTTATACCAGAATGTTGACTATTAATTCTCATAAATTAAAAAGTTTTAGGGGTTATTGAAATATTGGCCAAGTTCTCATAGATTCAATAAACTGATTATTAAATCTAAAAGTACATGCAAATGTATTTTTTGAATTTATTGTGTGTGTATGTATAATGCTAAATCATATAATTTATTTTTATATTTTTTAAGCAAAATATGATTCTTATTTTTTGAGAAACTTGGTCATATGCATGCAAATAATATATATTTTTGTACTTTTTAAAGAAAGAAATTACTTTGAATTTCTAGGATTTTTCTTAAGGCTTTGTTTGGCTAAGCACTAAAGTAACAACTAATTAAAAACTCTAGGAAAGGCATTGAGGTATGTTTGCCATGTTAAAGTAATTCAATTAACACAAACTAAATACGAACATGAAAGAAAAGGAGGCTAGAATTCTCCTTAATTTGTTTATGCTAAAGTATATTGTTTAACTTAAATACAAAGAGATTATATATAAGTTAAATTAAAAATAATATTATACCCTTAATGAATAAAAGAAGATAAATATATTATTTAACTTCTTCCCTCAAACTCACAATGCGGCATTTACAAGCATCGAGAGTTTGTCAACTAGAAAATGAAAACAAGAAATGGAATGTGACTTGGTAAAAAAATATACAATCTGCAAGGAAGAAGAAACAAAAGGCAAAGTAATAGTGCCCTGCTTGAGATGATGACGAGTAAGATGCCATAACATTATATTCTGCTTCGGTTGAGGATTGAGAAACAATAGATTGTTTCTTGCTCTTTTAAGAAATAAGAGAATCACCTAAAAAGATACAGAAACCAGTAACCAACTTGTGATATCTAGGATCACTGTCATGATCAGCATCAGAGTATGCACACAGCTTCAAGGAAGAGGTGGATGAAAGTAAAAGACTTTGAAAGACTGTACCCTGAAGATATCGCAAAATATAAAGAATAGTTGCCTAGTGAACAGTGGTAGGAGAAGCAACAAACTGACTAAAAACATGAACAATATATGCAATATCTGGACGAGTAATGGTGAGATATACCAATCTCCCAACAATAGTACAATATAAAGTAGGATTTGTCAAAGGTAAACCATCAGAAGAAGAAAACCTGGCGTTAACTTCAATGAGAGTATGTATAGTCTTGTTATTAGTAAGTCTAGCTCGCTTAAAAATATTTGCAACATATTTCGACTAAGAAAGAAGTTAACCTCTAGGTGAGCAAGCTACCTCAATACCTAGAAAATATCAAAGAGAACCCAAATCCTTCATTTCAAACTGTCTAGCCAACTCTGTCTTCAAAACTAAGATACCATCAATGTCATCACTAGTAATAATCATGCCATCAACATATAGGGAAAAAATGATACAACTTGCATCAATGCACTTAATAAAAAGAGCAGAATCATGACTACTAGAAACAAATCCAAGAGATGATATCATAACAGAAAATCTTTCAAACCAAGCACGGGGTGCTTGTTTGAGACCATATAGCACTTTCTTGAGCTTACAAACATACCTAGAGTCATGTAAAACACCAGGAGGAGGTGTCATATAAACTTCTTCTTGAAGATCTCCATTCAATAAGGCATTTTTAACGTCAAGTTAAGAGATATGCCATTGATGAATCGAAGCTATGATAATAATAGTACGAATAGTAGTCATTTTAACAACAGGGGCAAATGTCTCCTCATAATCCATACCATACTGTTGAGAGTATCCTTTTGCAACCAACCTAGCTTTGTATCGCTCAATAGACCCATCAAAATTAGTCTAGATCTTATACACCTAACGACAACCAACAACACTCTTACTAGGAGGTAGAGGAATCAAATCCCAAGTATCTGTCTAATATAAAGCAGACAGTTTCTCATCCATAGTTTGCTGCCAAAGCCAAAGAGGATCAAGAATTGCCTCTTTATAGGAAGAGGCAGCGTTTTGCAACCCTACCCGGTGGTCGACCCAACCTAAGGCCCGGGTTATGGGTTTTGACCGGGTCACCCAGGTCAATTCTTTTTTAAGTCAAAACAATGTTGTTTGGGTAAAAAAATAAAAAAACAACTAAAGGGTTACACTTGAGTTTTTTAACCAGGTCTTGTCGGGTCATCCCTGGTCGTGACTTCCCCTATTTTTTTTGAAACCCGGCCTAATTCTAGCCCCGGGTTAGTCGGGTCCCGGGTCGACAAGCCGGGCTAGGCCGAGTTTCAAAACTATAGGAAGAAGGCTTAGAGAGACAATGAATAGAGGCTAAAAAGGAAGTAAATGATGAAGAATAAGCAAAATCTAGTAGTTTTGTGGATTTACGGTGCATGTAGATTGACATTGAGGTGGATCCATAATCTCAGATGAAGTTTGAGGAGCTGTAGATGAGAATGGAGCTTCAAATGTGCTAGAGAGTAAAGTGTCAGTACCTGCAGATTGATGAGTACAAATTGGTCGAACATGGGAAGGGGTATCTAAAGTACTCGGAACACAAGATGATAAGCTATCAGAATCCTTAGAAAAAGGATTTATAGGAATAATATAAGGTCTAGTCAGGCTATGAGTAGTGAATGGAATAAAAAAAAGGTATATGCTCAAAAAAGACAACATAACAAGATATATAAAGTTTCTGAGTTATTGGATCAAAACAACGATACCTCTTTTTACTTTCACCATAACTAAGAAGACACAAATAACATATTGAGTGGAAAATTTAGTGCGTTCTACACGAGGATGAAGAACAAAACAAGTACAATAAAAAACTGTAAAGGAGAAATTATCATGTACATACCCATATAACTTTTCAAAAGGAGACAAACCCGAACTATGAGAAGATGAAATAATATTAATCAAACTTACAACAATAAGGACAACTTCTCCCTAAAACTCATTAGGGACAGAAGCAGACAACAAGAGAGAATGAGTAGTTTCAACAATGTGCCTATTTTTTCTTTCAGCAACTCCATTATGCTCAGAAGTATCTGTATGTGAAGTTTGGTGAATGGTTCCATCTAAGGCAAACAACTAGAAAAATTTATTAGAGGTGTATTCTCCACCCAAATCACACCTAAAACATTTGATTACAACAGAATATTGAGTTTTGACAAGAGCTCGAAAGGCTGTATATATCTCAAAAAATTCAGAGCAATATTTCATTAAATAAACCCAATAATAATGAGTATGATCATCAATAAATGAAACATAATATCAGGACCCTCCTTTTATGGCAATAGGAAAAGGTCCCCATACATCATAATGAATCAAGTGAAATCGTGAAGAAGAAATAGAAATACTTCGATTAAAAGGTAAAGTAGAAAATTTTGCCAGTTTACATCCACTACAATCAGAAATATTACAAGTTTTTAAATTTCTTAAAACTCCTGTGGATGCCAAAAATCTCAAATGAGAAGACGAAACATGACCTATATGAGAATGCCATAAATAAATACTAGAAGATGAAGGACTCAAACGAAAAGAAGACAAATCAACAGTAGTAGCAACAACGATAATTGAAACTTTTAACTCATCTAAAATATATAGTTCATTCTTCCTATGGCCTATCCCAATCAGCTTCTAAAACTGCAGATCTTGTATACAACAAAAAGAAGGAGAAAAAATGACTAAATAATCATCAGAATCATATAATTGACCAATAGAAGTAAGATTCAATCTAAGTTTCAGAATAAGATAAATATTAGAGAGAGACAGGTGAGGTATAACAACAGAACCAACACCTACTAAGGGCATGAGAGTGCTATCAGCAGTCATAACGGGAATGGAAAGCGAAGGGGACGTGTAGGTAAAAGATGAAGAATATTCTGGAGACATATGATGTGAAGCACCGGAATCCAAGACTTATTCAGAATGTGACATACTTGAGGAACTATGAGGCAACTGACCTACAGAAGGAGAAACAGACATTGCTTGTGGCATTAAGGAGAGAAAATTCTGAAATTGCTCAGTTAGAGTACTAAGATCGGTGATAGAGCCTGATGAAGCTACAGTTGCAGTATTATGGTGTTGGTGGTTTAGAACCCTAAGGTGGTCTATGAGCATTAGATTGTGACTAAATGTCATGCTTCTAAGCTTGATTCTGTTGTCTCAAGTTGGGACACTAAGCCTTCTAATGACCTTTTTACTTACAGAAACTGTACTCGTCGAAGCTAACCTTGTGTAAGGCTTATTATGATGATTAGATAATGGCTTAGACGATACTGCTAGTACAAGAAGATTTAAAGCAGAGAGAATTCTCTTTTCAGAATAAGACTGAAGACGTATTTCTTCAGCCAATAACTCACTAACAACAGAGTCAATATAAGACAATGGAGAATGATGTATAATTGAACTTCTAAGTCCTTCAAAATCATTGTGAAGTGCTGTTAAAAACTGCACCAATCGTTATTGCTCTCTACGCTCAATATAGGCACCACATTCCTTTAGTTCTGCCGATTCTGTAAGAGTGAATTGATCCCAGAGATCTGCCATACTAGAATAAAACTCTTGAATACTCATATTGTTCTGATGAAGAGCTCGTATGTCATTCTCTAATTGATATTGTTTAGCAAAATTTGACTGCGTGAATAACCTTTGCAGATGATCCCAAACCTCTTTTGCTGTCTCATACTTTGCCAATGCGTACCTATAGAATACTTAACAAAATCATTGATCCAAGTAATAATCTTTGCATTGTTTGCTTTCCATATATCTATTGAAACATCATCCCCCTCCTCGGTATTCTTGGGTATCACATAAGTTTCATTAATATATCCCCACATCCTTTTACCTTTAAGAAAATGTCTCATTACATAACTCTAGTACGAATAATTCTTTCCATCCAACCTCACACTTACAGACTTAAGCGAATCATCTCTTTCATTAGCCATAATTAACAAACAAAGAGAACCAGACTCTAAAAGCAGCAGAAGACAAAGTACCAGATTGCAGAACCTAAACATATATCGTAGAAACTAAACAAATATCTTCTCAAAGTTATATGATTACTCCAAAACACAAACCAAATTGAAACTGAACACAAATACCAAATTACAGAAACTGAAAGGAAGATGAAATACCAAAACAATTACAGAAACATAACGTAAATACTAAATTGTAGAAGCTGAAGGAAAGATGAAATACAAAATATCACTAAATTTTTTTTTTGTTTATACTGTGTTTGAGATTAAGCCTCGTTCCATGCAACCTGCTCTGATACCATGTTAAAGTAATTCAATTAACACAAACTAAATACGAACATGAAAGAAAAGGAGACTAGAATTCTCCTTAATCTGTTTATGCTAAAGTACCTTGTTTAATCTAAATACAAAGAGATTATATATAGGTTAAACTAAAAATATTATTCTACCCTTAATGAATAAAATAAGATAAATATATTATTTAACATGTCAAACACACCCTTAGCCTGGAGATGAGCTGATTGGGCCCAAATCCCAAGTTCAGCCCAATGCTATTGAGTCTGACATGGCCGCCAGACCTAACTATATTGGGTCTGGCTTCGCCGTCTGACCCAAGAGCATCGGGTTTGGCATGACCGTCAACTCAAGACACTTAAAATATTTTTTATACTCTTAATATTTTTTGATATTTTAAAAAATTATTATTAACCCCTGCGAAACGCAGATCAATATGTTAGTAACCTTTCATTGCTCATCTATATTCATTGAGGTAATACCTCAATCTTTTGTTATAAATTGTGCACAGACTTTTAATTTATCTTCCATAAAAAATACATTTCTCTTAATATCTCATATCTCAAGAACTTTAGATAGATGCACCTTATTTACCTCTTTTGTGTAAGTACCAAATATATATTTAATCTTTTTATTTTGGTAGCATTAAGGGCAAGCCCTAATCCATATATCCTTTAACTCCAATATAACAGGAATCTAAAACATCAAAGTTATGAGTTATGTATAATTTACTGCTATAATTTCATTTAATCTAGACAGAACATTAATATTTCGTCATCACAAAGGACATAATAAATGCAATCAAACTTGCATGTTTAGACAATGTTTAATAATATAAAGATGCCTTTAGCTGATTTCTCGAATCATTGTTTCCATGCAAGGCTATGCACTATGCAAATTGTTTCTTCATGATCATAGCTTAGTTTGTGGCAGATGACACAGTATTAATTTTCAAATTAACATAAATTAATTTTATAGTGCCCTAATTCAGATCACATAAAGGTTGTGTTGTTGTCACAATCAATAGAAGATGCTGATTTTCCCATTACGAAGTATTTTTTTTTTGTATGAAATTGATACTGTATTGTTTTTATGCAGAAACTAATGAATGGAATAATAATCAATTAATATTTTGTAATTAATCAATTTTTCTTAGTTTTGTTCACAAGGGTGAAATCCGTTGCACCTCTTAATTAGACTCCGAGCTGTACTTACTTTTGTTTCTCTAACTGAGCCCAATTGGTCCGCCATTTCTTTTTCACAATCCACCATTAACGTTAACGAAAAAAGGTAAAAAAACATTTGGGGTGTTTGAACGGTGGTCCTCATTATTTTTTTATTTTTATAATTTGGTTCCTATTATTTTTTTATTTGCGTTTCAGTCTTAAAAATAATTTTTTTATGTCTCAACCCCTCAGTACTGAAAAACAAGAGAGAAAATCATTGAAAAAAAAAAAAAAACTGTTACCGACCACATTTCAATTATAAAAAATATTCATCTTGATATCAATGGCTTTTTAAGGAGCAAATACATTGGAATTAACTTTTTTTTTTTTTATCATTGAAAAGTGGTCAAGTGAGTTGTCGTAGGCTTGTCTACGCTGGCTAACAACATATCATCTATTTATTTAGAATCAATTCATCCATTTAATATTAAAAAAAATAAAAATAGGATGCTAGATGTGTGGCCCTGGCCTCCCGGACCCATTTAAGCTTACTGTTTTTTATGATCCAGGCATGTCAGGCCTCTCTTGGCTTCATAAAACTATAAAAAATATCTTTTTGTTTTTTATTTTAAAAAAAACCATTATATAATAAAAGCATACACGTAACATTAATATATTTTCCGTTAAAATTTAACTTGAAATTCTACTGCGCGGTGCAGGTTTTAAATCCAGTATTCTACTAATTGACAACCTTGGAAAGATGTAATAAGAATAATAAGTTTCTAATCTAACCTAACATCCTGTTATCAACTTACAATTCATCAGTTTCATTATTATACTCTCTGTTTTTTTTTTCGTTTTTTCCATCACTTTAGATTAGTTCGATGGTTTGTATTCTTTTCTCACGCAACTATATGAACACTTTTCTAGGAAATTTTAACTTGAGTAATTAATGTTATTCTACCGAAAATAAGTTTTTGGAATCTAGTTACCGAATAATATCAATGAATATTTTAATACATATTTACAAGAAAGTTGAGAAAAAGTAGGAAGTTTAACCTATTAGTTAGTCCATCATTTTCTATTTATATGTATATGACAATATATAATAGTAAAGATAGAGATTATAACACCAAAATATTGCTTATAATATTTTCTATATATACATTTTATAATATGTCCTATCATGCTGAAGGTGGGGGATCAACCCAAAACTTGAAGCGAAAAGCAATAAAAAAAGTAGTAGAAAGTGGTTTAGTGAAGATATCTCTAAGTTGATCCTGGAAGAAGATAAAACGAATTTGAATCTCTTTCTTTGCAACCCTATCTCTTACAAAATGATAATCAACCTCAACATGTTCTGTATATCTGTCAATAAATACTAAAGTTAAATATCCTCATCAGTGTCGTTTGTTAAGGCTTTATACTTAACTTCAGTAAAGGAGCAAGCAACTGTATGTTGCTTCCTGATTTCCATGAAATTGGTGTTTGACCAAAGAAAACAAGGTATCCACCTGTAGATTTACGATCATCAATACCACTTGCCCAATCTGCATCTATAAAGCCATGTAACGTAAAAGATACACTATGAGTGGTGTGTAAGTCATAGGTTGTCGTACCTTTAAGATAATGCAGAATATATTTAATGACAACCCAATAAAAATATGTAGGAATATGTATAAATTGTCAAACTCTGTTAATAACAAAATAAATATTTGGTCTTGTAAAGATGAGATATTAAAGAATACCTATGATTTAACGAAACATGTTGGATAAGAAAATAATAAATGTAATAGTATGGCAACTTTGATGATAGAAATATGAGTATCAACATGTACTATTTTTGCTCGAGTTATGTTGTTTCTTATAAATTAAACAATTTAAAAAACTTGATAGAGTTATGTTGTTTCTATCACTGTAATTTTGGAAAAAAAATAATTAAAGGTACTATTTTTGAAAAAAAAATCAGCTTATGCTATTTAAAAAAAAAGTTATTTTGAAAAAACACTAGCTAAGATAGGACGTGTTTGATATGATGTGTGATTGATAGATTTATAGGGTGCTGATTATTTAAACCAAACCAACGGACCTGTCAAACCTAAAATGGACAACCCAATGCAAATATAATACGGCTTCATAAAAGATGAATCATGTAAAGACAAATTTATGTGCCTGCTTTCAGAAGAGAAAAAGAAAGAAAAGAAAAGCAAAGAAAACCAGCCATTGCTTTCATCTCCATGAAGGAAAAGCAATTAAAAATTAAAATATATATGCTATTAATTTGAAAAATATTGTCTCCATGATGTTGTCTCATTCTTGATTCATATCTTGGAACAATCCCCATGTCCACTCCTTGTTCCAAATATTTTACAATGCTACAGCACTTGTTTTTAAAAAAAAATTAAGAAAGCAAAGTCCCAAATTCAGACCTTTACACACACACGCACGCACGCACATATGTATCTTGTCAAATTTTTCATTTCCAAACGATGTATGTACACTTGTCAGTTTTAATCACTTGATCATCACGCACACATTCTCAACAGCAAGAACGAGTGGTGAGTGAGAATAAACATCATGGGAAGCAGTAAAAGGTTCTGCTGTGGTCTAAAAATCTGTGCTCTAGTTACCTTTGTGCTCTTAGTCATTATATCCGTGGTTTTAGTTACCTTGTATTTTACAGTTTTCAAGCCTAAAGAACCAAAGATTAATCCTCAGCCTGTTATCCTTGAGAGTATTCGTTGGATAATCTTTCCAATACAGACGTTAAATATTACATTAGGCATGGTAATCACAGTCGAAAATCGAAACTATGGAAGCTTCAAATACCAGGAGAGTACAGCTTATGTGAGTTACAGGGGGGATGTCGTCGCCGAAGCTCCGATCGAAGCTGACACTATTCCTGCTCGAGGGAAACATAATATAAGCACAACTCTGACAATGTTCGCGGATAAGTTGTTATCGGATGATAATTTCAAGAGAGAGTTGCTACAAGGGTCGATCTTGAATTTTACTTCAGCAACAACCTTGCATGGTAAGGTTATCTTGTTCAAGTTGATCAAGGCAAAAGCCACTAGTTCAAGCACTTGTGACATCTCTATCTTTGTCCAAGAGCAGCAAGCTGAGTCCATTTGCAAATCCAAAGTCAGCTTATAAATTAATTCACGTACGTTCTTCGCTATCATTTCTATACATGCAATATTTACTATGTAAGATTTTGGATTTCTAGATCATTCATCCAATCTGCTGGTACCATGATTTTATTAAATAAATTTGTCGTATGCTTTTAATTGGATATTGCATGAACTCATTGACAATCATAAAAAGTATGGTGAGCATTTATTTTGAACAATCAATAATCTTTCAACCTCCAGTTTCGCCTATCTTTTCAATCAAATACGTATATTTATTATTTTTGTCAATGCAAAATAACCAAATGTAACATATTAGATATATATTTTTTTTAACATGACATGTTATAAGAGAAATAGAGATGCCTTAATGACATCAAATATATTCAAAAGGGGAAAAATCGTTGTATTGATATATATTAATTACCTTCTCAACTCTTGCTAGGAATGCACAAAATATATGCAATTTGATTATCATATAATATGGTGGGTGAACATTGAAAACGCAAGACCATGAATGGCATTAATAAGTGGTCTTTATCAAGTAAATGTTGTCACAGAGCTAGCTCATCCAACATCAAAGAAGGTGGGTGAAAATTAATATTCCATGGTCCTGTACCGGCTAGTTATTTACGCATGGCTTTCACTTGTTCTTAACGTTGCTGTCGTAATTAACAAGGTTGCCAAATAAAGAAGCAAATCGCAGAAATTAAATGGGATAGAGAAGTCATTGTAAATTAAAAATATTTTACTATAAATTATAATAATAATTTCATTTTTTATATTTTATTTTGTCATAAGATTTTTTTTTTATTTTTTTTCTTCCTCGATCAACCAATGGTAGTGCCCTTGTAAAACAAGAAATATTTATCTATAAATTAAAATAATAATTTTACTTTTAATTTTTCATCTTTTCACGAGACGTTTCTTTAGTTTTTTTTTCCTTTCTCGGCAAATACGTAGTGCCTACGTCATTAAAGAGGCGCATGTAACCATTTCCGGTGATCAAATTTAGTCATCCGTCATCTCACTAGATGCACAACCGTTTTCTCTTCCACATAATGTAACGCTTGTAGACATATAATGATTGGATTGCCGTCAATGATCAATTATTTGTGTTTTTTCTTTTTTTTTTCTATCTTGACAATTAAAGTGCACAATTGTCCTATTTGTTTGTCAAATCAGACATGTTTATAATATCCAAGTAGTTTATGTTTGATATGACTGTCAGACCCAAGACTTTTGGGTCTAGCATCGTTATAAGACCTAAAGCGTAAGTGCTTGAACCTGTCAACCATGCCAGACCCACACGCTTGGGTCTACCAGACCTGCATCTGGGTCAAAAAATTTAAATTTTTTCAAAAGCATGATTGGACTGCAAAAACAAACATTATCTCATTCAAGCATGATTTTTAATTTTTATGCAATAGAACTTAATTCCAAACTCTTTTTTCTTTATGCAACTTATTTTATAAATTTGTTATATTCGAAGAGGAAAGAATGAAAAAAAATATTGACTTCTAAGTAATTTATTTCAAGTCTTAAAAAATAAATTTCTTTTTTTTTATATGCATTATAGATGAAAATATTAATTCTATGTTTCCATCTAAGTGTTGGACAGTTTTTTAAAGAGTTCATACTTTTTTAAATTTAAGTTGTTAAATGATCTAATTGTCAAAGTTTGTTACAATGAGAGTTTATTCTACATTATAACTATTAGTATGTACAAAAAATTAAAATATATAATCATAAGAGAAAACTTTTGAACTTTCAAATTGATACATTATGTTATAGAAAAAGAAAATACTATATATGTAAAAGACTACTTATCCTTTTGACTATTTTAATTTGTGCAATTTTGTAGATGATTTTTTCACTAAAATTAGATATTAATAAAAAACAATTAAGTGAATTTTAGGGATGCATGTGACAATAATACCAGATCCAAACACGTTGGATCTGACGTTAAAAAAAGACATATGGGTCAAAAATAAAATTAAAAAATAACAATGCAAAAACGAACCTTAATTTATATTTTGAATTAAGGATCAATTAACTGGTTTTATTGAACTAGAGAAGAAGAGAACAAATTATAATTAACGCTCTCAAGCTCATTTTTTGTTGTGTAAGCATAGTTATCATTCTCAACTCGGCACGACAGGTCAACCTGGGACTCGGGTGACCTAACAGAACCCAGTAGAGACCTTATTTTTTTCAAATGTGTTTTTTTCTAGCTAGAGACCCCTATTTTTTCTTCATTTTTAGTTGGTTATTAACCCATATCAAAGTTCACTATATAAATACTAGAAGAATATTTTATTTTTTTCAATGTAAGATTTGAATCCCATTAATATATATACTCTATGTTCACAATAAAAAAGTTGTGTTTATTCAATGTGAGATAAAAAAAATATTTTTGATTTAAATACTTCAACTTAATAGGATAATATAATATCTTTTCAATGTTGTATAAAAAACTTTTTGAAATAGTCTTTTAACTTATATCTACATGAATTGTTTTTTAATTTTTTCATATGAAATATTAACCTCAAATATATTTTTTTTAATTTTTTCAAATTAACTCGGGTTGACGCACGTCAGGCCAGGTTCAAAAAAATACCAGACCCGCGCCTTGAGCCTGACAAACATGTCAGACCCAAGCAAGAGGAGACAATATTTTCAAACATATGATAAATAGATATATAGATTTTGTTTTTCAGAAAAATATTTCTCTTAGGAAATAAAATTAGACATGTCGATTTATATATGCAGGTGAGGTATGGAATTTGGTAAATAAGATTGGAAATACCTTCATTATAAAATAAAAAATAAAGATTGGGAGTAGTTTATTGTGAGAATTAAGAATCAAGAATACCTTCTTTTTTTAAAAAAAAAAAAGTTTAATAATAATTGAGCCTTTATGTCTATTTCGTTTCACAATAAGTTTCATTAAGTTAATATATGTTACTAAAGAATCTATTCATATAATGACTATATTAATACAATGTCTAATAATTTAATAAAATAAACAAATCATTTTTTTTAAAAAAAATACTATTATATAACAAAAGTGTAGAAGTATACCTATTGAATAATAGAATTTTAATATTTAAGTAAATTAGTTATTGCATTTATGTTTTCTCTGTTTATATTTTTTTTATGTAGGAAGACTATATATATAAATTTTATTTAACTAAAAATTATACATATGACGGAAATTATTTATTTGTTAAGATAGTGCAATATTTCTTTGATTACCAGACCTTTCCTTCCAAAATGAAACTGAGTCCACCTGAATGCAACTAAGCCAAAAGGGCCCATTGTTTTAATCTGATTTTAATTTTCTGGCCCAAACATATCTAAAAGTCCAAAAAGAAAGCCCATTCCACACTTTAAAACTGACCAATATTTTTTGGTTTCTCTTTCGATCCATTAGTCCTTTTTTACGCTGTGAGATATAGAGCTCAAATTTGTAACTATGAAATCCAATTAACACAAAAATATTGAATCTGTTTTCAACAAGCTGTCGTAGTTATGTATCTATGTGTTCCGTCTGAATCAGTTAAAAGTTTGGCTCATTAGATTATTAGATTAACCTAAATTAATTTTAAAATGATTTTATTTTAGTGGTTTTTAAAAAAAAAAATTAAAATGATATTTTTTAAAATAAAATATTTATATTGATTTAATTAGATCTCCGATGTGCTTGGCCTGATCAATTGAATACCAAGTTGATCCTGGTAGAAAATAATATAAATCATTTCTTGGATCTCACCTAACATCTTAACCGTTTAGGTTGAGATGGTTCTTTGATATGATATTAGAGTCTTGATGACCAACCGATCCATTTTCATTTATTTGATAAAAATTAAGCACAAGGTAATGTAAATTTTCACTTGAAGAGCTGTGTTAGAGATATAAATCATCTAACAGTTTAAGTTTTTGAGTTAAGATGGTTATATTATTCAAGTTTAATTTATTAACCTAATTAAAAAAAAAAAACTTGTGTCAAATTAAATTTTAAACAAGTGGGTTATTAAATTAGGTCAGTTTAACAACCATAAAAAAAAACATTTAACTTTTCTTAACAACCGGTCCAAAATCAATGAATGCTCGTAACGTTTGGGTGGCATAAATTGAATCGTGTTATAGATTGTGAAAGTAAAATCTGAACGATAGAAATTACTAGACAGATTGTGGTTTTCAATTGCATTAAAGACTCCTTACATAAAGCAATGAACTAAAATCTAGAAGGAGACAACATTTCTACACTCTGTCGCATTCCCATAACAAATACAAGATTCAGTAGTCCCTTTGAGGCTCTCTTCATTTGTAGCATAATTAACTATTCTGAGAGATCAGGCTAAAATGAAGAATACAGAAAATTCAATCAGTTTTTTCCATTGACAAGCCCTCAAGATGATTTGATTTTCTTTGATGATAAGAAAATTTAAAATTGGATTTTTTTGGCATGATTTTGGTTCCAATTTCAAATTCATTAATCCATATATACTGGTAGATATTAATTTGGCCAACATAATGTAATTTTTCAAATTAAATTGGAACTCAATTTAATCAAAATGAGCACCCAATATATATATATATATCAATCCCATCCATCCCTGAAAAAAGGCCTCTTTTTAATCCTTATTTTCTGATTTTGACAGTGCAAGTCCCTAATCAAGAAGTCCTAATGTGTTCATGCATCAACAGTATCCCCGGCCTCAGCAGCAGCAAGCACAAGCTCTGGCTGTAGACTGAATGTCCCGTCTAGGGCATTTGGCTGCCCCAAAGCCTTCAAAGCCAAGTGTGCAGCCTTCTGCCCTGAGATCATCATTGCCCCAAATGTTGGACCCTGCAAAAATTAAGTTAAATTAAGTTAATAAGCAGGACTATTTGATAAATAAAACAATACGATTTGCACATGAACTTTTAATATATATATATCGTTATAGAGATTTTACCATTCTTGGTGCTCCATCAATTTCTGCAACTTCCATGCCTGTAACAATCATACCAGGCACAATCTCTCTTGTAAGCCTAACAATTGCATCTTCAGCAGCGTTCATGTCGAGTGCTTTCATTCCAGGAACACTATCAATCATGCCAATACTCTTCAATCTCTTAACACCAGTAGCTCCAAAAGGCCCGTCATGTCCACAAGAACTAACCACAACCTTAGCCTCCATAACATTAGGGTCCATGCAAGATTGAGTGTTATGGTTCATAGACACTAAAGCCCAGTTAGTAACCACACCAGAAACTCTCCCTCCTTTCACTATTAAATCCTCTGCTGCCACAGCATTGAACAGCTTCACATTAGGCCTAGCCAAGAGTTTGCTCATGATTGTCGAGGTGAACAGAGCTGCATGCTTGATAACCACATAGTTATCTGCCTCATCATATTCAATTTCAAGCTCATCAAGAAATCTATGAGCTGGTTTACGCACAATCATAGCTGAAAATAACTGGCCACCAAGCCATGCACCACCTCCAGGGCTAACTGATTGCTCAATTATAGCAACACGAACTGAAGGGTTCTTGCTGAGCTCATAAGCACAAGAAAGACCAGCAGAGCCAGCACCAACAATGACAACGTCAGTGTCTGCATAAGTAACCATGTCTGTCATGTAACGACGGGTCATTTCACGAGAGACGATGGATTCTTTGATGGGCTGGAACTTAAAGGACTGAAGATCATATGAAGGTTGTGTTAAGGACATGGAAATGGCAGGAGAGGTGGATTTTATGGGAGTGAAACGTGTAGTAGTTGTGATAGGTGTGCCATGGAAAGATGATTTGTTGTCCAAGAAAGAGGACTTGAGGTTTGCAGATAGATAGGGGGTAAGGGTAGTGGCCATGGCTGTAATTCAAGGAGTTCTTGATAAGGTTTTGTTAAAGGGTTTTTGTCAATGTAATTGGAGAAAGCTGGAGAAGAGGCTTGAGAGATGCGAGTCTAGATGATTGGTATTTAAGGATGTGTAGCAAGTGGTGGGATGTGAAAATATCTGAAAGAAAAATCTGCAAGAAGTTAGAATGATGGGCCATGCGATAGATAGCTAGATAGAACTTGAACGGCTCATAATGCTTGGAGCCTTGCTTTCTGGATATAAAGACTGCACCAAAAGCAACATAATTGACAACTTTCCTACAGTAAGATCTGTGAGAGATTTTTGTATTGCCTAATTCATCGATTTTTTTAGACAAATCTATAGCAGCCCCATAATTGATACAGGATTAGTTCAGCACTAGTCCATATTGGTTTATTTGTATCAACACAATTTTGAGACATATTTTTGCTCTTCAAGATATATTTGTGCCAAGAAAACCAGATTAATCTAAAAGCTTAAACTTTTGGTTTTTTATTTTTTTTTCTCGTCCTTTTCTCATCTGTTTTTGCATTCCACTTTTTCTTTTTTGTCACTTTCTTTTGTTTTTTCTTCTGTATAAGTAGATATTATTCTTTCACAATTTGTAGCTAGTAAGGCCATTGCTAAAAAGTCTCATCGATCAAATAATTTGAGTTAGCAAAACTTTCAGAAGCAAAACATAACAATCCAACATTTGTACATGTTCATTACTCTTGCCAAACCATAAAAAATCAGCTACCTACACTAACGTGATCGTCTTTGAGCATTGATTTTTTCTTTTTACCTTGACATTTCTCACCCTTATACCTAGTTTCTTTTCTTCAATTCATAAATGAAATACAATTTTAATAATTTACAAAAGTTATGCTCAAATTCCTACGTAAACCTTGAATCTTACTGCCATTGTATCATCCTGGATATCGAAAAGGGGACACGCAATTCCTGATATACACATCAATATCCTTTTCTGCTCTTTGCATGCGCCGTCTTCACACTCTTACTGTACTTGTACCTCTGGTGTTGACTCAAGCTCATATTGCATAGCCTTCTGCTTCGTTTTCCGGGAAATTCTTGATGTCGAAGATGAAGAATTAGGAGAGGAAGAACTTGTCTTCTTTTTCCTAGTTTTCGGTTTCTTGGGAACATTTGGAAGATCCGAAGGTGGAATGTCATTGAACACATTAGGCATAGTTTGATGACCCATAGATTCATCAAAATCTGTCACAAAATATTACAAAAAATCGTATCATGTCATCATACCATGGAGATAATTAATGCACAAACACCTATATATATTAAAAAAAAACCTTGCAACGTACGAGAAGGAAAAAACTAGATTTGAAAGATCTCTTCCATAGAAGATAGGTGTTCCATTTCGGAATTAGATTTGAAAAACAAACTTAATAGTAGCCTCAGAACATGAGTAGCCTGAAAAACTTGAATCACAAGACACAAATTCTTTGAGCTGGCCTCCAGCCGGACCCAAATGACTCATAAAGACAACATCCCTGGTAGATTTGATTTTTTCTTCGTTTCAAGTGGTAAGATTTGAGCCCTAGAATTATCCCAACGTACAACAAGAACACATAGCTAACCATTTTTTAAGAAAAATATAATTATACAACTATTGGAGTACTATAACCAGGTTTATAGAGATTGGTTTTTAGCTGCAGGGAGAGTGGGAGGAGCACTTAATGGCGTAACGCCATTGGTTTCGAAATATTCATGCCGAATTATTTTTCTAAATAACATCAATCATTTGAAAATGTGTTACAGGATCTACCAATTGGATATTAATTTATCATCATAATTGATATGATTAGAGAAACTAATTTAATGTTTATTTAGTATGAATGTAGCCTTACTCTAGGTGGGGTGCTATGGTTCAAATTATGTATTACGGCCTCATATAGGAATGTTGAGAAGTATTCCAACAGAATTTCAGCTTTAAAATTCTTGATCAATGGATCATTGCCTCACTCTCAGCACTAATACCCAGAGATTAATCTCAATAATATTCTCCAAGATACCTTATGATTATTATTATATATCACACCATATATGAGTGGCTGGAGTGGCAAAATCCTATACACGGTCCAGCAAAAACTGGCCTTTTCCAAGGCCATCAGTTACATAGATTACCCACATAAATATTATTATTAGCTCGCGCGTGACGCAAAAGCCAAACTCTTCCCTCCTGGAGGCAAAGAATCTCAACAACTCTCAGTGTACCTTGAAGATTAGCTTTTTGATCAATTGAGAGGGGCATTCCTATGAGTTTCTTCACACGTGAAAAGGCCCTACTTTCACTTGTCTTGTAATGCAATAGAACCCCACTTGGTATCTATCAAGTATTTTTCAAGCAGACATAATTTTGGTCATAAATTCAACCTTTGCCATTACTCCTGTGGCATCCAAATGTGAGTAAGCTTTGCCACACATATATATGTCTTGTTTGTTGTTGTGATTTTAAAAAAAAATTAAGGCAATGCTTGGTTTTGTGGTTTGCAAGAAAAGCAACCAGATCGTTCTAGGTTTCGGCATAACAACAGTGCTCAGCAATTATTTATTCTATATGTGGTGGCCAAATCACAGTTATCTTACCACCACAAAAAAATTAAGGTGTTTGATAGTAATTTATCTAGTCTAGTCTTTTTCCACAAAACAATAAATGGCTACACAACAATACCAAAAGTAAAATCATGTCGCGGAAAAGAAAAATAATTGACAAGATTTTAAAAAACAACGATGACAATACCTTGAGAGGACCATGGGGAGAAAGTAACAGAATTAGAATCTCTTGGATTAGCAACAGTGGTTGTTGAGAAGTCAGGAGGTGTCTTGAATTCACTCATCTGCAATGTTGTCCCACAAAAATTGCATTAACTTATCGTTATATCAATAGAGATTTCCTTTTTCTAGTGCTAGAGAAAATTCAGAGGATTTATGAGACAATGGTAGGCCAATAATTGTAGACAGTACTGCTACATACCCAACTGGGTGCATTGCCAGAAGGGCCATCCCACCCTATATGCGCCACATGCTTGACATCTGTTGGATATCCAATTTCCATCTCTCGTTCCTTCACCACTGCAACAAATTAAACACACCAAACAAGCAACAATTTTAGGCATGTTGATTTGGAAACTAGATATTATATATAAATACATTGTCGAGAAAAGAAAGGCAGGCTTACCAAAGATTTGCGAGATGTACTTGAACCCCTTACAGAGCCCTTTGATTTTGGTTGCCATGGAGAAAATTAGAAGCTAGCCAAATGGAATAGTCCTTCAATGAAATATTGATTCAAAACAGAAGGAAACAGCACTACCAAACGAACGTGGAGAAATGCTTCTAATTTTGCCTGCTAGAAAACAAAGATGTACTTGGGACATTGGAGATTATGCAATCCACACCAAAATATATATTACAGCAGACCATGTCAAGGGACGGGAAAAAACCAGACAAAAACGTGTAGCAGCTTATGCATGTGATTTACAAACTATTAACCCGTGAAAGAAGATTGGAATCTTTGAATGAAAAATACATTGCCTTGATGTGAAGGAAAGGAAAGAAAGAAAAAAAACTATAGTAACTTTACCTCAAATAATTGATGGCCAGGTATGGCGGTACAAAGAAGTGAGAGATTCAAAAGAGAAACAACCTCTTCTCTCTTTCTTCCTCCAAGCAACAATATTGCTCCATATATATATCTATCACTATGCTTTTGATGAATATAAAAAGAACATACAAGAACTCTAAATGTAAAACTATCATGAGATAGCTTGCTAATATCAAAGAGAATCCATCAAAGCCAAAGAACTTGAACTAAAGGAAAGAGAGAAAATATCGTGTGGGTGTGAAGAGTCAAGAACATAGCAAGCTAGAAAAGAAAGAAATTAAAGAAGATGGAACGAAAACAAGCCCACAAAGGGTTTGAAAGACGAAGGACAAAGAAAGAAAGAAAGAGATGACGATAAAAGTTGGATGGTGGTTTTGTTGGGTTGTGGTTTGGCTAATAATGAAGAGTTCTTGCAAATATTTTGTGACAAAAATGTGAGCGCAGGATGAATTTGCTTTGTTGTTCAACGAGCAAAGCGCGGGTCTCAAGCCCTTTAACCTGTCTTTTTAAAGCTTCTTCTCTAAAAAAACATTGCTAGGGCTCTCTCAAAATGCGGGCAAAATTTCAGAGGCGATTAAAGAGAGTAAATTTATGTTGTTGCAGTGTTGACTTGTAAAAGAGAAACCCTGCCTCGTAAATTGAATTTTATCTTCCAAAAGTTATCTGTCATGATCTAGAAGGATTTGCCTAATATAGAGAAAATCTTGGTACAATGTATCTCTCTAACTCCACATATCTCATTTTCACTTGACATCATTAAATTATTTTGATTTTCTATTATAAGCATATAAAAAAAAAAAATTGAAGACTATAACTACATGTATATAACAAGGAAAAAAGTCTTTGTTGAAAATGGTTTTTGAAACGGCCAATATATATATATATATATATATATATATATATATATATATATATATATATATATAATGCAATGTAATTGCACATATAATGTATGTATTTTAATTTTCAATATGGTTTTCAAATATAATACTGAACATAAAACTTTGTAAAATAATTTCTATCCAGATTGATGGTTTTTTAAAAGATTTATAACACTTCAAAATAAATTTTTTTAATTATAGAAAAAAAATCAAATGGATTTACAACGTTATATGAGAGACATTTTTGGGGGGTTTTGTTTGTATGAAAATTGTTTTAGTAGATTTTATAGATATACAAATGAGTTTTTGGTTACAAATTTTTTATATAAAATAATTATGATAGTTATCTTGAAAATTATTATATGAATCTGATCTACATGAATTATGGATTTATGAGGTTTTTATTTTTATTTTATTTTTTTGTCGCAAATGAAACATATTTGATCTAACTGAGAGACGAAAGAAGAAGAAAAAAGAAACCTAATTTGAAAATGACAATTAATCGTAAGGTTAAAAAGAATTTCATTAATAATCGAAAAACAATTATTAATATAAAAACACACAAGTAAATAACAAATATATTAAAAGGTATAGAAGATTCATTGAACCCTCTTATTTTTCTATTCACCACTATTCATTTTGTCATTCTTATCAAAAAAAAAAATAAATGTTTTTGGATTGGTAATATTTTCATATAATTTATAAGTTATTATTAATTTGTTTGAGGTATTTTTGTTCATTCAATATTTTCATAAACAGTAAAATAATCAAAATACCCCTAAGAGTAAAAACAATTAAGTTGTCGAGTAAAGGTATTTAGGTATTTTTGTTTTTTATACATAAATAAAATTACACATATACTCTTAGATGCAAGGAATTTAATTCATTGTTGTCAGAGTTATTCTTGTCTTTTAACCTCTTTTTTATTAATTATAAGTTTGGTTGAGAGTAATTACATAATTTATTATTAAAATAATAATTTATTATTAAAAAAACTACTAGCAAGTGCAGAACACGCGCTAGCGTATTGGAACCACTGCACGCTTTGGGCAACACGTGTAGCTAATTTCAATTGTAAAAAATGGTCGCCTGCCCTCTCAGACCATTGTCTTCTCTTTTATTATAAATGACATGTGTGATTTAAATATGATCACTGTATTGCCAACAACCTTTTCTGTTTTTCCTTCCTTCATTTCTCTATTCTACCCCTGTAAATACACTATGATCCTCTTTTTTTATTGCTATTTTTTAGTTATTTTCCCTTTTTTTGATATTTTATTTATTTTTAATTTAACTCTTGATTCTTAATTTGTATATATAAGGTATTTCAATTTGGTTTTTTTACTTTTAATTTCTAAATTTGTTGTCTTTGCTATTTTATCAAAGTTTTTATGGCTTGCAATTTGATTCAAATCAAGTTTATGATTTTTGTTTTTCAATGATAATAGTGATATCAATTTGGTTCCTTTTCTTTTGATTTCTTATTATTTTTCTTGATTCTTTTGTCAAATTTTTTATAGTTTTTAATTTTATCCTTCAAATCAAGTTTAAGGTTTGTATTTTTTCAATAATAATAATAATAATAACAACAATGATAGTAACAATAACCATTGTAATAATAATCATGATAATATTAATGATGATGATGGTGGTGATTATAGTTATAATAACGATACTATCTATTAATAATAGTAGTTATGATAATCTTGATTATTATATTTTGAATTACTATTTTTTAAAAATTCTTTTTTATAATTATAATTTTTTTCTTCAATTTTATCTTTTAATATTTAAATTTTTTAATTAGATTTTGTAATTTTTCTAGATTGGATGTTTCAAGTTTAATGGCTCGCATCATGAATTTAAAAAAACTAATATATGTTTTTTAAAAGCTTTATAATATTTTTTTAATCAAGTTATATATTTCATGAATCATATAATTTAAACTACAAGTTTAAAAAATATTTTGTGATTAATATTTTTACATTTTTATCATAAAATAAAACGGTTTCTTATATATATATTTTTTACTATTTTCATAACTATACATTTTTTTTTCAAAAAAGTGTCTAATACTGTGGCGAAATGCGGTATGGAGGCTAGTACATAATTCTACATGTGAGATACATTAGTAAATTGTACTTCTCATCTCTTCGTATCCTTTTCCCATTCCAAATGTGAGCATAAGTCGATGATAAATTAATTGACCTGACGTGACACCCACCAATTGCCCACTATAAAATAACTTCACAAGTTAAATTTACCTCTCCCTTGTAATTAGTGTGTGCATGATAATAATGCATATGATGGTGTTTTTGTAAAAATATTTTAAATTAAAAATGCTTTAATTTTTGTATTTTTAATAATAACATATCAAAATTAATAAAGAAACACATCTAAAGAAATAAACTTGATATATTTTGAAATAAAAAATATTTTAAAAAATAAATTGAACTGCAAAACACATAATCACAACATTGTATCACCATATCCTTTATGAAATCCTTGAAAAATCTCTCCATAAGAATTTCATAAATTATAGTCATTTCCGCAACCAGCTATGTCCCAACTCTGGCTCTTAAAGAAGCCAGCCAATCTACACATGTACTTATTATTATTATTATTATTATTATTATTAGATAGGTATCATGTGCTATGCCGTGGTTTAGACTAAATTTTTTCAAACACTAAAAAAAATTATATTCAGACTATGATAATTTAAAACAACTTGGGTTAAATTAACTAAAATATTACTTGAGATATGAGACCGAAAAAACTAGCATAAAAAAAAAGCAAAATGAAATTGTAAAGCTCAAGGTCTAATAACCAAATGTCAAAGATAAAAACAAAAACAAAATAAAAAATATAACGTCGAAGAAAAAAAGTCGAGTACACTCAGAATAACTTAATGAACTCACAACCTGTGATATGAGAACGAGATAAAAAAGAATTTTAAAAGAAGAACCTAGTAAGAAAAACCAAAGTTTGATATTAAAAAAAACATAAAAAAACCCTGAGTTAACTCGAGTTAACTTTACCAACCCACTCTCAAAATAATAAAACATAAAGAAAAGTCAAAAAATAAAAAAACTCAAGGATAAATAATTTAATGCAGAATGATAAAATTGAAAAAAAATTCATAAAAAAATCTGAGTCAACCCGGGTTAACTCGACTAACCCGCCACCTAGGACATGAAATCTAGGTAAAAAAAAATAGAGTTCCAAAAAAAGAACCTAAAAAAAACCCAAGTTAAAGAAAAAAAACCATTGCGAAGGAAATTGCAAGCTGACCCAGGTTTACTTGACCAACCCGCTCTTAAAATAATTAAACAAAAAGAGAAGTGAAAAAATAACAAAGTTCACGGGCAAATGATTTAATGCAAAATGATGAAATTGAAAAAAAAAATAAAGTCATAGCAAAAATAAGGGAAAAAAACCAAGTCAACTCGGGTTCACTTGACTAACTCATTTCCAGAAGTTGTGAAAAATTTAGAAATGTCATATTATTTATTGATTATATCAAATTTGGTCCTCAAACTTTTGATTGCTATATATTTTGTTTTCAATCTTTTTTTTTCAATTTCATCCCTTAGAATTTGGTTTAATTTGATTTCTATATTAACTTTAGTTCTTATTTTTTTTATTGTTATTTGCTTTTCTCTTATCATTTTTTAATTGAAACTTTTTATCTATCAAATTTGGTCCTCATTCTTTTGATTGTTATTTATTTAATTTGAAATAATTTATGAAATTGTTATTATTATTATTTTAATTTCATCATCTTTTAATTTGTTTATTTGTTAGATTTGATCTTAATTATTTAATTTGATTGTTATTTATTTTATTTGAGATAATTTATGAATTTTTTTTTAATTTCATTCTTATTTAACTTTTTAATTTGTAAAATTTGTTCTCATTATTTTAATAAACTTGAAAAAAATAAAATATTAATAAGTTATTTTTCAATTCATTTTTCACAACATAACCAAACAGTAGAAAATATTTTTCAACTTATGACATTATAAAACATCAAAAAATAATTTATTTTTCAAGAATCTACTTTCTAAAAAAACCACTTAAAAAAAATTACTTTTCAACAAATAAATAGACATTAATATTTTTTAATATATAGTGTAATATAATACGGTTATTGTTAGAACTTATTTTTATTTGTATATCATAAATTTGGCAACTGGTGAAATCATTGCTACCCTACCAAATCCTACAAATTTGTTGATGTGTTAAGCCTAATATTTTAATAACAAAATAGCTAGCTTGCATTTGCTTGTCTCTCGTTTGAATTTTCATTTAATTCCTAAAACCACTTAGCTAACGTCTTGGCCCCTTCATTTTTTTTTTCTCATTATATTAATTTATATTCCTATAATCATTTTGATTCTTCCATATGGGAAACTCTCACGATAATATTTAGTATTGTGATAATTTTTATAGTTATAATTATAAAAAATAATTTTAAAAAAATATAAATTATATTTTTCTAATTAAAATTTTTTTAATTTTTTTTAAATTATAACACTTTTAAATTTATAATCAAGATAAAGTATAGATTGCATCATTCCGCATCATGATTTACTAGGAGCCATAAAGTTCTTTACTTGAGACTAATATTTTATTCTCTTGTTTTTGTATTTAAAAAATTAAAAAATATAAAATTTTTATATTTTTTTTTCTTTATTTTAATTTTTTTTTGTATTTTCAAATTATTTTGATATGTTAAAGTAAAAAATATAAAAAAAATATTATTTTAATATATTTTCAAGTGAAAAATATTTTGAAAAACAACTAGAATATCAAATGAGTTCTAAATCTTTTCATTATCTAAAAATTTTGCTTAAGAAAACAAGGATATAAAACTATGTGACACTATAAGAAGTCAAATATTAGAATATGATTCATTTTATTAGGTATAAGTACATAACGGGAATGTATCTACATAACTGTCTTTCGTGCCCCCCACCTGGATAATCCCGCACTGTCCATTTTTGTAATGTTAAATCTGAATTGGTACACTCTGATTTTTGTTGAAGGTCAGAATTCATTATATGTTCTTTTTATATATATATATATATATATATATATATATATATATATATATATATATATATATGATTTATTATATCTGCAGCTACTGTAATGATATCTTCTTGTAATCTATACTATATATCATTGCTGAAATTCCTATGCTTTTCTGGCAAATCCCACAAAAGATTTAGGTGTTTTGATGATATGCTAAGTATTTGTCGATGGTTGGAGCCACGTTTGAGTGGCAGCTGTTTCATTGAAGGAAACATAATCTTAAAAATCAATTTGATATCAATTATTTTTCAATGTGATTTGGATATAAATTTATGGATATTTTTATCAATAATTAATTTATTTATCAATTATTTTTATCAATAATTAATCTAGCAATTCTTTTTCAACTATTGTATCATGAACTTTCTTTAGTCAAGTTGATATTTAACACTCTTAATTAAATGTGATTTGGATAGAAATTTATGGGTTGTAATATATTACCAGTTCGGGGATGATTAGAGTAATTGTCCTGGTGATGAAGGAGCAAGATCAAGAGTAGTCAAGGCTTTGTTTATTTTCATGAAATAAAAATTAATTTTCAATAGCTTCTATTTTTCTTAGTTCTAAAATCGTGTTTCAAAGAAAATTGTTTTGTAGTTCATGTTTCCCTTCAAATTATTAGGAGAAAAATCAGGTTCACAATGTGTATGATATATATACATGCATTTCCTATTTTCGAGGAAAATAAAAGAACATTATATGTTGGGATTTCTTTTACATCTGATAATTGAAGTGCAGCAGAGTAGAATTCTACTAGATTTTAAAATCGTAACAAACGATGGGAGGGATGAACTAGAACGAATAGTATTTTCTATTAATAGGAAGTCAATGATTTTATTTTATTTTATTTTTAGACGCAGATGAAAAATGATTTAATGGACAATCAAGATACAATTGTTCTCGATCCAAATATAAATGTATGATAGCTAGGAATCTTGAGTTGACGGATTCTATCATATGATTTGATTCTTGTAAGTGATTATCTATTCGTAAATTGCATTTAGAGTGTTTTCTTTTATAAAAGTTTTTCTCTTAAAGATCCATTTATATTTAATGGGTGTTATCCAATCATGTCGACCAACCAAAATCTATACCTAGTTGGTGTACATGGAACCCATTTATTATTTCATGGTTTCAAGTCATTATTTAAAATCAATATCATATATTAGTTCCATATAAATGGTAAGTTCATCAAGTATGAATAACTATCATTTTTAGCTTTCATGGGTAGTCTATATCTAATTTGTGCATGACATGTCCTACTAAATCTACAAAGTTCTTATGTTTTTTGAGCTTTAAGATGAACATCCAATGTTATAGCCTTAGGCTCAAGTTTCATTTGGATGTTAGTTTGTGGTTTTTAAACTTCTTCAAGTTTTATTTTCCTCTTATTGTTCCTTTCAAGAACAAATTCTTTCTCTACAAAGATAGCATGTTTGAAGACAAAAACGTTTGCTCAACGAGATGGTATAAATTATCTAATAGTTTTGTCGGATATCCTACAAACTTACATTTATTTGACTTAACTCTTAAATTTTCATATTCAATATGCTGGATAAATTTGTTTTGATATGCAGATCCAATTAGCCAATTTACTTGGGTCAAGCTTTTAATAAGCTTGATAAACTTGTTATCAAGCCCAAAACTACATGTAAAATTAATACATTTTTTTAATAACAATGTTAAATCAAGCAAAATGATTTTTTTTTTGTTTTTGCTAGACATGGTAAAAAAAATACTAAATTATTTTTTAAAAACTTAATCATGATGCAATTAAAATATTTAATTTTTTTATCTTTTTTATTTTAAATATTAAAAAACATGTGAAAAGATGCAAATACACACATATTCTCTTTTACTAATCACACACACAATCGATTACATATATTTATAATTGTTGCGACATCGTGCGCATCATCGAGAATGGCGAGTCTGCCTCCTGAGTGTGTTGAAAATGAATTTTGGATTTAATCATAAAATTATAATTATAAAATTCGAGAGTTGCCACCTAATATTATGATTACTAGAAAACCTATTGTCTGCGAGAATCCAGGTAAAGGACAGGTTGTGCAAAGGAAAAATGCATCACCCCTAATGCACCCTACCTAAGATAAGCTGCATTGTTGTTTGACTGTTTTTCTCGATCTTGTTTTTATCCATTGGTTTGTTTAAGGTTTAAGATAGATCTCCCTTCGTAAGGAAATCTCTCCCTTATTGGATTAAATCCTAGTCATTCTAAGGGTGAGACTTATTTATTTCTTGAATATAGTTAAGTTCTAGCATTCTGAATTACAAAATAATTGTTATGATAGGGATAGTAGTACTAAAGGTAGTGTTCAGGGCTTTATAGATTCAAATTATACCTGTTATTTGGATAGGAAGAGGTTCCTGATATGTTATGTTTTCACTATCTCAAGAAGTGTTATTAGTTGAAAAACAATTTTGCAGTTGGTAATCTTAGTTTATCACGTGAGTTGACCCTCATGTATTATGATAGTTAGATTGCTATTCATCTAGCCATTAACCATATATATCGTGAAGGAACACCATTTATTGATATGAGGTATCACTTCATTCTAGATATAATGCACAAGGTATTTATATTAGTGAAGAAGATTGTTACTACTAAAACTTTTGCATATAAGTTGATGAAGCCTATTTTTTCAGTCAAGTTCAAGCATTACTTGGACTTTAGAGGTTTATGTAGTACTTGAGAGGTGCTTGATGAAGATGATCAAAGAGGAGTTCAAGTTTTATAAGTTGACTCAATTTAAGCCAAGGTGGTGATTTGTTGGATTTGTCTTAATTATAAGCCCAAATGAAAAAATAAACACCTATATATTTAGTCTAAATATGAAAATCTAAAGTTGTCATATTTTAGTATAAGACTTATTTGTGAGAGTTTCTATTCTCTACATTTTGGTGGTTTATTTGAGTTTATTAGAAGTTATTTTTATGAGTTTGGCATGCCTAAGAGACTTTGTGAATTAATTGTTAAAGATAAGAAATTCTGTATTTTATGTTTTGGACGTAGCTTCTTGTGACAGGTTTTTCGCCAAATTAGAGTTCCCGAATGAGAATTTGGGCTTAATCTAAGTCGAAGTACACATTTCAAGTTTTCCAAGAAGGTATTATGAAAAAAAATCCGATCTCATTTGGATCTCTAATCAGACCTGCAAACTCGGGCCAGAATCCTCCTCGTAACAAGATTCTCTACTTTCACACTAAATATTTAAATGGGAATATCTTGAGCTTCACATATCCAAATCAGGCGATTCAAAGGCTCAAATTCATCTACATAGATAGTAGGGGTGATCATTTTCTGCTCGGTTTGGTTTTTATCAAAAAAAGCAACCAACCCGATTTTTTTAAAAAAACCAAAACCGGTTCAAACCGACCGGTTTCAGTTCACTTCGGTTTGGTTTTTTTGGACAAAAACTGGTTTGGCTTGGTTTATTCGGTTTGGCTTGGTTTTGACTCGTTTTGGCTCGGTTTTTTTCCGGTTTGGGTTCGGTTTGGTTTGTTTTTTTCGGTTTCAGGCTTATAAAACCAAAACCGAACCGGTCAGTTTTTTTCAAAATTTTAATCGATTTAATCGATTTTTTTTCACGGTTAGGATTTTTCAGTTTTTTTTTCCAGTTTTCTCAGTTTTTCGGTCTTTTTGCTCACCCGTAATAGATAGAACTACAACTTTCATGAAGGACTCCAAGTCAGATAAAATCGTTTTAAGAGCCAAAATCCGGACGCAATCTGAAGGACGAGATGAGTCTTCTGATCTAATCAGGAAACTAATGGTGTCGAGTATCCCGGTATGACTGAGAGTCTGACATAAAAATGTTGGGCTTTAGTGTTGCTACCCAGTTGTTTACCTAATATTTTGATAAATTTTTGAAACAAACAAAATAAACTAGAAAAAAACATTCATAATATATTTGCATCCTTTTTAGCATTTTCCACGTTGTATCAAAAGAATTTAAATTTTCAAAGGTATTTTGAATGCGTTCAACTTTTAAAGCATTATTTTTACAATCATTGGTTTTCCTTGTTAAGTCGACGTTGATATTGCTTGTTTTCAAAAAATACAAAAAAATAGAAAAACTCCTTGTTAAGGACCAATGTGTTTTGGGAACCAAACCACTTTGCCTATAAATAGAGGTCACGACACATATAAAAGAGGGGTTGGGAGGCAATTTTGAAAAATAAAAAAACACAAGAGAACCCTAAAACTAAACCATCTCTCCAACAACACCCACCCCCCGAGCTTTTGTTTTTTTTTTTTTCTCCCGGCTCCCCCAACCATCTTCTCCCCTCACCTCACTAGAGCTTCCCCCTATTAGCCTATCCACGGTCTCCCTCTGCTCTCCCAAGCCACCCGGCCAAGACCTTCCTTCTGCACACAAGCTTCTCTTATCTCCCTCACAAGCACTGACCCCATCGCCTCTCCTTCCCCCTCTACCATTTCAGCATTTCCCACAGAACAACCTCACTTCCTGACTCTTCACTGACCCAACCATTCCCCCCAGACCAAACCCAGCAACTCTCCTCTCAGTTGGTCTTCATCGTCATCCACAACAGCGTCGTCCTTATTGGAGATCCAGCAGCCTAGAGAGCCTCGTCTTTTCCCTCACCGTCGACCACAACAGATCTTCCCTCATCAACACAGATCGACTTCCATTGAAACCTCCTAACCAGCACCAATTTTCGGGCGCCCACCGATCCGCTGCTGTCCCTTTCCCTAGCAGCGACACCCCTCTCTCATCCGTTCCTCCTCCTTGCCACCGGCTACCTAGAATAGAGGAGAAGAAGATGAAAAAAAATAGATCTGCTATGAAACAAATCTAAAAAAAGAGAAGACCGAAACAAATCTAAAAAAGAAAGAGTCACATATGTGCGGTGTCACTACGAAAAAATCCACTCTCTAATGCTAAGTGTTGTTGATATCCTGGGAAAGTTGGGAAAAATAGGGAGACAAGGAATTCTTGTCTTTTATCCATTGAAAGCAGGAATGGGAATCGCCACATAGCATTTTGGTCACTAGAAATCCTAACGAGTCTCAGAGATTAGGTACAGGGACTGGTTGCGTAAAGGGAAGGTTTTAGCACCCCAAATACGCCCTACATAAGGTAAGCTGCATTGTTTTATTGTCTAATAAAATCTAAGGTCTTGTCGCGTCTTCTAGTTGTTGGTCCGTCTATGGTTTAAGAAAAGTCATCATTGATAATAAGATCCTTATCTTATCGTGTAAAACCTAATCGTTTTAATGTCAACAAAGAATTTAATATCTGAAATACATTTTACGTATAAAGTCGTAACCCTAGATACTAAAAAAAAATATTTTTTTGAAAATTTTGAAATATTGGCCTAGTTCTCATGACTTTAATAAACTGGTATTAAAGCCAAAATGCACATTAATATATATTTTTGAATTTTGTTGTATGAAAATATCATATGATTTTTTTTCTTTGAGATATTTGGCCGTATGGGTGAAAATAAAAACATGTTTTTTTTTATTATTTTTTCAATGTTTTGACGAAAACTAGGTATTTTAATATCGGATTTTTGTCTTTATTGTATAAAATACAAACCAATATTGTGCAAAATTGATAGGAAAATACACGGGAAAATCACAAATTTTTTTGAAAAGATTTTTGCAATTTTTGATTTTTTTTTGCTGCGTCCAGCTCGGTCCATATGGCTAGGCTAAACCCAACAGGACTAACTGGGTCATTGGACTAGGCCAGTGACCGGACTGGGCAGATAAGAGGCACGCGTGAGCTTCCTCAGGCGTGCATGCTCAGCTGTTGTTCAAGTGAATTATAATGAACTTGAATAGTAAAACACAAAAATGAAAGAACAAATGCATGCAATGAAAGAAAAAAATGCAACGTAAAGAGAATGTATGAAGCTTACCTGGTAACTGAGACAGACAACGATGATGGCGATGAAACTTCTGCGCAGGATTGGTGGTGACTGGTTCTGGAGATAAGGAAGACGATCAACGCTTGTTTTTTTTCTTCAGGTTTTTCTCTGCTCTTTTTTTTCTACTCTCTTCTCCCTGTACTCTCTCTCTTTCTCCTTTGTATTTTTTTAGTTCCTCTCCAGTTTCCTTTAGCTCCCCTCTCTACTCCTCCCCTGTTCTCTCTTTTCTGTTCTTCCCTATTCATTCTTCCCTTGTTTTTTTTTTCAGTTCTGTGTTCTGTGTAATTTCATTTTTGTCATCTAGGATTTTTGGTTTCTATCAGTGCTCTCTGTTTACCTCTATTCTCCTGTGTTTGTCTGTGTCTTCACTAATCTCCTCCCCCCCTTTGTTTGCTTCCTCTTCTCTCCTTTTCGCTCTTTCTGCCTCCCGTTTTTCTTTCTGCCCCAGGTAAATTGTAATTGGATCCCTTGATTTTAGCGTCATTTACAAGACAGTTTTTGGTTTTGGATTCATGCGATTTGACCCTCAATTGAGCAATAAACTTATAATTTCTTTAATTTAGCCTCTGACTTGGTCAATTTCAGCCCCTCTATTTACACGTCTTTTCCAGTTTGGTCCTTGGTTTCGGATGTTTTCAATCAAGTCCCTAATTGGCTATCAAACTTCAATAAATATGCAATTAAGCCCTTGATTTGACTAAATCAACTCTTAAAAATTGTAATTTGACCCTGTAACTTTAATTTCTTCCCAATAAAGCCCAAATTGACTTTAAAATATTTTTTCTTACAATCAAACCCTCCATAAATTCAATTAAACTTTTAATAAAATTTAATTGAGTTCATAATCATCTGATTTTGGACTTTTCTCTTTCTCAAATTGAATTTTTCTTGTCAATATGGCTCTCATCAGTCAAAAATATACTGTCAAATTTTAATTCTTGTATTTTTGAACCTTCTCAACCAATTTCTAGCTATTTTATAGGCATTCCAGCATCCTTTTCTCGCTCCTATTATTTTTTGGATTTCTTTCAAATATTTTTTGATATATTTTTTTTGTATTTTCTTATTTTTTGTGTGGGAACCGAAAAATAGGTAACAATAGAAAGAAAAATTTAAAAAAAAGACAAAAAGAATTGAATGTTTTGATTCACTCACGGTTAAGGATCACGAGCTTATATGTAAGATGTATTCCTGATATCCGATGAAAAGACAAAACCTTTAAAACTTTTATAATATATCAAAACCACGAAGCAGCTTACTTCAGGTATGATGCGCTAGGGGTGCTAATATCTTCCCTAGCTACAACTAGTCCCTTACCCGTGAATCTCTGACAAAGACCAGTACATTTGAGTTTTCTAGTAACCTTTAATCAAATACTAGATGGCGACTCCCAAATTAATCAAACAACGATGAAAAACGCCATTGACGTCGTGCGGGCACGTGCGACACTTAGGACCTAAGAAAGATGCAGATCAAGCCTCTAACATGCCATGAATAAATGAATACAACTGGGATGGTCGGATATTGCGAGAAACCAAGTCAGAAACAAAGTCTAAGTTGCAATATTTAATTTAAAATTTTAATTTAATTGAAATTTTTCAGAAAACCACCAAATAACACTGATGACTTTTTAATTCATCGGTAATTTTGTATGTAAAGAACAATAATTAACAGTGCAATTGAGAAGTGAACAGTTCCAGAACTCTCTGGAAAATACCAACAGAATTTTCTATTGGTGATTCCCTTTGTAATTGACATGATGAACAATGTTCACAGTTTACCAATAAATTTACCGACGGATTTTACTGATGGAATAAATTCTGTCGGTAATTCCGTTGATAAAAATGGCACATTATCATTTTTTTTTATTATTTGTTTCTCACTATAATTCTCTCGGTAAATACCGATGGAATATTTCTGTCTGTAAAATCCATTGGCATTTTACTAACGAAAATATTCATTCGGTATTTCTGTTTGTATTTATCAATTTTCTAGTAGTGGCTTGATGTCAAGAAACTGATTAGAGAGCTTTTCCTAATTAATGTACTCGTAATCTCATTGATTTCCCTCAACTTTAAGGGATATCATATTTATTTGTTTGACGTGAAAGAATATTTGTTTTATTTCAATGATCAACAGATTTATAGGAATTGATGTGTAGACTCTTGAACTGATTTAACAACATATCAATTTATTATTTTCAGAATTATTGTTTCTTGAATCTTTCATTTAAATCCCCTGTTATTTCTCATTTCAGTATATTGTAGGAATATTAAACAAAATTTCCCTTGAGTTCAACTTGATTTTCATGATCATACTATAAATTTATTTTGTTTATAATAATTAAATCAGAATTATATTTTGGAGGTTCTGATAACCGGCCAAGTTACTTTGAGATTTTGAGTGAGAGAGCAATTTTGTATGATATATATATTTTAATCTTTTACTTTCTTATAATGAGTTTCTCTTATCGTCTTACCCGTGAAAGTAGACGGAAATTGTCAAACCACATTAATTTCATTGTCTTTTATATTTTCTACTTCCCAATTGATTTAAAATTTTAAAGATGTTTTCGCTATACTTTCCATAAACTTTTGTAAGATGATTGTGTGTGTGTGTGTATTTTGGAACTTGGATCTACAAATTAGAAGATAATTTATATTAGCAACAGATTTACGAAGATAGAACAAAGAACATGGTTTTCTTTCAGCTGGCGATTAAATAATCAGGGTAGGTTACCATTTCCATCACCAAAAACCACATTCATCTTTTTTCTTTCCCACCGTAACATTCTCCTTTTATGTCTCGTTTTGCACATCAATAACATAAGAAGTTTTTCTATTATTTGGTACTGATCAATGTTTCTATCTTCACGCACAATAACATCAACCATAATGTCCCTTGATAGAGCCTCTAAAATTTTTCGGTCTTCAGAGGTTAGCCATGATGGGAAACATCCAGCATACAATGGCATAATCTCATTATGTCTTTTCAAAGGTGATACTGCATCGAGTATGGCTAGGAAAATTCTTGCTCTCATTATCAAGTTGTTGAGGCCCAGCTCCATTGTGGATCTGGCAGAACCATCTAGCCCATCTAAGCATGTATCATGGTTAGCAAGCACACTGCTAAACCATGTATGCACATGGGACATGTCGATTGAATGTCTTAACACTTTCAAGAGCAACTATCGAGTCTTTGATTCTTCTTATGGAGAGCTCCATTAACTCCACACAATCAAGTAGAGCCGCTTGTTCACTAAGGTCATTGCTTAGACGGCTAAAATCCTTGGCCTTCTCAATGATATTTTGAATGTCGGGTGTTGATTTTTCTAACAGTAATATTTGAAGTAGATTAACATGGTTCATCTTGATGGTTGTGTTTGAGGCAATTTGTGTGATTAATATGGCTAGGAATGATGACTGATCAGGACCATGGTCACGAGGGTTTTGCAATAAGCCAGGAGGGGTAGTGGGGATGATTTTTGAGTAGTAGTTGATGGTAACTAGCGTGGTTGAACTTAAGATTGCAACCAAAGAGAGAACTAGACAAATGGTTTTTTGGTGAGAGGTTTCGGGCGTATGTAGTAGAGGATGGTTGATTGTAGCCATGGTAGTAGCTGGTTTTCAATAGAAAGTTGAGATATTTTTATTTACTTTTATTTTAGTGTTAGATAATACTTGTGAACTAAGTACTTTTCTTATCGAGATTCATTTTTTTTTTTTATCAATTTTTTCATTTTTTAATTTGTATCTTTAAAAGAGGGAAAAAAATCTTCTTGTTTAAGTATTAAAAAAAGGAAATAGAAAAGAAAAAATAAATTCAAAACCTTTTTCTTTCACCAAAGTGGAGATTCGAGCCACTGTTACGCAAGGTTATTAATTTCATTATATTCTATCCCAATTGATTGTATATCTTATTCCAGTTTGAAAAGCAGAATAAAACAAAATAACTTTCTTCTTGTTCAGAATCTTGACCCATTTTCAAAGTTCCGCCCAATTCCGTTCGAAATGTTTTGGTTTCGTTCGGATCAAATAGTGTTTTTTATTTTTTTAAATAATATTATTTAATTTTACGTTATTAATTATATCTTTCAATCCGACTGTTGAATCAAGCTAAAATTTCACGAGTTTATTAGCATACTATTATATTTCTAGTTAAAATTTTAATGCAATCAAAATTTAGAAAAACCTTGTGAAATTACCGATGGTCAAATAAAAATACAAAAATAAATCTTGGACTCATTAATGATATTTTTGTAATTTCTTTCAAAAATGTCATTTTATTGTGTTTTTTTTAGATTAAATTTTTTTTCAATTTCATGATTTAACAATGAGTTTATTGAGAATTGAGCTTTCTAATTTGTTTTGATTTGCTTTATTTGGGGTTATCATAGTCTCATGACCTAGGTCACGGGTTTGAAATATTAACTTAAATAGACCCGGATTGATCCAATATTTTTTTAAAAAAAGATGTTAGTCTTGATTTTTTTTATAATCAAATTATATTTTTACTAGTTGTCCAAGTTATTTTTGGATTTGTCGAATCAATCGAGTCATATCAGTTTAATTTTTACTTTTTTACTTGTGTTTAAAATTTAAATTGTATAATTTTAAGTTAATTTATATTTGAGTATGAATTGAAATTATATTTATTAAATTAATATATATATATTTCGAAATGCTCCGAAATCAGTAATTATCACATCATCAAATACTTAAAGCATCGATATTACGCGTTTCCCCCCCTATCATAATACACACACACAGAGAATTGCTTAAACGAAATGAAGAAAGCTCTTGTTAATAACTCAAAACCCATTATTTCTAGTAAAAAGAACAAAAAAAGTTGAGCCCATTTCTACCGACCGAAATGGTTCTAAAAGGTAAAAAAGAGAAAAAAAAAAGCCACAACATTTCACTTATTTTGAGAAGACATTGACCCCGGTCTATCATCACAGCCCTTCTGTATAAGAAACTCCAGTAGACTTCAACCAAACCCCTCCTTGTATCAACTCAGCTACGGTGAATTTCTTGGCCTCATTAGCACTCGTAATGACATGATAACCTGACCACTTCACTCTTTTACTAGTACCAGCACCTGCTCCCTGGTTCAAATACTCACCATAATACAAAGTCTTTAGGGCAAACTCCCCATCCCACGCTGACCACCCAGCTGGATCAATAAGGTCACCAATATTGGACTGCATTACAACAGTCCTTGAGTACTCCTTCCATGGACGGCCCAAGAATGATTTGAATGAGCTCTTAACAGGCGTAAGATCAGAGCTTGCTATAATGTCACATTTCTGGATTGATGTCCCAGTGTTTTGGTTTGGGTCAGTTCTTCCTTGGGCTGTTACCATGTTCTTTTGTCCACTCATGGGCTTTCGTGGTACAAGCTTGCAGTTTTGGAGCACCACAGCAGCGTTGCCGAAGATGAAGTCCACTGTGCCAGTAATATAGCTATCTCTGTAGAATTGCCTGAGGCTGTGGGTATAGAGGGTGTCTTGATAGGCATCAATGCGGCATCGGTTAATCACTGATTGATCAGCTCCGACGCGGAGGGCCACCGCTTGATGCTTCGCTGGGCCAGCGGTGTTTTGGAACCAAATATCCTGGGCTATGAATCCATCACCAACAGCAGCTGCATTCATAGATCATAAAACTTGGTTAGTTCGACGTCTAATGTGGGCGAGTATTTAATTTGTAAGAAACTAATTATGAAAGGTACAAGCCTTTTAATTCGTAAGCATGCTTGGGATTTGGGCTTATTCTAAGCTTGCTTTTGGAATCAAATGTTTTTTTTCCTCATTTAGATGTGAGATATTGTACCACAAAATATTTTTATTTTTTTAATTAAAAATATATTTTAAAAAAATATTTTTTAGATTGATATATCAAAATCACCTAAAAATACATCTTATGCTTTTTAAGATGAAAATCAAATTAAAAATTACTTTAAAAAGTAAATTATAATACAAAAACAAACACCCACTAATTCAAGAAATGAATGACACAAATAAAACAATAAAAAATATCGAAACCCATTGGAAAATCAAATCTGTTATAATATAAATTATAAATATTTAATATAACAATTAATTATAATGTGAATATTATCATCCAGTCAGACAATTTTAATCCAAATAAATCATGTTTATTGTAATTTTTTAAAATATTTAACTAAATCATTATTATATTAAAATAAATATTCAATTCCATCAAAATGAGTAAATCTACTCCAAATAATATAGTAATGAATTCACTCCAAAAGTAATTACTTCAAATCATTGAAGAAATCTCATTCACTGATTTATATTAGCCGGCTTGTTGTCCTTCATAACAGAAGAGGGCAAACTTTAAGATATATTTCAATTTTCCCTTTGTTTGTCTTTTATGTCTGGTGGCGTGTTCGAATGTGCCCTCTGATCTACCTAGTTGGACTCCTAAATGAAATGAGATAATAATTGGAAAAAGAAAACCATCGACATTGATTTTATGATAAGAAAAGGGCTGGATTTGATTTGTAGAAGAAATAAAGAAAAGGAAAGAGGAGTAAGATCTTTACCTACAGTGGCAGAGTTGAATGTTGTAGACCCATCAACAACATTCAAACTACCAGTAATGATAGTGGAATCCATGCCATCACCAACAAGCATCACGTTCTTCTTTTTCTTTCCCACTTCAACATTCTCCTTATATGTCCCCTTCTTCACATAAATAACATACCTGGTCTTGCCATTATCTGGTGCTGATGCCACAGCCTCTTTCACAGTCTTGTACTTACCACTCCCATCTTTAGCCACTGTAACATCAGCGTTGATGTCCTTTGGCAGAGCAACTAGAAGCTTTCTATCCATACTAGGTAGCCATGATGGAAAATCTTCTTTCAATGGAAAGATGTCATTATTTTCTTTCGAGGGTGAAATTGCAGCTAGTATGGCTAGAGAAGTTCTTGCTCTTAATATCAAGTCATTGAGGTATGGCTCCATTGTGGACCTGGCAGGACCATTTAGCCCATCTAAGCATGTATCATGGTTGGTGAGGACACTGCTAAGCCACGTAAGAGCATTTACATGGGATTTGGATGTAACACTTTCAAGAGCAACTATTGTGTCCTTGATTCTGTACTTGGAGATCTCCATCAGCTCCACACAATCTCCTAGAGCCGCTTGTTCTCTAGCATCATTGATCCGACTGTGAATAACCTTGGCCTTTTCAATAGTATTTTGTATGTGGGGTGTGGATTTTCCTAGCAAGAGCTGAAGTAGACCGACTTGGCTCATTTTAGTGGATGTGTTTGAAGCTATTTGTGAGACCATGGCTAGGCATGATTCTTGGTCATAGGCATGGTCACATAAGTTTTGCAATAGGCCAGGAGGGGAAGAGGGGTCAGTTTTTGTGTAATAGCGCATGGTAACTAGTGTGGTTGAGCTTAAGATAGCAACCATGGAGAGAACTAGACATATAGTTTTGCGACGAGAGGTTTTGGGGGTGGCTAATAGAGGAGTATTCATTGTTGCCATGGTAGCAGTGTTTGCTTTTTCCATGGACTTATCCTCTCTTGTATTTATAGCGCTCCATGAATTAAGATACGACAAAGCAAGTAGACAATAGGAGAATAGTCTCTTTAGTTCATGTTCAAAATTTATTAAAATCGAAGTTGTCGACACCTAAAAGTCACGTGCGTGTTTTCAGGATAAGTTATAAAAATGCTTTGATACATGCAAAAAGAAATTCTACAGTAAAGGCTACTTTTAAACCTATTTTTTTAACCACTGAGATTAAATTAATTACTATTTTAAAATATAGAAAATGAAGATTACTGGGATAAAAGAGAAATTCTTATAAAAATATTTTATCTTTATATTATTGTCTCTATTCTTCTAAATAAACATATTATTCTTCTTTTATCCTAAAAAACTGATTAAAATGCAAACTAAATGGTCTTTTTAAATGATCTTAAAGAAACATCCTCTATATATACATTTAAAAAAATTAATAAATTCTTCTAAGTTATATTATAACTCCACTCAATACAAAATAATAAATAATAAATAAATTAAATTATGAATATTATTGAAACTTTCCTTGACACATCCACATCATACCATATATCTATTTAAAAAAAACTCTCATCATATCTCAGAATCAAAACTATATTCATAAATATCTCACTCTATTTCAATCTGTTCCAATTCTAATTTTTTTATTTAACTAGTATAAAAAATATGCTATCATTCTATATATATATATATATATATATATATCAAATACTTACAAACTAAACAATATTAATAAAATAATTAAGAAGAATAAAAACCGTAAAATAATATAGTATATTCATAGACGATAGGAAGCATCTAGGATTATTTTTCGTTTTCTGTAGTTGGTAAATATCGCTATCATTCCATGTGATTAGTCGTAGCAATATTCTTAAAGATATGCAGTGGTGGAATATTGACTTGTTTAAATTTGAAACCATCAATTTTCTTAAACCACGAAAACTACGAGCACACATAAATTCACTAAAGACTTGAGATATTTCCATTTATATTTCACACCTTTAGATAACATTTTCCAGGCTTTTTAAACATTGAGACTATATCTACATATATTCAAAGAAAAATATCTATAATAATTTAATTAGTATGGTTTTAAACTGTAATTTTCATGGTTTGATTTTGTTTAAATTGTAAAAGCCATGCATGGGAGGAATATATTCCTTTAATAGATCAGATCAGATCAACCCTTTTTATTTTACTAATTATTTATTTATTTATTTATCTTCGAGGGATTAGCCATACACCTCACATATTTCTAGCCATTCACGTGGAATCACTAAGAGGGAAGTGGGTATATATTTTCTTATGAATATGGAGGCAATCATGGCGATGGCTAAAACATTAATTATTATTATATATACGAAAGTTGTTTCATTCATTGGCGGTTCCCATTCATGGACTTGTCATAATTAGCACATAGTGGATAAAATGATGGAATTCTTTAATCTTTTTCAACGTGCGACACGATTACTTTTTCTACAAATTTAATTTTTTTTTACTAAAATTTAATATAATTTATATACTTTAGATCATTTTGATGTGTTAATATCAAAAAATATTTTTAAAAAATAAAAAAAATCATTGGTATATATTTTAACTTGAAAAGTTATTTGAAAAGCAACTGTAACCACACTGCCAAACACATTTAAAATATAGTTGTGTTTTAAAAATGTTTTTAAAAGAATTTAATTTTTTTATTTTAAATTAGTTTTTTTTGTTTTATATTATTTTAATATACTAATTAAAAAAAAAACTTATCTTAATATATTTTTAAATAAAAAACAATAAAATGAGTAATCTTTAAAATTCTAGAGGCTGCCTGAGACTTATGTACTCTACTTGGAAACTTTTGATTATTTAATTGTTATCACATATTGATTGCAATTTGTTGAAAAGATAAGACAGCCAACAAAGTTATGAAGATAGTGCCAAAACCTACCTCAGTTTTCATCTTTAAAATACTCTGCGGAAAATACTGTTTATGTGCAGGATCATCGTTTTCTTCATCCACTTGCTTCGGAGTTTCCAAGTTTCTTATTCAAGTTTCAACAAAATCTGAATTTGTAGCAGCCCGAGGATAAAGAAAGTTGCGATATAATTGCTTATCTTTATAATTTAATACTGAGATAAAGCTAGCTCATTAATGGCATTCCAACGACTCCTTGCCCCTCTTCGTTGACTAGAATACAAAGACATAAGACCTGGCGTGTAAAACCCCGTATGAACATCAGATCAAAGGTTGTAAGATACTGATGAGTAGTGTTGTAATAAATTCTTTAGTCAAGAAAATTAGTCATTGTTATGGAGTTAAACAGAAAAATAATTTGTTACAGTAGAGGTTGATGATGATATCAATGACATCACGTTAATATCAGCATTAACACAAACGTGATTATTAGCTGTTTCAGGTTATAGTCAAGGCACAATTTTACATCGAGAGGCGCAAAATGAAAAAGAAAAGAAAAAGAATACACAGTTTTTTTCCCACATGTTTTTAAATTTATTTTAATTTTAATTTTAATGAGCTGTCGACACTGTAAAACATGACATTGATTATTATTCTTCTTGGAGCTTCTTTAATCCCTTGGAGAACTGCAAAGAACAATGGTCTCCTGGAAAGTAGAAACAGGTGAGGGAGGAGAGGTTGCAATTTCCATGCATGGCTGTGGAGAAAAAGAAAAAGAAAAAGAAAAATAAAAGGAAGACAAAAGGAAGGAGGCACATTCAGTGCCCATGCTGCTGCTGCTCCACTCGTTAGAAAATGAGAGTCGAGATCAATGGCAGTAATTTGGGAACAAAAGGAAAGATGAGCTCTCAGCCTGTTGGGAAAGTTTTGCAATATTAATTAAAATTACGCAGTGTTGAAGAGAGAGAGGAGAACACAGCAACGAAAAGCAATTGTAAATTGCTTTTTACAAACTGAGGTTGGTCCTCAGTTTTGGGGTGGAATCCACGTGAAAAAAAATATTAGTATTAACCAAACATTTTAAAACAATTTTTTATTCCAATCACAGACGCATAACCAAACACCCGTACTTTTTATTTTTTAACAGGAACATAAATATCTTTTAAAAGATCACTTGAGGCACAAATGTTTTTGTTTTACTTTTTTTTTTTTTAAATAATGGTATTACTAAAATTAATATTTTTCTTGTCCCTTTTTTAATTGTTTGATTTAACATCCTTAAGCCCTTGTTTACATATAGTTTTAAATAAGCGACGGCTCTCATTTAATAATAGTTTTGTTAATTTTTTTTTATTATTATTAATACGGGTATCCGGACCAGCTTACGTGTATCTTGATTATTTCAACGGGTCTTAAAATTAACGACTATATAAACTTCTAATAAATCTAAAATTTATAAAACTTGAACTAATAATTTTTAAAAAATAAATTTAAAATTTAATTAATTAAACTATACCCACCCATAATTACAGTTGTGTTAACTTTTCTTCTCTTTTTTCACGTGTTGCAGCCGACAAAGTCTTCTTTTTATAAAGAATCTTTGGTTGTTTTGAATTATTAGATCTAGGGAAAAAAATTATACTTTATAATAAAGACTACACAAAACCCACTTCAGTTTTCATGTAATCTATATTTTATGAGAACACGTGATTATATATATTCAGAGGACGTTCTTCTTTTGGCGCAAATCATGATCATTTCCACATGCTTTGGATGTAGGTTTCAAGTGGTCAATATTTTATGAGAAATTAACATTGTTTAAAAGATACCTGTAAAATCCAGCATGATTAAGCCTGGTTTAACAACGAGACTTAACTCAGGTTAAGTTTATAATTAAAATTAATAAGATATTTATTAAGTACAATCTAATTGATCTGAATGAGATTTGGTATGATTTAGTTGATATAATTAATCATAATCTCTAAGCAAGATTGTGGGCAAGAAAACAAAAAAAAACCAACTTTATTTAAGAAAAAAAATCACTAACTTGGTGACAATTATGATATGATTTAAAGAGAATTAATCAAGTCATTGAAATGATATTTTCACAAGTGACAGAAGAAGGGCAAGAATAGGAGCACGCGGCATCACCGATTGCGTAATATCCATTGTTCATGGTCTTTTCCAACAAAATAACATTGCAAATTCTACATAGGAAGACAATTTAACTAAGAAACAAAAATCTATATAAAACATTGCGAAGAGAGTTTGCAATGTGATTGATAAGATTTATAAGGATAAGTTTCAAAAAAAAATTTCGCAAAGAAACTACAAATATCTCATATAAAACATGAGTTGAGTTTCAATCAGATAAGATAAGATAAGAGTTAATCCAATATGATTTAATTAAAATTTTAATTCAAACTTATTAATTTTTTTAAAAAAAATTAAAATAATATTATTTTTATTTTTTTATAAAATATAAAAAGTTAAATGAATTCAAGATAGTTTATTTCTCATCTAATCTATCTAATCCATGACACAATACTTTCCCCGGATCGACCCACAGTAAGTTTTAAAAACTATGGTTTTAGCTTTCTCTCGGGTTTTTTTTTTTTACCCTCCTTGCAGGCTGAGTGATTAGTCTCTGTAATGTAATTGGATTTGGGGCTTGTTTCTCCTACTAGGCCAATCTGCTTTGTTGAAAGCAAATGGGCTTCTATCATTATCCTGGAATTCAAAAGGTGGAGGACTGGAGGGGAGCTTAGCCATAGGTAAGCAATTGAGCAATGAACTGGACTTGGTCGTGGCTTGTAGCCCAATAACTTAATTCTTAATTAATAAGGTTTAAATTTTTTGTATCATGATTAATTAATGAGAGACAATAAATTAATTGCTATCAGAAGATTCAGAACCATGATACAATAGCTAACAACATCCAGATTTCAACCATTAGATCTACCGTAATAATTCATTTTTTTTGTTTTAATTCATTTTTATATCTATAAAATCATTTGAAAAGGAGATTTTGTCCCTATTAATGTATATTTTGATTGATTTATAAGTTAATTCGAAGGTACATTATAGTAATTAATCACTTGAACCATCAAGTTAAGATGCAAAATATTATTCCATCAATCAATATTAAGGTTACAAGTGGAACATGTGAACATAAAAGTGAAAAAAATCAACCATAATTTAGCCGGAAAAAGTCATTTTGCACGAAGAAGTATCCATCTTGTGTTGGAATCAAGTGAAACATCTGCAACAACATTAAAGAAATTTGAGTTTAATCTCAATATTCTCCAAGTTCTTTTGCATGTATTCTACTAATGTTCATACCTGGCTAAATCTCAGGTGATGCTCCTCTCCAGGCAACTGGAGGCTGCCGCTGACAAACACGACGATGCCCCCTCCATAAGCTGAGGGCTGTGAATCAATGGTGCTAATTATATGTTTGCAGTTACCAAATGGCAAGCTGTTTAGCTTACAGGAGATATCCTCAACGCCAACTATCTTCTGACCCTCAAATGTCAGCATGGAAGTAGGCTGGTAAAGAGAAGCAAGAGAGGATCGATCATTGTCGAAAAGGTTGTAGTAATGATCCACAAATGCCTTCCCCACCACTTCAACCTGTTCTTGCACATGGCATCTCTCCATCTCCGTATTGAAGTGATTCCCTTCTCCGCCACCACCAGGCCACGCCATTTATATAAGCAAACGAATATGCTGCGAAGAGCTTTGGCCTTAAAAGGAGGAAAAGGGAGAGAAGTTGATATTGCTTTGTCTCGTAAATAGACACCAGAAGACTATTACACCCTTGTTATGGCATCTGATTCAGCGAAAAGGAGGGTATTATGGTAATTGGAAACAATCTGAACCGCGAATCTGAACCGCTGTATTCCTACGCAAAGTTGCATGGGGTTTGAAATGGAGAAAAGGATCGATGTTGGAGCAAGTAATGCTTGGCATCCGCAATAACTTTCAAGCTTTTCTGCCGTCCAAATTACCCTTTTGTGTCATATAGTAGGACCTCTTCCTTCTTTTCAAATGTGTGCTTGTTGGCTTTTAGGTTTCCAATCATTCTCTGCAATCAAGCTTAAATTGGGTACAAACTAACACAACTTATAGGTTCTGGAAGAAAAATATACATTTCGATGCGTGAAAAGTTTCGAAAGCCCAGTTGGCCTCTGATGAAAAAGGGCCAAGTATCAAACTAGATTTTAGCTGCTCAGAGGAAGCATCAGGGTAAGGGTTTTGAGCTGTGTTAGCATTCATCACATGCTGGCACCATGGCTTTCTAGGCATGGGGAAAGAACTTGACAAGTGAGAAGACCATACGGATCCTCTCTCCACTTGTATTTGCATTCCAAAGCTACAATAGCCATAACCCTTGAGAGTAATTTACAGTTTTGAGCATAAAAAGCACACATCGCTTTTTTCTTTCTGCTTCATCTAAAGCAAACATTCTCTAATCACATCATACTTGTCAACTAAAACAACATGCTCTGAAGAGAATCATTGAGAAATAAAATCGGGAGGAACACCTGAGAGAACATAAGAATTCAAGGAATCCAAAAGTTTTCAAGGAACTCAAAAAGAGATGGTAACATTTGAAAGCATGGTTTTCCAACTTGATTCATTAAGTTCACAGTACAAGCTTATATTATCAGAGACAAAGGATACACAGTATCCCTATAGTTTTGACCACAAGAAGTCAACAGCAACTTCTAGTCCAGTGACCAGGTGCGATCAGCAGCCACAGGCTTGAGTAGAAAGTTGACTTCCAAAGAATGAAATGAAAAATTCTATACTATGAGCATGAAGACATATCAATTCTCCAAAAACTAGGACAGAAAACGCAAATGAGAAACATGTACACTACCTGCTCAACCATGAGCCTTTCCTGCCCCACGGCTGAGCCATTCTTTGTGGCCCTAAATCACATACAATCCCCAAATTCCCTCAGCCTGTTATTCAGCTTACCATCAAGCAACTATTCTGAATCAAGCTGGATACGACAAAAGAACTATAACTTCTCAAGCTCCTTATTTACAGACAAAGTAGAAAGAGCAAACATAAACCACAGTTGAGATCCAAAGACAGGCTTCTGCATCTAAGTTGAATAGAAAACTTCTAATAGTGTGGAATAGACAAATTTAAATCATATTATATAACTATCAGCAAAGACTAGAGACGAGTTCAGGCACGCCCAAACCTCAGCAAGCAGCCCTTAACACCCATTATTGGATCTAAGAGCTGCACACGCATGTACCAATAGGACGCCTTAGTTATACTTTTGGGAGTTAAGCATAAATGTCATTTAGAAAATAGAAAGCGACTATAATTTCAACAACTCAAAGTCCCAAAACATATAGAGCTAAAAATTTCTTTCAACGAATAATACACGTGGCCCCATGGCAAGTATTTACCACTCTTACACAAAAATAACAGCATCTGTAATTTTAGAAATCAACAATAGACAACAAGGGTTTCCATGAATTCTATTCCAAGACAAATGTACGCATTTAACATGGATATTTAGCATCAATTTGGAAACAGTTCAATTGAAGAGAATTTACATAGGAATGATGCATCCAACACCCTTAATAAAATAGCTTGATTTCAAATTCAAGACTTTCAACAAAGCAAGCTGACAATATCATTTAGAGAATAAAATTTTTTCCCCGAAGTTAGAACAACAGGAATGAATGAGAAATATGCAGATAACCTATTCCATTTTTTCAGCTCAAGGCACATAGAACACTCCCTGACACCCATTAGCCCATGCAGATAGCCTACTCCATTTTCAGTTCTAAGCATACCAGAATCCCATTAAAGCATAAGCTAATCAAAATTCCAATCACTGTAACAAAATCCATTAGCACACAGCTATATTGTGCAAAAAAACATTAATCGGTACTTATATTCATCTATAGGTTAACTAATACATCAACACTTCAACAGCAATTTAGTTTAACAATACCATCATAGCCCTTTAGCTCTCCAACTCAAGCTTGACCTTACTCTTCACCCTTTTACCTTCGTGTGAAAAACATTTAGGAACAAAACTTAAAGAATCAGACTTTAAACTTTTACCTCTAGAAGAATCAAGCATGGCTATTCCAACAATTGACACGGGATGTGTTTGAACCAGAGAATCTAAGCAACAAGTTTTTTTTTTTTTTGATAAACTTCATAATCTCACCCGAGCTCTAAAGTACAGTATGAATTCAATTTCCCAAACTTCTTATGTGTCATTCTAGGAAATGCAAAAGACAGACCACGCTCAGGAAACAAAAACAGGCTTGTTTCTCTAAGATGCATAGATATATTCAAATGTACCATTCTAGGAAATCCAAAAGACAAACCACACTCAAGAAACTAAAGCAGAGCTATGTATTTAAGTTGCATAGAAACCTTCAAATCCTATAGTCAACTATCAACTAGCCAAAGCTAGTGTCCCTAAATGCATCTAACTCAAAAAGTTAAAATTTAAGATTGTGCATGCATGATGCAACAGGACACTGAAGATATAGTTATAAAGGAATTAAGCATGGAGCAATTTAAAATACAAAAGAAAATGACTATCATTCAATGTCAACTAATCATAAACCAAAATTATAGGGGCAACTCAAAATATTTGACAATGAAGTGCCTGGAATTCTCCTTGAATACAACATTTCACACCTATGCCAAATTGCTAGTCATCCATGTGAGAATAGCGTCTTTAGTTTTTGGCAGTCATCGTTTATCCCATGTAAATCTCAAGTTGAGTTCTAAGAATGCTCTCAATCATATTAAAGTTAAACCAATAAAAGTTACAACAGCTAGCAAAATTGTTACATCATTTTGTTTTGGCAGACAGCTTCTTTGTGCAAAATCAACATTAATCAATACCCACTTCCAAAGGTAACTAATATATGAATCATACTTTACAGCTCTCCAACCTCAGAACCCATGTCATCACTTCCAACAACCTTAGGAATGGTCTCTCATGCTCCTTTCGAGATAGGCAAAGACAACAGTCTTTGCCTTTACCCCCCCATCTCTCTTCATTATTACATCATCTACAGACATCTACATGGAACTAAGCACCTATTCTTCCACCAAAAACTTCATTATCAACAAGAAAAGAGAGCTTCGTATGCTTCTTAAATGGATAATACTAACAGAAACACAAACTAATGACAAGCAAGAGCAAAAGCTGGCTTCTGTACCTAAACCAGATAGAAACATGTAAAATGTTGAACTGTACAAAGTAAAACCCTGTCATCATACAGCTGCACCAACCTTACAGCTAATGGATTGTCTAAAATACCAGTAAGTTGCGTCTAGCACCTAAAATCCTTTTCAAGTACTTGCTTGCATATGCAATAGGGAGGCACCAATTTTACTAGCAGAAATTGAGCATGTCTTTAAAAAACTAAAGGAAACAACTATAACATCAACTCTGCATAGCCCAAAACCTTTTAGAATGAAGTTTCAGGTATTTCCTTAACATAGCCATCTGGATCCCACAACAAATGGCCATTCATTCACAAACTAGTTAGTTTTTACAGTCAAGATTATACAACAATTAATTTTACTAAGCATATAGCTACATTTCCTTTCAAGCAAATATAAAATAACCATTATATCTAAAAGTAAGAAACTTGTCGCAAGCATAAGCTAGCTACTCAAACAACTACACAACCACGTATATTAATCAAAATTTCCATCACAATTAAAAACATCCTGGAATTTCATGCCACTTATATTGTAATTTCAAGTTCAGTTCTAAGCATATCAGAATCATTTTAAGGGTAAACTCATTAAAATTCCAATCGCCCTAAACAAAATCCTTTAGCAAACAGCTACATTGCGTAAAAACAAGCATTAATCAGTACTCATATTCTTGTAAGGGTACACTAATACATCAGATTCTTATACCAGCTTACTTCAACAAAAGCAGCAAAATGTTCATAACCTCTTACCCTCCAACCTCAAAACAACTTCTTCAACTCCAACTTGTAGGCCAAAACGCATGAACACCATAACCAGTCTTCCAATTATCCAAATGAACAACCTTCCTAACAGCCCAAAACGAAATAACCAACGAAACACCCATAACAACCCGCTGCGCCGTCCTATTCTTCACTCTCACAAGAACATGAGTAACAACACCCAGCAACAAGCCAACAATCGTATACAAAAACCCGACCGCAAAACCTTCTGCTCCTAACTGCATTCCAGACCCTTGATAGAAAAACACCAGCTTATTCGGATCATTCCTATCTACCAAAAACATCGGCATTTTCCTAATTATATTAAACATAGCACCAGAAACACTGAAAAAGTAAACAAACACTGCGCCGAGCAGCCAAACTTTCCAATCATGCAAGAAAGTGTCTTTAGTGAGAAGTTTCTTGATAAAAAAGAAGGCCCAGATCAACAAAATCACTCCCAAGAAAGCGATTTGATTGGTGGATAACATCGGCGGCCGATTAATGGGACCCACAGTCAGTTTTGTCCTGGATTCAACAAACTCCGCCATTGATTCAGCCATCCGCGAAAAATCACCTTGGTCCATCTGCTCTGAATCCTTCGGATTCTTGACATTGGGCCCCACAAGACGGATGTGGGGAAGGGAGTTGACGCCGAAGAGGGCGAATGAGTTCTGGGATTCTTTGAATTCGACGTCGCAGAAGAAGAGGGAGGAGGCAGACGACGCATCGTTGTTGGAGATGAAGGAGGAGGATAAGAGGGAGAATTCTGTGTAGAGATCTTGGAGGTGGAGTTCGGTTTTGGAATGGAGGTGTTTAGCGTCGAAGAAGATGACGAGAGAGTAAGGGCGAGGGGTTTTGGTGGAGGTTAGGAAACGGGAGACTATGTGGTCGTTTAAGTGGATGACGCCGGATTTAGATTGAGATCGGAGGTAGAGGAGTTCGGTGACTAGGTCGGAGGTCTCGGAGTCGGAGTCGGAGTCGGAATAGGATTCCGCTGTGGAGTGGTGGAGGTAGACGGAGAGGAAGGTTGTGAAGAGGAGGAGCGGGAGGAAGAGAGCTGGTGAGATCGCCATTCTGGAATGGGTGAGAGTGGAGCGAGGTGGAGAGGGGAAGACTTTGACGTTCGGGTTTTTTTAGGGAGTGTAGAGCGGCCAATGAGAAGGTGACAAGTGTGAAATGGTGACTCACTTCTTTGTTTCTTATTGGTGCCTTTGAGTAAACGAATTGATTAGGCACACCTTTGGACTGTATGAAAGTGTGTATTGTTTTCATAAGTTTTTTAAAAGTGTTTTTATATTAAAAAAATATTAAAATTTTAATTTATAATAATTTTTTAATAATTTTAATGTGTTAATATTATAAATAAAAAAATTAAATTTTTTTTAATTAAATTTTTTTTAAAAAAATATATTGCTTCGTAATATTAAACTTGAATGAATAAATCAGCTTATTTATATTTTTTTATATTGATTTGTGTTTTTTTTTAAAAATAATTTTGAAACAATGTTGTTTAAGAAATATTTAAAAAAATATTATTATTTAAGAGTAATTTTACATCATTATGATAAGAAAAAAGATTTAAAATAAATCCTAATCAAATTTTGAATCAACAAATTATAAACTATAATTTATTTTATAGTGCCTAATAATTCGATATAAGAAGCATAAAGAATATAGAATACTTTTTATATAATTATGGAAGGAAGAGCTTTAATCCTACTCTAACATATTTTACTTAGTTGATAAATTTTTAAAATGTTTTCCATCTAAAAAATATATCAAATTTAAAAAATTTAAAATTATTTAAAAAAACATTAATTTTATTATTTTTAAATAAAAAATAACTTAAAAAACGTACGAACTGTAATGTAAAATGGTGGCTACATTCATCGCTGCTGCAGGTTGCTAATTGAGAGTGCGGGGATAGCTCATACACTGGAATGGAATTTGAATATTTAAAGTGATGTGAGGAAGAAAATTTCCATACACTTGGCCAGGGAGATGCATGATATTGTTAAAGAATTAATTCAATAATTTAAGTTATTTAATTTAATAATTTGAGTGGTTAGATAAGATTTTAAAATATGATTTATATTATTTTTTAATATATTTTTTCATATAAAAGTTTTTTAAACTTGAAATTTATACAGATTCATATTAATTTATGCTTGATTTTTATCAAATACACGAGGATGGTGAGATTTGAACTTGTGACCGCTTGATTATTAAAACTCTGATATCATGTTAAAGAATATAAATAAGATTTCAAGATATAATTTATATCATTTTGTAGCATCAATGCACCTCTCTAAAAAATACATTGCAACCCTGAGGCGTGTAGCTCAATTGATCAGGTCTAAGTTTGCTATCTAAAAGTCACTAGTTCGAGTCTCACAAATCTCAGAGCTACTTGAGGCTTATATGTTTGTTAACTTTAGAGCCTATTAAATTAGTCAGGATGCGCGCAAGTTGATACAGATATCCACGTTAATAATAATAAAAAAAACATACGTTGCTGTTGGTTCATCAGGTTTGAACCACATCTTCAACAACATTTCGATCATGGTGTGGTTTCAAAGCTTTTCTCAGTTCCTGTGGGTAGGAAGGCCAGCAGATTGTTTTAAAAAAACTCGCACGATCGACTCGTTAAGTTCATCAATCCTATCTTCTTCCTTTCTGTAAATCCTCTCTCTTCTTACACTAAACCATCGAGAAGCTCGATCGTATGGTACTGGCAACATGGCTGGCTACCTTTGAGGCATCTGAAGTTCATCACTTTCTTGAGAGAGGGAAAAAATGTCATGTAATTTGCCTACGAACATCTCGTAAAACATGTTCTCAGCAGACATTTATGCAGCTCTATAGCAGAATAACAGCATGCTCATATTGGCAATTATAGTAGAGCACCATAACGGGAATTGGAACTTCAATGGGAAGATCAATGGAGGGACATATTAGCATCAGCTAGGTTGATAAATTAAGGAAGATTCAAGTTTCATCATTCCCATGTTCACAAGCAGCATCAAGTATTATGCTATGTGTCGCACCCGGACATCGCGGCGGCCCTAAAAAATATTTACATGGAAAGAACAGATTTTTGGCATTTTGTTCTTTTAGGGGAAAAGGTCTTGTTTGAGGAGTCGCCACCTAGTATTATGGTCACTAGGAACCCTAACTGGTCAACAGAGATTCTATGGCTCGGAATTGGTTACATAAAAGGGAAGATATTATCACCCCTTAAACGTTCTGCCTAAGGTAGACTGCATTGCTGGTTTTGTCTTAAATTGCTAAATATTTATTAGTTTATGGTATGATGATTTGTTTATAATATTCCTAACTCTGGCGCCAGTGAATATTCAAGCTCGAATAATTCCAACTCTGGCGTTGGTAAAAATTCATAGCAAACGAAAAAAAAAAAATAGATCAATATTTTTTATTCCGTACTCTAGCACCAGTGAATAAATAAATAAAAATAAATTTATTTTTACGCATGCACATATTTTTTTTATTTTTCTAGGTAAATAAAATAAAATGCAACGAATAAAAATAATATAAATTTAAACCGGTATTTTTATTCCTGACTCTGGCGTTGGTGAATAAACTAATAAATTTACATTATTTTTATTCATGCATACATATTTTTCTATTTTTTTTATTTTTCTATTTTTTAGTTTTTTTTATTTTTTTGGGCTGGGCCCAGCTCAGCCTATGGGGGCTGGGCTGGACCCAGCCGGCCCAGCCAGGCCAGTGACTAGGCGGCTTTTAACCGCCGGCATGCGTGAATTGCTCACGCACGCTGGCAACAGTTAGTATGTAATTATATTTCTAAATCACAGTGTTAGGGAATTATTTTGCAAACTGGAGATACTTACCTGGGAGCAAGATGGAGGCGATGGCGTGCTGTGCTGGATGAACGACGCTGCTTCCTCCTGCTCTATTTTTTTTCTTTGCTTTCTTTATTTCCTGGTTTGCTTCTGTTCGTTCCCCTTCTGTCTGTGTTCCCTTTCATCAGCAGCTCATTGCTCTCCTTTTTAACTTCTTCCTCTAGCTGTGGAAGCTAGCACTGTAGAAGGGGAAGCCAATGATGATGTTGGTGCTCTCTGGTGGTCCTTCTCTTTTCTACTTGTTTTTTTTTGTTTTCTTTTGTTCACTTTGGTTGCGTTCTGGGGACGAAAGCAAAGTTGGGATTGCTGGCTTTTTGCTCTTTCCTTTTCTTAGTCTGTGCTTTCGGTTCTTCCTTTTTCCTCCTTTTTTTTTTTTTTTGCCTTATCTGGCTTATAAAGCCAAAGAGTGGCCTTTCTTCACGTGTTTTGTGAGGCACAAACGCCTCTGTTTCTTTGAGAAGAAACAGGGGCAAAAATTTGCTCCCCTCTGTATAGTTCGGTTCTTTGATTCCTCCTCTCCTGTTCGTGGCTCTTTTTGTCTCCACTCCCTGGTTTTTTTGTGTCCCCCCCTCGGTTCTGTCCTTCTTTCTATTGTGTTTTTTTTCTCTCTGATTCCCTCTCCCCTCAGTTTTCCCTCCGTCCCCTTGTGAGCTTTCGTTCTCTGGCTTTTATAGCCTGAGAACAATCCGTTTCTTCCAACCATTGATTGCAGGTGTAATGGTGGCGGTGGGCGTCCGTTGAAGAAGATGAACAGCGCATCCACAGACGGCGTCGTTTTGGTGTTTAATGCTTATTTGCGTTTTGGCCCTTTAAGTTTTGAAAGTTTTGTAATTAAGCCCTTGGATAAACTTTAATTGGACCCCTGGATTTCAGCGAATTATACACAACAGTCCCTGGACTTTAATTTTGCAATTTTGACCCCCAATTAACCCCAACTTTGCTATTTATTCAATTAAATCCTTGATTTCATTAATTTAACTAAATCCAAGTCCAATTAAGTCTCAAAACTTATCAATTATCCAATTAAACCCTTGATTGGATTAATTAAACAAATTTCAAGCTTAATTAAGTCTCAAAACTTATCAATTCTCCAATTAAACCCTTGATTGAATTAATTAAATTAATTTCAAGCTTAATTAAGTCTCAAAACTTATCAATTCTCCAATTAAATCCTTGATTTGATTAATTAAACAAGTCAAAAATTTAATTAAATCTGTAAGCTTCCAATCATGTTGCCATTAACCCAAATTTTAATTCATTCTTCATTTATTTCATTTTACTTGCTTTTCATCATTATTATTTTTTTATCATCATTTTTTTATATCATTTTCAGTAAATAAAATAATAATAATAATTAAAATAAAAGGGTAAAAAATTGAGTTATGACACTATGAGTACCAAAACCAGTGTCAAGTTCCCTCTCTCGCATTTGATTTAACCTCTCAAATTAAACGCAGCTTCAAAATCACCTCTTTTACTACAACATTATATCTATACGAAGAATCTGTGCAATCAACGAAAAAGTTAACTTATCAGGCATAACCCCATCTGTAATCATGGCACAATAAGAACATCAAGCTCAATTAATCTCATTTTCTCTACGCAAAGCATCAAGAGTTGCATTACAAGCACAACCAGAAGCAATAAATCCATCACCCCTCACCTTCCTATACATCTCTAAACTTTCCATAAACACCCTTCTGTTAAAAACATTCAAGAACAAAACTTAAAGCATCAGACTTTAAACTCTTACCTCTAAAAGAATCAATCATGGCCTCTCCAAGGACACATGATGTGTTTTCACCAAAGAATCCAAGGTGGGTCTCACAGGTTGAGTGAGACCTGAATTGACACAGACATTGATGAGGTAACAATAGGTGTCGCATGTGCCTGTGCAGCGTTGATGATGATTTTTGTTTGTTTGTTTATTGATTTGAGGGTCACCATCTAATATTTGATTCAAGGTTATTAGAAAGCCTCTTGTCAGAGATTCAAGGGTGAGAAACTGATTGTAGCTAGAGAAGGTATTAGCATCCCTAGTACACCCTACATGAGATAAGCTGCTTCGAGGTTTTGATAAGTTGTAGAAGTTTGAAAGGTTTTTTCTTTTAATCAAATATCAGAAATACCTCCTACATATAAGCTTATAATCCTTAACCGTGAGCGAATCAAAACATTCAATTTCTCTTATCTTTTTAATTTTTTTTTCTTTTGGTTTTATCATTTAAAAACACAAAAAAAATACACACACCACTTTTCACTAGTTTTCTCATGGTTGCATGTTTAAACATAACATAAAATTTAAAAAAATAACAGTAATTTAAATACATATTTCATCATGTAAAAATTATAAAACAAACCCTTAAAATTCCAGAAATTGCAGAGGAAGGCTTCTAGGAATGTAGGAACAGTGGTGGTGCGTCTCCTCCACGTGTTACGGTGACCTGTAAAACACCCAAAAATGTAACAAGCAGTCTGTTTTAATTTTCCTTCATTGTTTTCAAATATGCTTCTCTCTTTTCTCCTTTTTTTTAGATCTGCTTCATTGTAGATCTATTTTTTTTATGGGTTTCGTCTTCTTCTCCACTGCTTCAGGTAGTTGGTGGTAAGGAGGAGGAAAAGGGTTCAGCTTGTGTGGGACAGCTACAGGTCTGTAGGCGCTGCTGTGTTTTGGTTGTCGCAAGAGGCTGGTCGAAGGAGAGAGAGCTGGGTCTCGGTTTAGCAGAGATGGGGGAAGCTGGAGACGACATTTGTGGGGATGGTCTCTTATGTCAGTGGGCGGCGACTCTAGTTTGGCCAATAGATGAAGGCGGTGCTTTCGGTGGCTGGGGGAAGAACAGCTGGGGAAAGGGACAGTGTGAGGCTAGTTTGTGGGGGCTGTGTTGACAGAGAGGGAAGGCCTATAAGTGGTGGTGGGTTTAATGGAGTTCTTTGGTTTGTTTTTGGCAAAGGGAGGGGCGAAGCTTTGGCTAGTTTAGGGAGAAGAAAAAACAAAAACCTCAAAAATATGAGGGGTGGCGGCTGGCTTAGAGAAGATGAAGTTTCTTTTTTAAGGTTCCCTTCTGGCCTTTTCTTTTACCCCTTCCTCCCAAAATTTTTCTCTGCTAATTTTTTCTCCCCCCCCCTCTTTGTCTTGTGTAGATTTATATTTATAGGTAAAATGTTGCTAGGTTTTCAAACTGGTTCCTCAACTTTTTTTCTTTTTTCTTTTTTGCAAATTTTGATTTTTTTTTATTTTTTGGATTTTTCTTATAAACGTCGACTCGAATGAGGAAAATCATTAATTTTGAAAATGACGCGTTAAAGGTCGAACGTGTTCAAAAGACTTTTGAAAATTTAAATTCTTTTGAGACAAGGATGAAAATGCTAAAAACGATGCTAATATATCAAGAACATATTTGTTTTGGGTTTTCATTTTTTTTTCTATTTTTTTTAAAAAAACATTGGGTCAAAAATTAGGTAGCAACAACAGGATTTAAGGTCTGGTTTAAGCTTAGGGTGTTTGAGAGTATGGTAACGATTGCATTTCAAATGGCTTTTTGTTTGGAAATAATATATTTTTTATTTTTTAAAATTTATTTTTGACATTAGCACATCAAAATGATCTAAAAACACTAAAAAACATTAATTTGAAGCAAAACAATTTAAAATTTGACAAAACAACATGTTGAAACTCAATACCAAACACCTATTGATTTGGACCCAATTGAAAAGGTTTAGAGAAATTTGAGGGTTAGTTTGTGTTTTGTGGAGGATTTTGTAAACGAGATATGGAGTTGGTTTTGTGGTGAGGTTAAGGTTTTGGAGAAGTGAAACCTAGTTATGTTTAAGGATGTTAAAAGAAAATCTATCTATTCATAATATTTGTATTAATTCGTTAAAATCAAATAATATAAATATTACATATGATAGTGGATTAAAAAATCTAAAACATAAATATCATGAGTTGGATGATAGGTTGAGATTCATGAAACTTAATAAACACAACCCAATACATATATCTTATACAGTTCACTTGGTATAAATACTATCTTTCTTTCTCTCTCTTAGGTTTTTTTCTCTCATCGATTTCTCATCTCCCTTTCAACTTATATACCTAAATTTAAGTGGGAACCTCTTCCGGTCATCATTTTAACAAACTAAAGCATCAATCCCTTTCTCTTTTTCTTATAACCAAAAATTCTAACTTGATTTCGACAAACCTTCATCAAGCTCTTGTCAATCAAACCTTTTAAAAAATCAAAATCCTAACCGTAAACTCTCTCCCAAGTCAAATTTCTCACTATTTTTTTCAATTTTTTTATTTTAACATAACTCATCATCCTTTTATTTTTTTCTCTTTTGAATTTATATGCTGCCATATTATTTTTTAACTTTTTTTATGTTCAATTGCAAGTTACAAACAAACATGCATGGAGTGTGCAAAGGTGGAGGGTTGCACATTCAAGATAGCTCAGTCAAAAGATCTAATCTTCTACAACAAGGCTAGTTTGTAACCTTTTCTTCATTAGATACAAAAAAAAATTTTCTTGCCTTTTCCACTCTTTTTACAAAAAAAGAGAGAAAATAAGATGATATTTTCAAAGAGAAAGTTGCAAGAGAAAGTTACTCAAGTTAGCCTAAATCCAACCTAAGTAAACCTAGATATATAAGGGAAAGTTGCAAGAGAATTGTTTTTCTCTCTTCTAATTCTTGTGACTACCGTGACCCTCTCTTCATAAAACTAATGATTTCAGTTTTTAATCTTGAGTTTTTTTTGTTGAAAAAAGGTAGAAATAACAAGTAAGTAGTTCCCTCTTATGTTACTTTTGATTATGGTTTGTTTATGGAAAGGTTTATAAAGATTTTAAGTTTATGCTATTAAGATTGATTTATGATTATTATAAGTTTAAAGTTAAGTGATTGATTTTAGGTGTGTTATTAGAAATAAAAGTTAATTAATTAATTAATTAATTAATTAATTTCTTATGGGTTAAGAAAATTGTTTAAACTTTGCTAAAAACTCTGGCCAATGGTTTTGAGGTTAAAAATAAATAAATTTTATTTTGATCCTTGATTTATAAAAATAATTTTACACAAACTAATTTCTTTAAAATACTTTAGGAAAGAAAAATAAAAATATATATATTTTTTATAAAATATTTTACTCAAAACAAATGCTCACTTAATAAGAATTTTAACTTTAATAGTGAAATTTAAAAATGTTCAAGTTGAAAATACTACTATTCTTGGCTACCTTTCAAATTGAAAAAAAAATAGATAAAAGGAAAAGGTTCTAATATGCTTTGCAATTTAAATATTGAATCATTAACCTTTGCTATGATCTCTATCAGTCCATTACTGAGCTCTACAATAATGCAATTGGGTAGGACCCTTAATTATCACCATCCATGAACTCACCTCAGAATTCCCAGGCATGTCATGTGCACCATTAAAGCCCAATGTTTCAAGCTTTTGACTTGTAATCAAACGGCTATCAATATTCCATCCTTTCGCATACTTGAGGGAATACCACTGGTTGCCCGCAAGATATGTCTGAAGACTCTGAGCCAGTAGTGAAGAGGATATTGTTTTGTCACTGTGTAATATAATCTGCATCCTTTCTTGGCCATTGTTATTAGCATGCTGGTTTTATTTCGAAGAAAGCAAGCTCTGCTAATTCCTAGTAAAAGTTTTTCTTTATAGTTTGAATAAACCTCCATTGCTAGGTTAAAGTGAAGCAAACCAGCAGAAACGAACAAAGTGATTACATTGAAAAGCCCGTAGATTGCAATGTTTTTTTTTTTTTTTAGAAATGCTAAAGGGCTTCCCAACTCTCTTTCTTTTTTCTTTTCATTTTGTCTTTTTGTTTTTAAATTCTAAACGTTTTTTATTGAATCCTTTTTTTTTTAAACTAAATTCTATGAGATTAAGTTTTAAAAAGTTGTGGAAAGATAGAATTAAAAGAGAAAGAAAAATAATGTTATAAAACATACAAAAACATACTCAAAGTTTTTAGAATTTTGATTTTGATCCATAGATTCATTTTTTTTAATTGGATTTGACACCTAAGAGAGAACATCACCAAAAATAATAAATGAGAGAAAAAGAGAGAAAAAGTTGTCAATTGACCATATTTTAACAATAAAATAGCACAATCTCGGTATTAACGGGTTTCATTCAATAGAAGGATTTTCATTGAGGTGTTTTTTTTACCTTTATCTTTTCAAAAAAAAATAGATCAAGATTGAGAAATGATTTTTTACCATTTTGATTTTGTGTTTTTACAATGATTTAAGAATGCTTTGAGTTGATAAATTAGTTTATTGATATTATAAGAATGTTTATTAGGTGTTTTCAAATGAAAATAGGTTGAAAAAATAAATTGTTGAATCGAAAAAACTCTAATTAGATATGATCGGAAACTAAGCAAGTAGATAATGCATTGCCTACTCTTTTTTTTTAATGGGTTAGGCATTGGGCCACCTAGGCCCAACCACCTAGCCTTTGTATATTTGACCTGTTATGTATTTTTTTTTCTAATTAAATTTTATGAAAATAAATAAATTCAAAACATCATTTTCAAGAATAGGATTATAGTTTTTTTTTTTATAAAATTAACAAGCATTTGTTTTTTGACAACCCTTTGTGACTTGTATTTATTTTTTTCTTAAATTTTGATTTGGGGATTTTTTGCACATTTGTTTTTTATTATAACATGATTGCAAAAAAAAAAAAACATAGTCAAAATGTTTTTGATGTATTATTCTTATATTTTTGTAATACATTCGAGACCTAATAATTAATGAAACCATCTATTATTATTTTATTAGATTTTTCTTTTACGACCCTAATAATTTTTTGCTTCATAAAATAACATTTTAATAAATACTTTTCCAAAAAAAGAAATCTAATTGATAAAATAAATAGTTTTTAATTAAAAGGATCTCGTTTTTATCATTATTTTGAATCCCTTAGAGCCTATTGAATATCTATTTTAATGGCCTTCCGATTTTATTAAATGAAGTATATTACTAAAAAAAGCCATGTTTTTTTATTGAAAAAAATAGATTAGTAAAAATATGAATTATACTACAAAAATATTTATTTCAATAAAATTTAAATTATTTTATTGTTTTATAAAAAATTCATTACATATAATGACTTAAAAAATATGAATTGCTTCATATAACACGAGATCTAATATCTTAACATGTGTTTATTTCTCAATTTTTTAATTTAGTTTTTAATATTTAGTTATGTATATAAAATTTTTATTTAATTAATATTAAATTCTGATTATACACGTAACAATTTTTCTTTAAACTAAAAGAAGCTCAATTTGTCTGAAAAATCAAAATTACTCCCTCTTCTAGCAACAACATAATGACCCCACCTTGAAATTTTCTTTGGAGGGCAGCCTGGCTTTCTCAGTGTTCCATTTATCTTTTCTGTGATGTAAATTCTTCATGCACCATTTTTATCAAATTCCTACAATACCCATGTCGGTTTTGTAGCATAATTAATGTTCCACATCAAATTCATGGTTAATATATTTTAGTTATAGTTTTGTTTTTTAAACTATTTTTTATTTAAAAAGGTATTAAATTAATGTTTTTTAATATTTTTTATAGTGTTATATCAAAAATTAAAAGAAATTCTAAAAATACATAATTTTAATACATATTTAATTAAAAAATATTTTTTAAAAATAACATATACTACAACAGTAAACACGCATTTAGATGGGCAAAATTGTACATTATGTGATCATCATCAAATAATTTATCAACAATGAAATGTCAGCTTGATTTTCCAGTTCTAGCCTTCATATTGGAAGCACTGCATTTCCAATACTTATCATTAGATGCAAATCATCTTCTCACAAAGATCCAGCTGCTAGTTGAGAAAACTCATTCCCTGCCTTCTTCAAGCAAAATGGAGAGAAGGGTTTCTACAATGGCAGCTCTTCTCTACACTGCAGCTTTCATGGCTGCTTCCTGTGTATCCTCTGAAGCAGCTCAACCAAAAGCATCTTTTGAAGATAACTTTAGCATAATGTGGTCTGAGGATCATTTCAAAACATCTGAAGATGGGCAGATCTGGTATCTCTCATTGGACAAAGAAACAGGTACACACATCTCTATGCATTTATATAATCCTCAATCAGAGCAAACTAAAGAGTTCTTTATTCGTTCATTGATTGAATGGGATGAATATATCATATATTCCTTGCTTAATGTTCAAGATTTGCAATCTTATTAAATCACTTTTTTCTTAATTATCAGGTTGTGGATTTCAAACCAATCATAAATATAGATTTGGGTGGTTTAGCATGAAGCTGAAATTGGTTGGAGGTGACTCTGCAGGTGTTGTGACAGCTTATTATGTAAGTCTTTCTTCTACCGCCCCATACGCTCAAAATGCCTTAAAGATTCATGGCTGTGAAGCTTAATCAAAGACTTCATAAATATTTAAACTATTTTTTTTGTACTTAATTCTAGCTTGGCAGTAAGTACAGGAAATTATCACGGAGGGAGGCTAAAGTGGATTCATCTGTGTTTGCAGATGTGTACAGAGAATGGGGCAGGGCCAACAAGAGATGAGTTGGACTTTGAGTTCTTGGGGAATAGAACTGGAGAACCCTATTTGATACAAACAAATATATACAAGAATGGTACTGGAAACCGTGAAATGAGGCACATGCTTTGGTTCGACCCTACCGAGGAGTTCCACACCTATTCCATTCTCTGGAACAATCTCCAGATAGTGTAAGTCCTTCGATTCCATGCTACAGCTAGATCAAGGCACCTGATGATTCAAGTTTTCATGCTGCAATCTTGCACAAAAGCAAAAGCAAAAGCAAAAAAGAAAATGGCAAAAACAGTAGATTAAAGTGCTGGTGGCGTCCCGGTGTGTTTGGTAACGTAGATGTTTTTCCATTGAAAATGCATATTACAATTATGTTTTTTTATTAACACATTAAAAAACACTTAAAAAACATCAATTTAATATCTTTGAGACGAAAAGCAATAGTTACTGCAGGAAGAGATCAACATTGTGGGAACAGTCAATAAATAAGCCTAAGAGATTTGCTTGCAACTTGGGTTAGATGGACAGTGACACTGACTTGGATTTTTCATACGCTAAGCAGGTTTTTTGTTGATAAAGTGGCAATAAGGGTGCACAAGAACAATGGAGAACCAAATAATTTCTTCCCCAATGAGAAGCCCATGTACCTATTTTCAAGTATCTGGAACGCAGATGATTGGGCTACTAGAGGAGGGCTAGAGAAGACAGACTGGAAGAAGGCCCCATTTGTGTCCTCTTACAAGGACTTCACTGTTGAAGCTTGTCAATGGGAAGATCCATACCCTGCATGTGTATCAACAACGACTAAATACTGGTGGGATCAATACGATGCTTGGCATCTCTCAGATGAACAGAAAATGGACTATGCCTGGGTCCAAAGAAACCTTGTGATCTATGATTATTGCAAAGACACTGAAAGATTCCCAGCGCTGCCAGTGGAGTGCAAATTGAGCCCATGGGATTGATGGGCAATCGTGCCTACACAATTATTCTTAAAAATTACGCACCTTATAAATCCCTTTTCAATTCTCTCAAAAGAGAGAAGGAATACTACATATTTTTTTATATAGTTGACGATTATATTATTTGATGGCCTATCAAAATATACTTTCTAGATTTTTTAATTTGTTTTTTCAAATTTTGTCAAGTTATTATACTATCTACATTGGTCGGCGCTTCATTTGACTGTTCGCTAATGATCCGGTGGCTTCTCTCTTTATATATACATCTAAAATTGGAAAAAATATTGCTTAAATATAAAATTTAGGCCGCCTGTGTAAGCTTTAAACTTGTAGATACGAGGGGCTCATGAGTTTGACTTTTATGTTTTCCAATCTCCATTTCTTAAAATCTTTTTTCCATTATTGATTTTTGAAAGACCCAGTTTTTTTATTAACTATATATATAAATACAAAAACAGCTCAAGTAATCCATCTGAAGAAATTCCCGTCAGTTTGGAATTATTCAAGTCGTAAATTAATATTTATCTTCCATGAAATTGATGTGCTCGGATTTTCCATAATGTTGGAGAGCATACATAGTCAAATAGAATTTTATATGGTTTCAAGGGTGATTTATTTGACTAGGACATATATTATTTAATTTAAACAAATAATGACCAAGAACAGAATATGAAGAACTAATTAGCACTGGTCATCGACACATATATGTGATCCTTTCACACCACATACCCTTCAATTTCATGCTATAAATACTACCTCTCCTCCTCTTGTTTCAGCATCACAAAAACATCTTCCAAATCAACAAAATCTCTCCCCCCTTCTCAGTCTTTTAAAATCCTAAGTTATAATGGGCATCATCACTTTGGAAAATGAGTTTGCTGTTGCTGTCGCCCCAGCCAAGCTTTTCAAGGCATACTGCCTTGAGACCGACACTCTTTTGCCTAAAATTCTACCAGAGCACATTAAGAGCTCTGAGATAATTGAAGGAAATGGAGGGCCTGGAACCATCAGGAAGATCACTTTTGCTGAAGGTTAGTATATTATATGTTGCAATTACTTTTAATTATATTAACTATATTGAAACCAGCACACCACTCGCTATATGTACCGCATAAAGAAGTAACAAATTGATTTTTCTCTTGCAGGAAAAGATCTCAGTTATGCCAAGCAGAAGATTGAGGCAATTGACGAAGAGAACTTGACCTACAGCTTCAGCTTGATTGAAGCCAATGTTTGGAAGGATGCAGTTGAAAAGGTGAGTTACGAGCACAAGTTCGTGCCAACTCCTGAGGGAGGTTCCATTTGCAAGAGAACCAGCACATACTACATCAAGGGTGATGCTGAGATCAACAAAGATCAAATCAAGGATGTGTATGGCAAAAAGACAGCAGGCTTGTTCAAGGCTGTTGAAGCCTACTTCTTAGCCAATCCAGATGCCTAAATACGAGAATTCCCATGTTTCATTTTCTTTTTAGTGTGGCCTTTTCTTGGTTGTCTTTGGCAGTGTGGTTATTGCTTTTTCTTCTTCCTTCGGGTAAATTTTCCATCCTTGTTACCGGTAAAAAAAACTCGAGAGTACTGAAGTACATCTTCTATTACTTTAGTAGTATTTGATTTTGTGGTCATTTGGTTAATTGTATTGAAGCAGTTCTTTTCAATAGTTGATGTTATTGTATTGTTTGCAAAATACATAATAAAAATCACCATGTCGTCAAGTGTTTACTTCGAATCAGAGCCATTATAGCTCACAGATGCCTCAATCTTTCTCATACCTTACCACCACCATCCCTTAAACTTGATGGATCAAATTATCTAAGCTGGCAGTCCCAATTTCTGCCCATTCTAAACAGTAATGATCTTCTAGAGTTAGTTGTTGAAGGTTTTGACCCTGAAAACCAATGCTGATAATTCACCCAATCCATCTTATACACCGTGGTATAAGAAAGAACAAGATCCATTGGGTATTATATTATGATCTATCGTCTATATTTGTTGGAATAGTGTATGGGTTAAACACATTCAAACAAGTCTGGACTGCTCTTAAGACTAGATTTTCTAATCAGTCATAATCTCATGATCCGTCTTTGAAATTTTTTGTGTTATAATTCGGTTTCATGATCAATGTCACAAGTTTTAAAAATTAAATTAGGTTAGCCACGGTCATTTTTATTTTTTATTTTTTATTTTTAAATTCCATCTATCATCATCATTAGATTAGTTGTTGGTAATTTGCATCAATATAATCTAAAACCAATAGTATGAAATGAAGTGTTAGTGAAAATGATACACTCATTACATATGCGCAAACATACAAATACATTTTGATCCAAAATATATAGGCAATTTAATTATCTTCTTGATAAGGGAATTTATAGCATGTATATTTTTCACTATTCATGCTTGATTTTAAAATATTTTGGATGTGTTCATAAGTTAATTAGAATTTTGGATCTTTTTTTGAACTAATGACTTCGTGGAAAATTAATGTGTTTTCAGATACTAGATTACTGAGTAGTCAGAATCCAGCAGTAAAGTGGAACACTAATTGATTTTAGGCTGCAAAAGAAGTTATACATCTCAGTTCCAGGTGTTTATCACCATTTTCAAAATCTAAGATGAAGATCTACAAAACATATGAAGGGCATAAAACTTAGTTTTTTTGTTTTGAAGCCCAAAGAGCGAGTCGAAAAATAAGAATTGATTCGGACCCGAAATTCCTGCATTCCAAATGCTGTCTTGGGTTATGGCCCATATCTCAAGTCTCAGAGGTCCAAAAATTATAGGATTAGAGTTGCTAGAAAGAAGATTCGATTTTCTATAATTTCTTCAGAAATAGAGATTTTTGAATCCACACATTTTCTACCTCAAATCTGGCCCACAATATCAAGATAGAAAGGAATACAAAACAAAGAAGGGAAATTTCTTAATTTAGTAGGGGGTAAAAAGGCGAGAGTATAAGAGAAAAAGGGAGGATCAGCTAGGGAAATGAAAAAAACAAAGAGAGACCCTTCAATACACCAAAAAGAAGAGAAGAGGCGAGACAAAAGGAAAGTAAAAAATAGAGAAAAACAGGGTGTCAAAAATCAGAGCAGATTGGAAGACACATAGCTATTCTACTGTCATTCTCTGCTTTTGAGTGATGTTCATCATACCAAGTTTGTTTCTCTTTAATTTAACCATGGAGTAGACTTTTATTCTGTGATTTTTGATGTAACCTTACTATGAATATGTGAACAATTTCTTTAATTGAATTATTACATTAGTTGTTGAGTATTTCATTCTATGCTTAATGCTTGTGTATGCTTGACCAACATTTGCATGATTTGGGATTCAATTTGAGATTGAGAAGTGATTATTGTTTTAGATAGTATTTGAAATACCTTAAGAAATTTATAGGATAGAGATTTCCTATGAAATTTTGTAATCGTTAAAGATTTTACGGTTCTTAATAAATTTTGACAAGTTCAGAAATTTCATAAAATATATAAAGTTTATTTGTCGAAATAATTCATTGATACTCGAGAGAGATTAGTGTTTAAATTAGAAAAACCAGATTGTCAATGCTAGAAATAATTAATTCAATTAAGAAAGTTCACATAAGAATAGTTACAGTAAGGCAGAAATCCTATAATAAGTAGAATTGAATTCAATAATATTTAATCAGTTGGTTGTTTGTTTTTAATTATTAATTTTTGTTTCGTAAACTATCTCATTCAATTCCTCAAATAGATCATACATTAAAAGATTTTGATAATTAGAATTAATTTTCACAAATACTCGTGGAAAGATACTCTACTCATCATTTTATACTTACTACGATTCATGCACTTGCAAAATTAATCAACACTTCTCATTAATTCAATTTGATCCTTTGATTTAAAAAATATACAAGCACAGCAATATTTACTTAAGTTGAAAATTGGACACCACTAATTCTATTATAAAATAGGACATTAAGAACATATTATGATAATTCTTTTTATTATTTTCAATATAAAATAAATGAGATCATATATAAATGAAAAATATGATAAATGGATAGTAAATTGTCATTTTTAAAATATTAATATTTTAATAAATTATTATAAAAAATGGATGAAACAATCAATTGAGAATTTTTGAAAACTTTATAACACAACAAATTAAAATTCTTAGGTATTTAATTGAGATTCGGGCTATAGATTGAAAACTAATTTAAGTTATATCTTTTATTTATTTATTTATTTACACAGTATGCAGTCAAATTCACAATTATTCTTAAAAATGATGCAACTTATAAGTCCTTTTTCAATTCTCTCAAAAGAGAAAAGGAATACTATATATTTATCTATACCTTCTAGATTTTTCAAATTGTTTTTTTCAAATTTTGTCAAGTTATTATACTGTCTGCATTGGTAGGCGCTTCATTTGACCATTTGCCAATGATTTGGGCCCTATCTATTGTCATCCTGTCCGGTGGCTCTTCTTCAACTCTCTCAGCCTCTATATATATTGAAAAAATATTGCTTAAATATAAAATTTAGGCCGCCTCTGTAAGCTTTAAACCTAGGGATCATGAGTTTTACTTTTATATTTTTGAACGACCCAGTTTTTTTTGTTTTTTTTCCCCGTAACAAATGAGACTGCAATCACATGAGGGAGCAGCCTTTTTCAATCCACTCGGCTTAATAGAAATTTTGTTTTACTACCCAAGTATTGTCAGATATCTCAACTTAATATAATACTAACTCATTCCTTTTTGTTCTTTTGAAAGGGAAAGTAATAACTCACTCATAGTAAGGATCAAGGTAAACCACCCGAAGAAATTTCCGTTAGTTTGGAATTATTCAAGTCGTAAATTAATATTTATCATCCATGAAATTGACGGGCTGGGATTTTCCTAGATGATGGGGAGCATACATAGTCATATAGAATTTTATATGGTTTCAAGGGTGATTTATTTGACTAGGACATAAATTATTTAATTTAAACAAGTAATGACCAAGAACAGAATATGAAGAATTAATTAGCACTGGTCATCGACACATATAGTCAATTAAGAATTTTTTTTTATTTGACCAGGACATGCATTATTTAAATCAAAGAATGACCATGAACAGAATATGAAGAATTTAGGACTGCTCTTTGATGCATGTATATTGTGATCGTTTCACACCACAGCCTTCAATT